>Ga0214921_10004740_pt1 | contig 19767 bp, 20 predicted proteins | sample LL1505_MetaG_FD_177992 | JGI IMG/M metagenome (GOLD analysis project Ga0214921, IMG submission 177992) | Freshwater microbial communities from Lake Lanier, Atlanta, Georgia, United States - LL-1505 | ecosystem: Environmental > Aquatic > Freshwater > Lake | place: USA: Georgia | collected...
CCATCTTTTTATTGAACTTGCGACAACTATTTCCTTCGTTTTATGCTTTTTAAAATTTTCTTTCAGTCAGGAATTTTTAATTTATTCGATGCTATCTGTGGGTTTGGTAATATTGCTTGCAACCGACTTTACTCATAAAATTTTTCCACAACAAATTCTCAATTTTATTTTGATGATTGGAATTGCCAACCGCGTTTTGCAAGATCAAAATGTGATTGATGTAACTTTTTCGGCGGCAATTGGCGTGGTTTTTGCAGTGATTTTTTATCAGATTTTTTACAAAAAAACCAACGGACTTTTTGCTAATGAAGTGCAATCTTATGATTATACTAAATTCATTCTCATCGCTTCAGTTTGTATGCATCAAAGCCTATTTTTATTTTACTTTTTTACGGTGATGATGATTTTAACCCTGTTCCTTCTTTTTAATATTCCAAATAAAAAGAAGCGCAGTAATTTTGGTCACGCACTGATTATTCCATTCTTCTGGTTGATGCTTTATTCTCCCAATTTTTTCTAACTTTTTAAAATAATTTTTATGACAAATGACTATCGCGTAAAGGATATTTCTTTGGCTGCTTGGGGCAGAAAAGAAATAACTTTAGCAGAAAATGAAATGCCGGGTTTAATGTCTTTGCGCCATGAATTTGGAGCTTCCAAGCCACTTAAAGGCGCTAAAATTGTTGGTTGTCTACATATGACAATTGAAACTGCGGTTTTGATTGAAACCTTGACCGCTCTTGGTGCAGAAGTTCGTTGGAGTTCATGCAATATTTTTTCAACATCCGACCAAGCTGCTGCAGCTATTGCTGAAGCGGGAATTCCAGTTTTTGCTTGGAAAGGTGAAACAGAAGAAGAATATGATTGGTGTATCAGACAAACAATTATCGGAAAACCAAGCTGGGTTCCAAATATGATTTTGGATGATGGTGGCGATTTAACCAAAATGATTCACGAAGAATATCCAGAAGTTTTAGCTCAAATAAAAGGTCTGTCAGAAGAGACTACAACTGGTGTGGCGCGACTTTATCAAATGGAAAAAAACGATAAATTAAAAGTGCCTGCAATTAATGTTAATGACGCAGTTACTAAATCAAAATTTGATAATCTTTACGGTTGTAAAGAAAGTGTAATTGATGGCGTAAAACGCGCAACGGATGTGATGATTGCCGGAAAAATGGTAGTAATTTGTGGTTATGGAAATGTTGGAAAAGGTTGCGCCGATGCTTTTAAATCACAGGGCGCGAGAGTTGTGGTAACTGAAATTGATCCAATTTGTGCGCTTCAAGCTGCAATGGCGGGATTTCAAATTTTGCCAATTGAAGATGTAGTTTCTCAAGCTGATATTTTTATCACAACAACGGGAAATGTTGACATCATTACAATTGAACATATGCGCGCCATGAAAGATTGCGCGATCGTTGGTAACATTGGACATTTTGACAATGAAATCGAAGTTGAAGCTTTAAGAAATTTGAAATGGACCAACATCAAACCGCAAGTTGATCAAATTGCATTTCCTGACGGCAAAAGAATTATTCTTCTTGCTGAAGGCAGATTGTTAAATTTGGGATGCGCGACTGGACACAGTGCTTTCGTGATGTCAGCCAGTTTTACCAATCAGGTTATGGCGCAAATTGAATTGTGGAATAATTACAAAAAATATGAAAATAAAGTTTATATTTTGCCAAAAGAATTGGATGAAAAAGTTGCGCGCCTTCATTTAGATAAACTTGGAGCAAAGCTAACTAAGCTAAATAAGAAGCAGGCAGACTATATAAATGTTGATGTGAGCGGGCCGTTTAAAACTGATAATTACAAATATTAATAGGACTTAAAAATGGAAAAATTTCAAATCACAATTGAAGGTTATCAAAAATTAAAAGCAGAAATTCACAATTTAAAAAATGTGGAAAGACCAAATATAATCAAGCAAATCGCTGCTGCGCGTGAACTTGGAGATTTAAAAGAAAATGCAGAATACCATTCTGCAAAAGATAAGCAGGGATTTATCGAAGCGCAAATCGGTGATTTGGAAGATAAATTTCTGCGCGCTGAAGTTATTGATATTTCAAAGCTTTCCGGTGATAAAGTTCGCTTCGGCGCAACGGTAAAATTGGAAGATTTAAATAGTGATAAAAAAGTTGCCTATAAAATTGTTAGTGAGTTTGAAGCTAACCTTGATGAAGGCTTGATTTCAAATTCTTCGCCGGTTGCCCGAGCCTTGATTGGCAAGGAAGTTGGCGATGAAGTTGAAATCAAAACTCCGGGCGGAATCATGAATTATGAAATTTTAGAAATAAAATTTGTGTAACATAATTTATGATTTAGCTTGAGGCAAAATGAGACAAATTTTTTTTCTGAATCAGTTTTAGAAAAATTATTTGACATCAAAAAACGTGACACCTAATTAGCTTCGAAATGAATCACTTAGATCTAAAATCGCCTTTTAATATTAATAAAATTTTCGCTCAAAATATGAAAAAAACTTTTTCCTCAAAAAAATCGGCATTCTCACTGATTGAATTATCAATCGTGTTAATCATTATCGGTTTGTTGATTGCCGGTGTAACTGGTGGTGCAAGCTTGATTAAAAGCTCGCAACTTCGTTCAGTAATGGGTGAGGCGAGAGGTTATGCCGTTGCAGTAAATGCATTTTATAGCCAATTTAATGGTATTCCAGGCGATTTCCCAACTGCTATTGGAAACTCACTTGCTGGCGACAACGACAGTACAATTGAATATTATGGTGCTGCATCTGCCGCAGGATCAGAAAGTGCAAATGCTTGGGTTGCGTTAAGAACAATCGGCGCAATTGACTCAATCAGTTTGGCAACTCCAGTAATCGCAACTGTCCCTCCAATATTTGGTTCAACTGCAACTGCAACTGCCCCAGCATCAAAAATTCAATCTGCTGGTTGGGTGTTTGACTATCGTACTTACGTAGAAGGCGCTTTGGCAGCTGCTGCAAACCAAAACGTTGTAATCCTAACTTCCACTATTAATGGAACCCCAGCTGCAGCAACTACTACTCCAATTCTTGGAACTAACATCTCAACTGCTGCCGTACCAGGATCTGACGCTTTATCAATCGATTCTAAAATTGACGATGGTATTGCAAATGCTGGTAAAGTTAGAGGTATCAACCCAGGTGTTCCTGTTTCTACTACTGGTACTACAGCGACTTGCTATGACTATAGCGCGTCTACTAATGCTATTTATAAAACTGCTTCTACCTCAAAAACTTGTGCTCTTTCTTATCAAGTTGACGTTAACTCATAGTTTGGTTTAAGTCTTAAATTAAAAACCCCGTCATTTGCAAAAGTGGCGGGGTTTTTTGTTGCGTGATTTTTCATTAGTTTTTAAAAACTATTCAGATTTATGTGATTAATTAGATTATGAATAGATCCTGAAAACAATTTCAGAATGACGATGGGGAAGAGGAAATATCTTCTGAAGAATAAAAGGGGAGATTTTTTCTAAATAACTCCGTCATCCTGAACTTGTTTCAGGATCCATCAGATACTTAACCAGATATTTCAAGTCGATATTTAACAAATCTAAAATAATGAAAAACGACCCAATTTTATCTGCCTTAATCAATTTTCTGGTGCCGATAATTTTTCTATACGGATTATTTTTTCTTGCCGATTTTTTTGAGAGCGGATTTTTTGCCTTTATTTATTCTGTAGTTTTATTTGTAAGCGGCTTCATGATTTTCTCAGTGAAGTTCTCCAACATGAAAATGCCATCTTTGATGCATTTTGAATTCTTTTCTTTCTTCGCTTTGCTGCTTTCAATTTCTTACTTGGTGGCGATTTTATTTTTTATTACCAATGTTTTTGCGATTTAAGGTTTTTTAATACAACTAACAAAGTCATTCTTCGATGGACTTAAGATGACTTTGTAAAAAAGTGCATAAAAAAAGCGAACCATTTCTGGCTCGCTAATTTTCTTAAAAATTCCAATCTAATTCTTATTTAGAAAAGGCTGAAAAAATTGATCCCAGAAAGGATTTTTTAGGCTCATTATTATGACGATTATCAGGTCTTTTTTTATCGTAACGATTATTCTTCTTAAACTTGTTGTTATTGTTGTTTCTTGGTCTTCTTTGACCGCCACGATCATTATCCTCATCAGTGCGATCATCTTTTGAATAACCATCAAAATAACTTTTTTCCAAGCCCAACTGGTTTACTTTTCCAGTTGTTATCGGCATTTCAATTTCGCGTCTTTCTTCGTCAGAAAGGCTTTTACGTTTTTTAATAGTGAAGCCATGATTTCCAACATCATCACTTGGATGCATAAAAATATGAACATCATAATTTTTTTCAGTCGAAACGATTTCTGCTTTCTTGAAATTCATCATGTAGGCGATAGTTTCAGGATTGGTGTAGATATAAATCACGCCAGCTTGTTTATCAGCGCAAGAATGTCTAATTGCGCGTAAAATACTCACAGCAAGAATTTCAACTGAACGAACATAACCAGTTCCGCTGCAATGTTTGCAAGGTTCGGTAATAGTTTCAAAAAAACTGGCACCAAGTCTTTGGCGCGACATTTCAAGCAAACCAAACACGCTGATGCGTCCAAGTTGAATGCGGGCGCGATCATTTTGCAATTCATCGCGCAAAGCTCTTTCAACATTGCGGCGGTGTTTTTGTTCATACATATCGATAAAATCGATGACAACCAAGCCAGCCAAATCGCGTAGGCGCAATTGTTTAGCAATTTCTTTTACCGCTTCGATATTAGTGCTAAAAGCGGTTTCTTCGACACCACTTTCTTTGGTAGCCCGACCAGAGTTTACGTCAATTGCGACTAAAGCTTCGGTGTGGTCAATTACGATTGAGCCGCCGGAAGGAAGATGAATTTGTTTTTCGTAAAGAGCGGAAATTTGTTGCTCAACGCGGAATTTATTGAAAATAGGCACGCGCTCATCATGTAATTTAACGTTATGCGCGCTGTGCGGCATGGTTAATTTTACGAAGTTCATAACGGTTTCAAAAGCTTCAAGACCCTCAACTATAACTTCGCCAACTTGTTCATTATAAACATCGCGGATGCATCTTTTGATAACATCATCTTCAGCGTGAATAAAGGCTGGAGCTTTTGAAGTTGTAGAAGCTTCTTTAATGCTTTCCCACAAACGAGCTAGATAATCGCAATCACGTTTAATTTCTTCTGGTTTTTTGCCAACTCCCGCAGTTCTGATAATTACCGAGCGATCTGAAGGAACGTTAAGCTCATTTAAAATTGATTTTAAAATTTTGCGGTCGCGGAAATTATCTACTTTTTTTGAAACGCCGCCTTTATTTGGCGTGTTCGCCATCAATACGCAATATTTTCCAGCAATCGAAATGTAAGTGGTCATCGACGCACCTTTATTGCCGCGCTCTTCTTTAGAACATTGCACCGAAATTAATTGACCGGGTTTGATTACGTCTTGAATTTGATAGCGTTTGTAAATGCTGTGAATATTGCCGCGATAATTGCCGGTTTCATCTTCAACAGAATAAGCACCAGTTACGATTGATTCAGCATCATCATCTTGCGCAGCACTTTCAGAAGAATTGCTATTTTGACGGTTTGAAGATTGAGGCGCATTGCTTTCTTCTTCATCTTGTCTGGCGGGTTGATTGCTGTTTAATTCACGAAGTTTTTGTCTTTCAGCTTCAGAGATTTGGTAATAATCTGGATGAATATCAGCGAAAGGTAAAAAGCCGTGGCGGTCTGAACCATAATCAACAAAAGCAGCTTGCAGAGATGGTTCAACACGAGTAACGCGAGATAGATAGATATTGCCTTTGATTTGTTTTATTGCGACCGCTTCACGATCGAAGTCTTGCAAAATGCCGTGTTCCAACACTGCAACACGCGTTTCTTCGCGGTGCGCAGCATCGATTAAAATTGATTTGTTCGTCATTGTTTCTAAGAAATTAGTTTCTTGAGAAACAGCTATTTTCTAGGGCAGCCAAATATTATTGAATGAGTGATTCATAAAACCTAAGTAACTTTGTAATTTAGAAAATAACTGCTTTTCAGTGTGAGAGTTGTAAAAAAGATTCTTTTATTTGTGGTGTAGGAATTTTTTTATTTTGGGTGTTATCAAGTTTAAAAAAACTAAAAGCGATCTTATGAATCGCCAACTTATTATGCCAGTTTTTATTTCCGCGAATCTAGCTTTAAAGCAATCCATTTTAAATAGGGCGTGGATCCTTGTTTTACATCGATGCACAAGATTTGTGGAATTTCATAATCGTGATGTTCTTTGATGGTTTTTTCAATTAATTTGTAAAAGGAATTTTTGCTTTTGATACTCACTAGAATTTCACCACTATTCACAATTTTTTCTCCCCAAAAATACATGCTTTTAATTGGTGAAAATTGCACACAAGCAGCGAGTTTTTGAGTTAACAGGATTTTAGCTAGATTTTTGGCTTTAGCTAAATTTGGATAGGTGGTTTCAATAATTATAAATTTTTCTTTCATATCATGATTCGATTATTTGCCCATCGTGGTTTCGCCAAAGGGAATATTTTACAGAACTCAATTGCAAGCCTTAATAATGCTCATAAAAGCGGTTTTAAGGCGATTGAATTCGACATTTGGTTTTTAGAAGAAAAGTTATTTTTAAGTCACGATCGACCGAAAAAAAATGCATTTAAAAATTTGCCTTTTTTGAGTGATTATTTTGCTTATAAAAATGATTTTTTTTATTGGATGGATTTTAAAAATCTTGATGAAAAAAATGCTGATCAAGCCTTAAAAATAGTAAAAAATGAAATTAAAAAATCAGGGATAAAGCTAGATAAAATATACTTCGCGCCATTTATTACTGATTATAAAATCGCTAAAAAAGTTTTTGAAAAAATTCTTAAAATTTTTGGCAATAAAGTACAAATTGTGGCAGTTTGTGAAGAATTAAAAACTGCTCAAGATATTAAAAATCTGCATGATTTTTTGACTAAAAATAAAATTAAGTTTCTTTCGATTTTTCATGAATTGATAGATAAAACTTTTATAAAAATTTTCCCTAAAATTGAAATTTTCGCTTGGACGGTGAATGATTTAAAAAGAGTGAAAGAATTGGAAAATTTAGGAATAAAGAATTTTGCTACTGATTCAATTATTCTGAAATAACTAATATTGCTTAAAATCTAACCAGCAAAGCGAAGCGTCTTCCAGATTCTAGCTCGAAGTCATCATAATAAAAATCCTAAACCCATGAAAATAAACCCAAGCAATCAAGGTCATCGCTCACGCATTCGTAAAAAATTTCTTACTTCGCTTGGAGACGAGCTTCATGACTACGAACTTCTAGAAATTCTGCTCTTCGCCGCCAATCCGCGCCAAGATACCAAGCCTCTTGCTAAAAATCTCGTTGCCAAATTCGGTGATATTTCCGGTGTAATAAATTCAAACCTCGAACTTCTTCGAGAAGTTGATGGAATGGGTGATGCGGGAATTGTGCAAATAAAAATTATCTCTCAAATTATTTCTCGGGTTTTAAAAAATTCTGTTGGATCCAAACCAGTTTTAAATAATTGGCAGGTGGTTTTGGATTACTCTTATGCCACTTTGAAAAATTTAAATTACGAAGTTTTTCGAGTTTTATTTTTAGATAAAAAATATCGGCTAATCGAAGATGAGTTAATGGGAATTGGCGAGAATGATCATGTGTTTGTAAGTGCAAAATCAATTGCTAAAAAAGCACTTTTGCTCGGTGCATCTTCTGTGATTTTAATGCACAATCATCCAAGTGGCGAACTTCAGGCTTCACTTTCTGATATTCAAACTACAAACGAAATCGCTGCGGTTTTAAAAGGCTTGGAAGTTAAAATTTTGGACCATCTTATTATTTCGCCTCAAGGGTATTTTAGTTTTAAGGAGAATAATCTGCTTTGAATTTGTGCGTTAAAAACAAAAAACCCAGTGGAAAAAGTTCCACTGGGTTTTGAAAATTGAATTATGAGCAGAAATTATTAGATGCTTGCAACTGTCATATTGATGCCCCATTTTTTACCAAGATATCCTTCGATAGCTTGTCTTTCTTCTTTTTTGATAGCGCGGTCAAATACAATAACTTCGCCGATATGTCCGCCGAAGAATCCTCCAACGCCATCTCCTCCGAGAGTTAAAGATCCAGCAACTGAAGTGCTTGGAGAAGTTGTGGTGTTTTGAGAAGCATTAGCAAGTGTGCCATTCTGGAAGAAGCTGATGCCAGTTGAAGTCGAAGCTGATACTGCTGTAGAAGTTCCAGTATAAACAACTGAAGCTACATAAGCTCCGTTGGCTGATACTGCAGCGTTACTGCCTGCGGCGTAGTTAGTAGGGCATGTGTTATCGCAGAATTGCCAGCCAGCAGCAGATGTTCCAGTGCCAAATTGAAAGTTTGCATTAGTGCCTACGCGTTTACCGATAATTGGTTGAGCAGCAACTGCTGCTGGTAGTTTTACAACTGCAAACACTGTAACTGATCCAGTAATTATGTTAGAAAAGTTAGAAGAATTCATAATAGCAGAAGTACCATTAAACTTAATTGCTGGAAGACCGTTGATTGCATTAAGAGCGTAAGCTGGTTTGTTAGTAGTAGCAGTAAAAGAGTTTTTAAGTGAATTTTGAGGGTTGATGTCATACCAGTTACTAACAACTACGGTGTCATCTGTTTCGGTAGAGTCAAAACTTGCATCTGATGTACTTTCAACCCAAAGAACCAGATTTTTTACTGAAGAAACAGGGGAGCTTTGAGTTAGAGTTTTAGCGCTGCTGATCTTTGCTTGAGAAAGAATTCTGGTGCTTTGAGTAACGCCTGCAACTAAGATACCAATAATCAATACTACGATTGAGATTTCGATCAAAGAAAATGCGCGTAGATCACGGTTATTTTTCATATTTTTTGCAAATTTTGTTTTAGAGATTCCTATAAAAAGAAAAGGTTTTGTTACAAAATAAAGAAATAAAATGTTTGTCAAACTCTATTTGTTAATGTTTTGATTTTTTTATAAGTTGGTCTTTTTTAAGAAACAGAATCAAAGCGGTAAATCATTTGATATTTACCACCTTTTTGCTCTTCAAAAATTTCAAAATATTCTTTAAAGTGATCTTCAACTTTAAAAATAATTTTCGGATTTTTGTCATCATTATCATTTTTGTAAAGATCCCAAACAATATATTTTTTGTGACCGCTTTGGTAACTCACGTCAACTTTGGTTTCGCTATCAAAAATCACTTCTACAACCGTCATTTCCCAGCGTTTATTTTGTTTTTCAACAATTGCGGTGAGAGATGTAATATCACTAAATCCAGAGCCTAAATCAGCATCTTTGCTGTCGCGTAAAAGATATAAATTAAAAGCAAAAGTCAGAGGTTTGCTTTTAATTTTCCATAAATGAGTAACGGAAAGATTATTGATGGTATTTTGATCGATGCGGTGTTTTAGAAAAAAGTTTTCGATTTTCTTAATTAGATCAGGATGATTATGAAAATCTTCTTTCCACAAAATTGGATAATTACGACTATCGGCGCTAATTAAGCGCATTCCTTCGGTTATATTTTCATCATTTGAATCAAGGCGGCGCTGCCATTTCGTAACATAATTGCGATCAATAATTTGATATTTCAAAAAAAATTTTCCCTGATTACCAATTGTCATTCCTAGGTTTTTTTTCTTTTTTTCTACGACATAATTTTTACGCAAAAAATCTTCCAACTCTTCTTTTGATTTTATTGAGGTTTTTACTTCAGCTAGTTTTTTTAACTCTTTATCTTCTTTAAGTTTTTCTGATGCGAATTCAATTGCCGAAGAATTTGATTTTATCGCAATTTCTACCAAGCTACGGTCAGATTTTATTTTTTCTGGCGCAAAAGCAAGTAGCGCTCCATTATCAGTAAAAGCAATTTCGGCATATTCAGGAATTTCTTTTAAACGATCCGCAGCAAAGGCATAATTTTTGGAATCAATCACGATCATTTTTTTCATGAAAAGCTTATTATTGAGTAATTTTGGATCAGCATATTGTAGCGCATTGCGACTTAAATAAGTGGCGCGCTCCATGAAATCAGGGTCAGAAAGCAATTTTGGTGAGGCATATTTTAAAATATCTGGGCTTACTTTTAGTAAGCGGCGCACAAAATTTTCATCTTCTTTTAAAATATCAGAAGCATTTTGAAATTGTGTCGGATCGATTAACGAGACTTTTAAAATTAATTTACGATCTGATTTGAAGCAGGCGGGCAAAGATTTAATGGCATCAGGATTTTTCTTTTTAACTTGTTGTAAAATTTGAAAAGTGAAATCAGGAGTGATGTAACAATCTTGTTGCTGATTATTTTCTTGGGCAAAAGAAAAAGTAGCGTGAAGAAAAAAAACCGCAGCAATTGTCAGTTTTTTTAATAGATTCATTAGCCCTTCATTGATGAAATATTTTCAATTTCAATATTTCTGCGGTTGTGGAAATAAATAACCAGAATAGCCAAGCCAATTGCGGCTTCAGCTCCGGCAACAGTTAAAACAAAAATAGCAAAAATCTGACCAACTAAATCATGTAAAAAGGCCGAAAATGCTACGAAATTAATGTTGATTGAAAGCAGCATTAGTTCAATTGACATCAAAAGCGCGATGACGTTTTTGCGGTTCAAAAAAATGCCGCTAACGCCAATGCAAAACAAAATTGCTGATAATGTGATGAAATGTGATAATTCTAGTCCGTTCATATTTTTTATAAATTAATTCCCGCGCCAGATTCTGCTTTAACAATTTCTAAAGAATTGGCTTTGGTTCTAAATACTTGATCGCAAATTTTTTGTTTTTTGATGAAGCGAGTTTCTTCTTTTAAAGTAAGAACAATTGCACCAATCATTGCTACAAAGAGAATTGCGCCGCTTAATTGGAAAGGCAAAATGAAATCAGTGTAAAGTAAATTTCCAATCGCTTTGGTGTTGGTAATATCGGTTGGAGTTTGGAAAAGAATTTTAGTTTCGTAAAGTTTTATTCCTGAAAATTTTGTGATTAAGAAAATTTCAAAAAACATCACCACGCCAACCAGCATTAAAACCGGCAAATGGCGGCTGATTTTTTTGGTTTCTCGTTTGAAATCAACATTGAGCATCATCACTACAAAGAGGAACAAAACCGCAATTGCGCCTACATAGACAATGATTAACAGCATTGCTAAAAATTCTGCTCCCAGTAAAAGAAATAGTGCGGCAGCATTTAAAAATGCTAAAACCAAAAACATTACAGAGTGAACTGTGTTTCTGGCGCTTACAACCACAAGAGCGGAAGCGATTAAGATGAAAGAAAATAGATAAAAAAGATCAAGCGTAAAATTCATAATTATCTGTGTTTTGCGTCGGATTCAATATTTTGGCGCAGCTGATATTCAAAGCGGTCGCCATTAGCCAGAAGTTTTTCTTTGTTGTAATAAAGCTCTTCGCGGGTTTCGGTGGAAAATTCAAAATTTGAACCTTCAACAATTGCATCAACTGGACAAGCTTCTTGGCATAAGCCGCAATAAATGCATTTAATCATATCGATGTCGTATTTTGTAGTGCGGCGCGAACCATCTTCTCTTTCTTCGGCTTCAATTGTGATTGCTTGCGCTGGACAAATTGCTTCGCAAAGTTTGCAGGCGATACAACGTTCCTCACCATTTGGATAGCGACGTAGCGCATGCTCGCCACGAAATCTTGGGCTTAATGGGCCTTTTTCGTAAGGGTAATTAATGGTGACTTTTTTCTTGAAAAAATATCTCAAAGTCAAAGCGTGACCGATGAAGATTTCTTTAAGTAAAAATGAATAAGCGCTTTTTAAAACTTTCATGAATTATTTGAGATAAACAATATAGGCGGCGGTTCCAACAACCCAAGTTAAAGAAAATGGCAGGAAAACTTTCCAACCCAATCTCATAAGTTGATCGTAACGATATCTTGGTAAAGTCGCGCGCACCCAGATGAAACAAAAAAGTAAAAAGAAGATTTTTAAACATAACCAGATTGGACCCGGAATCGCATTGAAAAATGCGATGTCAAAAGGTGGCAACCAGCCGCCCAAGAAAAGGATTGAGGCGAAGGCGGAAATCAAAATCATATTGGCATATTCGCCAAGGAAAAACATTGAAAATGGCATTGAACTATATTCGACGTTATAGCCGGCGACAAGCTCAGATTCTGCTTCTGGAAGGTCAAATGGAAGGCGATTGGTTTCGGCTAAACCCGAAATGAAAAATAAAATAAACATCGGAAACATTGGCAAAGCAAACCAGTGATTTTTTTGTGCCAAGATAATATCTGTAAGGTTTAACGAGCCAACGCAAAGTACGACTGAAATAATAATTAGACCGATTGAAACTTCGTAAGAAATCATTTGCGCCGAAGAGCGAATTGCGCCTAAAAACGCATATTTAGAATTACTCGCCCAACCAGCAATGATAATGCCGTAAACGCCAAGAGATGAAGTGGCGAGAAGATAAAGAACGCCAACATTAATATGAGCGATTGAAAAAGTTTCAGAAAATGGAATACCGCCCAGCCAATAAGAGCAAGGGTAAAAGTGATGATTGGGGCGAGTAAAAATAGAGCTTTGTTTGATTGATCGGGAATGATGACTTCTTTTAACATCAGCTTCAAGCCGTCTGCGAGGGGTTGTAATAAACCAAAAATTCCAACTACGTTTGGACCTTTGCGAAGTTGCATAGCGCCGATTACTTTTCTTTCCATCAAAGTTAAATAAGCAACCGCGCCAACCAAAGGCAATACAACCAGAAGGATGTAACCAAGAGTTGGTAAAATCGAAGTTAAAAGCAGGGTTAAAAGCTGCTGAAAAATCTGTTCCATATAATCTTTAAGGGAATTTTGTAAAAATGTTTGAAGGTGGTAATTTATTTAGGCTTTTAAGAATGTCAATTTAGGGATGTAAGTTCTTTTGGTGATTATCCCTTAAGACACAATAGATGTCACCCTGAGCTTGTCGAAGGGTGATTTAAGGCTTCGATCTTAGAATCGCCCTTCGATAAACTCAGGGTGACATCGAGTTTTTTTGTGAATCAAGGTATAATTACCGTTATTTTAAGCTAAAAAATTCCAAAAATAAAAAATTATAATGCCAAGAATTGCGGTAATAATTCCGCAAAGCAGGTCGTCAAGCATTACACCAAAACCAGTTTTGACGCGGTCAGCAAGTCCTATTATTGAAGGTTTGGTGATGTCAAAAAAGCGAAAAGAAATAAAGCAGAAAAGCAGGTGAATGACGATTATATAATTTTGGGAAAAATAATCTTCTCTGAATAATAAAAAGGTTAATTGTAACGCTAATATTTGACCCAGAACTTCATCTAAAACAATGGTCTGATGATCAATTTGGCGAAATTGTCTGGTATAAGCGCGAATGAAAAAACAGCCATAAAGAAAAATCGCGGTTAGAAAAATTGTCCAATATAAATTCTGCATCGCGAAAGAAATGTTGCTATAATAAAAATAGCGATTGGTAAAAAACCAAAAAATCAACGCAGCAAGACTGCCCATAGTTCCGGGGGCTTTAGGAAATTTTCCGAAATAGAAAAAAGTTAGAATTAATTGGTGAAGTTTTAGCATATTTTTAATTGTTTTGGAGTGGTTTAAAAAACCACCCGAATTGTCGTTCCTAGATTTTTCTCTGATTTTATTTCTAAAGTGCCACCTTGTTTTTCAACAAGATATTTCACGATCGGAAGTCCTAAGCCAATAGAATCAACTTTACCGCTATTAGCATTTTTTATGGTTTTATATTTTTGCAAAGCAATTTTTACCTCTTCTTCAGTCATGCCGAAACCATGATCGCGGAAAATAATCTCAACTCTTTTTGGTTTAATTCCTTTTTCATCATCGATGGTTTTTGCAAAAATTTCTATAACAGTTTCCTGCGGACTATATTTAACTGCATTTGAAATCAGGTTAATTACAGCTTGTTTTACGCGGCGTTGATCCAAAAGTAAAGGTTGGTATAAATTTTCTTCGATTTTAGTTATGATTAAAATATTCGATTTCTTTGCTCTTTTCTGCATTAATTTTACCGACTGTTTTAAGATACTATTAATGTCGGTCGGATTCGGGCTTTTATTAATTTTAAATTCACCGCTTTCGGCTTGATTTAAGTCAATTAGATCGTTGATAAAGTCAGTCAATTCATAAGCTGAATCAATAATATCAAGGCTTAATTCAAAATCGATTTTAAGTTCATGTAGGTTTTTAGACTGATCGAAAGTGGAACCACTTTCTATTTTATGAATCAGGTTTTTTAAATCACTTTTGATAATTTCAGCGCAACCCTGAATTCCGAAAACGAAATTTTTAAATTCATGAGCTGATTGCGCCAGAAATTCTGACTTCGCTTCATTGGTCTGTTCTGCCATTCTTTTTAATTCGAGAATTTTTTGAGTTTGTTTCTTCTCGCGATAAATTGAAAAAAGCAAAATAATCAATCCAAAACTTATCGATAAAATTTCTAAAGCTCGATCGATAATCAATTCGCCGATAATACTTTTAACAGTTTCGCCATCATATCTCAAAACCAGAATATATGGATAATCAGCAATTTTTTTGGCTAGAAAAGCATGACTATTGTTTAAAAAAGTCATTTCAAAAACCTTGTCGTCGCGAGCGCTTTGGAAGAAATTTATTTGGTCGAGAATGCGGCTTGATTTAATGTCGTAATTATTGTCATTGGCAAGTCTTTCAGCGCCATAAGATTTTACATCGCCATATAAAATTGATATTTCATTCGTGCCAAAAAGATTAAATTTTATGTCAGGATTTTGAATGATTTGATGTAACGATTTTGCTATTCTTTCAATTTCAAAACCAATTGAGATCGCACCTAAATATTTGCCATTTTTATCACTCAATCCAACGCCACCGGGAATCATCCATTTTTTGCTTGTAAGCCCAACTATTGGGTTTCCAATATGAAATTTGTTTGGTTCTTTTTTGGTTAGTGGAATATAATCGCGATTCTCAACTGAAAAATTTGCGGGATTAGAAATTATGCCATATTTAGCATCAACCGTGAATTGATATTTGTCATCAGACCAAGAAAAAATTGTCCAAGAAAGATTGGTTAGATCATTGCTATCGCGATATCTTTTTAAAATTTCGTTAATGTGTTTTTTACTGCGCGGGTTTTCAGAAATTTGATAATTGATGTTTTTTATGATTGAATAAGTGTGATCAATTTTATCGCTAAAACTGCGCTCCATTCGCGCCATTTCAATTTCAAGATCAGACTGGATTTTGTCTTTAATCAATTGCATCAATTGAACGGTAAACCACGTCAGTATTAATGCGGCAATGATTAATGTTGCGACAAAAATTTGTGTAATATTCAGCTTGATTTCAGATTTGGAAATATTTTTGACCATGAATTTTTAAAAGCTTTTTAAAATTTCCAAATAAGTTTTTTGCAATTGTTCAATTTCCGCAACTTCAGAAAATTCATCAATTCGATGAGCAGTTTTATTGATTAAACCAATTTCTACAACTTCAGCATAATCCTTGATAAATCTAGCATCAGAAGTTCCACCCGTGGTGCTTAAAACTGGTTTTTTGCCGCAGATTTTTTCAACCGCATTTACTGTAATTTCAGCAAGTAAAGCTGGTTTGCTTAAAAAGCTTTCACCGCTGGTTCTATAAATCAATTCATATTTTGCACCAAAACCAATAGTTTTTTGACAAGCATATTCAACAAGATCAATAATTGATTGCGAAGTATGCATATCGTTGAAACGTACGTTAAAAGCGGCTCCAGCGTCGTTTGGAATTACATTTCCGCCAAGATTTTGTGAAGTTATTGAAGTGATTTCAAGATTGGTGGCATCGAAAAATTTTGTGCCGTCATCGAATTTATGATCTTTCAAAATTTTCAAAAGATTTAGCAAAACCGTGATCGGATTTATGGCATTTTCCGGATAAGCAACGTGACCTTGTTTGCCGATAATTTTCACGGTAAAACCAATAGATCCGCGTCTTCCCACTTTTATCATTTCACCAAATTTTTCTGGATTTGTTGGTTCTCCAACCAAACAATGTGAAATTATTTTGTTAGATTTTTTCATCCATTCTAAAACTTTTTTAGTTCCGTTTACGCCATCATTTTCTTCATCATTGGTGATTAAAAAACCGATGCCAAAATCGGGTTTTTTATTTGCCGATAAAAATTCTTCAACTGCCGAAACAAAGCAGGCAATGGCGCATTTCATGTCGGCGGCGCCGCGACCAAAAAGTTTGCCATCAATAATTTTTGCGGCGAATGGATCATGCGTCCAAGATTCTTTATTTCCTTCGTTTACAACGTCGGTGTGACCGGCGAAATATAAAACTTTATCAGAATTTTTTGGATTTAAAACCGCGTGCAAATTATTTACTTGGTAAGAATTGTCGCCGCCATATTCCAAAAAATCGCAAGAAAATCCTAAGTTTTTTAAATGGTCGGCGAGAAATTCAATAACTTGTAAATTCACGCCGCTGTAAGATGGAATTTGAATTAATTTTTGCGAAAGAGCGATTGCGTCAAGTTTCATCGTTGATATTTTTGGTTTAGCGGAAAGAATAATTTTCAATAGATCCCAAAACAAGTTCAGGATGACAGAGTTAGTGTTTAGTTTGAGCGCAAACTTTTCCACATCGTCATCCTGAACTTGTTTCAGGATCTATCAGAAGTTTTATTTTTTCTCTCACTTAAATCAATCAAACAAATGTTAGACATAAAATGGATCCGCGAAAATCCTGAAAAATTTGATGCGGCGATGATTGCCAGAAGCAATAAAACCAGAGCTGTAGAGATTTTGAAATTTGACGAAGAAAAAAGAAAAAAAACTTTTTTGATTCAGGAATTGCAAGCAGATAGAAACAGAATAGCGAGAGAAATTTCTGCTGAAAAAAATATAAGACCAGAAGGAAGGGAATGTCTTACTCAAAGAGAAGATAAAATTTTGAGATTGATGAGTGAGTCAAAAAAAGTTAATCAAGAATTAGCGGCGGCTGAAAATGATTTTTCAATTGATGAAAAATTAAATGAAATTTTAGCAACACTTCCAAACATTCCGCACGATTCAGTTCCAATTGGCGCAGACGAAAATGACAATGTTGAAATTGAAAAATTTGGCATTCCAAAAAAATTCTCTTTCACGCCAAAAGCTCATGATGTTTTAGGTGAAAATTTAAAAATGTTGGATTTCGATCAATCAGCTTTGATGTCGGGCGCTAGATTTTCAACTTTGTCGGGAAGCTTGGCGTGCATGGAGCGCGCGCTTTCAAATTTTATGCTCGATGTGGCGCAAGAAAATAATTACACCGAAGTTTCGCCGCCAAATTTGGTGAAATCAAACGCCATGTTTAATTCGGGTCAATTGCCAAAATTTGCCGAAGATGCTTTTAAAACAACGGACGATTATTGGTTAATTCCAACCGCCGAAGTTTCTTTAGTAAATTTAGTTGCCAAAAAAACTTTAGCCGAAAGCGATTTGCCAATCCGCTTCACCGCTTACACGCCGTGCTTTCGCCGCGAAGCTGGTTCGGCTGGAAAAGATACCAAAGGTTTGATTCGTCAACATCAATTTAAAAAAGTAGAATTGGTTTCAATCACAACGCCCGAGCAATCTGAAGCCGAACACGAAAAAATGACCAATGTTGCTTGCGAAATTTTGCGTCGTTTAGAATTACCATTTAGAAAAATTCTTTTGTGCAACGGCGACATGGGATTTTGCGCCCAAAAAACTTATGATTTGGAAGTTTGGTTACCAAGCCAAGCAAAATATCGCGAAATTTCCAGCTGTTCTAATTGCGGCGATTTCCAAGCGCGACGCGGTTCGATAAAATATAAAAACAAAGACGGCAAAAATAATTTTGTACATACTTTAAACGGATCAGCTTTGGCGGTCGGCAGAACGCTGGTGGCAATTTTAGAAAATTACCAAAATGAAGATGGGTCAATTAATGTTCCTGAAGTTTTGGTTAATTACATGAATGGCATTAAAAAAATTTCGGTAAGTTAATTCACAAAATTCATAAGTCACCCTTCGACAGGCTCAGGGTGACTTTGTAGTTAGTATATAATATTTTCTTGCTAAATTTTATTTCGTTCATATTTTACGCCGCTCCCAAAAAAAATTTTCCAAACTAAAACTTAAACAAAAAAATGGCTAATACCAAATCAGCTCAGAAAGCACTTCGCGGCAGCGCAGCAAAAAAAGAAGTTAATAACTCAAGAAGAAACAGAATCAGAACTTTCGTTAGAAAAGTTGATGATGCCGTTAAAGCGGGTGATGAACCTAAAGCTCGTGAAGCCTTTAAAGTGCTAGAGCCAGAAATTATGCGTGGTGTTACTAAAAAAGTTTATAAATTAAACACTGCCGCAAGAAAATTGAGCAGAATCGCTTCAGCAATTCGTAAAATAAACGCAAAATAATTTGAAAATTATTTCATCTTTTCGTTCCTCATTGAGCCGCACCAATATTGACTTCATGAAAGTGCATAAACTGGCATTATTAATGTCGGTTATTTGCATTATTGGGTCGCTGGCTTTGGTGTTGGTTAAGGGATTAAATTTCGGAATTGATTTTGCTGGTGGTATTTTAATCGAAGCCAGAATGTCTGAAAATGTTGATGTGGCAAAGGTTCGTGAACTCATCACTTCGCAAATTAAAGATGTTCAAATTCAAAATGTAGATCAAAAAGATTTACTTATCCGCGTTGCCAAAACTGATGAAGAGCAATCGGTTATCGTTAAAAAAATTCAGGAAATTTTAAATCAAAATTTTACCAATGTCGAATATCGCAAAATTGATTATGTTGGCCCACAAGTTGGCGCAGAATTAATCGGGAAAGGTTTTTTGGCGCTGATCATGTCTTTTGCCTTCATCATGATTTATATTTGGATCAGATTTGATTGGCAATTTGGTATTGGCGGCATTTTTGCCTTAATTCATGACGCAGTTTTAACTTTAGGTTTTTACTCTTTAAGTGGCTTGGAATTTAACCTAACTTCAATTGCCGCAATCCTTACGGTTATTGGTTATTCCATCAATGACTCGGTGGTGATTTACGATCGCATCCGCGAAAATTTGCGTCGTTATAAAAAAATGAATTTGGCTGATCTGATTAATTCCAGCACCAATTCAACTTTGAGCAGAACGGTTTTAACTTCTGGTGTCACTTTATTTTCTCTTTTAGCTTTGATGCTATTTGGCGGCGAAGCCTTATATAGTTTCAGCACCGCAACTTTTGTTGGGATTGTGATTGGAACTTATTCTTCAATTTATATTTCGGCTCCAATTTTGATTTATCTCGATCCACGCAAAAAAGAAGAAAAGAAAAAGTAATATTCGTAGTAATAATATTAATAGAAAAAGCCTGCAAGAAGCCTCATTATTGTGTAGATCCTGAAGCAAGCTCCAAGATGACGCTGTTGGAAAATTTGCCATTAAAACTAAATCACTAATTTCGTAATCATAAGTTCTTAGAGCCTGTCCCAAGTCTTTTTTAACCTCAAATTTCGCCCTATTTTTGCTTATTTTTTAGTAAAATTACTCGCAATATATCCTGATATTGGTCGTAATTTTAGGCGCTGTCGCAAATCCAATCCAAAAGTTAATTTAAATTTCTCTAATTTCTCTAAAGAGCCCGTCGCAAATCTAACCTCCAAAAAAATTCAAACTAAAAAAATCTGGTTCAAAACTTTTAGAAATTTCTCACTCGGTTTTTTTTGGAATTTTTTTGATTTTTTCTGCGTTTTGG
>Ga0214921_10004742_pt1 | contig 19754 bp, 15 predicted proteins | sample LL1505_MetaG_FD_177992 | JGI IMG/M metagenome (GOLD analysis project Ga0214921, IMG submission 177992) | Freshwater microbial communities from Lake Lanier, Atlanta, Georgia, United States - LL-1505 | ecosystem: Environmental > Aquatic > Freshwater > Lake | place: USA: Georgia | collected...
GATCACCGAGGTCGGCATCCTCGACGCCGTGATCGGGATCCACTCGGGGGGCGAGGGCAAGCGGACCTGGACAGGGCTCAGCTTTCAAGTGGCCGACGTCGTGGCCGGAGCGCGGGAGGTTGTGGCTGCGGGCGGTCAGCTCACGCGGGAACCCGAGCCCGAAAATGGCGAGCCGCCCCACCTGGCGATGTGCGTCGACACCGACGGCAACGAGTTCATGCTGACGCGAAAGCGGGGCGGTTGATGGCCAAACGCAAGGCGGCGCGGCCGGCGCCCCGACGCAGATCGGCCCCGGCCACGCCCCGACACAAGGCGGCCAGCGAGGAGACCTACCACGGCCTGCGGGCCTGCGAGGCGTTGTTTGCGCGGCGGCCCGACGAGATCGTGCGGGTGTATCTGGCCGCCGCCCGTAAGCCACGGCTGGCGAAACTGCTCGCTTGGTGCGTCGCGCACCGCCGCGGCTTCCAGATCGTGGAGGACGAGAACCTCCGCCGGATCAGCGGCTCGACGCACCACGAGGGCGTGGCGATTCTGGCGAAGGCCATTCGGCGGTGGAGCCTCGAGGATCTGCTGCACGAGGTTGAATCAAAGCGGGTGACAGGCCCGATCCTCTATCTCGACGGGGTCGAGAATCCGCACAACCTCGGTTCGATCCTGCGGACGGCCGCGCATTTCGGGGTCGTGGCGATCGCCGGCCGATCCGGCGAGTTGCCGCCGCTCTCGCCGGCCGCGGTGCGCGTGGCGGAAGGGGCGGCGGAGATCGTGCCGGTGTGCGACCTGGCAGAACCTCCGACGGCGCTGCGGCGGCTGGCGGCGGAGGGCTTCTCGATCGTGGCGGCGTCGAGTCACCGGGGTGAGTCGCCCCAGACGGCCCCGCTCGGCAAACGCTGCGTGATCGTGCTCGGGAGCGAGGGAAAAGGCGTCTCGCCCGCGATCGACCGCGTCGCCACGGAACGCGTGAAAATCCCGGGCACGGGGGCCGTCGAGAGCCTCAACGTCTCCGTCGCCGCGGGTGTGCTCCTGGCCGAAGCCTGGCGGCGGCGGTGACGCCGTCGATCGCGGGCTGGCATTCCGTCGCGGCCGCCGGTCAGCGGAAGGCGTTGCCCGGAATCACGCCGCCGTCGGAGCGGTGCGACAGGTTGCGATGCACCGTCGGATCGATGTCGTAGCGGATCCAGCGCACCGCCCCATCCGCGAATCCCATCGAGAACGACACGGCATGCGGGCCGCCGAAGATCAGTGCCCCGCCGTTGTTCCAGCCGGGCACGTCCTGCTTCGGGGCCCAGCCCCCGGTGCGGATCATGTCGTTGTTGGTGCCCGTCACCCAGGTCTCGTTGTCGCTGCCGGTCGCTCCCGTGTCGTAGTGATTGCCGTCGATGTACCGCTCGCCAAGCAGGTAGGTGGTGGAGCAGCCATCGGGCACGTCGTCGGGCCGGATCTCGCTGCAGCCGTAGACGAGGCCGCTGAGCTCGGCGAAGGAGCCTTCCCGGTAGGCGGTCGTGTTGGTGCCAAACGGTTCGGGATTTTGCAGATTGACGCCATCCGACGGGCCGGGAACGTCAATGATCCCCGCGTTGCCGGTGTGGCCGCCGTTGGCGGCATAACAACTGCGGGCGGCGTTGTTGTCGTCGGAGGAGTTGCGGCCGGCGTTGCGGGCGATGTAGGTGCCGTCCACCGGCTTCGGATAGCGACGGGCCTCGCGACGGGAGGGACAGTTGATCGTCGGCAGGGGCGAGCGGACCATCTCCACGGCCCCCAGTCGCTGCGGATCGGTGATCGTGTTGGTATTGCCGTCGGACGGAAGGTTCCAGACGGGCAGTTGCTCGAGGTAGGGAAGGCTCGAGTAGACCCAGCCCCCCGGTTGCGTCCAGCCGAACCCGCGGTCGGCGTCGCCCACCCACCACCAGCCCCAGCCTCCGCTGGGAAAGAAACCCTGCGCCTCGAGGTGGCCCAGGCCCGCCATCGTGAGTTGCTTGACGTTGTTGTTGCACTGCGTGCGCCGGGCCGTCTCCCGGACGCTCTGCACGGCCGGCAGCAGCAGAGCCATCAGGAGCGCGATGATCGCGATCACCACCATCAGTTCGACGAGCGTCATGCCACGGTCGCTCCCATGAGCCGCCCGCCATGGACGCCGAGTTGACGTTGCGTGCACCATCCTGGAAGGTCCCTCCGAAGGGCCGGATTCTAGTGCGTCGCGAGCGACCGTGGTAGCCCGCTCGGGCCGCGGAACGGGCTGCTTACCGCAGCGGCGGCCAGGGGAGGTCTTTGCCGTCGAGGCTCACCACGTGGAAGTGGTGGACGGCCGGGACGTCGGCCGTCCACTGCCAGGCGATCTGCTTCTCCGGAGTGACCTCGAGCAGCCGGACGCCTCCCTTGCCGATGTGGTAGCTCGCGATCATCGTGTTGCCGCCGGGCAGCCGCTGGATGCCGCAGGCGTCAGCGATCGCGCCGTCGACGTCGGCCGTGGTGATCTCCCAGCGGAGCGAACCGTCGGCGGCATACTCGGCCACGCGGTTGCCGTTGGTGAGGCCGGCGAGGATGCCGCCATCGGGAAGCGCGATGGCCGTGAACGGCCAGCTGTTGACCTTCGGCTCGCCCGGCACGCGGGTGCTGATCAAGTCGAGCACCCGGCCCGAGGCGTCGTATCGCTTGATCGCGAAGTCGAGCAGGTGCGGCACGAGAAACGTGCCGTCGGGCTGCTTGCGGGCCATCCGAGTCTGCATGTGGTGGTTTTGCTTCTGGCAGGCGAGCGGGATCTCGACCTTGAGCGTGCCGTCGGCCGCGACCTCGAGGAGCCGCGGGTTCGGCCCGGCCTCGCTGAGCACGTAGGTGCCCGCGGGCGTCTTCTGGATGCTGTTGACCTCGTCCTGCGTGCCGTCGTACTGCCAGACGATCTCGTCGGGCTGGCCGCCGGTGCCGCGCTTGATCTCGACGGCCGCACCGCGGGGCGTGTCGCCTCCCTTGGAGAGGGCGAGCAGCACGTTGCCGTCGGGAAGCACCCAGCCCTCGCGGGTGTTGGCGGGGTGGGACCATTCCACGCGGCCGGCCGGATGCTCGGCCGTGATCTCGACGAGCGCCGTCCGCTTGCCGCAGGTGAGGATTCGCCGCGATGCCGACTCGGCGCCGGGGGCCGCGGCCGTGGTGATGGAAAGCCAGGCGACGCATGCGAGCAACGTGGTCGGGCGTGGCGGAAGGTGCATGGCGTGGGTCTCCGGTGACGTGACGGGCAAGCCGAAAGCATAAGGGGGAGCCGCGGTTGACGATTGCCGCAGTTCACCAGGGCCTTGCCGCAGGCGAACGGCGGTGACCCTTCGAGCAACGTTAGGCGGCGCTACGTCACGCGACCGTCCCCCGACCGGCAGCACCCTGGCACAACCAATGCTCCACAGAGCATCATAAGGAGGCTTGGCTCGCGCGTGCCGCATGATCGCACCCCGGGCAACGCGGGCGTGGCCCCTGCGCCACGCGTGCCTTCGGCACACCGAAGACCGAACGGCTGGCCATCTGGCGGAGGGGAAGGGGCGTGTCGGTGGTTCACACAGGAGGAATCCGATGAAGCGTCAGGCCGGAAGGATGGAGTTTCCAGGGGCTCGCGCGGCGGGGTTCGCCACGTTCACCGTGACGGGCATCCTGCTCGCCGCGGCTTCGCCGCCAGGAGGTCCTGCAGCCCGGGCGGCCGACGGCGACGGAGCTGCCGGGGCCGCGCGGCCCCGTCCCAACATCCTGTTCTGCATCGCCGACGACTGGGGCTGGGCCGACGCCGGGGCCTACGGCGACCCGGTGGTGAAGACGCCCGGCTTCGACCGCGTGGCCCGCGAAGGCGTGTTGTTCCAAAACGCCTTCGTCACCTCCCCGTCGTGCACGCCTTCCCGCAACTCGATCCTCACCGGGCAGATGCACTGGCGGCTCGGGGCCGGGGTGAACCTGTGGAGTTCGCTCGCTCCCGAGCACCCCGTCTACCCGCTCCTGCTCGAAGACGCGGGGTATCACGTGGGCCACTGGCGGAAGGCCTGGGGCCCCGGCGACTGGAAGGCGCTCGGCCGCACGCGACACCCGGCTGGCCAGCCGGTGAGCAAAGGGTTTCGCGAGTTTCTCGCCGCCCGGCCCGCGAGGAGGCCCTTTTGCTTTTGGCTCGGGGCGATCGATCCGCACCGGCCCTACGACGAGGGCAGCGGCGCGAAGGCGGGCCTCGATCCGGCGAAGGTCCGCGTGCCGGCCGACCTGCCCGACTGTGATCTCGTTCGCAACGACCTCGCCGACTATCTCCACGAGGTGCAGCGGTTCGACGGCGACGTGGCGGCGGCGCTCGCGGTTCTCGACGAGACCGGGGAGGCGGCCAACACGATCGTGGTGATCACGGGCGACCACGGGATGCCGTTCCCGCGGCACAAGTGCCACCTCTACGACTCCGGGGTGCACGTGCCGCTGGCGATTCGCTGGCCGGCCGCCGTGAAGCCGGGGCGGACCGTGACCGACTTCGTGTCGCTCTCGGACCTCGCCCCGACGTTCCTCGCTGCCGCGGGGCTCCCCGTGCCGCCCGCAATGACCGGGCGTTCGCTCCTGCCGGTGCTCGCCGCCGAGGGCTCGGGTCGGATCGACGCCGCCCGCGACCATGTGCTCGTGGGCCGCGAGCGGCACACGCCCGCGCAGGAAGCGCCCGGCACCGGTGGCTATCCGATGCGGGCGATCCGCACCGACACCCACCTCTACATCAGGAACGCGGAGCCCGACCGCTGGCCGAGCGGCTGTCCGACCGGCTCGACCAAGGGCTGGGGCTACGCCGACTGCGACGACAGTCCCACCAAGCGGTATCTCGTCGAGCGGCAGAATGATCCCGCCGTGAAGCCGTTCTTCGACCTCGCCTTCACCAAACGGCCGGCCGAGGAACTCTACGATCTCGCCAAGGATCCCGGGCAGCTCGTGAACGTGGCCGCCGATCCGGCCGAGGCCGCTGCCAAGGCCGCGCTCGCCAAGCGGCTCGACGACGGGCTCACCGCCACTGACGATCCCCGGCAGGCCGGACGAGGGGCCGAACTCGAGGCCCATCCCTACCTCGGGCAGACCGGGGCGAAGGACCAGTGATTCCGCGGGATCGAGCGGCCGGGTTGAGGTCCGCCGCGAGGTTCACAGGGGCGATTCCCAGGCCGCGGGCTGGGGGTACATTCAGGGCATGACCCTGATCAATGAACGCCGCCGTGCGCATCGTCGGGCCGCAGAGGCCCCGCCGCCGCCCCCGGAGCCGGCGGCCGACTGGCTGGCGTTCACCAGTGGCGTCGCGGTGTTGATGGGCCTCGTGGCCGCCGTCTTCTGGCAGACCAAGTCGTTCGGGATCCTCAACTTCGACGACGACCAGTACCTCGACCCGGTGATTCGCCAGGGCCTCACCTGGGAGGGGTTCGTGCGGGCGTGGATGGAGGGGCACGTCGGCAGCTGGCACCCGCTGACGACGCTTTCGTTCATGGTCGATGCCGAGCTCTTCGGCGACTGGTGGGGCGGCTACCACCTGCACAACGCGGTGCTCCACGCGGCGGCGGTGGCCTTTCTGTTCGCGGCGCTCACCCGGCTCACCGGGTCGATGGGCAGGAGCCTCGTCGCGACGGCTGTGTTCGCGATTCATCCGCTGCGGGCCGAGAGCGTGGCCTGGATCACGGAGCGGAAGGACGTGCTCAGCGGGCTGTTTCTGGCCACGACGCTCCTGGCCTATGCGTTCTACGTCGAAAAGCCCACGTCGCGGTGGCGGTATACGGCTGTGTTGGTCAACTTCGCAGCCGGCCTGCTCTCGAAGGGCATCCTGGTCACGCTGCCGGTTGCGCTCTTGTTCCTCGACTGGTGGCCGCTGCGGCGGATGACGACGGCCGGCCCGCTGGGGATCGCCGGACCGGGGGATGGCCGCGCGGTCGGAGACCTCCCGCCGCGAACGCTTCACGAACTCGTGATGGAGAAGATCCCGCTCTTGGCGCTCGCGGTTGCATCGGCCATCGCCACGGTGCTCTCGGTCGGCGACGTCGTCCGGCCGATCAACACGCTGCCGTTCCTGGTGCGGGCCTCGTCGAGCGTGGTGGCCTATGCGTCGTATGTGATCCAGCTCGTCTGGCCGGTCGGCCTCGCCCCGCACTACCCCTATTCCTCGACCGGGCCGGCGGCCTGGCAGGTGGTCGCCTCGGCCGCGTTCGTGGCGGCGCTCACGGCCGGTGCCTGGTTCGCCCGGAAATCGTGGCCCGCCTTCACCACCGGCTGGGCCTGGTTCCTGCTTACGCTCCTGCCGGTGATCGGCTTCATCCCCTCGGGCATCCAGCTGATCGCCGACCGCTACACCTACGTGTCGCAGATCTGGCTGGTGGTGGCCGTGGTCTGGGGTGTCGCCGGCCTCTGCGAGCGGTGGGGCGTGCCGCGGCTGGCGGTCTGGGCCGCGACGGCCGCGGGTCTCGTCGGCCTCACGGTGGCGGGCCGCTGGCAGACCTGGCACTGGCGCGACAGTGAATCGCTCTGGCGATACACGCTCGCGGTCACGGCCGACAACGCCTACGCCCACGCCAACCTGGCGAGCGTGCTCGCGCAGCAGGGCGAGCCGGTCGAGGCGGCCGAGCACAATCGCAAGGCCCTGGCGCTCGAGGGCGAGAACCTGATCGCGCTCTCGAACCTGGCGACGCTGCTCGTGGATCGCGGCGGCACGGCCGAGGCGATCCGGCTCTACGAGCGGTCGGTGGAGATCAATCCGAAGTTCGTGTTCGGCTGGTTCAATCTCGGCAACGCCCTGCAGAAGGTGGGGCGGACGAGCGAGGCCGAAGCGGCCTGGCGGAAGGCGACCGAGCTCGACCCGGGCATGGGCCCCGCCTGGAACAACCTCGCCGGCATGGCGCTCGAGCGCGGCGATTTGGAGACCGCCGCCACGCTCGCCGAGAAGGCGGTCGCCGCCGGCGGCGGGGGCCCGTCCGCGGTCACGCTTGGCCGGATCCTCGACGCGCAGGGCAAGACCGAGGAAGCCGTCGCCGCCTACCGCCGGGCCGCCTCGGCCGGCCTCCAGTCGTCCGTCGCGCTCAACAACCTCGGCAGCGTGCTCGAGCGGACGGGCCGGCTCGACGAAGCGGCGGCGGCCTTCCGGCGGGCGCTCAAGATCGAGCCGAACGCGCCGGTGCTGCTCTACAACCTGGGGGTCGTGCTCGAGAAGATGGGAGCGCGGGACGACGCCGCGGCCGCGCTCCGGGCCGCCGCGGAAGGGTTCCGCGCGGCCGGCAACCAGGAAATGGCCAAGGCCAGCGCCGAGCGGGTGGCGAAGCTCAGCGCTCGTGCCTCCCCGGAATCGCCCAAGCCGTGAGTCGCCGCCGTGAGTCGCGGCCCTTCCCCGTGGGATCCCCTGTCATGCTCCGCTCCGTGACGCCCGTGATGCTCGCCGCCTCGGCTCTGCTCGCCGGGGCGGGGGCCCTGCGAGCCGCTCCCGCCGAGCGGATCATCCGCGGCGGCCCGATCGTGACCGTGAATCCGGCACAGCCCGAGGCCGAAGCAGTCGCGATCGCCGCCGGCCGGATCGTGGCGGTGGGCAGTGAAGCCGATGTCATGAAGCTCACCGGCCCCGAGACCGTGGTCACGGACCTCGCCGGCCAGACGCTCGTGCCCGGCTTCGTCGACGGCCACAGTCACTTTTTCTCGGTCGTCACCGTGCAGACGAGCGCGCTGTGTGCCTCGCCGCCGGCCGGACCCTGCACGAGCGTGGCCGACGTGATCGCCCAGCTCGAGGAGCTCCAGAAGCGGCGGAAGATCGCGGCCGGCGAGTTGATCCTCGGGTATGGCTACGACCCCGATCTCCTCGCCGAAAAGCGGCCGCCGACGAAACAGGAACTCGACGCGGCGTTCCCCGACAACCCCGTCATGATCGTCCACGTGTCGAGCCACGGGGCGATGCTCAACTCCCGCGCCCTCGCGAAGTTCGGGATCACCGCCGCCACGCCCACGCCTCCGGGTGGCGTGATCGGCCGCGAGCCGGGCTCCCAGGAGCCGTCCGGGCTGTTGTTCGAGACGGCCTTCCTGCCGATCTTCTCGCGCATCAGCGGTCCTGGGCCTGAGGAGACCCTTCAACTGCTCCGCTCGGGGCAGGAGCTTTACGCGAAGCAGGGGATCACGACGGCCCAGGAGGGCGCCACGATGAAGCAGCAGCTCGATCTGCTGCGGATGGCGGCCGCCCGCAGCCTGCTCGAGATCGACGTCGTGGCGCTCCCCTTCATCACGGAAATCGACGCGATCTTCGCCGGCGAGCCGCCGGTGGCCGACAAGGACTACCAGAAACGGCTGCGGATCGGCGGCGTGAAGATCGTGGCCGACGGCTCTCCGCAGGGAAAGACCTCGTGGTTCAGCACGCCCTACCTCACCGGCGGCCCGACCGGCGAAAAGGACTGGCGGGGCGAGCCCAGCTTCTCGCAGCCCGAGCTCGTGGCCATGGTGCGGAAGGTGTACGAAGGCGGCGCCCCGCTCTTCGTGCACGTCAACGGTGACGCGGCGATCGACGCCTTTCTCGAGGCCCACCGGGCCGCTTCCGGCGACGATCCGACCCGCCCGCGGGGCACGGTCGGCGTCCACTCGCAGTTCATCCGTCGCGACCAGCTCGAGAAGTACAAGGCCTGGAACATCACGCCCTCGTTCTTCACGATCCACTGCTTCTACTTCGGCGATGTCCACGTCGCCAATCGCGGCTTGGCCGCGGCCGACTTCATCAGCCCGTTGAAGACCGCCCGATCGCTGGGGCTGCGGCCCAGCAACCACACCGACTTCAATGTCGCCCCGCTCGATCAGCTGTTCACGATCCACACGGCCGTCAACCGCGTCTCGCGCTCGGGCCGGGTGCTGGGCGAAGGGGAGCGGGTGACGCCGCTCGAGGCCCTGGAGGCGGTCACGATCGACGGGGCGCGGCAATACGGCGAGGAGGGTCGCAAGGGCTCGATCGAGCCGGGCAAGCTCGCGGACCTCGTGATCCTGTCGGGCAACCCGCTCGCGGTGGAGCCTGCCGCGATCCAGCAGATCCACGTCGTCGAGACGATCAAGGAAGGCAAGACGATCTGGCCGCGGCCGAGCGGCAAATAGATCTCGCGGTAGCTCGGGGCTGCTCATGCCCCGGGAGCCGGCCTTGGCGGCAAGCGAAGCCAGGATGGCGAGAGCGCAGCCGGCATGGAGTGAGCGGAGGGCAGGATGCCCGGAGCGAACGTCCGGCGACGGGGCATGGGCAGCCCCGAGCGGCCCACCCCGGAATCACCCGTCGGCCGCGCCGGGGATCCGCTCGAACTCGTGGACGAACAGGCCGCTTCTGAGCTTGGGCTCGAACCAGGTGCTCTTCGGGGGCATGATCTCGCCCGCGTCGGCCACCGCGAGCAGCTCGTCGGGGCTCGTGGGGCGCATCGAGAAGGCCACGCCCTTCGTGCCGGCGCGCTGCTCGAGTTCGGGCGTGCCGCGGATGCCCCCCACGAACTCGATCCGGGTGTCGGTCCGCGGGTCGCCGATGCCGAGGATCGGGGCGAGCACGCGATCCTGGAGCAGCGACACGTCGAGGCTCGCGATCGGGTCGGTGCGGTCGATCGAGGCGGGCGGAAAGGCGAGCGACCACCAGCCGCCGTTCACGAACACGAGCACCTCGCCGCGCGCCGCCGGTGTTCCGGCGGCGGCGGGCTTCACCGTGCCGACCGCCCGCAGCTTGTCCAGAAACTGCTCGGGTGACAGCCCGTGCAAGTCCTTGACGACGCGGTTGTAGGGCAGGATCCGCAGCTGGTCGTGCGGAAAGACCACGGCCATGAAGCGGCCGTATTCCTCGCCGCCCGTGTGTCGCGGGTTTTTCTTCGCAGAGGCGGCCGCCGCCCGGGAGCCACCCGCCGAGCGGTGATGACCGTCGGCGATGTAGAGGAGATCGAGCCTGCGAAAGGCGTCGAGGTAGGCGGCGGCATCGGCCACCTTCCAGCCCATGTGGTGCACGCCATCGGGGGCCACGAAGTCGAACAGCGGCGTGCCCGTCGCGTCGGCCGCGATCCGGGCCGCCAGCGTGCCCGCGCCGGGGACGATGCCGGCGCGGTCGCGGAAGCAGAGGAAGACGGGCTCGGCGTGGCAGGCGGTGACGAGCAGGTGCCGCGTGCGGTCGTCTTCCTTGTCGGGCCGGGTCTTTTCGTGCTTGCGGATTTCACCCGAGTCGTACTGGGCGGCCTCGACGCAGCAGACCACGCCCGTCTGGGCCTTGCCCTCGCGCACCTGCCGGTAGAGGTAGAGGCCGGGGGACGGGTCGCGGGCCAGCGTGCCCTCCTCGAGCATCTGTGCGAGATTCCGGGACGCCTGGGCGTAGACCTCGGGGCCGTGGTCGTCGGTCTCGGGAGGCAGGTCGATCTCGGAGCGGACGACGTGCAGGAACGAGCGGGGCTTGCCGGCCGCCCGCTCGCGGGCCTCCGCGGTGGAGATCACGTCATAGGGATCGCTCGCCACCTCGGCGGCGTGGGCGGAAGACGGGCGAAGGGCGGCGAAGGGATGAATCCGGATCATCGGGCGGGCGGTGCTCCGAGGGCGGGGCGGGCGTCAAAAATGGAGCCGCAGGATAGTCGAGGCCGTCGCGACGCGGCAACGCGGCCGAGTCGCGGTCGGAGGGTGTCCACGCAGCCAAGCCCGCGGATTCACGGCCGCAGCACGCAGGAATCCACGCGGCCGGGAACCGTCGGCGTGGCGGCTGCGTAGCATCCACTGGACGAGGCGGCTGAAGACAAGGCCGCCGTCCCGGCAGGATGCGGTCGGATGGACGTGAGTTCGTGACTGATTCCCAAGCGTCGGTCGCGATCGGCAGGAGTGAGGTCCGCATGTTCGCGGGAGTGGCACGCACGGCATCGGCAGGCGGGGCGTTCGCGGCCCGCGGTCGGATCATGCGCGTGACCCACACGCTCCTGTTCAGCGTCGCACTGGCCGTGTCGCCGGGCGTCTGCGGCGCCTGTGCGTCGGGCTGTCTGGAACGCGGCATCGCTGCGCCGGGCGCCCCGAGTACGGGCGTCGCCTCCGCCGTCGCCGCAACCCACGGCCGCGGATCGTGCTGCGGTGCGATCCCGGACGGGCTGCCGCAGGGGAGTGATCCCCGCAGCAACCCGCCCACGGCCGTGGCCGATGCGGCTGACGGCTTTTTGATGACCTGCTGCGACGGCGTGACGGGCTGCGACTGCCTGCTCGAGCCGCGCGGCGCGGAGGCGGCGGTGACGCCGGCAACCCCGCCGAACGACCTCGGCGGGCCGATGCCGGCGGCCATCGCCGCGATCCCGTTCACGACGATGGTGCCGCCCGGGGCCCTGGTTGCCTTGGCCGCCGTGCTGCCGCCCCAGCGGCCGGTGCGGGTGCTCTACGGGGTGTGGCGGAACTGAAGCGGCCACGGCCGACCTCGGTTTCGTTCTTTCCACACTTTTTCCAAGGAGCTTGAACCATGACTGCGATGATTCTCTGGGCCGCTTTGGCCCTGGCCCCGCTGTCCGGCGGGCCGAACGGTCGATGCCCCGAGTGCGATTGCTGCGGCTGCTGCGCCAAGGGCGTCTGCACCTGCGTTGACTGCACGTGCTGCTGCTGCGAGCAGGGCGCCTGCGAAGGGTGCTGCAAGCTCGGCAGCTAGCGAGCGGCCCAATGTGTCGTGATCGCGGGGCTCCCGGAAGGCCCTGCGACGTCGCCGCTCGGCCGGGGCCCTCGGGCCCCGGCCGGGTCACGGCGGAGCCCGGTTGCGAAGCCCGGGGGGCCATGCCGCAGGCCGGGCTGAATGCGGTCCTCACTGCGAGGCGACGCGGAACTGCCTCCCCGTCCTCGAGGCCGGATTTTCCTCGTTGCTGCAGACCGGCCTTGAAACCGCCGTTCACGCGGGCGAAGCCATCCTGGCCTTCTTCCGCATGCGAACCTCCGGTTCGAAGTGAGCCGGCTCCTGCCGACCGTCTCCTCTGAGCCGGATGTCGCCACCACCCCCCGGGCACGCACGAGGAAACTCCTCTCCCACGCGGGCCATGAGTTTGGCCCAGGCTTTTGCGTGAGGTGTCATGCGAGCGAAGTTGGTCGCATGAGTCGCCGGTGGCATCTCCGCCGTTCCAGTGGCCGGTACACGCCGTTTGCTGATCCTGTAGTTATCCTGCTGGAAACCATGGCCGAACGGATCGTGGTTTTTGTCCCCTTTGCATCAATCGGCTATCCTGCGGCGCGGGCTTGGTGTCGGGAGCCAGCGTCGGGCACGGACCATTCCCCGTTCCAGAGTTTTGCCCATGTCGTTCCCTGCCGAATCAAGACCGGCAGCCGCAAGGTGTTCGTCGAGGGCCACGGCGCGGCCTACCTCGGCGTGATGGTGGCCCACAACAACACGGCCAACAGCAATACGCCGGTCGGCAACCAGGTGCACGCCAGCCAGACCAAAGTCTTCTTCGGCCCCTGACCCACCCTACGGTGAAGCAGCGATCATGGTGCAATACCAAGCCAGTTCGGCCGCCGTCGTACAGAATGTCACGGTCAAGACGGTTCTGGGATCCGACGCCTTTCAACTGCGGTCGTTCCGGTTCCGCGACCGCCTCGGCGAGCCGTTCGAGGGCGTGTTGGAACTGCAGTCCGGCGCCGACAGCGTCGATCTGGGGAAGCTGCTCGGCGAGCCCGTGACGGTGACGGTGACGCTCCCCGAGGGTGGGAGTCGGCATTTCAACGGCATCGTCCTCGAGGCAGCGCAGCAGGCCGCCGCCGGCGACACGACCCGCTACAGACTGGTGATGGGCCCGTGGCTCGCGCTCCTGGATCTCGGTTCGGACGCCCGGATCTTTCAGCAGAAGTCGGCTCCCGACATCCTGGAGGGCGTATTTCAGGGTCTCGGCTTTTCCGCCTTTCAACGCACGGGTCTGATCGGAGACTACGATCCGCTCGAGTTTTGCGTGCAATACAACGAGACCCATGCCAACTTCGTTCATCGCCTGATGCAGCGGTTTGGCATCACCTACTACCACGACCACACCGCCGACAGCCACACGCTCGTGCTCTGCGATTCGCCCACGGCATATCAGTCCAATCCGGGATACGCCTCGGTGCCCTACCGCGCGGACAACAGGACCGCCGAGAGCCTGGAGCATGTGTCGCATTGGACGTCGATCAGGCGGCTCCGATCCGGCAAGTATGCGGCCAAGGACTATGACTACCTGAACCCGGACTCCGCCCTGCTGGTCGAGGATTCCGCCCCACAATCCTGCCCGTACGGCGACATGGAACTGTTTCAGTACCCCGGGGGCTACACGAAGGAGTCACCCGGCAACGCGCTGGCCCGCATCAGAATCGAGGAACAGGCCTGCGGTCAGAAGCGGTTCGAGGGCACGGCCCACTGCTGGGGGTTTGCGGCGGGCAAAAAGTTCAATCTCACCGACCACCCGCAGTCAGACTGCAACTGTTCCTACCTGACGACGGCGATCGACCTGGCCATCGACCCTCTGACAGACGAGGAGACGGCCACGCGTGCCCCCCATCCAGTGACGCAGTTCACGCACGTCTGCCGCCTGGAGGCGATTCCGGCCGGCGTCGGTTTTCGCCCGGCGCGCACGGCGCCGCAGCCCCGTATCGCCGGGGTGCAGACGGCCGTCGTGGTCGGGCCGCCGGGCCAGGATCCCGCCACGCCCTACACCAACGCCCAAGGCAGCCTGCGGCTCCAGTTTCGCTGGGATCGGTATGGAAAGAACAACGCCAGGAGTTCCGCCTGGGTACGCAACTCGCAGTTCTGGGCCGGCCCCAGCTGGGGCGCTGTCTTTCTGCCCCGCCTGGGATGCGAAGTGGCGGTGGCGTTCGAGGAGGGCGATCCCGATCGGCCGCTCGTCATCGGATCGCTCTACAACGGCAACAATGCGCCGCCGCTGTCGCTGCCCGGCGAGGCCCAGAACCTGATCGTCAAGGACGACGGCGGCAACTATCTGCAGTTCACGCCGGGCGATGGCAACCAGGTGATCAAGCTCTACTCTCCCACCGACACAACGACCGTCCAGATCGGAAAAACCTGACCGCCTCTTCTTCATCCGGATCCTTGTTCCTGGAGAAACCAACCATGGCCGGTGAACTCGTCAACCTTGGCTCGGTGCTCAAGTGCTCGTTCGGCATGGTGCCGATGCCGCTGGTCGTCGACGACACGACCGTGCTCGCCGATGGGCCGCTGGCGGCGAACATCGCCGATGCGATTCCGATGGACAACATCCCCTCGTTCGTGATGTGTCAGTCGATGTCGAATCCTGAGAATGCGGAGTTTGCCGTCACCGGCGTCTATGCACCGTGCGTGCCGGTCACCATGCCGTGGATCCCGGGCATGCCCACAATCCTGATCGACGGCATGCCGGCACTGGATTCCAGCAGCAAGTGCCTCTGCTGCTGGGGCGGGGAAATCACGGCCGAGACGGTCGACACCGTGGAACTGAGCTGAGCCCGGCGCCAGCCCCCCTCAACACCTCGCGCCGCTTTCGCACTCTCAGGCTCTACGCCGCACGATCGAAGGCGACACCGCCACGCGAGTCACGTCCGGGTTCCGGCCGGCAGCGGCGGCGGTCGCCATGCCTCGGCGCGCAGACGTTTTTCGTCGGTGGTCTTGGCTTTCTCGAACACCCCGTCGGCCCAATCCGTGCGGGTCTCTACGACGGCGTGCAGATTGGCACCCGTGAAGTCGGCACCCCGGCATACGGCCGACGTCAGATCGGCGTAGCAAAGGTCCGCGTAACAGAGCATTGCGTTCTCGAGCGTTGCTCCTGGCGCCTTCGCCTTCACCCACAGCGTCTGCCGCAGTTCACAGCCAGTCAACTTCGTCCCCGCCAGGGAGGCCCCCGAAAACACGGCCTGCAACAGATGCGAGCCGCTGAAATCGGCACCATCGAGCATGGCCCCGGTGAAGTCGGCATTCGCCCCCTGCACCTGTCTGGCGTCTGTGCCGGTGAGATTGCCGCCACTGCAGTTGCAGCCCTTGATCGTGGCCCCGGTGAGCACGGCCCCCGACAGGTCGATGCCCGTCATCAGGCAGTCGCGAAACACGACGCCGGCAAGATCCATGCCGGCGAGCTTTGCGTTACGCATGCGGCACTTCTCGAGCGTGGCCCCGGCAAACCGCACCGTCAGCAGCGGCAGATCTTCCAGCGACGTTCGCGCAAACTGCACCTCGCGGAAATCGGTCTTGTCGAGCACGACACCCCGCAGCGTGCAGTTCGTCACGCGTGCTTTTGCGAATGACGCGCCCGACAGATCCGAGTCACAGAAGGTCGTCCGCTCCTGCTCCGTTTCTCTGAGGCTGGCGGTTTTCAGGTTACACCTGTCAAACCGCGTCCCGTTGAGCGTGGCCCCCTGCAGGTTGCCGCCCTCGAAGTCGCACTCCGTAAACGTGCAGTCGGAAAGGTTCCGCCTCGTGAGATCGACGCCGCGAAACGAACGCCTGGAGTGCCGCGTCGCCGGCAACGATGCCTCGCGCATCTGCTCGTCTGTGAAGACCGCCCCGCGGAGATCCGCGCCTGTGCAATTGGTGTTTCGGCAGGAAGCGTCGGTGAGCGTGGCGTCCTGCAACCGGCCCCTGCTCAGATTCGCGCCGTCGAGCTTCGCCCCTGTGAGATTCGCCTTCATGAGCCACGCGCCGACGAGCGTGGCCTGCGAGCAATCGGCCCCGCACAGCGTGGCCGACTGGAGCATGGCCGAGGCCAGATCGCTACCAGCGAGGTTTGTGCCGTCGAGCTTCACGCCGATCATCATCGCTTTTTTGAACGACTTGCCTGTCAGATTGATCGCGGACAAATCAGACTTGGAGAAATAGAACCCGTCGCAGACCTTCGGCAGCAGGACGTTGCCCTTCAGCACGCACCCCATGTATCGGGGCTTCGTGTGGACGGCCCGCGAAAGATCAGCGTCGGTGAGGTTCGTGTCGTTGAATACGGTGTGATCCACGACTGCGTCCGCAAACATCGCCCCGACCACCTTCGATCCTTTGACGACGGCGTTGGTCAGATCGGCGGCCATGAAATCGGCATTGCTGAAGTCACTCTCCATGAGTGCCGCGCGATGCATCTTGGCCCCGCGCAACACCGCTCCTTTCGCCTTGCATTCAGCCAGCAAGGTCCACGTCATCGTGCAGCCGGAAAAGTCCGCCTGTGCGAGGCCGCAGCCGATGAATGCGGCTTCGTCGAGATTGCCGCCGGCAAAGTTCACGCCCGCGAGGTCGCACTGCACCAGCGGAGACTGGTGCAGCGTCACGCCGGCAGCGCGGGCGCCCGCCAGCTGACATTCCTGGAAGAGCGTCTGCGAGAACTTCGCACCCTCGAAGCTGACCCCACGAAAACAGACCTTGATGAACACCGCTCTCGTGCAGTTGATCTGCGACAGATCGCAGTGCGACAGATCCATGTCTCTGAGCATGACGCCGTCGAGCGACTGCTTGGCGGCGATGCGGGCTTCGGCCTGCTTCTGGGAAAGCGGCGTCATCGTGACGTCGGCAGCGGGATCCAATGAAAACTTCATCGCTTTTCCCCGCCAATCTGCTCGAGCAGCGACTCGGTGGCCTCGGCATGCTCCCACCTGGTCCGTAGCAGAATGGCGTCCCAGAACCCGGCCTCGTAGAGGTTGGCGTTATCCAAGGACGCATCCGTGAGATCAGCCCTGTCAAATGCCGCTCGCAAAAGGTTGGCATTCGTCAAGACCGCGCCATTCAAGTGCGCATCCTCGAAGACCCCGTGGGCCAGATCGCAGCGATCGAAGATCACCGCCGGCAAACGGGCCTCCGAAAATCTCGCCCGCACCAGCGACGCCTGTTGAAAATTGGCTTTCGCGAGATTGGCCCCCGTCCAGGTCGATCCGTCGGCCTTGATACGCCTGAGATCGGCACTGCTGAAGTCGGCGTTATGGCCGACTCGCAGCCGCGACAGGTCGGAATCGGCCATACGGACTCCCGGAGCCTTTGCAAAACTCAGATCGGCACCCTGGAGATGCGTGTGGGTGAAGTCGGCATCCGTGAGGACTGCCCTGCGAAACACCGCCTGCGGAAGATTCGCTCCGCAGAAGGTGGCGCTCGCCAGAATCGCCTCGGTGAAGTCGGGCCGCGTGCCCGTGGCGCCGGAAAAATCGGCCCCCGTCAAATCGAGGCGGCTGAGCTTGGCCTGCGTCAGCGACGTCTGTTTCCAGATCGTGCCCACCACGATCGCCTTCTGCAGATCGGCATGATCAAGCCGAGCGCCCGTGAGATCGGCGCCGCTCAATTCGGCGCCGCAAAGATTGGCTCCCGACAGATCAGCCTGGCAGAGTTTGGCACCGGCAAACGTGGCCTCTCGCAGAACGGCTCCCGCGAAGGAAACGCCCGACAGGTCCAGACCGCTAAAATCGGCACCCCGCAATTTCGCCTTGGCAAACCCCTCTCGACGCGCCGCCTCCACATCGAACGCGGTGCGGTCGATGACTTTTTTGGGCGGAAAGGCCGCCGCCATCTTGGCGTCGAACTCGGCTTCCTTAGCCGCGACCTGCGCCGGGAGTGCCAGCAGGTCGCTGACCCCCTGCGCCAAGAGCGACGACGCCCGCTTGACCGTTTCGATCTGCTCCGGCGTGGCCGCCGGATTTCTCTCCAGCGACACGCGGAGGTGGGCCAGCTGTTCCTCGGCGTTCCGCTTGGCCGCCGCCACGGCGGCCGCAAACTCCTGCGGCGGGGGCGGCACATGCCCGGCGGCCTTGAGGTTGGCCATCTGCGGCCCGTTCATGGCCTGTTGGGCGAGCTTCTCGACCTCCGCAATTTCCTTCTTCAAAGCCTCGAATTTGGCCTCGAGGCCGGCTTTCATCGCCACAAAATCCGGCCGCTGGCGAGCCATCGCCGGAGGAGCCGCTGCCACGTTCCGCTCGTCCGTCAGCATGGCCTCGTAATGCGCGAGCGGGTGATCGGGTTCGTCGAGGGGCTCGAGCAGCACGAGCAGCGTCTCGATGTCTCGCAGCTTGACCGAACGCACCGGCGTGCGGCCGCGCCAGACGAGCGACAGTTTTTCCTGATCCATGTCCACCCACAGGGTGTCGAGCGACAGCGACACCTCGCAGAGCACCGCAGGCTGCGATTCGTCATCGCCCTGACGCTTGGCCACAAAGCAGCGGGCCCGCACGCCCGGGAGCCGCGTTGTGTAGACGGCATGCTCGGGATGCATGTTCTCAAACGCCAGCGACTCATCCCCTCGGAAGAAACCGTCGATCCACTGGTCCGGAGGAGCGGCGTTGAAAAACGTGTAATCGAAGTTCTCCGGCAGCCAAGGCCACCGATGACGCCGCCACTGGCCGTCGGGCCCGCGCAGTTTCGAGCTTCGCTGCGGCCACGACGGTGGAATCGGCGCAAAGCCGGCCGGCTGCGCCTCGGCTGTGTATTTCAAGGCATGGGCCCCGGGCACCTCCAGATTGGGCATGGCATCGGTTCGAAAGCCGCGGCCCACGGGGTTGTACGGATACTCGGGGCCACCCCACGCCTGAGCGTAACTCAATGGCACCGTCTTGACGGGCGATGCGGGTCCGGGACTATGCCGACCGAGCAAGGAGGTTTGCCACACTCGGTCGCCAATCACATCGAGCGACTTGGCAGCGCTCCCAACCTGCATGCGCACCTGAAACGCGCCGCTCCCCGTGCGCGACGGACTATAGGCCGTGCCCACGGCCATGAACTCGCCAAACGGCTTGTGGGGCACCCAATCGGACGCATACGAGATTCCATGCGCCGGATTGCCGTCGGGCGCCACATCGCCGCAGCCAATCACCGCCCCATCCGTCCATGGAGTTGCAACACCCTCCGGCTGCAGCCGATACATCGCCTTGACAAAAAAACTCGTACCTAGCCCCGCGACAGCGCCTGGCTGACTGTCGGGAAAATTGGCGATGACCCAACCACTCGCAATCGCGTCAGTGCCTGGCAAAATCATCTTCATGCAAACGCGGCCTCAGTCGCCCAGATTCACAACTCCTAGAACGTTTGTTGTACCCGCGTTGATATTAACCTCGCTGGCGTCCATCGATCGTATGCCTGACGTCTCTGAAAGGGTACCGCCAACATTGACCGCAAGACCATCGTCTATCACTTGGGTGAGCACGTTATAGTTGTGGATTCCCTCGCCGACGATGCTGTTTTCTTCTTCCACGTTTTCCGTACGGGTCGTGATTTGGGCCAATGCTTCAGTAATAATGCTTTGCACCGATCCGTATGCAGAAGAGACGGCTGTGTGGAATTCAGTAACTTTATCGTTAGCCGACGTCTTTGTATTGCTGTTAAAATTCGTTTCTTTTGCGTAGCCAACTTTAAAGGTGTTGGCGTAGAAAAATTCTATTTTGTAGCCCATGTCCAGGGTCATGTCGAGTCCCGTGATGAACTTCGTGTACCCCAGGTAATAGTTCCACGCGAGGCCGAACACGTTCGTGGCCTTCAGTCCGTAGATATCCTCCCCCCATTGATTCGACGTGACCTTCGTTTGGTTCTTTTCAAGCCACGTAAAAGCCATCGTGAACGCCCTTTCGTGAGGGTAAGAAAACCTGGGGTGCGACGTGCACCCACCTTGGATTGCTGGAAAGCCGGATGGCTATCCGCTCCGCGTCCCCTGGGCGAAAGCGGGGGACCGTCATCATCCAGGATAGGGTCGCCTTCATCGAATCCCAAATCCGGAATAGACCAGAACACCCCAGCCGACGAGCAAAGTGATACTGCCCAGCGGCGCGATCGCGGCGAAGATGATTCGGCCAGAGATCGCGAATATCGCCAGGCACCCGCTGAACAAGAGCGTTCCGACCAGGAA
>Ga0214921_10004743_pt1 | contig 19752 bp, 15 predicted proteins | sample LL1505_MetaG_FD_177992 | JGI IMG/M metagenome (GOLD analysis project Ga0214921, IMG submission 177992) | Freshwater microbial communities from Lake Lanier, Atlanta, Georgia, United States - LL-1505 | ecosystem: Environmental > Aquatic > Freshwater > Lake | place: USA: Georgia | collected...
TGGCAAAAATCTGGCAAGAGAGGGAGTCGGCTGGTGTTTAGACAGTTGTAGCAACAGCATGCAATGCTGTTGCTACAACTCATTTTTAGGAGGCTGTATTATCTTTGAAAATATCAATTTACACTATCTAATTAGACCAATTTAGTGCGGATTTTTAAATTATTTTTTGGGGAAAATGTTGTCGTGCACACGATCACTTAACTAAATGATAATCAATTAGTTATAATCATATTTTAGCATGGTCCATTCGACAAGAATTCACTTTAAATCACCGTAGATCACTCTAAATCATCATTAAAGTCGGATTTCCCCTCAAAAAAGCAATTTAAAGGCGTTTGAAGATGATTTAAAACTATAAAAACTGTGCGCAGTTTGATGCGCATTAGATATTTATTTGCTAATATTAGCAGGATATTATAATTTTAATACAGCAATATATTATAATTTAGGTACAACACGTTATTATAATTTTGCTACAACAAGAAATTATAATATTTAAAATGTTTGTATGGCAACCCCTTCTGAAAAACTAGCGGCTTCCCTTGAGATTTTAAAAGGCCTACAAGACAAAGGTAAGATAGCGATAAAACGTAGTGAGTTAACCAGAACGCATAAGGACAGGCTTTTGAAGAATGGTTTCATCAGTGAGGTATATTCCGGGTGGTTCATTATTTCATCGCCAGAAAATAATGAAGGGGATAGTACTTCTTGGTATAGTTCTTATTGGAAGTTTTGTGCGCAGTATTTGAATTATAAATACAAGAATCAGTGGTGTATGTCAGCCGAACAATCTTTAATGATTCATGCTGGCAATTGGACGGTTCCCAAGCAATTAATTATAAAATCACCTAAGGCAAATAACTTCAAAACAGATTTGCCCTTTGATACTTCTTTATTCCATATGAAGTCAAAATTGCCACTTAAGTCTGAAGTGGAAGTATTGGATGGTTTAAACGTTTTGAGTTTATCAAGTGCTTTAGTGAATGCATCTTCAAATATCTATTTACAAAATGCGACTGATATGCGTACAGCATTATCGCTTGTAAAATCCTCTTCTGATATCTTAAGTATATTATTAACTGGTGGGCAATCAATTATTGCCGGTAGGCTTGCTGGTGCTTTCAGAAATATTAAAAAAGATAAAATTGCTGATGACATTATTAAAACAATGCAGGGTGTTGGTTACGATGTTCGTGAGTTAGATCCATTTAATGATCATTTAAATATTTCATTTCCGTCAAAAGATGCATCGCCTTATGCCAATCGAATAAAAATTATGTGGTCGGATTTTAGAAAAGTGATCATTGAAAAATTTCCTGCTGCTCCAGGTATGCCAAAAAATATAGAGAAATTCATTAGCAGTGTTAAAGAGATTTATGTTACAGATGCTTACCACTCCTTATCAATCGAGCGGTATCAAGTAACACCGGAGTTAATTGATCGTGTTAGAAACGGAAGTTGGAATGCAAAAGATAATGATGGGGATAGTAAACAAAGAGATGCAATGGCAGCTAAAGGTTATTGGGATGCATTTCAGATGGTAGAAAAAAGCATTCGTAAAGTATTAACTGGAGACAATGCCGGTGAAGTATTAGATAATGACCATGGTGATTGGTATCGTGCATTATTTGGTCCGAGTGTTGTTTCAGGTTTATTAAAGCCAGCCGATTTAGCTGGCTACAGAAATCATCAAGTGTATATTACAAATTCAATGCATGTACCTTTAAATAGTGAAGCAGTTAGAGATGCGATGCCAGTGTTAATGGAATTATTAGCAGAGGAAAGTGAAGCATCGGTGAGGGCTGTTTTAGGACATTTTATTTTTGTATTTATTCATCCTTATATGGATGGCAATGGTAGAATGGGAAGATTCATTATGAATTTAATGCTTGCAACTGGAGGTTATCCATGGACAGTGATACCAGTTCAACAAAGAAGTAAGTATATGAAAACATTAGAGGAGGCAAGTGTGCATTTAAATATTTTGCCTTTTGTAGAATTCTTAAGTCATTTGGTGAATGAGAGCATGCAAGGAAAACCAGTTGCAAGTATTTCCTGAAATAAGGACATTTTTGGGATAAAAAAAGTGTTGTATAGTGCGTAGTCAAATGTAAATGTTGCAACTAAAGTATTTACTACGACTCAATTTTAACCTCCAGTATTATTGGCAAAAACATCAAGCCCGTACTCACTTTATAACCTAATTTAGTACGGGTTAAAAAATTATTTTTTGGGGTAAATGATACAACGCGCACGGTCTTATAAATAATTGATATTTAATGTTTTATAATGAAAATAGGTCTTGGTCCACACTAATTCCTCTATTTCCCTCCCTTCCCAACCTCCCCAGGACTCAATAACCTTGTATGATCCAATAACTCCACAATCGCCATAGTCTTGCGTGTCTTTAGATCACTCAGGCCTTTTATAATGGTGTAGGAGTCTTTTAATAAATAAAATACATTGGTAGTGAGGTTCAGAGATTTGGACTTGTTGTATAATGTTGGCGCTATTTGATTTTGATACAAAGCGTCAATCTCAGCAAAACTTGAAACATGAGCTGCTATATTTTGATTACTTACAACATTGAGTGTTGATTCTTTTTGTGCATAACACCATGCATCTATTTGTTTAAATGCTTTAGGACTATTTTTTGTAATGAGTACGCTACTGAGTTGATACACAAATCCATCTACCTTCCATCGCATGGTATTGTATAATGCAAGTGCGCTATCCTTTTTTGCTGGGTTAATTTCATTTTTGATCTGAGTGGTTAAATACAATTCGGTACTGTATTTTATTTCAATGAGTCTGCTCATAAGGCCTTGTTGGGGCTGCGCTTGCGCAGCCACACAGTTTAAAACTAACATCATCACAAAACCTAGAATGATTTTATTTGGTGCAGTAGCGTTTAATTTTTTTTTCATATGTATGAATTAATTTATTATTTAATGATTCATTTTACAATTTGGTTGAATCTTTGAGTGATTTTATGCAAAGAATTTTGCTGTCCTCAATAACCCCTCGCTCTGCGGATTTTGATCATAGTCATTCTCCATTAAATCAATGTTCACGTATTTTACAATCTCCTGCATACTTGCATCCTCCCCGTATTGGCTTAGGTTCTTAATTAGATAATGCGTAAATGCCCCATTGAACCGGTTATTAATATACGCGTCGGCACTTAACTGATGTGATGCACAACCACTTAATAATGCACCATGCAAAGGGATGGGTGCTGCACCGAGGCTTGCTGATGGCATAATGACTGCTTCTTGTGGTTCGTGATTGAATCTTCTAAATCTAGTATCAGGGGCAAGATGTTGCTTTCTGGACAGGTCCTCCGAGTGGCAACTATCCGATATCCATACAAAATGCACGCCCTTGGGAATGGTAGCAAAGATTTTGGCAAATTCCTTATCTGTAATGGCTGTTTTGGCGGCATCTGCATCACTAAAGTCATAAGGGCAGATAATCTCATCTAAGCCGTCTTTTTCGTAAGTATGTCCATGGCTCGGGAGCTGTGCCCCGTGTCCACTATAATGAAACAGTATTTGATCTCCTGCACTTGCTCCCAATAGCAACCAATTTAAATGATCTAAAATGCCTTTTTTAGTGGCCCTGCTATCGGTGAGTGTTTTGATATTTTCTTTGGGATAGACTTTGTTTTTAGAAGCAATAAAATATTCCATATCCACAATATCATTGATGCATCCCCTTAAATTATTATTGGGATTTGGATAGGCATTGATGCCAACAAGTAGCGCTTTGTTATTCATACATAATTAGTTTGGTTGATTAAATCTAGGATTAAAATAGGCCGTTCCAAATTTTATTTTTACTTTTATTGTATCGGATGAAACGCTTATATAGAAAGGGTTCTAGGTCATTGTAGCAAACTATTGATACGATTGATACACTACTTTTTTCTCATTGAAAATAGTCTAAAAAATAATTTATGATAAAAACTAGTCGCATGCCTTTATTCAAGAGTTTAGTACTTTTTTGCATTGCTTTTATATTATTTTTTACAACAGCACCTATTGGTTTTTTATATGCAGTGATTCGTCAGACTTTTGCAAAAAGTGTAAATTCTTTGTCCGTATATTTTTTAGAACTCGCACTCGCTTTAGACAATGCGGGGAATGTGCTGATGCAACATGTATTAAACGATGCGCTTTTAATTAAAAACGAAAAGCGGTATTTGTTTGGAAACAAAATGGAAACTATCAGCAGCGTGATCGGTAAAAATTTGCTTTCCCATACCCTTAGTCCCATGGGTCTTGCCTTAAATAGCTTTTTACATTGGATTGATAAAGACCATTCCTTGAACTCTATTAATTATGAAGTAAGGCTTTGGAAGGCAAAACAAGCATCAAATGCCTCTTAACTAATTGATTATCAATAAATGTATAATATTTAATCGTTATTTTGTAATATCTGAAAGCATTTTGAACCTATTTGACCCCTAACTTTACAATAGATTTAAATCACCTCTTCAAACCCACCCCCCTAAGTTTTGATAGAACATAAAACAAGTATGTTTAAGATTAACAATTTTAGCATTGTACCTAAGTATGTAATTTTTTTATTAGACTTGGGAGCTACAGTGACTGCCTTATTCATCGCAATTTTGATTCAACAAAATGTGGCGTTAGAAGTTACCAATTGGGAGCATGTACTAAATGCCACTTTTTTAATTTTATTGGTGAATGCTTTAGTTTTTACAACTACTAAATCTTATACTGGTATTGTGCGTTATACGGGTGTGCAGGATGCCTTGCGCATTGCGGTTGCTGTGGGTTTATCTTCCTTCATTATTTTAGTCATTAACACAGTTGCATTAGGCATTAGTAATATTTTGTCGCTCACTACTTTGGTCATTGTATTATACACCACGTTTAGTTTTTTATTCTTGATTAGTTATAGGGTATTGGTAAAATACCTATTTGCGTATGCCAAGAATTATAAAATGCAAAAAAAATCGGTGGTGATTTTTGGCGCAGCAGCTACTGGTGTGGCTACGCAGCGTGTGCTTGAAAACGATGGCCTTGCTAATATTCAAGTGATTGCTTTTATTGATGATGACAGAAAAAAGGGCAGCAAAAATTTAAATGGTGCACCCATCCTTTCTTTCAATGAGTTTAAAGAGCTAGTGGCGATTAGACCTGTGGATGAATTAATTATTGCCACGTATACTTTGCCTACCAAACGTAAAAACGAATTGGTTGATTTTTGTTTGGACCATGACATTAAAGTATTGAGTGTACCTGCATATTCAAAATGGGCAGAAGGTAAGTTCTCTAGTAGACAATTACAGTCTATTAAAATCGAAGATTTATTGGAGCGTGATCCAATTCAAATTAATAACAACGAAATTAAAGCACAGATTAAAGGAAAACGTATTTTAGTCACTGGTGCTGCAGGTTCTATTGGTTCCGAGATTGTGCGTCAGTTGATTCCTTATAGCCCCGAAGTTATAATATTATGTGACCAGGCCGAGACGCCATTGCATAACCTTGAATTGGAATTAAAAGAAAACGGCACACGTATTAATTGCGTGAGTTACTTGGCGGATGTCACTAACAAAACAAGAATGGAAAAACTATTTGAGGAATTTGAACCTCAATATGTCTACCATGCTGCTGCCTATAAGCACGTTCCTATGATGGAGCTTTGTCCTACCGAAGCGGTACGTAACAATGTAATTGGTGTAAAAATAATTGCAGATTTATCTATCCAACATAAAGTAGAACGTTTTGTGATGATCTCTACCGATAAAGCAGTAAACCCGACCAACGTGATGGGCGCCTCTAAGCGCATGGCCGAGATGTATGTGCAAGCCTTATCTAATCAACCAGAATTAACCACTAAATTTATCACCACCCGTTTTGGTAACGTACTTGGTTCTAATGGTTCTGTAATCATTCGTTTTAAGGAGCAAATTGAAAAAGGTGGTCCTGTTACAGTTACGCATCCAAATATCACTAGGTACTTTATGACCATTCCTGAAGCTTGTCAATTGGTATTGGAAGCAGGTAGTATGGGTAATGGAGGCGAGATTTTTGTGTTTGATATGGGTAAGCCAGTGGCCATTGCAGATTTAGCGCGTAAGATGATTCGTTTGTATGGATTGATTCCTAATATTGATGTAAACATTACTTATAGCGGATTACGTCCTGGTGAAAAACTATACGAGGAATTGTTGAACGACGCAGAAAATACTACACAGACCTACCACGAAAAGATCTTAATTGCTCAAGTACGTGAAGTGTCTTTTGAATTAGTGAAACAAAATACCTTAGAACTAGAAACTATTTTAAGCACTACCAACGACGAGATGTTACTAGTAGGTAAAATGAAAGAACTCGTTCCAGAATACATCAGTAACAATAGTATCTATCAGCAATTGGATGGTAAGGTGATTTCTATTGTAAATTAATACCCATCTCCCCACAATTTTTTTTATCTTTACAAGGGCTAAATATGAACATTTACCCTCGTAACCTATTCATTTACTGTGACTAAGGATGGCCTTGCCATATAAAATTAAATACATGTTCAAATCAATCTTTTATACCGCGTTTTCTATCCTGCTTTTTACTTCCTGCGCTAAGTCGGGTTATGACGAGGCGGTGGTGTACAATAGCAATTTTAACACTGGAGATAAAACAGGATTAGATGGTGCCATTTTGTACAAATACAATGGTACCAATATCATTGGCAGGTACAACAATGGTGGATTCACTTTAAACCTAGCAAACCTGCCAAAACACAAAGCCATCCAAATAGAAGTTGTACCTTATTTTCACAATAGCTGGGATGGCAATAATAACTACGGTGGAATTGATGGTCCTGATATTTGGAGGATGCAGGCAGATGGCGTGGATTTAGTGAATTCAACTTTTTCTAATTCGCCTTGTAATCCTTTGTATTGTTTGTTTCAATCCTATCCTGTTAAATATGCGATTGTTAACAATCCACCAATGACAGATGCTATTAGAATTTTTGAAGGGACTGCTGATAACTGTTCAGGTATCAATACAAGTTCGGCCTACCGAATCGTAAAAACAATTGCACATACCAATAGCACCCTTCATCTTAATTTTAGAGATTTTTTAGTGCAAACCAATGTACCCAATGCCATCTGTGATGAATCATGGAGCATGTCGAGCATTGTGGTTAAAGTCATCAACCTACCTTAATTTTTCTTGTTGTTTAAAATTCATTTTCCAACCATTAGTCAGTTTGCGGCATTGTTAATGCTGAACGTATCCAATGCGGTGTTTCAGCTATTGGTGATTCCTATTTTGATTCATTATGCCACACCTATTAAGTTGGGCGTGTATTTTATTGCATTGTCTTTTGGTGTATTGGCTTCTATCTTAGTGAACTTTGGTAGTGCTCAAACTGCAGTGGTTGAACTAAGAAGGGCAAATAACGAACATGAAAAAGCCATCATTTGTGCCGAGACATTGGCCATTCGTTTTTATCCTTTATGGATTGCAGTCTTTGTAACAATTGGGGTAGCAGCCATTACGGATAAGGGTATCTACTATTTAGCAGTGCTTCCTATGTTATTTGCAGAGTTCATCAATCCTCAGTTTTATTTAACCGCGGAGTATAAGATTAGTAGATATAGTATTTTTAATATCATCATTAGAGCTTTGGTGCTGGGCATCATCTATTTTTTTAGAAACAATGAGCAATTAATTTTCATTGCCTTATTTAGTTCGGGCTTGGGGATACTTTTATTAAACGTCTTATTTTTTAGACAAGCTTTTTTTGCAGCGCATATCCATACTTTATGGCCAAATTTTAAAAGAATCCTTGCATTAATTAAAACGCATACTTTAATAGTAGGCAATGGTATAACAGTGCATTTGCAACAATCTTTATTTTTATTTGCGCTGCCTGCATTTGCAAGCCCTATATTTTTATCGGCCTATGGTTTAATAGATAAATTAATTTCTAGTTGCAGGATGATGGTGAACGCATATAGTGCAGCAGTCATGCCTAAGGCAGCTGGCGAACATTTACAAGGCAATGAACAATGGCGTAAATTAAAGAAACAACAAAATTCAATTTTAGCATTGGCCTGCGTTTGTGGGGGTTTAGTCTTATATTTTTTCCCTCATTTTATTTTATCCTTATTATTATTGGGTAAGTCCAATGTAGATGCTGCATTCATGATGGAAGCAACGCGCCTGTTGAAATTAATTGCTGTCGTGCCTTTATTGATTGCGCTCAATGTATTAAATGTGGCGGAACTGATATTGGATAAAAAATTCAAATCTTATTTTGGTGCTGGCTTAATTGTGTTATTGGTTGCAGTATTGTTTATTTTATTCCTATACCTTGGATTGCCTAACTATACCTTGGGGTATTATCCAATGATTATTGAAGGCGCTTGCTTAGTGATTTATTTTTTAATCATTCAAAGCAATCGTTCCAATGGGTAAGTCTATTTTAACTGTATTGGCTTGCTTAGTCGTTACTTTATCTATTGGACAAATAGGGCAAACTATTCAAACCAATCCTCTTGCTGATTCTATAGGTGTCTATAAGCCAATTGCAAAAACTGGTATTCATTTTAAATTATTACCTATCGTCAACAAATTGCAATATGTGGGTGATCATCCCTACGACTGGAACGATGGTGTGATGCTTCCTGCTAAAGGTTGGCAACAGTATTTGAATGCTGGATTTAATTTAAAATGGAAACAATTTGAACTTCAAATTGCACCTGAATTCGTAGCCGCTCAAAATTTAAATTTTGAAGGATTTGGTACAGACATGGATGAAATTCAATGGCGCGATTATTATAGGTTCCAAAATTTTATAGAACAACCAGAACAATTTGGGAAAGGACAGTATACCCATTTGTTTTTAGGGCAATCGTTTTTAAAATACAATTTTAAAAATACTTCCATCTCATTTTCTACCGCCAACCAATGGTGGGGGCCTACTAAGCGCAATGCTTTAATATTATCTAATAATGCTGGTGGTTTCCCGCATTTAAGTATTGCTAATAAAAAACAAATCCAAACAAAAATTGGAACATTCAATTATGAATTTGTTTGGGGCCTTTTAAAAAATGGCAATTGGCAACCGACTCAACCTACTAAAACATTTAGAGGCAATAAATTATATGTGCCAAAGCCTGATACAAGTAGAATATTTCAAGGATTCAATATCAATTACACGCCTAAGTGGTTTAAGAATTTGACAGTGGGTATTGCACAGAGCTACGTTCAATACACCAATCAATTGACTGGCATCATGCAATATGTGCCTATCAAAAATATTGTACATCGTTTGCCCAATGACCTGCCTAACAAACCAATTATATTAACAGCATTTAATTTCAATTACCAACTTCCTGCTGCCAATGCCACTTTATACGGTGAGTTTGGATGGAACTTAAACCAAACGACTTCACGTAATTTTATCTTACAGCCTGATAAAGGCTTAGCATCTGTACTTGGATTTAGTAAAATATTTCCTACCACTCAAAAGCACTATTGGGAATTTTTAGCAGAGATGGCCAACTTGCAATTACAAACTAGAGCAGAACAATTTTCAAGTGGCGCGCCACCTTCTTGGTACCTAGGTGCCGATGTGGTACAGGGTTACACCCACAATGGTCAATTGTTGGGTGCAGGCATTGGTCCTGGTGCCACTTCTCAAACCATTGAACTCAATTGGCGCAAAGCAAAAAACAGAATTGGATTGACTGCAGAACGTAGATTACATAACAATGACTTTTATGTTTTCTCTTTTACCAACTCTGGTGATTTTAGAAGATGGTATGTAGATTTTGCCACTACTTTAAAAATTGATTGGTCTTTTGGCCGATGGGATCTTAGTCCGCGACTAAGTTATATTCAAACGAATAATTACAATTGGGGATTGTTCCAACCGCAAGAAATTTATTTTGTTCCCGGTTATGATAAGCAACAATTCATTGGCCAACTTAATTTTAAGTATCATTTATAAATGCCTACCGAACAATTACCTACAAAAAAATTAGCCATTGTACTCATTAACTGGAATAGTTTTGAGCTGACCAAGGAAACTCTGGAGTCACTTCAACAAACGACTTATACCAACTATGCTTGTATTGTGGTGGACAATGGTTCTGAAGATGGTTCAGGCAATGCATTAAAACTGCAGTTCCCAAATATTATCTTGATAGCATCTGATTCCAATAAAGGCTTTACCGGAGGAAATAATTTAGGCATGGATTATGCTTTGCAACATGGCTATGAATACATCATGATGTTGAACAATGATGTAGCTGTGGAGCCTAATTTTTTAGAACCATTGATTACTAAGTTAGATGAAAATCCTTCCGTTGGTGCTGTGCAACCCTTGATTTATTTTCACCATGACCGTGATTTAATTTGGAATGCCGGAAGCAGGTATTTGTCTTGGATTGGTCTACCACTCACTTTAATGTATTTTAGAAAAGACCCTTTGCGTAAACAAACAAAGCAGCAAAAAAAGATTGACTGGATCACAGGCTGCGCTTTTATGATGCGTGCGGAAGTTTTAAAAAAGACGGGTACGCTAAAAGAACGCTACTTTATTTATTTTGAAGACGTAGACCTCTCTTTTAGGATTAAAAAAGCGGGATATGCTTTAAACTATGTTCCAGAATCAGTCATTTACCATATTGCCGGAATGGCACATAAGTCAAAGACAAAGGAAAAAGAGGGCTTTTTGAGTCCTAAAGTGCATTATTTAAATGGCCGCAATAGAATTTGGTTTTTAAAAGCACACACGCCTTTTTGGGCAATTCCAACTACTTTTTTTTACCAATTTTGCTATTATTTAGGGGTATCTTTCTATTTTATAAGTAGATTGCGCTTTAATAAATTAAAGGCTTGGGTATCGGGGATTAAAGACGGATTACTAAGCTCAGTATAATTGTATTGATCGCGTTAAAAATATTATTTTTTGAAAAAAATTATTATAACAGGGGTTGCAGGTTTATTAGGTTCTAGAATGGCTGAATGGATTTTAGCGAACCAACCTAATTGTTCCATTATTGGTATCGACGATTTATCTGGAGGTTATCAGGATTATGTGCCTGCAGGGGTAGAATTTCACCAATTGAATTTAAGCAAGGATACCATTGCCCCTTTATTTGAAGGTGCTGATATTGTGTATCATTTTGCGGCTTATGCTGCAGAAGGCTTGAGTCCTTTTATTAGAAAATACAATTACAATAGCAATTTAGTGGCGACTGCGAATGTGGTGAACGCTTGTATCGAACACAATATTGGTCGCTTGGTATTTACATCCAGCATGGCAGTTTACGGTCATGGTCATCCTCCTTTTAACGAATCCCACCAACCCAATCCGATAGATCCTTATGGTGTGGCAAAATATGCTTGTGAAATGGACATTCAAATTGCAGGTGAGCAGCATGGATTAGAATGGTGTATTATCCGTCCGCACAATGTGTATGGCCGTAATCAAAATATTTGGGATCGTTATCGCAATGTTTTGGGTATTTGGATGTACCAACATATCAACAATTTACCTTTTACTATTTTTGGAGAAGGGGATCAACAAAGAGCGTTCTCTAGTATTGATGATTGTTTGTTGCCTTTATGGAAAGCAGGTAATGATGATCGTGCTAAAAAACGCATCATTAATATTGGTAGTTGGAAATACTACACCATTAAAGATGCAGCAGAAGTATTGAAGAAAGTCATTGGCAATGGTGAGATTAAACACGAACAAGCACGTCACGAAGTAAAAGATGCTTTGCCTTCTCACGAACTAAGTGTGACGCTATTAGACTACGAAGATAAAACAAGTTTAGAGCAGGGATTAACTGATATGTGGCAATGGGCCAAGCAACAACCTATGCGTGTGCAAAAATCATGGGACAACTATGAAGTTGAAAAAGGTATTTATGGCTTCTGGAAAAATAAAAAATAATAGATTGAAATTCATTTTCAACAAGGGATACAAGGCAACTAGGTATCCCTTTCTTATTGGTATATTATTGATGCAATTCATTGTATTACATCAAACTGTCAATGCGCAATCTATTTCTTTAGACCAAGAATGGAGAACAGATTTGGTTCGCAGAGAACAGCTACTTGGTAGATTTGATTCAACAGTTTCTTTTTTGATCAATCCTGTTTATTTAAGCTCCAAAGCATTAAAACCAAATATAGAAAATCCAGTAAGTACATATGTACAAAAAAGAGGTACATCCTTTTTTGGAAAATTTGGGTATGTGGATTTAATGCCTATGCAATTACTCCAACAATATGTAACAGATATTCCTTTTAAAACATTAGATGGTCCAATGCTTGCTAGCAGTGGCTATCAGGTAATGGCATCGGCAGGCGTATATGCAAAATTGGGTCCATTAACTGTGCAGTTACAACCTCAGTGGGTGCATGCGCAGAATAAAAGCTTCAGTAATAATATTCAAACAACCAATTACAATCAATTATTTTGGGGTAATTCAAGTATCCGCTTAAATGCAGGTCCTGCATCCATTGGTATAAGTTCCGAAAATATTAGTTGGGGGCCTTCTGTATTTAATCCACTATTAATGAGTGGCCATGCACCAGGATTCATGCATTTAACTTTTAATAGTACCCGCCCTCTTAAAACACCAATTGGTAGTTTCGAGTGGCAATGGATTGCAGCCTATTTAGATCCCATGGACAAAGCTTACCAAGGATTAGCTGAAGTAGATGCAGCAACAATACCAAGTAGAAGGTATTTTAATGGTGCCACCATTGCGTATCAACCTAAATGGATCAAAGGGTTAAGTGTGGGATTAACAAGGGTAGTACAACAACCAGAAATAATTTTGAAAGTATTTAATAATTGGAATCTCATTTTTAAAAATGTCTCAAGAGCTAATGACCCTAATCAGTTTACAGATTATCTTTTAAATTCTGTAGAAGCCAATACAGACCAATACGCTTCCTTTTTTATGCGTTATTTAATGCAACCTGCCAATGCAGAATTTTATATGGAATGGGGTAGGAACGATGCATTCTATAATTTAAGAGATGGTATTCAAAGACTAGATCACTCAAGGGCTTATACATTAGGGATGCGTAAATTATTCAACGTCAACTCCCAGAAAACAAAATATTGGCAACTTATTTCTGAGTACACCCGTATGCAGCAACCACCTTCTTGGCCTTTGTTAAGTGGTGGTTCATGGTATGTGCATGGTGGAGCAGTGCAAGGTTATACGCACTTAGGAGAAATTATGGGTGCGCCTATTGGCCAAGGTGCCAATGCACAAATAGTTAGATTAAGCAAGTTCAATGGCCTACAACAATATGGTATTCAATTGGAGCGTGTGACGCAGAATGGCGTTTTCTTTGAAGGTGATTTAGCATTCACCAATCCAAGTAAAACCAAGTGGGTAGATTTTGGCTTGCGTTTAATGGCAGATCATCCAATTAAGCGATGGATGATTAGTTCAAGTATCGCCATTAAAAGATCTTATAATTATCAATGGTCTCAACCTGCAGATGCCTCTGGGCTTGGTTTTAATAACCCGAATGATTTAAATAGCTTTTTGTTTACCTTAGGCATTAAATCTATGTAAAGGATGTTGCTGCTTTTCCCACTTATTTACATTTCAGCTTTTATCTACGGGCTCTTTCATTTAGCAAAGTCTAAAATGCAGGGCTTATTGGTATTCTTGATTTTTGGCTTGCCCATTTACATCAATACCATGTCTGTAAGTTTTGCTTTTGGTTTAGCTAAGGCAATTCCTTTTCTTCAGTTTTTCAAAGAATTTATAGTTGTCATTAGTTGTGCTATCATTGCCTTTACTGTGCAGGAGTACAAAAAAATAAAATTGCACTTAATTGATCAACTAGTGATCTTTTTCTTTTTATACACCCTTGCTTATTTTATCCTTCCCATTGGCAGTTATAGTGTCTATCTTAAATTAATAGCACTTAAAAATATTGCCTTCTTCCCCTTGCTGTATTTTATTGGACGGTTTGTCAATTTTAAGCAATTACAGTTGAATAAAATATATGCATTTATTTTATTTGTAATCATTGTGGCGTTTGGAGTTGCATTGATTGAGAAATTCACGAACACGCATCTTCATGCTTTTACGGGTTATGCAGATTATAACCTTAAATTTTTTGATACCGAACCTTCTGGGAAGTATGGACTGGGTTGGACTTTCGAAACAGAGTCTGGGTCTAAGCGTTTTGGTAGTATCTTTTCAAATCCACTTGAGTTTGCAGCAGCTATTATTGTAGCGCTTGCGATTGCACTTGGGGTGATGACTCGAAAGCAAGAAAAGTTGGGCATCTACATGGATTCCTTTCATGTACTTGCTTTGTTTGCTACTTTTTTTTGTATCCTCATTGCAGCGTCTAGAGCCGCTTTTGTAAGTTATTTTTTAGTCATCTATGTTTATGCATGGATTGCCAAAATGAAAAAAACACTTTTGTATTTTCATATTATAGCTTTAACCACCATCATTCTTTTCTTTTTCTTTGTGGAAGGCGACCTATATGATTATGTGATTAATACAATCACTTTTACCAATACTTCCAGTATTGGCCACGTTGTGGAATGGGTAAATGGTATTGAGGCAATGATAGAAAAACCTTTAGGTTTGGGCTTGGGAGAGTCGGGTAGAGTAGCCAATGCGTCCAGTGATAATATAGGAGGCGAAAATCAATTGATTATTATTGGTGTGCAGGCAGGCGTAATTGCTATGTTCACTTATTTAACAATTTATATTGCTTTATTAGTGTTGGCGGTGAAGCAACTCAAATTTGCAAAAGGCCAATTTTATACCCTTGCATTGATTACGGTTTTGTTGAAAGTAGGTTTGTTTATTCCTATGTTTACAGCAAATATTGACGCGTATATTTATGTAAGTTTTCTTACTTGGTTTTTGTCGGGCTTAATGGTTAATTTTTATCAATCTAAAACAGAGGACATCGCATGATTCGTGTAGCAATTGATATTCGAGATTTAAAATTAGCTACAACTGGCTCTCTAACTTATTTAGAGGCCGTGGTGCATGAGTATAAAAAAGGCAGACCTGGATTTGAGTTTTTCTTTTTTGATACCAGCTACGCGCCTTATTTAGGAAGGAATCCTTTTTTAAAAATTAGAGAGCATATCCGTTTTTTTATTTGGAAACAAATTACCCTGCCCTTTAAAGCCTATCAACACCAGTGTGATATTGTTTTTTGTACAGATTATTTTGTGCCTATTTGCAGATTTAAGTTTGTAACCATACCGGTATTTCATGATGCCTTCTTTAAAGAGTATCCTGCACATTACAATCGCCTTTGGTTAGGCTTATTCAATTTTTTTGGTTTATGGGGTGCAAAAAGGGCTAAAGCAATTGTGGTACCAACCCATTATGCCGCCGAACGTGTAGCTACTTGCTATCAATTACCAACTGATAAAATTAAAGTGGTGTATGAGGCGCCAAAAATTACTTTAGATCAAACAGCCTTATTAAATGAACTAGATCCTAGCTTGCCAAAGATTGAAGGAAAATACATTTTACATGTAGGCACATTTGATAAAAGAAAAAATATTCCATTTTTAATTAAGGCATTTAAAGTATTAGTAGAACAAGGTCATTCAGATTTAAAATTGGTATTAGTAGGTAGTTCAAATAAAAAAATGAATTCTGATGCCACTTTGGAAATCCAAGAACTTGCAAATGACCCAGTATTAAAAGATAAAATAATTCTAACTGGTTATTTAGATAGAGGTAATTTATTGTCTATGTACAAAAATGCATTCATATATGTTTTCCCATCTATCAACGAAGGCTTTGGGTTACCCATTTTAGAAGCGTTTAAGTTCGAACTCCCTTTATTAATAGCCAATAATACTTGTATGCCTGAAGTTGCCGGTGATGCAGCTATTGGATTTAATCCCTATGATTTGGAAGACCTAGTTTGTCAATTAAAACGTTTAATAGAGGATGATACCTTAAGAAGTGATTTAATCCAAAAAGGCAATAAACGTTTACAAGATTTTAATTGGAAAAAATCCTGCGATCAATTACTGGAAATTTTTAAACAAGCAGTTCACTTATAATGCGTATTTTATTACTACATAGTTCATCAGATTTGTATGGGGCAAGTAGAATATTTTTACAAACCATGACTTTATTACAAAAGCAGAGACATCATTGTGTAGTGGTCTTATCGAATAAAGGTCCTTTAGAACAAGCGCTTGAATTAGTTGGCGCAGAAGTGCATATTATTAATTTAGGAATTCTACGTCGTCAATATTTTTCAATTGCTGGATTATTGAATCGCGTTCAAAAATGGCGCAGTGCAACTAAGGCTTTAAACGCTTTAATACGCAAGCATCAAATTGAACTAGTCTATTCCAATACCGCCGCTGTTTTAATTGGGTCCTGGGTGGCCAGAAAAAATAATTTAAAACATGTTTGGCATATTCACGAAATTATTGAACAGCCTAAATTGTTACATCAATTTTTAGGCTGGCAAATGAGGAAAGGAGCCGATAAGTTAATTGTAGTTTCTGATGCAGTAGCGAAATGTTGGAAAAGTGCGTTGTCTGATAAAACAAGTTTAATTCGAATTTACAATGGGATTGAACCAATGATTCAACCTGTCACGATTGATTATAGGAAACAATTTAATGTACCAGATGATGCGATCGTTTTAGGCTTGGCTGGAAGAATTCATGTGATTAAAGGACAACCTTATTTTTTAGAGATTGCAAAGGCGCTTAAACAATCAAATAATTTTTCCAACTTACATTTTTTTATTGCTGGAGATCCCTTCCGTGGTCAGGAATATTTATTGGATCAAATGTTTGATTTAATTCACGCATACCATTTAGAAGCATCAGTGCATTATCTTGGACAAGTAGTTGAAATATCAAATTTTTATACTGCTACCGATTTGTTAGTTGTATCCTCTATTCAACCAGATTCCTTTCCTACAGTCATTTTAGAAGCCATGCAATATGGACTTCCAGTTGTGGCCACTGCACAAGGTGGTGCATTAGAAATGGTGCAAGAAAATGAAACCGGTATTTTTATTCCTTTAGACAATGCAGCACTGGCAGCTGAAAAAATAAATGCCATCTTGCCTACAAGCATGCGTCAACTAATGGGTGCAGCAGGTAAAGAAAGGGTAGCGACTTATTTTAGCCAAGCTGCTTTTGAAAAAAATATTTCGACTGTATTTGAAAATATATAACCATAAAAAAAATTAAATTGATTCGAATTTAATTTGACTATTTTACGAACTGCTTTCAATGACAAATAACCAAAAAGATAAAATTCTTAAACTTGCCATCATTGGCTCTCGTGGTTATCCCTATGTGTATAGTGGTTATGAAACTTTAGTGAAAGCCTTGGTGGAAAGATTGCCTGCAAAAGGGGTAGAGATCACCGTGTATTGTCATGCGCATTTATTTCCTCAAAAACCAGCCATGGTCAATGGTATTCGTTTGGTGTATATTCCAACATTGCCTTTTAAATCCTTGGCGCAACCCATTCATTCTTTTTTTGCTTTTTGGCATATGGTCTTCACAAAGGTGGATGTGGCCTTGGTATTGAATGTGAGCAACGGGCCCTTTGGTATCATTGCCCGTCTTTTTGGGAAACCAACGATGATGAATGTGGATGGTCTTGAATGGTTGCGTCCTAAATGGAAAGGTTTTGGTGGCGTGTATTTTAAATGGGCCGCTAAAATGGCAACGCGTTTTATGGATTTGCTGATAACAGATGCGGATGCCATGCAGGCCATCTACCTAAAAGAATTTGGTGCGAAATCGGTGGTCATCACGTACGGTGCCGAAACAAGCCCAGAGGCTGACCTGCCTTATTTATCTGACTGGAACTTAGTTGAAAGGGATTATTATTTAATTGTGGGTAGGATGATCCCCGATAACAATGCCGATATTTTAATGGAGGGCTTTATCCAATCCAATAGCACTAAAAAACTCGTGATTGTAGGGGATGTTCCCTATCAAGACGCTTATGCCGATAAAATTAGAAGCTACAAAGACCCTCGTTTGGTGTTTACCGGCTATGTGCGTAGCCCTGAAATCCTAGCTTCCTTATATAAATACTGCTATGCCTACCTCCATGGGCATGAATTTGGCGGTACCAACCCCACTTTGCTTAAAGCCATGGCCAATGGCTGTGCGATTGCCGCTTTAGACACCGTTTTTAGTCGTGAAGTGCTTCAAAATGAGAAATTTGGCTTCTATTTCTCTAAATCCTCCTCTGATTGTACCCGCTGGTTTAACTGGGCCGAATCGCATTTCATTGATATTGAGGCCAAAAGAGCCATCATTCACCAAGGAATAACCGAAAAATATACTTGGGAAACGGTCTCCGATTTATACCTTTATCATCTCAAATCTTTGGCGAACACAAAATAGAGGTGCATGCATTGGAAACAGCGTTATTATAAAAAGAACTTAATTGGCATTGACGCCTTGAGTTTGGTTTTATCGCTTTTTACAGCCATCTATATCAAGCACCAAGCTTTCATCTTCCCCTCCTCCTTCATTGATTTTTTATTTTTTGGTTTACTCATGGGCATATGGTTTTTAGCGGCCCATGAATGTCGTTTATACCGCAACCGTATTTATAAAAAATTCCCCGAGGAAATTTTATTTAATTTTTATGCCAACGCCTTATTTGTTATTTTATTAAGTGCGTTTTTATTTTTAACTAAATCTGCCTACGCGGACTTGTTTCGTTTTAGCATTTTAGTGAGTTTGCATTTTTCTATTTCGATTCTTGCAAAATATTATATCCGTAAAAAACAACACCTTGCATTTGAAGGTGGCGCATTAAACGATGCAGTGATTATTGTTGGTTACAATAAAACATCTATTGAGTTTTTTAAAACACTTAAGCAACATGCTTACTATGGTTACAAATGTGTTGGGTTTATTCATGACGAAGTATTTGATATCCAAGATAACAGGGAAGGGATCCATTTTTTAGGAAAGATTCGTGATTTAGAAAATGCTTTAAAAGCGCAACATATAGACGAAGTGATTATTGCTTTGCCAAGTGATAAATCTTTGGAGATTCGTTACTGTGCCGAAATTTGTGATCAACTAAATGTGCGTGTTCGATTGATGCCTGCACTTCAGGATTTAACCACGAAGTCCGAAGAAATTGACAACCTTGGTTTATTATCGGTGATTAATTTAAATGAATTGCCACTTGACAAATGGGAGAATAAGTTTTTTAAAATGTTATTCGATAAATTATTTGCGCTCTTATTTTTTGCTATCATTGGTTGGTGGCTTTTTCCAATCATGGCCATTTTAGTGAAATTGGATTCCAAAGGGCCTGTGTATTATCAACAAGAACGTTGGGGTGTTAACAATAAGCCCATTATTTGTTATAAGTTTAGAACCATGCATTCCGAAAATGGATACAATGGTCACGACAAAGAAGATTTTGAACAAACCTCGCGTAATGACCCACGTGTAACGCGCCTTGGTAGAATATTGCGTAAATATAGTATTGATGAATTGCCTCAGTTTTGGAATGTCTTAAAAGGGGAGATGTCTGTGGTGGGTCCAAGACCGCACCCAACACCTATGAATTTAGAATCCATGAAGAGCGTTGACAATTATTTAAAACGCCATATGGTCAACCCAGGGATCACTGGTTGGGCACAGATCAATGGTTGTCGTGGCGAAGTGCGTACCCATGAGGAAATGGAACAACGCGTGAATTTTGATTTG
>Ga0214921_10004744_pt1 | contig 19750 bp, 15 predicted proteins | sample LL1505_MetaG_FD_177992 | JGI IMG/M metagenome (GOLD analysis project Ga0214921, IMG submission 177992) | Freshwater microbial communities from Lake Lanier, Atlanta, Georgia, United States - LL-1505 | ecosystem: Environmental > Aquatic > Freshwater > Lake | place: USA: Georgia | collected...
AGCCCCAGGCGGCGACCCCCCCCCCCCCCCCCCTTGTCCCCAAGTAATTTAATCCGTATAACCCCCTCATGGACTTACGGATCGGCCAGGGAATAGATATTCATCCCTTCAAAGAGGGACGCAGATGTGTGCTTGGGGGGATTGATATTCCTTCTTCGCGCGGTCTCGATGGGCACTCAGACGCTGACGCACTGGTTCATGCTTTGATCGATGCTATCTTAGGAGCCACCGGCGAGCGTGACATCGGTACGCTATTTCCTGACACGGATCAATCTTTTAAAGATGCTGATAGCTGCGAGCTACTTAGACTTGTATGGGAGCGGGTAACTAAAGCTAATTGGAGCTTAGTAAACGCTGATATGACTGTTCTCGCTGAGGTCCCTAAGTTAAAGCCTTATGTAGAAGCTATGCGTGACAAGCTGAGTGTGATCCTTAAGTGTGACCGGGATCGGATCGCTATTAAAGCTACTACAACAGAGAAGCTAGGCTTTATCGGAAGGGAAGATGGGCTGCTAGCTTCTGCTGTCGTCTTGCTAAGCAGATAGCTACTCTGCTACCGGCACATCAAGAACTATCCCCGATTCTATCAGATACTTTAAGAGGTGATTGTTTACATCTTGCAGAGCTAAGTTACGCGCTAGGACCATGCCGTCTCTCGGAACCCTTACCTTCGATATGTCAAACTTGATCAGCTCTAGATAAAATTTAAATAGCTTAGTTTCCACCGGATACACGAGTAAGTGTACCTGTTGTTGGAAGAGTCTTGCCGAAGCCTCTAACACGCCTCCTTTAAGAAGCGAATAGCGCTCGTCTTCAAGCAATAACGGTAGCAACGCGACGCTGACGATAAATCCGATCGGTGATTGCGAGAATCGACGTAGATACTGAGTCAGATGAAAAAACTCAGAGTAGTTACTCACCAACACATTGTGGTTGTGCTTACAGAGCTGAGAGACAACATCGAGAACTTCGTCGTCGGTAGATTGCTGAGTTCGGAGGATGTTGTTCAGTGTAATCTCCAAAACGTATGCTGCTTCTTTGGCTCCTACACCAGCTACGTTCTTTAACTCTTTCTGACAAGCCACTGCTAGTCCGGGAAACATCTGATGTAGAGCGCGGAAAGTTCCGCGCTCAAGCAGAATCGGACGTTTGTGAAAGAACTCTGTCGGTGGAATCGGATTCTGTTCCTTATCAAAAAGTATGGCGCTCGTTAACCCAGATCTGAGAAGAGATATGTTGATTAAGCGAGGCTCGACCTTCTTAAAAGATGGGCCGGACACCTCTATGTAGTCGACCTCTAACCTCCCAGGGTCAATACCTTCAGCTAAGCCGGCAAGCATAGCGGCTTGGTCGTCCCGGCGATAGAAAGCAGAGAAGAGTAGGTTGACCCCAAGGATCCCTAGGGCCTCTTGTTGTCTCACATTATCTTTGTCGTTCATGTGAACGTGAATCACCACTTGATCGGGCTCAGCTCCAGGTGTGGCTTGGAAACGCACTCCCATCCAACCGTGAGTCTCATTAGTTCCAGCGAAGTTCCTAGCGGACACTGTATCGGCGAAAACAAAGAAGCCGCAGTTTCCACCGCGGGTAGGTGCGAGACGCTCAATTAATAGAGAGTACTCGTGGTTGAGCATAGCGATCAGGCGCTCTTTCGAGACGTAGCGGCCGGTTTTGCCGTATATGTTGTCACTAAAGGTCATGTCGTAGGCCGACATCGATTTTGCGACCGTTCCTGACGCCGCGCCTACTCTAAAAAACCAGCTTGCCACTTCTTGACCAGCCCCTATCTCGGCAAAAGTGCCGTAACGACAGTCGTCAAGGTTAATATGTAGAGCTTTCTGAGCGGGCTCGGTCAGTTTAGCGACTGCTTCAGTCGAGCTGGAGATCTTTATCGTATCTGTGGTGGTCATAAATAAGGGTTTGTTACTTCTTAGGCTTAGCTGCGTCGTCTCCCTCATTATTATCAACTAACGCGGCATCGATCACCATCTGAACAGCTTTGGCCACCACTTCCTTCTGGCTCTTTGGGATAACTCCTTGCGCGGCGAGCTTCTCGGCTTCTTCAAACACCATAGTTAGTAACTTCTCGCGCTGCTCAAAACGGATGCCATTAACGCTGCCTGCGCCACGCACTCCAGAGACAGCTGAGACACCTTTTACGCCTGTTGCTCCTTTAACGCGATCTACTTCGCCTACTCGCTCGGTCGCTCCGATGCCTTTAGTGGATCCAGTTCGTGATACCTTGCCGATCTTGTTATTGTCGTCGTCTTTTCCTGCCATATGTTCCTTCTCTAAGAACCCAAAAATAAAGTTGTGATGACTATGCCGATCCAGCTACCTGCGGGCTCCTCAGCACATCAGAGAAAGGGCCCTTTGAGCCTTCCTTTTGAAATTTCATCACTAGTGGTTTCAATCCCGGCCGTACCTTCGGTTTCACCGCAGGCTTGCCAAGCGCCATGCTCTTCTGGAGGTATAGCAAGAGAACCTTATGTTCGCGCATGACGTTCAATCCATCTGTCTCCCATTCAACGGCTACATTTCTGAGAGAGATTCCATCCCAATACACACGATATAGAAGCCATTGATGTGTTGGCTCAAGAGCTGCCATGACAGTTACCATCCTACGGTAATCGATCAGTTCATCTGGGAGCGGGCCCTCAGCGGCGGCCTGCTTCGTGGCGATCACGCTCGCTCCAACGAGGAGCTCTCTGATCGCGGAACGATACTCTGAGTCGTCACCCGAACCTGATTCCTGTGCTGGGAGATAGCCATCGCGCAGCTCTGGAAATACCCCATAAAGTTCAGCTGAGATCTCTCGCGCTTTTGCTTCAGCAGATGATTTTCCTGAGCTTCCGCGTAGCCATCCTTTGGTCTTGCGCGCCGCTTCGGTGGCCGCCTCGTGGATGCGCTTCCTCGCGTAGCCCCTAAAAGGGATGCCGCGAGTTGGATCAAACCGTCTAGAGCAAAAGATCAACGCCTCCATCGCCGCGCCGTCTAGACCATCGAGTCTCCAGTCTAAATTCCAGCCTCTGGCAACAGCTCGTGCGATGCTCTCGGCCCAGCCTTGGTGCTCTACAACGAGGGCGTTTGCGTCTTCTTCGCTCAGCCGGTTGTGGGAAGGGTCAGTTGTATCGTTTGTCATTTAAGTATCGCAAAAATCTCTTTTAACCAGCTAGTTATTCAGGTGGTTAGCTCACCGCTTACAGAGTGTATCGGAAGATATTAGGTCAAAACATTAGTAGAATTTATCATAAAAAATAATAAGTAAAAACAGGTGATTGCACCGAGTGAGCTAATTTATCCAAAGATAACTTGAAGCACTTTGGCCTGTTTCAACGAAAGGAGGGAGAAGTTCAGGTATGAACAGGAAATTACTCCGGCATACAAGAGCGCTTTAAAAACGACCTACCAAACAAAGAAAACAGGGGGCATCGTGGCATTCAAGAGATTGGTGAAGACAAAGGCGGCTAATTCAAAGAGAAAGGCGCCTAAATTAAAGTTAATCAAGAACCCAGATGCCCTAATAAAGAGTAGCATCAAGGCAAAGAGGCCGCAGATTCGCGCAGTCAAAAAAGGTGAGCTTACTCCTTATCAACAAGAAGCCTTGATAATGAAATACAGGCCAAAAGCTCGTAAGTTAGGACGAAGCATGCTAAGGCGGTGGCATTCCCGGATGGAGCTAGACGAAATCGACAGCATCGTGGATCTGTCTCTGTGTGAGGCAGTCAAGAGGTTCGACCCTTATAAGGGCGCTAGCTTTATGACATTCTTATTTTATCATCTAAAGGGAAATCTTGTGCGCTCGGTAGCCCAAGCTGCTGCCGCCACAGCGATCCCGTTGGCTTTCTCTGAGTTAGCTAACTCCGCTTTCTCCGATGAGGATCCGGTGACACAGGTTACACTCCCGATTAACGCGATCGAACTGGCAGAGGCTTTGTCGAGTCAAGATATCCCACAGCCAGACGAGGCATTCTGGAAGAAAGAGTTGCATTTTAAGAGTCTTGGAGCTTGCGAAAAGCTTGATGAGTTAGAGAAAGAGATCGTTAAGCGTATCTTCGTCCATGAGCAGCAGATTATCGATATCGCCGCGGCGTTAGGATACAGCAGGTGTCACATATCGCGGGTAAAGAAGAAGGCCCTTGATACTCTTCACGGCGAGCTTTCAGAGGTAATGAATTTAGATAGCTTCGGCGCGTACCGTGACGAGGAGATAGAAGACGAGGCGGACGGCTTTGTTCGCGTGAGCGTTCGTAAGTCAGTTCAGCGTCGTAAGCCGCGTAGCGTCGCTAACCAGCGCGATTTAGCTGCTAAGGCGGCGTAGTGGAGAGAGTTTTTTCCGCTCTTCGTTCAGATCTTATCGCCCGGAGAGCCTCCTGACTACGATTAGATAACGCTCGACGTCGCTACCTGGTATAGTTATGGGTATCACTTCAGGTTCGGATCCCCGTAGCTTTCTGATCGCCGACGCGGTTCCCGCAAGTTCCTCTTGAACCTTCGCTCCCTTAAGGGCAACCGCAAGTCCTCCAGGCGCTACGAGTGGCAACATTAGTTGTACTAAGGTACCAAAAGCCGCTACAGCACGCGAAACAACGAGGTCGTAACGTGACCGGTGGTTAGGATCGTTAGCGAGAGCTTCAGCTCGCGCATGTAGCTGGATGCAGTTAGTGATACCGCAAGCGGCCGCTGTCTCCGCTGCGAAGCGAACTTTTTTAAGGGTTGAATCGAGTAGTGTAACTTTTGAGTCTGGCAATGCCGCCGCTAAAGGAACGCCGGGAAACCCGGCTCCTGTGCCTATGTCCAGTATCCGCTTTGGGGTGAACGAATCAGGTAGTCCCTTTAGGGTGGCAAGAGAATCAATCAGATGGAGGTCTACGTAATCCTCTCTTGGAATCCGGGTAAGGTTAAAAGACCGATTGGTCTCATCAAGGATCTCCAAATATCTTATAAGTCCGGCGGCCCGCTCAGGATTCAATTGTACTCCCAGCTCTGAAGCTTTGCTGGTAAGTCTTTCTAGTTCAGTATTTGTCACTTAATCTCTCGGTCATAATCGCGTGTTGAGCCCCTCTCCATTTGAAGATGAAGACAGTGCCAAATGGGGAAGAATTGTTATGAGCGGGTAGTCTAAGCGATGTGCGCAGCTCGTCAAGATCTACACTCGAGTTTCTCTTTTTAAATTCAGTACGACTACTCCAGTTGAGCGCGCGCAATTTCTCCTTTAGAGCGCGAGGAGAGAAGGGGATCGCGTCAATAATTTTAAACGAATCCATAAACGGCGTCCTCGTTGGTTGCGTCGCCGAGATTCCATAGGCTACATCGGGGGCCAACAATGCGACTCCATGCTCAGCAAAAAAAGAACCGAGAAATTGGCAGCGATTTATGGTGGCATGGGCCTCTGAGATAAAGCCTGAGAGCGTCTCGGGAGGCTCAAGAGTAGACGCACACGATAGGGGAGCCCAGCTTAGCCCGAGGTCTGTCAAAATGACACTTGAATCCCTAGTAGCTACTCCAAAGAGTAAGGTTTGCTCGAGACACTCCGATCCATGTCCGAGAAACTCTCGGATCCAGCCCGTGTTTTCCGGGTCAAAGAACAGCCCTGGACTCACCTTGATTGCCCTGATCCTTCCCACTGATAGCTCTATAAGCTTGGCTAGAGGCGGTGAATAGTCATCCGCCTCGCGGAACCTATCTCCAGATCTAGAGCGTCTGGCAGGATCCGCGTATAAGCCGTCGAAGGTACTAAGATCTATTTTGGGCAAAACTGAGTCGAGGTCTCCGGCCAAAGAGGTAACATTTTTTATCCCTTGAACCTTAAGATTCTCCCGAGCCATCTCCGCGCGGGCAGGGTCGAGCTCAATAGTTGTCACATGATTAACGACCCTAGCTAGCGCCGCGGTATCGGCCCCTGTCCCTGTGCCGATCTCTAAGACGTGGTTAAGTCCGGCAAAATATTTAGACCGATATTCAGAGATAGCGAAGCGCGAAGCCTGCTCTAATAGCTCTGGTGAAAAGATACCAGACGACGCCCATGGTCCAAGTTTTTCAAGCGCATTTGGTCTTGAGAGGTGTGTGTTAATCGCCAGAGCTAGTGTCTCTTGATCCAGCGAGGGGAAGAGTTTCTTTACTTTTATTACCAGAGCGGCGCGGTCTAGAAACGGGTCGCTTTCGCGGATCTGAGCGATCTGAGCAAGGACTTCTCGTGCTTTGGTTATATCAATCATCGGTCAAGAGTTTAGCAGCAATGTATGCTGCTGCAATAGCGTTGGTTGGTATTAAGCGTGGGGGATCAGATCGGAAGCGGAGGCTAAATGCAAACGGTTTTGTCCCCTCCAAGTGTGCGAGGCCTACCTGCCACCCAGTCGCCCAACTCGCGCCGCGGCGCCTCGATTGGCATCTTCACTCTCGCGCTTATCACCCACCCAAGCCCTTAGGGTCGAGCCCAGTCGTTCCTCAAATTCGCGCTCGCTGAGACCGAAAGAGGTCTCAAACGCGTAGTCCTTAGATACCTGATTGCGCAGAAGTCCGAGAAAGACGCTGATTTTTTCGACCCCATAGACTTTCAATAGGGCTTGGGCCGCAAGTAAAGACTGAGCGTAAGCTGCCGGAACCATCTTGGGAGTTAGTTTCGTGAATCCCCCCTGGAGGAGCTTCAATGGAACAGGATCCGCCCTGTTTAAATAAACCCTTAGTGTATTTCGAAGAGCTGGATTCTCTTCTCCCTCAAGCCACTGAGCGAGTCCTTCGTCAAGCCATCCAGGAATGGAGCCTCCTGAGAGTGCCGAGAACACCGCGTGGGAGTACTCGTGTTTTACCGATCTGTGCAGATTATCAAGATCGATCGCTTCGGAGGTTGAAAGCGGGATGATGATCTCGCCACGGTAGAACATGGCGTTAGTCCATGACGGGGCGCCAGTTAGCTTGTAGAAAGCCTGTTCATCGAGCAGACGTACAGATGTCCGAAAAGCGGGCACCAGTCCGAACAATGAAGTTAGCTGTTGATGGGTAGTTGTTAGTTCTCTAGAGATCTCCTCTGATAGATCAGACCAGGAACTGGGAGAAATTAAGGTGAGTCGGCTGCCATCTCCTAGATTAACTGGGGTAAACCTTAATGTGGATTCAGTTGTTGGAAGTGAGTATCGAGCACGCGGGGGGAGACGAGAAGTATCAGTCAGGCCACTCCGGTCCTGCGCATGGCATGTGTTGTGAAGCGAACACAACACGAAAAGGGAACACTGAATGGAGATTGTTACGCTTACTAAGTTTCGAAGACTAAGAGACTCAAACTGCCGAACGACGCCACCCGCAAGTTCGCGAGACCTATAAGACCTTTGCGATAGTATGGACCGACTAACCCTCACTCTCTGCCGCCCCGCATGCTCAATATTTAGGAGGATACGCTCCCCTTATTAAATTCTTCGGCAGAAGGGGCGGGGGAGCTTTAGATAAAATAAGCGAAAGCTCACTAGGGTGATGTTTTGTGCACGTAGATTCAGCTACTTGAGTCGCGAATTCTTAACCTATTTCAGAGATGCTTCTTGTGAAAAGCCAGGGTTTTTCAGTAATATATAAGCAGTGCCAGTTAATTTGGCCTTTCTTAATAAAAAGAGGATTTAAGTATGTCAGCAACAGGTTCATGTAACAGCGGTGATGCTGGAGCTAAGAATGTAATGGGTGACTCGGGATTTATCCCATCGGATGATAAGCCAGTTTATTTCACGCCCGCGGCCGTCGATGCAGTTCGTAAGGCGCTAAAAGAAGAGGGAGAAGAGGGTGATTTCCTTCGTGTTTCGGTTGTCGGTGGCGGATGCTCCGGATACCAGTACGGGCTCGACTTCGATAAAGAGGAGCGCATGGGTGATTTGGCCCTCGAGTTCGATGGCGTTAAGGTAGTTGTTGATCCGATAAGTGTCGGATACCTTAAGGGAGCGGTAGTGGATTACGTATCGGGCCTTAACGGAACTGGATTCCAATTTAAGAATCCAAATGCCAAGCGCACCTGCGGTTGCGGAAGCTCGTTCAGCTAAGCCGAGTTTTCGGGCTAAGCTTAGAGAAAAGACGGCGCGTATCCTAACCGGGAACGCGCCGTTTTTATTTTGCGGGGAGATTTATGTTGGCAATATCACAGAACCACTTTGGCAGGTTAATTTACAGCGTCTTTTTAATCTCTTTAGCAGGGTGCGTGACGGCAGCTAACAAGGCTACTCCGATTACTCCCGGGTCTATAGCGGCGGTGAGCAGGGCTAGCGAACATGGCTTGGAGGTCTCGGCAACCCCAGAGGACCAGGCTAAACAAGAGATATTAAATACCCCTACCGTTTTTATCGTTGGATTTGAAGATGATCCCTACTCGTGGGAGAGGGCCAAGTTTTTTTTGGAGAAATATGCGGGGGGCGGGGCAGGTCATTCCTCGGTGCTAACTCGGATTGTAGGGAGTCGATTATCTCTTGCGAATAATCCTGCAGCTACGGACTTCTCTTATGAGGTATCAAAAGATCCGACCGAAGGTGGCTTCAACTATCGTGTGGCGTGCTCGGCTAACGGTACCGGAGATAATAATCAGGCCGCGCTAAATGCCGGAAATCTGGCGCGTTTTATCCGTGATGGTAAATTGGAGCTCTCTCTTCTTGAGAAAAACAGACGAAACTAAGCATCAGAAGAATAGGACAACCTAAGGAAGACGACAGTCATCCTGCCGCCAGCGGAGATTTTTAAGCTAATTTCCTCAAGTTCGCGAGGATTTATACCGATGGTCCCCTTGGGGACTCGAGCGGCGCGGATTTATTCTCCCCATTTGGTTGTTACCCGCCGCTTATAATGAAAGAGCGGCGTGATAGAATTTTTCGCTACATATCTTCGTGCTTGGCGCGGAGCGGATATGCGCGGTTGCGCGGTGGCGCTCTTGGTCCTCTCGTGTTCGGTATCGCCTAAGGCATTCAGTCTTCCGGTTTATCCAGGCGAGTATGTAGTTTCGTTTTCTCCTCGCAGCCAAACTTCAGGCTCAGTAGCGGCACTATCTTCACCTTTATCGACAGGGGAACTCTCCGTAGTCCGAAGGTTAGGTAGCGACGGAGCCGTGCTCTCTGACTCAGGATCAAATATTCGCTCATCGAACGGCGACGTGTCAGCGCTAGAGAGTGGGCTAGGACTAGATGCGGATGAAACCTGTAAGCGATTGCTAGCTTCTCATCAGGTAGACTCATGCACTCCAAATTACAAACTCTCCATCAGTGACACTGGGGGAGCAGATCCTTTGCTTCCCGCTCTTTGGGGTATGAGCGATGAGAGCGGAATCAGCGCCGTTAGCGCTTGGGGTATATCCAAAGGCTCTAGTGAGGTAATTGTGGCGGTCATCGATACTGGAGTTGACTATATGCATGAGGACCTAGCCGCGAACGTCTGGGCTAATCCCAACGAGATTGCGAATAACGGGGTCGATGATGATGGGAACGGATACGTAGATGATGTAAGGGGGATAAATCTTGTCCCGGGAGCACCCCATTCAAACGACCCTATGGATGATAACCAGCACGGAACACATGTGTCTGGAATTATAGGAGCTGTTCACGACAATGGAGTCGGGCTAGGGGGAGTAAACGGTGCCGTTAAGATCCTGCCTATCAAGTTCATGGATGCGGCGGGAGCGGGTCGGTTATCTGACGCGATCGCGGCGATCGATTATATGGTTGACCTGAAGGTAAACCGAGGAATCAACATCAAGGTAGCTAACAACTCTTGGGGAGGTGGAGGATACTCGCCGGTTCTTGAGGCGGCGATTCAGCGGGCTAACGATGCTGGGATTGTTTTTGTTGTAGCCGCGGGGAACGATGGGCTAGATGTCGATTTATTTCCATCTTATCCAGGAGGCTATGATGTGTCTAACGTTGTAACAGTTGCGGCGATCGACGAGGCTCAGAACCTGGCTACATTCTCTAATTATGGGGGACAGAGTGTTGATATCGCGGCGCCTGGAGTCGCGATTAACAGCTCTGTACCTGGACAGCGCTACAGTAAGCTCTCTGGTACCTCGATGGCGGCGCCGCACGTAGTTGGTAGTTTAGCTCTCTTGTACAGCATTGAGCCGTCTATAAACGTCCCCGATTCGATTGTTCGGCTGCTAGAGAGCGGTCGAGAGCTTCCTACTTTGTATAGTCCAGATGGTGCCGTGTCGTATGTCAGGTCCCGGAGAGTTGTTAATGTAGCTAGGCTTCTCCGCAACGAGAGAGTTCCCGTAAATGACCCAAGCGCAGGTTTAGAACCGTGCGGGTATTCATTCCAGGCCTCTAATGTAATCGCGAGTAGCTCGCTCGATGACGCTGCTGATAAACTTAATCCGGTTAATCAGGCGGATGAGGGGGACTTTAAGGTTATAAATCTCCCGTTCGACTTTCCGTTCTTTAGAGGTGTCACGAGGACACTCTACATTTCGCCAAATGGAGTAGTCTACCTCAACCCACCTCGCAACGCCGATTACCAGGTTGCCTCTCGTGCTCCGACTAACTCAATCGCGGCGTTCCACGCTGACCTGACCCCAAGAACAGCTAAACAAGGGGTGCGAGCCTATGTGTCGGGTGATAGAGCTGTGGTTTATTGGTCGTCTGAGCATTACTCCTTAGCGGGCAAGGGGCCTATATCAATCCGATTAACACTTCACAGGAGCGGCTTGATACGTAGTACCGTTAGCTTTGAGTCAGCTAAGGACCCCAATGAGCTCTCGTGGCTAGTGCTAGGAAACTCATTCGCAAGCCCGGCTACACCACCTCTAGGTTTGATCGGAGCTAGTTCGATTTCGGCCGCGTACTCTAGCACGCTCGACATTTCGGCGGCGCAACGGGGGTTGGTAAAGAGTGTCGGCGAACGTCTTGACCTAAGTGTTGCTATGGTGCCGAACTGCTTCGGTCTTCCGAGCAATGGTCCCCCGGAAAGTGAGTTACAGCTAGCGCGGGTCAGCTCAATAAAGTTTAAGGTAGCTCCTAACAAGCGTAAGGCGGTGGTGCAGCTCAGTGGAACCGGCTCGGGAAAGGTTCCTCTACGAGCTTCTGTCGATGGAAGAGGGTGCTCTCAGATCTCATGGGGAACTCTAGCTAGTGGTAAGGGAACCTTTCAAGTTTCAATCCCGCGATCTGCTCGTAAGGTTTCACTGCAGTCACCAGAGTCAAAAGGGGTGATGTTGATGGGGCGTTCAACTAGTTCCGCACGGCGTGAAAAATTAGAATCGATGTGCGCGCAGTTTGTACAGACGATTAGATAGACGCAGCGACGAGGCTAAATCTCGCAAGATCGAGATTGTGTTTTGAAAAAAAATTGAGTCCGAGGATAGGCCGTGTAAGTTCATTGCGAGCGGTGATCGAGTTTTGCTTCCGCGAAAAAAATACTCAGCGAGTTGTTAGACTGTTCGTTGTTAATCGAGATAGTTGTAAGTTGGGAGATGCCGTATCCGCGTGCTCGACTTTGTTGCGTTCTCGTTAATGAATAATGAAGTGTAATCGTCACGCCATTATCTATTCGCCGCGACATCCAAGAAGCGCTCCTGATTTGAGATCTATGAGCCGAGATAGCTTCATTTAGATTGCGTGAAGTAATTCGCATATGGCGAAAAAGTTTCGTTAAATCAACAACAAGGCGATGCATTTCGCGCAAGCTCTCAATAAAGATCTGCTTTTGCTGTTAGGTAATGATTTGCTAGCGAGAGTGCCTAAGAGCGATACCTTTAGAATGTTTTAAGACCCATTTAACTCAAGGGATCTGTTGGTGTGATCGCGGTTGTTCGGTTGCACGTATGATCAAAATTCCATACCAGTGAGACGGGATCTAAATGATGCTCTTTAAGTCAAAATCATCTTACACGATCTGCGCATTGAAAAATTTGTCGGGTGTTTCTGTCTCACTTGAGAGCTGGAGAGGGGACGCGTATCAGAGTGTCTCTCAATCACTTGAAACCTTTTCCATGAAAGAGATCATCAAATATGTACTTGCAAAGATTTTAGACCGGTGTCACTCTGCAAGTGTTGAAGGATATCGCCGCCCGCGAAATACAAAGTAGGTGCGGAAGTGGTGATGTTCTACCGGGATACGCTCCGTTACACACAGAACGTGCCTGGGTGGTTTTAAGAAGCTGCAAAGCGTAACAGTCGAGCAGCTTCTAGAGAGTATGTAGCGGGTGCGTAAGTGTCTGAGGCAGATTCTCAAGTGGTAAACTAAAGCTCAGCTTCGGTTTTTCCGATAAGCTGAGTTCAGAGGCCCGATATAAGCTCAATCATGCCCCCTAGGTGGAGGCAGGTTCGCTTAAGAGGGTAAACAAGTTTCGGTCAAGCGTAGCGACTGTCCGGATTCCCCGGCAGAGGCTAAAGGCGATCGTTTAATATAGACTGTGACCAAGAGGGCAGCAGTATCGTAGCTCGGGTCACTATCAATAGTGGAGAAAAAGATGGCAACTAAGAAGAAGACAGCAAAGAAGACAACTGCTAAGAAGAAGACTACTAAGAAGGCTTCCAAGAAGAAGTAATAACTCTTCTTGTTCTTTAAGCGCCCCAGAGCTCTAAAAAGTTCTGGGGCGCTTTTTTTTTGGCTAAGAAGGCAAAATAGTTAATCACCCAAAGGGTTTGCGGTCTTGAATCCCGTGGTCGTAGCCGTTAGGTGTAGAGCCTACTCAGGGACTGCCCTAATTGTCCCCCTCAGGATCTCCCACCACGGCAGCTTTGGTCCATTAGCAGCATTAATTGCGCCGACCTCCTTAGGTGCTGCTATTTTAGCAACGCGAGAGTAGCTCTTTTCACCACCACACTGAAACTCAGCCCTTAGCTCTAGCCCTCTTGGTGCGGCCTCCGCCAGTGATGATGCTGGCGCACGAAAAATTCGGAGACTGGTATCGTGTGAGGTAACTGGTGCTAGCTTAGTCTGGGCAAGCGCGGTCCACGTGCCGGATCTCTTAGCTAAAAGTTCTCTAGCTTGGAGCTTCAGAGCGCAATCGCCCCTTGAAGGGGGACGAAAGGTTGTTACCCTCGCCTGGAAAGACGCGACATCGCTGAATACTGCTATAGAGACCTTCGTATCGCTCGGCTCGCTGAGGCAGCCGCCGTATCTCTGAACGTAGCTAGAAACAGATCTTCTTGTGGCACTGCTTATACTTATATTGGAAGCGGTGAGCATCGGATTCATAAGAGAGTCGGTTGTGTCGTCGTGTTGTGCGCCTAAGCCGTGAGCTAGCTCATGCGCCAACACGATCGGCTGCAGAGCGGCGTCAACGCTTCTTGATAGTCCAACGGCGAAGTGCCCTCCGGCATCGCAAGTGGAGCCCACGTATGCCAACCCCGCGGTTTCCTTGTCGCTTAACTCTCTGGTAAAGAGGTGAAATAGATCCGCGGAGCGGCTAAAGGAACTTATAGCGGACCTAAAGAGCTCAAGTAGTTGATCAGAGCTATGAATTTTTCCGCTCAAATCGATAGAGGTAGGCGCCAAACTGCGAATTCGAAGTGTAACCCCGAGCCGTCTTAGATAGAGTTGATTGGCAGCATAAGTAACTGCTGTGAGGTACTGCACGATATCCTGGTCAGGCCACGGAGTAGGGAACTGCGGGTCGTAAAAGAGGCCAAGTTCGACCTCCTTGATGGTGTTAGCTCGATGAGTTGTCTGAATCTGGGTATTGAGACCTAGGATAGGTTCCAAGGACTGGGAGCATAACCGGTTATTAGGCCTCGGTCTGGCGATCTTGGTAGCCTTAACTGCTAATCCCTGCTTGGTGTGAGAGATTTTCAATCGAGCAGTCATCGGAAAGTTGTTCCGGCGAGAGGAGAAAAATAGCAGGGCAGTATCGCCTGAGATGGATAAAGTCGCTGCCTGCAAGTCTCGGCTTTTGCGGGCTGGGTTGCGGGAAGCTCCGAGTAGGTGAGAGGTGCCGTCACTTGTTGTTGTGTCATCCTTAAAGATGAACCTCTCAAGCCCAGCGAACGGTCCGCGTAGGGTTATTTGAGTGGTATTTAGACTATCTCTGTAAAATTTAGCTTCATAACGCTTTGATGGGGTGTGAGTTGAAGTTTCGCAGAGTGCTTGATTGAGAGCGAAAAATGACACCACGACCGATATGGCAGCGATGATAAGAGGTTTAGTAGTAGGAGAGTTTCTTCCAGGAAACATCTTTGCCTTGTCTTCCGTGAACTGGGATAGGATAGCATTTGAGAGGGGGCTTAAGATAGGGAGGGTGTAACGTCTCACGTGAGACGCGGTACGTTATACGAACTACGCCTGCCGCCTGTCGAAAACGGGATCGCCCTCCCTCGGACCGCGGCGCTCCCGCGCCGCATATAGCAATTATCAAAGGGCGTAGTATAGCGCGCCAGAGGCGCGCGGTCCGAGTTGGCCGCGACTAGCTTTTAGTTCGGCATGCGACATGCGTATCACGTCAGACGCCGTCCGTTATCCGTGATACTCCTGACGAAACAGGAAAGCGAGAGTATGGCGCACTTTTACTAAATATCACGCCGCATCAGACCACTACCGATCGAACCCAATCCCACTAGAAGCGTTCTCCGCACCAACCACTTCACTTCTTAGCCTAGCTCCAAAGAGCTGGCCGGCTGCGAAAACAATACGAGGCTCCCATGCGTTGCTTCCGTCTGGACCGTCACGCATCGGGAAAGCCACATCCATTCGGACGATTCCACCACCTGAGGCGCGTGGAAAACAGAAGCGAAGTCCAAATCCAACATCGCCATAAAGATCGTCCGTAACGATTGCTGACAGGGAGTCCCGCGTCGCGCCACCTACGTCAACGAAAAAAGCCGTTCCTAAGCTCACTAGCTGAAAAATATCGTCAGCGATGTGGGCGCGCTCTTCTATATTGAGCGCCATCCGCTTGTCACCCTCAAATGTGTTCATCTCATAGCCGCGTAGCGAGTTATCCGCTCCAAGAAGAAGTTGCCTATCTCCGTCTAGGTCATCTCCGAAATCAGCAAAAAATTGAGAGGCAAAGGTATGACGACCTAAGAAACGATCGCCAACAAAGAAATCGCCCATCACTGAATAATACTTAACCTCCCCTCGAACGAGCGTGTTATTTAATTGGTTTGTATCAAATCTGGACGCTCCGCCAACTTCCCCACGCAGAAATGATCGCTCGTTAAAACGCCAGCCGCGGCTGCGATTCATGTTCAGGAGTAAGCTATTATCAATAGACCCAAACTGGCGGGGCGAGAACTGTAAGTTGAAAAGTGACTCGTCTCCTAAGTTGTAATCCTCAACTCGATCGAAGCGGTCGATGTAGTTCATCGATATAAATTCAGGTTGGATATTGCTGTATTGAACCATCGGTCCGCTAAAGCGGCGCTTGCTAGCTAGACGAGAGGGATCGTTGCTAACCTCGCTAGGATCGAGATTCAGATCGCTATAATCGCTTGAATCTGCCTGATAGAAAGACGCGGATTGATATCCCCATCCGACTGAGTAGTGCTGTGACAGTACTTTTTGGCCCCTATATATGCCGGTATATGGGTCGTCAGCCGCGGCAGCTTTAGCTCCTGGTCCAGCGAATGTGTAGAGTGCCTGAAAATTGTCCAAGTGCTGACGAAATATGTATTCCTCGTTGCCCGCCTCATATAATCGGCCGATAGTGTTCTGCCTTCCAAAGTCAACGGCCCAAGCGTCGCGTTGTAGAAGATGACGAAAAGGCAGCCCGATACCTCCTTGGTAAACCTGACCATCAGAGCGATCGGCGAATCCGGCATCAAATTTGTGCCGTGTGCCGAGAAATTGCGGGTCAGTAACAGCGACTGCGTAGGTCTTACGGGAGTCTTGCTCCTGATACCGAGTGTCGACTCGGGTTGCTCCGCCTAAGAAATTTCCCTCTGAAAGTCCGATACCGCGGTTTTTTTGCCCAGTTCCGGATGAATAACTAAGGAATGGAATCAGCGTCCAGGTGTCGCGTGCAGAGACCAAAACATCCACCGCGTCTCCGTCAAATGTCGGTATTACCTTGATATCTCTCAGAAATCTTTGCAGGCGCAGGTTGCGAGCTGTTTGGCGCAGTAGGTAGGGATCAAAAGGCTCGCCCTCCTTAAATAACAACTCTGTCCGAATTACGCTCTCTTTGGTTGATACCTTGGTCGCATTAGCTATGTTGTACAGAGTTCCTGAATCGTCCTCGAAGATATCACCGATCTTGATAGTGATCTTGCGGATGTACTTTTTTGTTTTGGTCGAGCTGCTCGGTTGTATAGAGGTATCGTTCGGGGCATCCGCGAGCGCGGTAGACCAAGCCAAAAAATTTAGGCAAAGAACGAGAAATGCCGGGAGTATGCGCATAGACCTATGGAACACTGCTTAATGTAGTGAGGAGACCATATCTTAGGATGCCTGGCCAGTCAGAATGTTGCGGCATTTTAAGTCGAAAAGGTGAATAAATCCTGGTGCTCGGTCGCTTGATTTGTTGAATCGATTGACGGCGTTAGTGCAGACCGGTATCGTGCTACTCGATGACCGACCTGGGCTTTTCAAAAAAGATCGCGCTGCGCTACTTGTGGAGCAAGCGATCGGAGGCTTTTATCTCCATTATTACCGTTATATCGGTGCTTGGAGTAGCTATCGGAGTAATGGTGTTGAACATCGTTATGGCCGTGATGACAGGGTTTGAGCACGAGCTCCGCGAAAAAATCGTTGGCACTGACAGCCACATAGTCATTAGCAACCGCACAGGGGGCCGGATAGAGGGGTGGCAGGGAGCAGTTTCCGAAGTCGCTAAGGTACCTGGAGTAAAGTCAGTCTCGCCATTTACCTACAATCAAGTTCTAATCCGGTCGGACTCTCGTTCATCTGGACTGCTAGTAAGGGGAATCCTCCCAGATACTGCCTCTGCGGAGCAGGTCTCCAGCTACCTAAGAGACCGAGGCGACCTGGCAAAGCTGTTTAACCCACCATCTGTGACAGTTATAAATCCAGCCGGAGAAGAGGAGGAGGCCCAGATTCCTGGAATCTTAATCGGCCGGTCATTGGCACGTTCCCTTGGTGTTTTTGTAGGAACTCCCGTTTCAATCCTCTCTCCGCAGGTCAGTTCAACACCATTTGGCCTAGTCCCTAGCTTTCGCCGCTTTGTAATAACTGATCTCTACAGCTCCGGATTAGTAGAGTACGAAAACGGGGTGGCTTATGTGGACCTTAAAGAAGCCCAGAAATTCTTCGGACTAGGAGACGCCGTATCGGGGCTGGAGGTTAGGGTTGATGATATAAATCGGTCCGCCACCGTAGCCGGTGAAATTCTAAACAGTTTAGGCGGCGCTAATTCGGGCTTCGCGGTGAGGGATTGGACCGAGACAAATAGACCGCTCTGGGAAGCTATTCAGCTTGAGAAGCGGGTCTATTTCATAGTTCTTCTCCTTATCATCGTAATGGCGAGTTTCTCAATCGTTACAACCCTAATCATGATAGTGATCGAGAAACGCAAAGACATAGCGATTATGAAGACCATGGGAGCATCGACAAAGATGGTTTCATGGATCTTTAGGATACAAGGTGGTGTTATCGGAGCTCTCGGAACCGTTCTCGGATTAGCTCTGGGGCTAGGTGGATGCATCGGCTTGAAGCGATTTGGCTTTCCAATCGACGAGCGGATCTTTCAGATGTCGACCCTGCCTATCTACATCGATCCTCTAAATTTCATAATGGTAGGGGTGGCAGCTTTCTTAATATGTTTCTTAGCTACTATGTATCCTGCTCGTAGAGCGGCGAGACTCGAGCCGAGTGAGGTCTTGCGGTATGACTAAGGAAGCAAGCCAAAAAGGGACCTTTTAAATGCACATTCGTACTGAGGGGCTGACAAAAAGCTATAAGGACGCCGATCGTGAGCTTACGGTCGTTCGTGATCTTACTTTTTCTTTCCCAGAGCACGGATCCGTAGCAATTATTGGTCGTTCGGGGATAGGAAAGTCGACCCTAATGCACCTCTTGGGAGGGCTCGATGTGCCGACCAAGGGCCGGGTGTTTTACGATGATAAACCTATAAGCGATCTATCCTCGGATGAAAGGGCCGCTTTGCGCGCCAAGAAGGTTGGCTTCATATTTCAGTTCCATCATCTCTTGCCTGAGTTCTCAGCTTTAGAAAACGTCGCAATGCCTCTTATTATCTCAGGCGTGGACGAGGCGGAGGCGCTGAAAGTTGCCGCTGAGCTGCTGGAGAGAATGGGACTAAAGAGCCGAGTTGCGCACAGACCGTCTGAGTTATCTGGGGGTGAGCAGCAGCGCGTTTCGATAGCTCGCGCATTGGCGACCAGGCCACGAGTTGTGTTGGCAGACGAACCTACAGGCAATTTAGATATCGAGACGGCCAACGATGTCCAAAGAATCCTGCTAGATCTCAATCGTGAGCTCCGCAACACTTTGATAGTTGTAACTCACAATCATGAGTTGGCGCGGAGTATGGATCTTGTGGTAGAGATGAAGCCCGGAGGCGAGCTCGTCCCGGTGAAAAGTCGGGAGCCGATTAGATCAGAGGAGGATAATGTTTCGTTATAAGCTGTCAGCTGCGGTAGCAGTGACTTTTTTAGCTTCGCTCCTTGCGCCTTGCTCGGACTCTTTTGGTCAGGATGGCTATCACATTTCAGGTGTTGAGATCGTAGGAAACCGCCGCATCGATCCAAGCGCAATCAAGGCGCAGATATCCGGGCAATCCGGTACGGTTTCAGGGAATCAGATTAACTCTGACATCAAGACGCTATACAATTCCGGCTTTTTCGATCAGGTATCGGCTTCCGTGGTTCCTGACACGTCGGGGCGTTCAGTTCTGCGTTACACAGTCTCTGAGAAGCCAGTGGCAAGGAAGGTCTTTATTAAGGGTAACGACGCAGTATCTGAGAGCGACTTAGCTGAAGTTGTGAAGATAGAAGGGAAGAAGTTTGTTGATAAGAATAAGCTTCAAGCGCTTATCCGAAAAGCGGTTAGCTATTACCAAGGGCAGGGGTTCTATGACGCCTCGCTAGATTACTCGACTGCTCCAGTAGGTGATAACGAGGTCGATGTGACCTTTAATGTGACCGAGGGTAAGCGTTATAGAGTTAGAGAGGTCGCAATAAAGGGAGCCAAAGAGCTCGATCCCGACAAGATCTCCGCTGACATGAACACTAAGACGTACAAATGGTGGAACTCCTGGTTGTTTGGAACGGGAAGAGTTAACCAAGAGATGATGGACGCGGATAAGCAGGTTATTCGCCAGTATTTAATGGATCACGGGCGGCTCGACGGCCAAGTAGGAGAGGCCTCTGTTGAGAAGCGCGATGATGGGCTCTATGTAAGCTTCGATATCACTGAAGGGCGCGAATATAAGGTTGGCAAGGTTGCCGCCACAGGAGATCTCGTTGATTCGTCGCAAGAAACGACCCTTAAAGATATTAAGAGTGAGAGTGGCGAGGTATTTAACGCCTCTCAGGTTCGGGAAGATATCTTTGCGATCACTGATAAGTTTTCAGATGAAGGATATGCTTTCGCGAACGTGGTACCGAATACCGCGCTTAATCGTGATGATGGTACCGTTGATTTAAGCTTCGCCAGTAAGCGCGGACAAAAGGTTCGGATCAATAACATTACTATTAACGGCAACGAAAAGACGTACGATCACGTGATTCGTCGCTGGCTGGCGATCGGTGAACAGGAGACATACTCAGGTAGTAAGATTAAGCGAAGCCAGACTCTTCTGCAGCGTTTGGGAGCCTTTGACGAGGTTAGTATCACCAATAAAGCCACCAGTGATCCCGCGGCTGTGGATCTAGATGTCCTA
>Ga0214921_10004745_pt1 | contig 19746 bp, 17 predicted proteins | sample LL1505_MetaG_FD_177992 | JGI IMG/M metagenome (GOLD analysis project Ga0214921, IMG submission 177992) | Freshwater microbial communities from Lake Lanier, Atlanta, Georgia, United States - LL-1505 | ecosystem: Environmental > Aquatic > Freshwater > Lake | place: USA: Georgia | collected...
GATGGCGTGGCCCAGCCCGCCCCCGCACCCCGCTTTTCCGCCACCCCATCCGAAGCCGGCGCCCCCGCACCCCTGCGCGGCGAACACACCCAAACCTTCCTGCGCGAGGCCGGCTTCTCCGAGGCCGAGATCGCCGAACTCACCAAGGACTAAACATGACCCCGCGCAAAATCTTCACCGCCGAGCATGAGATGTTCCGCGACCAGGTCCGCCGCTTCGTCGAGCGCGAGATCGCCCCGCATCATCGCCAATGGGAGCATGATGGCATCGTCCCCCGCGAACTCTGGCACCGCGCCGGCGCACAGGGCCTGCTCTGCACCATGCTGGCCGAGGAATATGGCGGCGCCGGCGGCGATTTCGGCCATGCCGCCATCGTGCTGGAGGAATTGGCCCGGGTGAATGCCTCCGGCGTCGCCTTCCAACTGCATAGCGATATCGTGGTGCCCTATTTCGCCGCCTATGCCAGCCCCGCGAAAAAATCCGAATGGCTGCCGAAAATGGCGGCGGGCGAGATGATCACCGCCATCGCCATGACCGAACCGGGCATGGGCAGCGACCTCAAGGCGATGCGCACTTCCGCCCGGCGGGATGGCGATCACTGGGTGATCAACGGCTCAAAAACCTTCATTTCTTCCGGCCAAAATGCCGGCATCGTCGTGGTCTGCTGCAAAACCGACCCCGAGGCCGGCCGGCGCGGCATTTCGCTGATCGCGGTGGAGGAAGGCACGCCCGGCTTCACCAAGGGCCGCAACCTCGAAAAAATCGGCATGCATGCGCAGGACACGTCGGAGCTGTTCTTCGACAATGTCCGCGTGCCGCTGGACAATTTGCTGGGCGAGGAAAATCGCGGCTTCTACCAATTGATGCACCAATTGCCGCAGGAGCGGCTGATCATCGCCATCCGCGCCGGCATCTCCATGGAGGTGATGCTGGCCAAGACCATCGAATATGCGCGGGAGCGAAAAGTCTTTGGCCAGCCGGTCTTCGATTTCCAGACCCATCGCTTCACCCTGGCCAGCGCCAAGGCCGAGATTGCGATGTTCCGCATCTACCTCGATGACTGCATCGCCCGCCACATGGAAGGCCAGCTTTCGGCCGAGGATGCGGCGGCCGCCAAGCTGCTCGGCACCGAGATGCAAAACCGGCTCTTGGATCAATTTCTACAAATCCATGGCGGTTATGGCTATATGGCAGAATATGAGATTGGCCGGGCCTGGGCGGATGCCAGGGTGGGGCGTATCTATGGTGGCTCAAGCGAGGTGATGAAGGAGATCATTGCCCGCACCCTGTAAACCTGGACGCCGAGGTATTTTTTCTTTGATTTCTCAGGAAAATATGCCATATATCCGGCATCATCGGCCACCAGAATGCCCGGCCAGGGCAATTTGTCCGAATATGCCGCTTTCGCGCCGCCGCCGAAAACCGCTTCGCCCGCGGGACTGAGACACGACGATAAGGAAGTATAAAAAATGCAACGCAGAACCCTGCTGGCCTCAGCGCTGGCCATGCCAGCCCTCGCCCAAAGCGGCTTCCCCAACCGCACCATCACCCTGCAAATCGCCTTCCCGCCCGGCGGCGCCACCGATGTGCATATGCGCGGCTTTGCCGAGGCCGCGACCCGCGCCATGGGCCAGACGGTGCAAATCGAAAACCGCCCCGGCGGCGGCGGCACCATCCCCGCGGCCAATATGCGCAACACCCGGCCCGATGGTTACACCCTGGCGCAATTCATCCTGCCCTCGATGCGCCTGCCCTTCATGCAGCGGATGAGCTACAATCCGCGCACTGATTTCACCCCCATCATCCACCTCACCGGCTATCTCTTCATGGTCTGCGTGCGGGCGGAAAGCCCCTATCGCACATGGGCCGATCTGGTGGCCGATGCCAAGCGCCGCCCGGGCGAGGTGCGCATGGGCAATACCGGCGCCAATGGCACACCCCACCTCACCCTGATCGACCTCGCCGAGCGCGAGGGCATCAACCTCACCCATGTCCCCTTCCGCGGCGAGGGCGATGCCGTGCCCTCCCTGCTGGGCGGGCATATCGAGGCTTCAGGCACCGGCTCGGGCGTGCTCTCACTCATCGCCGAAGGGCGGCTGCGCGCGCTCAATGTCTGGGCGCGCGAGCGGGTGGCAAAAATCCCTGATGTGCCCACGCTGGTCGAACTCGGCCATCCCAACATGGTCGTCACCTCGCCCTATGGCCTGGTGGGGCCGCTGGGCATGGACCCCGGGGTGGTGCGTGCATTGCATGATGGCTTTCGCATCGCCGCCCATGACCCGGCGCATATCGCCACCCTGGCGCGGCTCGACCAACCGCTGGAATACCTCAACAGCGCCGATTACGCCGCCTTCATCCAGCGCACCACGGATGAGGAAGAGGCGCGGGTGCGAAGGCTGGGCCTGGCTGGAGGCTGAGGGGGCGCTTAGGCGCTCCCTGCCCGATCCTCCGCCTGCACGCCCAAAAATTTTAGCTTGCGGTGCAGCGCGCTGCGCTCCATGCCCACAAAGGTCGCCGTGCGGGAGATATTGCCGCCAAAGCGCAGCAGCTGTGCTTCCAAATATTGCCGCTCGAACAATTCGCGCGCCTCGCGCAGTGGCAGGATCATGATTTCGCTGGAGCGATCGAGTTTCAGCATGGCCGGCGCTGCAGCTCCCACCTCCGGCGGTAGCATTTCCGCCCGGATGGGCGAGCCGCTATCGCCCGGCGCCATGATCAACAGCCAGTCGATCAGGTTGCGCAGCTGGCGAACATTGCCCGGCCAATCATAGGTTTGCAGCGCGGCAAGGGTATCAGCGCTCATATCGCGCGGGGGGATGCCCGAAGTCTCGCCCGAACGCGCCATGAAATGCCGCGCCAGCGCCGGAATATCCTCCCGCCGCTCGCGCAGGGCCGGAATACGCAGCGGCACCACCGAGAGCCGATAGAACAAATCCTCCCGGAAGCGCCCGGCGGTGATTTCGGCCTGCAAATCGCGATTGGTGGTGGCGACGACCCGCACATCCACATTCACCCGGGCCGAGCCGCCAATGCGAGAAAAACCCTGATCCTGCAGCGCGCGCACGATCTTGCCCTGGGTTTCAAGCGGCATATCCGCCACTTCATCGAGCAGCAGCGTGCCGCCATGGGCACGCTCCAGCACGCCAGCACGGCGTGGCCCATCGGCCGAGGGTTCGACGCCGAAAAGCTCTTCCTCGATCCGCGCCGGGTTCATCGTGGCGCAATTGATCGCGACAAAGGGGCCATCCACCCGGCGCGAGCGGGCATGGATCATCCGCGCCACCACCTCCTTGCCCGCACCGGCCGGGCCCGAGATGAGCACGCGTGATCCGGTGGGCGCCACCCGGTCAACGGCGGTGCGCAATTGGCTGATGGCGGCGGAAATGCCCACGAGTTCCGTCTCCGGCCCCGCCCGCATGCGCAATTCACTGATCTCACGCCGCAGCTTGGCCGCCTCCAGCGCGCGGCTGACGATCAGCAGCAGCCGGTCGGATTTGAAGGGTTTTTCGACAAAGTCATAGGCGCCGATTTGAATCGCCTGCACCGCCGTCTCGATCGTGCCATGGCCCGAGATCATGATGCAGGGGATTTGCGGTTCCTCGACATGCAGCGCCTTGAGAATGCCCAAGCCATCAAGCTTGGAGCCCTGCAGCCAAATATCGAGGATCACCAGCGATGGCCGGCGAGCACGAAACGCCGCCAGCGCGGCGTCGCTGTTATGCGCCTGCCGGGTCTCATAGCCCTCATCGGAGAGGATACCCTCGATCAGGGTCCGGATATCCGGCTCGTCATCCACGATCAGGATGTCATGCGCCATGCAGCACCCCCCTTTGGCAAATCATCCGTGATCCCGAATCGCAGCCGTCGCGACCGCCGCCACGCCATTCCTATCCATGGCATCTTCAGCCGCGCCGCGCCAGGGCAGACGCAGCGTGGCACGCGCGCCACGGGCATCGGGGGCATCGTCCAAAATGAGGGTGCCGCCATGATCTTCCATGATTTTCTTAACGATGGCGAGGCCGAGCCCGGTGCCCTTCACCTTATGCGTGACATAGGGTTCGGCCAGTCTTTCGCGCTCCTCACCACCTGGCAGGCCGATTCCGTCATCGGTGACCGAGATCAGCGCCGAATCGTCTTCCGCCGTCAGCCGCAAGGTGATCTCGCCATGCGCCTCACCGGGAGGGGCCGCCGGGTCCTGCTCCGCACGCTCCTGCTCGGCGCGCATGGCAATGGCATCGGCGGCATTGGTCAGCAGATTGGTCAGCGCCTGGCCCATCAGCCGGCGGTCACAGGCGGCGATGATCTCGCGCTCGGGCAATTCAACCCGATAGGTGATGCCACCATGGGCGTGGCGCTGCAGCACCAGCGCCTCCTCAATCAGCCGGTGCAGTTTCTCCGGCTTGATCACCGGCTGGGGCATGCGGGCGAAGGCGGAGAATTCATCCACCATCCGACCAATATCGCCCACCTGACGGACGATGGTGTCGGTGCATTGGATGAAGGTCTCGGGGTCGTCATGGATTTGTTTGAGGTAGCGCCGCTTCAACCGCTCGGCCGAAAGCTGGATGGGGGTGAGCGGGTTCTTGATCTCATGCGCGATGCGCCGCGCCACATCGGCCCAGGCCGCCTGGCGCTGCGCCGTCAGCAGGGCCGTGATGTCGTCAAAGGTCAGCACATAACCCGAGACATTATCCTCCGTCGTCTCGGCCGAGATGCGGGCCAGCAGGGTCCGCCGCGCCGAGGGTGGGCCGATGCGGATTTCGGCGGTGGCCGCCCCCCCACCGGAGCGCATCAAATCCAGCAAGGGCGTGAATTCCGGCACCAGCTCCGCCAAGTCCCGGCTGGGCGCGGCGTCGAGGTCCAGGCCCAGCAATTCGCTCGCCCGGCGATTGGGCAAATGGATCGAGCCATGGGCATCGAGGCCGATCACCCCCGCCGAGACGCCGGCCAGCACCCCCTCGGTAAAGCGCCGTCGCTCATCGATCTGCCGATAGGCCTCCATGAGTTCATTGCGCTGGCCGGCCAACTGATTGGTCATCCGGTTGAAGGCGCGGCTGAGGGTGGTGACCTCGTCATCCGAGGTGCCCTCCTCCACCCGCACCGAAAGATCGCCCGAGCGCACCCGCTCGGCCGCATGGATCAACTTGCCGATGGGGCGCGCCAATTGATTGGCCAGCACAAGCCCGATCAGGATCGCCGCCAGCAAGACCAGCAAGGCCGCAATGGCAAAAATCATCACAAAGGTGATCTGCAGGCCGGAGCGGTTGCGGTCCAGATTGTCATAGGCCTCAACCGCGGCCTCGGTGCGCTGCATATGCTCGATCACCTGCGGGTCAACCGGCCGGCCGATCATCAGCAGCAGGCCGGTGGCAGGGGCGAGGGCGATGACGGCGCGGGCGCGATTATTCTCCTCCCCGGTCAGCACCGCCACCTCGCCCGAGCGGGCCATCTCGATGGCGGAATGCGGCGGCGGGTCGAGCTGGAAGCCAGCGGAAATGCCGGCATGGGCGATGACGCGGCCCAGGACGGGCTCAAAGACAATCGCCTCGGTCAGGCCGCGCACGCCGGCCTGGGTGCCCAGCACCCGGGCGAAGGTCAGGGATTGTTCAGGCAGCAGGACCACGGCGCGGTTGAGGTCATTGGCCATGGCGAAGGCATCGGCGCGGATGTTTTGCTGATGCTCGGCCAGATAAGCCCGGCTGGCGAGCAGCGAGGCGTCAAGCGCGGTCCGCACCCGGTCACTGAACCAGGCCTGGATGCCCAGGTTGAAGAACAGCGCGGCAAACCCCGCCACCAGCATGGACGGCACAATGGCCACGACCGAGAACAGCACCACCAGCCGCGTGTGCAGCTTGGAGCCGGCATAGCCCCGCCGGCGATCCGCCCACATCCGCACCAGCCGCCCCGCCAGGGCGGCAAAGAGCAGCAGCAAAAACGCCATGGCGGCCAGCACCATGCCCACCACCTGCCCCGGGCGGGTGGGCCCCAGGGGGCTGCCATCGCTGAGCACGGTGAAGGTGAGCACGCCCATCAACAGGGCGCCCGTGGCCAGGCCCAGCGTGACGACGCGGCCCAGCAGCAGGTCGGAAAGGCGGCGCAGCAGGCCACGCGGTTCACGCGCCTGGGCTGCATCACGGCGCGAGATGCGCTCGGCCGAGCTTTGCCCGGCAGCGCCGAAGCGCAGCGCGGGCAGGATTTTCATCGGCCGATCCCGCGCGGCTGTGCTGGCGCGCACGGCATCAGCTGATACCGCGCACGACTGGCAATTCCAGGTCACGCAGCTTCTTGCGCAGCGTGTTGCGGTTCAGCCCCAGCATAGCGGCGGCCTTGATCTGATTGCCGCGCGTGGCGCTGAGGGCGAGGCGCAGCAGCGGCCGCTCCACCTCGGCCATCACCCGCTCATGCAGGTCGCGCACCGGAAGGCCATCCTTATGCGCGGCGACGAAGGCCTTGAGGTGGCGCTCCACCGCCTGCTCCAGCGTTTCCTGGGCGCGGGACGCGCCATCGGGGCTGGTCTCGGCCTCGGCGAGTTCGGCATTCACCGCCACCTCGTCGATCATCTCCTGCGGGTAGAGTGCGGCCAGGCGCCGCATCAGGTTTTCCAGCTCGCGCGCATTGCCCGGCCAAGGGTGCCGCTTGAGGCGTTCCACCGCGGCTGGGGTGAGTTGCTTGAAGGCGAGGCCGGAGGCCTTGGCACGGTCGAGGAAATGCCGGGCCAGCAGGCCGATATCCTCCGTCCGTTCACGCAAGGGCGGCAGGCGCAGCGGCACCACATTCAGCCGGTAAAACAGATCCTCGCGAAACAGCCCGGCGCGGATCGAGGCGCGCAGGTCGCGATGGGTGGCGGCGACGATGCGGGCATTGGCCTTGATCGGTTGGCGCCCACCCACCGTGGTGAACTCGCCCTCCTGCAGCACGCGCAACAGCCGGGTTTGCGCCTCGGCCGGCATATCGCCGATCTCATCGAGGAACAGCGTGCCGCCCGCCGCCTGCTCGAAACGGCCCACACCACGGGTCAGCGCGCCGGTGAAGGCGCCACGCTCATGGCCAAAAAGCTCGCTCTCGATCAATTCGCGCGGGATGGCGGCCATATTGATGGCGACGAAAGCCCCCTGCCGGCGCTTGCCGTAATCATGCAGCGCGCGGGCCACAAGCTCCTTGCCGGTGCCGCTCTCGCCGGTGACCATGACGGTGAGGTCGGTGGTGGTGAGGCGGGCGACGGTGCGATAAATATCCTGCATGGCGGGCGAGCGGCCGACCAGGGGCAGTTTCTCCGGCGGGCCGGCATCCTCATCAGGCGCTTCGGTCGCGGCGGGCTTGGCCAGGGCGCGTTCCACCACCGCCAGCAGCTCCTTCAAATCGAAGGGCTTAGGCAGGTATTCAAAGGCGCCGCGCTGCGCTGCCTTCACCGCGGTGGTGAAGGTGGATTGCGCGCTCATCACGACCACCCGCAGCTCGGGGCGGATGCGTTTGATGCGCGGCAGCAGGTCCAGGCCATTCTCATCGGGCATCACAACATCGGTGATCACCAGATCCCCCTCGCCATCCTCCACCCAGCGCCAGAGCGTGCTGGCCGAGGAGGTGGCGCGCACATTGTAACCGGCACGGCCCAGCGCCTGGGAGAGCACGGTGCGGATGGCGCGGTCATCATCGGCGATGAGCACCGAATGCGGTTCGGCCATGGTTTAATCAAGCTCCAGGGGAATGGGTTCGCCCGGCGGCGGCGCGGGCATGGACAGGCGAAAGGAGGTGCGGCCGGGCCGGCTGTCGCATTCGATCAGCGCGCCGTGATTGGAGACCAGCTTTGCCACAAGAGCGAGGCCCAGCCCCTGCCCACCGCGCTTGGTGGTGACGAAGGGCTCGAAGAGATTGCTGCGCAGATCCTCAGGGATACCGGGACCATTGTCGCGCACAATGATCTGCAGCGGCAGATGCACCCGCTCCGACGTGCCGGGCACGGCGATGCGCACGCCATGATGATAGGCGGTGATGAGATGAATCTCGCCATGCTCCTGGCCGCTTTCGGTCACCGCCTCGGCGGCGTTTTTCACCAAATTGAGCAGGATTTGCACCAGCTGGTCCCGATTGCCCCAGACCGGCGGCAGGGAGGGGTCATATTCCTGGACAATACGCAGATGCGAGGCAAAGCCCGATTGCGACACCCGCCGGACATGGTCCAGCACCCGATGGATATTCACCGGCGCCCGGTCGATCGGCCGGTCGGAGAACATTTCCATCCGGTCGATGAGGTTGCGGATACGATCCGTCTCATCCTGGATAAGCTGGGTGAGTTCGATATCGGCTTCCGAGGCGTTCTGCTCGAGCAATTGCGCCGCGCCACGAATGCCCGAAAGCGGGTTCTTGATTTCATGCGCCAGCATCGCCGCCATGGCGGTGGCGCCGCGCGCGGCACCGAGGAAGTTCAACTGCCGGTCCAGCATCGCCGCCGTGCTGCCATCGGTGAGCGTCAGCACCACGGCACCGGCTATTTCCGGCAGCGGCGCGCCATGGGCCGAGACGCCGGAGCGGTTCAGCCGCGGGCTTTGCAGCAGCAGGTCATGGTCGGAGACCGGGGCGTCCTGGATGCGCACCTGGCGCAGCAGGGCGAAGACCCGGCTATCCTCGGGCAGGAAATCGCTGAGCGACATGCCCATCAGCGTGGCGATGGATTGCTGAAAAAACTGCTCCGCCGCCTGATTGGCAAAGCGGAAATCATCATTGGCATCCAGCACCACCGCGGGCATGGGCAGGGCCGAGAGCACCGATGCGGCGTCGGGCAGCGCGGGGCGATCAGGGACGGCGCGTCGGGCGAAGCCCGCGATGCGCGCGCCGATCATGCCGCCAGCCTGTCAGGCTGAGGCCCTTCGATGAGGGGGCGGTAAAAACCCTCCATGAGCGCCTCCGCCTCCTCGGGCGTATCGACGCGGTTCACGCCCATGCGGAATTCCGCCCCGCCGCGCAGGCCCTTGGAATACCAGGCGACATGCTTGCGGGCGATGCGCACCCCCGCCTCCGTGCCGTAATGCGCCAGCATGGCGCGGTAATGCTGCAGCAGAATGGCGTATTGCTCGGCCAGGCTGGGGTCGGGCAGCGCCTCGCCAGTGCGCAGGTAATGCGCCACCTGGCGCGGGAACCAGGGCCGGCCATAGCAGCCACGACCGATCATCACCCCATCGGCGCCGCTGGCCGCCATGGCGCTGGCGGCGTCCTGCACCGTCAGAATATCGCCATTGGCAATGACCGGGATGGTGACGGCGGCCTTGACCTTGGCAATAAAATGCCAATCCGCCGTGCCGGTATAGAGCATCTGCCGGGTGCGGCCATGGATGGTGACGAGCTTGATGCCGCATTCCTGCGCAATCCGCGCCAGATTGGGCGCGTTCAGCGAATTATGGTCCCAACCCATGCGCATTTTCAGCGTGACCGGCACATCCACGGCGCGGACCACGGCCTCGAGAATGCGCGCCGCCGCGATCTCATCGCGCATCAGCGCAGAGCCCGCGGATTGGCCCACCGCCACCTTCTTCACCGGGCAGCCGAAATTGATATCGACGATGGAGGCGCCGAGCGAGACCACAAGCTTCGCCGCCTCGGCCATCACGGAGGGTTCGCAGCCGGCGAGTTGCACGGAGGATTGGCTCGCCTGGCCATCCACATCGGCCATCATCAGCGATTGCCGGTTCTGCCGGATCATCGCCTGGCTCGCGATCATTTCCGACACGACCAGCCCCGTGCCCTCAGCCCGCGCCAGCCGGCGAAAGGGCAGATCGGTCACGCCCGACATGGGGGCGAGGATCACCGGCGTCTCAATGCGCAGACCCGACGCCAGATCAATCGGCTTGAGAGGAGAGTTGCACAACATCTGTGCAGTCATACAGAAAGCCCAAGGTCTGGGCAACATGCGTGATCAATTTGCGGTCGCGGAGAATCTGCCCTAACCGGCGCGCCATGGATGTGGTGGCAATTCTGCTGGCGGCGGGCCAGGGCACACGCTTCGGCGCCGATAGGCCCAAGCAATATCTGGAAATCGCCGGCAAACCCGTGCTGCGGCACGCGGCCGAGGCGCTGCTGGCCGAGGGCCTGGTCGCGGCCATTCAGCCGGTCTGCCCGGCGGGGCAGGAGGCGGTGCTGGCGGCCATGCTGCAGGGCCTGCCCGCGCTGCCCCCGGTGGCAGGCGGGGCCAGCCGGCCGGCCTCGGTGCGCGCCGGGCTGGCGGCGCTGGCGACCCGCGCCCCCAATGTGGTGCTGGTGCATGACAGCGCCCGCCCGGTGGTGCCGCCGGGCACCGTGGGCGCCCTGCTGGCAGCCTTGGAGTCCAGCCCCGGCGCCATCCCCGCCCAGCCGGTGAGCGACACGCTCAAGCGCGGCCAGGCGGGCATGATCAGCGCCACCGTGCCGCGCGCTGGCCTCTACCGGGCGCAAACGCCGCAGGCCTTCCGCTATGCCAGCCTCGTCGTCGCCCATGCCAGCGCGCCGGAGGATGCCACCGATGACGCCGAATTGCTGGAGCGCATGGGCGAAGCCGTCGCCCTGGTGCCCGGCAGCGAGCGCAATGTGAAAATCACCTTCCCCGAGGATCTTGACCGCGTGACGATACCCAACCCCCAAATGGTCTGCCGTGTCGGCACCGGCTTTGATGTGCATCGGCTGGTGCCGGGCCGGCCGCTCATTCTTTGCGGCATCGCGGTGCCGCACAGCCTCGGCCTGGATGGGCATTCGGATGCCGATGTCGGCATTCATGCGCTCTGTGATGCGATTTATGGCGCGCTGGGAGAGGGCGATATCGGCCGGCATTTCCCGCCCAGCCAGATGAGGTGGAAGGATGCCGATAGCGCGCAGTTTCTCGAACACGCGGCGGGCCGAATCGCCGCGCGCGGCGGCCGGCTGGTCAATGCCGATGTCACGCTGATCTGCGAGCAACCCAAGATCGGCCCGCATGCCCGCGCGATGGAGGCCCGGCTGGCGGCGCTGCTGGGCGTGGATGTCGCCCGCATCGGCGTGAAGGCCACCACCACCGAGCGCCTGGGCTTTGCCGGCCGTGAGGAGGGTATTGCCTGCCAGACCGCTGTCTCAATCTTGATGCCGGAATAAACTTCATCCGGCATTCGACAGAGAGGCAGGTGAGGGTTTATGATGTCCAAATGCCGCGCCCCTTCCCTTCGCTTTCCATCCTTCTTCTGCTGGCCGCTTGCAGCCTCTACGACCCGGCCGCGCCGCGCCCTGAGGGCCGCGATATCAATCTGGGGCAGAATGTTAGCGTCCGCGCTGCCTGCCGCGAGGCTGCGGACCGCACCATCACCCGCCAGGATCGCGGCCAGTTGATGCGCGAGGATGAACGCGATTCCCGCCTCGGCACTGAAAGCTCGGTGCTCTCCTCCCGCGCGGTGAGCGACCAGATGGGGCGGCAATTCCGCCGCGACCGCATGGCGGCCGATTGCGAACGGCAAAACCAATATGCCGCGCCTGACCGGGCAGCGGCGGCGCCTACTCGCTAGAGGCCAAAGGCAGGTGATCCGGGCTCCAGCGCGGCAGCGGCCGCGGCGGAACCCAGGGGCGATCGCCCCGCGCCGCCCGGTCACTCACCACCACCGGGCCGGCCGCCGTCAGCCAGACGGCATGGGCGCCATCGCGCCAGACACTGAAACGGTCGATCACCACCGAGCCCTCGCAGCGGCCGCGCACCGGTTCGGGCGAGAGGATGATATCGGCCGCGCCGCAGGGTGCCTCGGCGGGCGGCGGCGTCTCGCGCCGGGCAGCGGCCCGGCCACGCGGCGGCGGTGGGGTGTGGCGCAGCATGGCCAGCATCGGGCCATCAGCGGCGAGGCGAAGGCGACATAAGCCCCCCTGGCAATCCAGCCCGGCCGCGCCGCCCTGCTCGGGCATGGCGGCACCCTCCTCCTCGCCCCAGCCGCGCAGCCAAGCGTCACGGGTGAAGCGGGTGGCACCCGATGCACGCTGGAGGAAGACCTCACCCTGGCCATTGCGCAGCGCGATCAGCCGGGCATCGGCGGAGATCAGCGCATCAGGCGGCGGGCTGGCGCTGCCACTGGCCAGGCCAATCACCAGCAGCGCCGCACCCGCCGCCCGCGCCGGCCCGCGCCACAAAGCAAGCCACACCATCCCCAAGGCACAAAGCCCCAGCCCCCAACCCGGCAGCGGCGGCGCCGAGAGCGACGCACCGGGCCATGCCGCCACGGCGCGGGCAATGGCCAGCACCGCCTCCACCCCCAGCGCCATGACGCGCAAGGGCAGCGCCTCCAGCCCAAAGGGCATCAGCAAGCTGGCGAGCAGCGCGCTGGGCATAATGAGCAGGCTGGTCAGCGGCACCGCCAGGGCATTGGCCGCCACGCCATAGGCCTGCAGCCGGCCGAAATGATGCAGGCCAAAGGGCGTGGTCGCGGCTCCGGCCAAGACCGAGGTGAGAATGGAGGCCAGAAACACCAGCCAGACCCGATGCCACCAGCCCCTGCCCGGCTGCGGCCGCAAATGCCCCCGGCCCCATTCCCAGGCCGCAACCAGCGCCAGCACCGCGGCAAAACTCATCTGAAAGGACGGGCCAATGATGGCCGCAGGCTGCAAGGCCAGCACCACGGCAAAGGCGATGGCGAGCCCCCGCAAGGTCAAGGCCCGCCGCCCGATCAGCAGCCCGAGCGTGACCAGCGCCGCCATAGCAAAGCTGCGCTGCATCGGCACCTCCGCCCCGGTCAGCAGCATATAAAAACCACCCAGCGCCAGCGCGCCCAACGATGCCGGCAGCTTCACATTCACCCGCAGCGCCAGCCAGGGCCACAGCGCCAAACCGCCCCGCAACACGGTAAAACCCAGCCCCATGACAATGGCGATATGCAGCCCCGAGACGCTGAGCAAATGCGCGAGCCCGGAATCGCGCATCGCCGTCATCTCGGCCGGCGGAATGGCGGATTGCCCGCCGGTGATCAGCGCCGCGGCGATGGCGCCGGCCGGCCCCGGGATGGCGGCCTGAACCCGCGCCTCAATCCCCGCCCGCAGCCCGGCCAGGGCCGGCGCCTCGCCGCCATCCTGCACCAGCATGGCCGGGCCCAACGCAAAACCGCTGCCGCCCAGCCCGGAGAACCAGGCGGCGCGCTGAAAATCCCAAGCCCCCGGATGGGTGGGGGCGGAGGGCGGCCGCAGCAAGGCCCGCAGCCGGATGGTCTGGCCCGGCATGGGCTGGAATTGGTCATCGGCGCGCAGCCGCAGCCGGATATGCCGGGCGGCTGAGGCACTCCCCTCCCAACTCGCGCCCGCCAGGGTGACGCGCAGCCCCTCGGGCAGGCGGTCGATATCGGTGACCAGCCCCTCGATCACCACGGCGGTGCGCGGCAATTCAAGCGGCGGGGCGGCCCGGCCGGCATGCCAGCCAGCCAATCCAAAACCCAGCAGCAGGGCCGCCAGCATGCCCATGCCCCAGGCCAGCCAGGCCCGCCGCCCGACCAGCCAGCCGGCCAGCAGCAGGGCCGGCATAAAAGCCGCCTGAGCGTAAACCGAAGGCTCAAACCACAACTGAAAGTAGAGCAAAATCCCGCAGCCCATCGCCGCCGGCAGCCAGAGCGCCAGATGCGGCTGTTGCGCCTGCGCCGCCGCCGCCATCGCATCCCGCCACGCCAAGGGGCGCGGCAGGGCCATGGGTATCGCGGCAGACGGCACAACCGTTGATTGCAGCATATAAAAGCCTAGAGACGACTCGGAGGACTCGGTCAATGCTCAATCATAGTTTTGAATTTCACGAATTATTTCATTCCCAGGCTGCCATTCGATCTCTTCGACTCGACCGCGACTCGACACTGAAATCGGTTTCACCCCGCCTCGCGAAAAAACCCTTGACGCAGCCTGAGAAATTACTTCGCAGACCCTGGACGAAACCGGCCCAGGCGCGGATATCGGGCGCATGACCATCCGCACCCGCTTCGCGCCCTCACCCACCGGCTTCCTGCATATTGGCGGGGCCCGCACGGCCTATTTCAACGCGCTCTTCGCCCATCGCCATGGTGGCACATATCTGCTGCGGATCGAGGACACCGATAAATCCCGCTCCACCCCCGAGGCGGTGGCACAGATCATCGAAAGCCTGGCCTGGCTCGGCCTCTCCCCCGATGAGCCGCCGGTCATGCAAATCACCCGCGAGGCCCGCCATGCCGAGGTGGCGCATGCCCTGCTGGCCGCCGGCCGCGCCTATCGCGCCTATGAAACCGCCGATGAACTCAAGGCGATGCGCGAGGCCGCCCAGGCCGAAGGCCGCCCCCCCCATTACAACGGCTTTTGGCGCGACCGCGCGCCCGGCCCGGCCGAGGCCGAAAAACCCTTCGCCATCCGCATCAAGGCCCCGCGCGAGGGCTCGACCGTGGTGAACGACCTGGTGCAAGGCCGCGTCGAAGTGCGCAATGCCGAGCTCGATGACATGATCATCCTGCGCAGCGACGGCACGCCCACCTACCTCCACGCCGTGGTGGTCGATGATCACGACATGGAAATCACCCATGTCATCCGCGGCGATGACCACCTGACCAACACCTTCCGCCAATGCATGGTCTTCGACGCCATGGGCTGGGCACGGCCGGAATTCGCCCATGTGCCGCTGATCCATGGCGCGGATGGCGCCAAGCTCTCCAAGCGCCACGGCGCGGTGGGCGTGCTGGAATGGCGCGACCAGGGCGTGCTGCCCGAAGCCGCACTCAACGCCCTGCTGCGCCTGGGCTGGGGCCATGGCGACACCGAGATTATCGGCCATGCCGAGGCGGAGAAAATCTTCGACATCGCCGATGTCGGCCGTGCCGCCTCCCGCATGGATTACGCCAAGCTGACCCATATCAACGGCGTCTATCTGCGCGCTGCGGAGCCCTCGCGGCTGGCGGCGATGGTGGCGCAGCGCCTCTCGCCCGACGCCATAGGGTTGGCCCGCATCGAGGCGCTGATGCCCGCGATGCAGGAGCGGGCGAAATCGGTGGTGGAACTGGCCGAGGGCGCCCGCTTCGCCCTGGGCCACGGCGCCCCGCCGGCCGATGAGAAGGCCCGGGCCATGCTGACGGAAGAGGCCCGGGCAAGGCTGGCCCGTCTGGCCCAGGCGCTCGACGCCAGCGAATGGAGCAAACCCGCCCTTGAGGCCTGCCTCAAAACCTTCGCCGAGGCCGAGGGCGTGAAACTTGGCGCCGTGGCCCAGCCCCTGCGCGCGGCGCTGACCGGCAGCCTGCAATCACCACCCATTGACGCGGTGCTGGCCGCACTCGGCCGCGAAGAGGCGCTGTTCAGGATCGCCGCCGCAGCCTAGCAGCCTGTTGCCTTTGCCATGGCTCACTGCACAGGCTGCTGGCACACCCTGATGGGGGGGGAAAGGAGCGAAAGGGCTTTGCCCGCTCGCGCTCTCCCACCAGGGTCGACATGTATGTCGACGATTTTCCTGGACCTTTGATATTTTTTGGAGCCTGTTCAGTTCGCAAGAGCTCTCCACTCAACAATTAGTTTTTATATTTAAATTATACATTATAATAAACCACAGTAAAAAATTTCAGAAATTAACAATAAATCGAAGGTGCAGGAAACTGAGTTTCCTGCTGGGGTGCTCGAGGGGCAAAGCCCCTCGATCTTATTTTACCTCACTGTTCTTTCAATCCAGCTGCCAAACCCACCTCATCGCATGGCTCTGCAACGCACCACCCGCGGGCTGCGTTGGTGTCGCATGCAGTCAGGCAGGGCGGGCCCCGCCGCGATGCGCAACCTCTAACGAGCGGAGCCTCCCTATGAGCAACATTGTGGTTATCGTCCTGATCCTACTGCTGCTCGGCGGCGGCGGCGGCTATTACGGCTATAACCGCTATGGCGCGAATGGGCTGGGCGGCGTGCTCGGCCTTATTCTGATGGCGGTGCTGGTCATGTGGTTGCTGGGCGTGCTGGGTGGCGGGCGGATGATGTAGCGCGGGGCCGCCTCAGCCCCGCTCCACCCGCGTCAGCCAGCAGCCAGGCCGGGCGGTATGGATATTCACGAAGGCCACGCGCGGATCGGCCAAGCGCTCGCGCAGCGGTGCCTCGGCCTCACACCCCGGCAGCACGATGCCAAGATCATAAAGGCACATGCCCTCATGGTCGTAATGCCGCAGTGAGATGATGCTGTTCTCCGTCACCGTCTCCGGCAGCCGGTCCTGCTCGATCACGGCCGGGCAATCATGCGCGTGCAGAAAGACCGGCGAGGGCGTCCAATAGGGGCCGGTCGGCGCCGGCAGGTCCCAACTCGCCAGCAGCATGGTCTCGCCGGGCTGGCCCAGGCGCAGGCAATGCCGGCAGGGGAAGCCCGGGCCATCCACGGCGCGGCGATGCACCGGGCCGCCACGATCATCGCGCCCCGTCTCGCGGAAGCGCCTCGCACTTTGGGTGTCCATGGGCAGGCAGCGGAATCGGGTCACGCCGGCATTCTAGCGGCTGCGCGCGGTTTCGCCTCCCGATTGTTGCGCTGGCGCACGGCGCCTTGGAGAAATCCACAATCCCGGCCTAGCATCGCTCCCATACGGAGGAACAACCTTGAACAATCTCTTCGACCTCAGCGGCAAGATCGCCATCGTCACCGGCGGAAGCCGCGGTATTGGCCGCGCCATCTGCATTCGCCTCGCCCAGCATGGCGCGAAGGTCGTGGTCTCATCGCGCAAGCTTGATGCCTGCCAGGCGGTGGTGGACGAGATCACCTCCCAAGGCGGCACCGCCATGGCGCATGCCGCCTCGATCTCCCGCAAGGAGGATTTGCAGGGCCTGGTGGATGCCACCATCGCCGCCTGGGGCCAGGTGGATATCCTGGTCTGCAATGCGGCGCTGAACCCCTATTTCGGCCCCAGCCAGGAGATTTCCGACGAGGCCTATGACCGGATCATGAACGGCAATGTCCGCTCCAACCTCTGGCTCAGCCAGATGGTGATCCCGGCCATGGCGGCGCGGGGCGAGGGCTCGGTCATCTTCATCTCCTCCATCGGCGGCTTCCGCGGCTCGCCCATGCTGGGCATCTATGGCGTCTCCAAGGCGGCCGATATGCAATTGGCCCGGGCGCTGGCCACCGAATGGGGCCCGAAGGGCGTGCGGGTGAATTCCATCGCGCCCGGCCTGGTGCGCACCGATTTCGCCCGCGCTTTGTGGGAGGATGCGGCCAATCTGAAAAAGCGCACCCGCGACAGCCCCCTGCAGCGCATTGGTGAGCCCGATGAGATCGCCGGCGCCGCCGTCTTCCTGGCCAGCGCCGCCTCGGGCTTCATGACCGGGCAGAGCATGGTCATCGATGGCGGCGTGCTGGCCGGGGCGCCGCGCGTCGAGGATTGAACCCTCCCGGAATAAACGTGGGGCCGCTGGCCAAACCGGCAAAGAGGCCCCACATTCCTGCCATGCCCATCGCCCTTTCCATCCTCGACCAATCCTCCGTCGTGACCGGCCGCGGGCCGGATGACGCGATCCGCGAGACCCTGGCGCTGGCCCGCATGGCCGACCAATGGGGCTATCACCGCTATTGGCTGGCCGAGCACCATAATTCCTCCGCCCATGCCGGCTCGGCGCCGGAAATCCTGATCAGCGCCATTGCCGCCACCACAAGGCGCATTCGCGTGGGCAGTGCCGGCGTGATGCTGCCGCATTACGCGGCGCTGAAAGTGGCCGAGCAATTCCGCGTGCTCGAGGCCATAGCCCCCGGGCGCATCGATCTGGGCCTGGGCCGCGCACCGGGCAGCGATGGGCGCACGGCCTATGCGCTCAACCCCAATGCCGGCACGGCGGCCGACCAATTTCCCCAGCAAATCCGCGATCTGCAGGGATGGCTGGGCGATGGGCTGCCGGTGGACCACCCCTTCCGCGCCGTCACCGCCAGCCCGGTGGTGCCCACCAGGCCTGAATTGTGGATTTTGGGCAGCAGCGATTATGGCGCCCAGGTCGCGGCGTTTTTCGGCCTGCCCTATTGCTATGCCTATTTCATCACCGATGGCGCGGGCAGCGAGCAGGCGATGGAACTCTACCATCAGGGCTACCGCCCCAGCGCCGCCAACCCCACGCCCAATGGCGCGCTGGCGGTCTTCGCGCTCACGGCTTCGACCGAGGCCGAGGCGCATCGCCTCTTCTCCTCCCGCGGCCTCGCCCGGCTGTGGCGCGACCAGGGCCGCTTCCTGCCGCTGCCCAGCCCCGAGGAGGCCGAGGCCTACCCCTATTCAACCGCCGAGCGCGCCCATGTCCAGCGCCTGCGCGACCATGCGCTGATTGGCACGCCATCCCAGGTGCGGGCCAAGATCGAAGCGCTGGCCAAGGCGCATGGCGCGAGCGAAGTGGCCATTCTCAGCCCCTGCCACAGCGCCGCCGCCCGGGCCGAAAGCTATCGCCTGCTGGCCGCCGAATTTGCGCTGGAGGCCCCTGCCCGCCTCGTGGCCTGATCAGCCATAGCCATCATCGCCGCCATGCCAGGGCCGGCTGGCATGGGCCTGGCGCCGGCCGCGACGGTGGCGCCACCAATCCTGCACCGGCCCCAGCAACAACAGCGGCGAGGCCAGCAACGTGGCCAGCCCAAACATGGCCGCCCAGCCCCGCGCACCCGATAGCAGGGCAGCAACACTCATCCCGGCCAGCCCGCCCACCAGCAAAAGCCCCAGGCCGAATAGCCCCAACATCAGCCGGTGCCTCGCACTCAGCCAGGTGGCGGGCGCGCTGTCATCCGTGGTGGGGCGGCCATCCCTTCCGACATCATATTGCCGGGCCGGGTCGAGGCCAAAGGGCGCTGTCACGCGCGCTCAGGGCCGGCGAATGACCACAAAGCGCAGCGGCCGGCCCTCGCGCCGGGCCTGCCGGAGGCGCCACCACAGGATAGCGCCGGCAATCAGCGCCGACACCGCCAGGATCGGCAGCAAAATCCCAATCGCCACCACCGCCAGCGAGGCCAGCAGCAGCACCCCGGCGATCCCCGCCACCAGCAGGCAAACGCGCAGCACAACACTCACCAAACGTTCCATAGGGCTCGGTGGCGGCGGGGTGTTGAATTTCCCCTCCGGGGTCATGTCCAGAATGGGCGGGCGCGGCGTTTCCATCGCCGAGATGTTGCGTGGCAGGGGCCGCGCTTCAAGGGGCGGGTGCGCGGGCCCTACCCATCATCGAGGATTGCGCCATGATGGCCCAGCCGATGATCGTGCAAGGAGAGAGCATCATGAACGCGCAACGCAGCATGGCCATTGGCAAAAACCTGCCCCAGCCCCAGCCAAGGCCCCAGCGACGGGCAGGCCGATGAGCTGGGCCCGCCAAAGCGGCGTCTTCAACCTCGGCGACATGCCACTCTCCGCCGGTGGTGTGCTGCGTGATGCCAAGCTGAGCTGGCACAGCCATGGCACGCTCGCACCCGCGCGGGACAATGTGGTGGTTTACCCCACCAGCTACTCGGCCCAGGCGCCGGAGCTGCAATGGCTGCTCGGGCCCGATGGCATTCTCGACCCCACCCGCTGGTTCGTCGTGCAGCCGGATATGTTCGGCAATGGGCTCTCCTCCAGCCCCTCGAATGATCCGGACTACCCCGCCCTCGTCACCTCCTGGGACAATGTGCGCGCACAGCAGCGCCTGTTGGCCGAGCATTTCGGTATCGCGCGGGTGCATTGCGTCTATGGCTGGTCGATGGGCGCGCAGCAGGCCTATCACTGGGCGGCGGCCTTTCCGGGCATGGTCTCACGCATTATCGCCCTTTGCGGCTCGGCGCGCACGGCGGTTCATAATCAGGTCTTCCTGCGCAGCCTGATG
>Ga0214921_10004746_pt1 | contig 19745 bp, 15 predicted proteins | sample LL1505_MetaG_FD_177992 | JGI IMG/M metagenome (GOLD analysis project Ga0214921, IMG submission 177992) | Freshwater microbial communities from Lake Lanier, Atlanta, Georgia, United States - LL-1505 | ecosystem: Environmental > Aquatic > Freshwater > Lake | place: USA: Georgia | collected...
GCGCCTACGAGTGGGGGGAGGCGAGGGGCTGCCCCGAGCCGGCTCGGGAGCGTTGAAGTGGCACGCTATCTACCCGGCCTGCCGCTTAGGCCAGGCGGTCGAGGAGGCGGTCGAGGGCCAGGTCGAGCTTCTCGGGGGTGTCGTACGAGCCGTCGGCGATCGCCGCGCGGATCGCGTTCACCTTGTCGAAGCGGATGTCGGCCGTCGATTCAGCGGCGCGAACCGCGTCGATCGACAGCGTGACCGAGTCCTGCACTTCGCCGACGCCCTGCTGGACGGCGGCCTGTGCGGCCTTGGTCGACTCCACACCCTTGATCCCGCCGAGCGCCTGAGCTCCGTGCGTCGAAAAAACACCCAGAATATTCATGATTGCACTCCTTGCAGACAGTGTCGTGATTGTCCGGTGGCTTCCCTGCGTCCCCCGTCGTGTCCGCTTCTACGCGGCGTCATGATCGGTGGTTCGTTTGGAATTTCGGAATCGCGTGCTGGCTGTGTTGTGGGTCCTGCTGTGGTTATTGTTGCCGCGCTTTTGGCTTTGGGCGACACCAGTCGTCGCACGATTTTCGTCCGGGTCACGCGGACGATTGCGACGCCGAACTTTCTTCTATCGACGCGCCGGCCGCTCGAACTTCACCAAAAATTTTTCCTGCGGTTTTTCAGTGTTTTGATGGTCGGCGGGCCCCGCTCACCGAAGAGCGCATGTTGCCCAGCCTGCCCGGGCTTACATCGCGAATTCCGGCCGGCGTCGTTCGAGCTGGTTTTGCAAACGCTCGACGATCGCGCTGTGCATCTGGCTGACGCGGCTCTCGGAGAGGTCGAGTGTGGCCCCGATCTCCTTCATCGTGAGTTCCTCGTAGTAGTAGAGGATGATGATCAGCCGTTCGTTGCGGTTGAGCCCCTTTGTCACCAGCCGCATGAGGTCGGCCTTCTGGATGCGGCGGGTGGGGTCGTCGCCCTTCTTGTCTTCGAGGATGTCGATCTCGCGAACATCCTTGGAGCTGTCCGTCTCGCACCACTTCTTGTTGAGGCTGACGAGGCTGGCCGCGTTGGCCTCGATGAGCAGCTTCTCGAAATCCTCGCGGGAAAGCTGCATATGCTCGGCCACCTCGTCGTCGGACGGGGCCCGCCCGAGCCGGGCCTCGAGCGTCTTGAGGGCTTCGTTGAGCTTGCTGGCCTTGGAGCGGACGAGCCGCGGCACCCAGTCCATGGTGCGGAGTTCGTCGAGCATCGCGCCCCGGATGCGGGGCACGCAGTAGGTCTCGAACTTCACGCCCCGTGACATGTCGAACGCGTCGATCGCGTCCATCAGCCCGAACGTGCCGGCCGACACGAGGTCGTCAAGTTCCACGCCTTCAGGAAGCCGCGACCAGATCCGCTCGCCGTTGTATTTCACGAGCGGCAGGAAGAGCTCGATGAGGCGGTTGCGCAGGTCTTCGTTCGACTGGTCGGCCTTGAACTGCGTCCACAGTTCCAAGACCTCTTCGGGAGATAATTGAATCGCCACGGCGTCCTCCTTGACGGGCTGGAATCGACTGGTTCGGACTCGGCGACGCTCCTTGCGACAAACCGTTTGTCATCGGCTGGGGCAGGGGCTTCGCTTGAATGATTTTTGCGGCGCCGGTGCATCCGGCGTGTTCGGGAGATCCTTTGTCGTTGGGTGGGCTCATGCAGCGCGTGCCGCCTCGGCTCCTGCGATCGTGGCGAAGACCTCCACACGCGGCTCTCCGGCCAGTTCGGCATCAGCCAGCACGACGAGCCCGGGCATCAGCCGGGCCAGCCGGTCGCGGACGTTCCGGCGGTCGTCGGCCGGCACGACGAGCACCGCCGTGCCGCCGCGGTCGAGCCGCGGCCTGGCTGCGCGACGGAGCTCGGCCAGCACCTTCGTGGCCGGGCCGGCGCGGTCGATGACTTCGGCCGTGGCGTTGCGCAAGGCGGCGACGGCGGTATCGGTGAGTCGCAAGACCACGAGCCGGCCATCGGGATCACGGAGCCGCCGACAGAGCACGTGCACCAGGCGGCCGCGCACGACGTCGGCGAGGTCGGCTGGGTCGGCCGCCTCCGCGGCGTGGTCGGCCATGAGTTCGAGCACTTCGGCCAAGGGCCGGATCGGCAAGCCCTCGCGGAGCAGTCCTTGCAGCGTGCGGTGGATCTTCGCGAGCGACAGGACGTCGGGCACGATCTGGCCGACGACGGCCGGCTGCGACTCGCGGAGCGTCTCGATGAGTCGGGCACAGGCATCGCGTGTGAGGAGCGCATCGGCCCGTTCGGTGACCCCAGCCGTGATGGCTGCCGCTACGGCGCCGACCCACTGCTCGCGGCCGTCGGCCGGCGGCAACTCGGCCTCGCGCATCCGTTCGCCGGCGAGCGTGATGCGGTAGCCGCATGGCGGCAGGGAGAGATCGTCGCGAAACGCGATGCTCGGCACGACGATCCCGAGGTCGGCGGCGACGGCCGACCGGATGGCCTGGGAGCGGGCCACGAGCGGCGCGGGGCCCTGCACGAGATCGAGGAGCCCGCGGCCGAGGTGCACGACGAGCCGCTCGTCGGCCAGCACGTCGGTGAGGGTCGCCTGGGCGTCGGAGGCTCCCGGGGACGGCTGAGCGGCTGTCGGAGCCGGTCGGGTGCGGCGGTTTCGCCGGCTCGTGAACCAGGCGGCTGCGAAGGAGATGGCGGCCATTGCGGCCAGAGGCAGAAACGGCAGCCCCGTGAGCGAGAGCACCGCCAGGAACGCGCCGGTGATCGCGAGCACGTGCGGCCGGGAGGTGAACTGGCGGCCGAGTTCTTGCGAGAGATCGATCGCCTGGCTCGACCGCGAGATCAAAAGCCCGGTTGCCACCGACACGAACAGCGCCGGCACGGCGCTCACCAGGCCGTCGCCGATCGTGAGCCGGGAATAGATCTCCACGGCCTTCTGCACCGGCATGCCATGCTGCACGACGCCGATCACGAGTCCGCCCACGAGGTTGACGAGCGTGATGATCACGCTGGCCACCGCCTCCCCCTTCACGAAGCGACTGGCACCGTCCATGCTGGCGAAAAAGTCGGCCTGTCGCTGGAGGTCGAGCCGCAGGGCGCGGGCCTGGTCGCGCGTGATCGCACCGGCCGTCGCCTCGGCATCGATCGCCATCTGCCGACCAGGGAGGCCGTCGAGCGCGAAGCGGGCGGCGACTTCGCTCGTGCGGGTCGAGCCGGCCGTGATCACCACGAATTGGACGACGGCGATGATGCCGAAGATCACCGCCCCGACCACGAGGTTGTTGGCCGACACGAAGGAGCCGAACGCCTGGACGACCTCGCCGGCGGCGTCGGCCCCGTCGATGGCGGCGCGGGAGAGGATCAGACGTGTCGTGGCGATGTTGAGCACCAGCCGCACGAGTGTGGAACCGAGCAGAAACGTCGGAAAAACTCCCATCTCGAGCGGCGTGCGGGCCGCGAGGGCCCCGAGCAGAGCGAGAATCGATACTGTCAGATTCGCGGCGAGCAGCAGGTCGACGAGCGCCGGAGGCACTGGTGCAAGCACCACCAGCACGGCGAGCAGGATCACCGCCGGCACGGCGTAATCGAGCACCCGGGCCGGGGGGGCCGGAGGGGCGAGCGCGGTGGTGCCGATCGACTGCGACATGCGCGTGCGACTGAAGGGGAAAAAGGTGCTGGATCGCGGGCGGGACGATAGCGGTGGCCGACGGGCCGGTCCAGACCGCTCCCGATGCGAAAAACGCTATGATTCGGGCCCCGTTTTCCGCTTCACGCAGGTTCGCCACGATGCACTTCGACCAATTCGGACTGGCCTTCGACTACCCCGACAGCTGGGCGCTCGACACGACCGACTCGGCCGGTGGCCACGCGGCGGTGACCGTCTACTCCCCCGAGGGTGCGTTCTGGTCGGTGAGCGCGCATGCCCCGGGAGGCGAGGCAGCCGTACTGGCATCAGCCGTCGTCGCCGAGATGCGCGAGGAGTATCGGGATCTCGACAGCGAACCGGCCTCCGACACCCGCTCGGGGCGGGCGCTCGCCGGATACGACATCAATTTTCTGTGTCTCGACCTCACCAATACGGCGGCCGTCCGCACGCTCGAGACCGAGGATGCGATCTACCTGTTCATCTGCCAGGCCGAGGACCGGGAGTGGGACCGCATTTCCCACGTGTTCGCGGCGATGACAACCAGCTTCGTCGCGGCGCTCACCGGGTGAGCCGTGGCCCTCGTGCGGCAGCCGGGCATGGCTCACTCCGGGTGGGAGGCCATTTCAGCCGGTGCTGCTACACTTCTCCCACCCTCCGGAGATCGCAGTGATCGTGCCTGCCTGGACCACCCCCTGCCTTGTTCCTCTGTACGCTCTCGCCGATGCCCCTGCGGCGGGTCTGATCACGAACTTCCACTGGGCGGCGTTCGCGGCCTTCGTGGTCGTGATGTTGACCCTCGACCTCACGGTCTTTCACAAGCACGCCCAGGAGCCGTCGCTCCGTGAGAGCGCCTTCTGGACCTGTTTCTGGTCGGCCCTGGCCTTTTGCTTCAATGGGCTCGTCTGGTGGTGGCTGGGCGGCAAGGCGGCCCTCGAGTTTCTCACCGGATATCTCGTCGAGTGGTCGTTGTCGATGGACAACGTGTTCGTGTTCGCGGTGGTGTTCGGCTATTTCGGCGTGCCGCTCAAGTACCAATACCGCGTGCTCTTCTGGGGCATCCTCGGCGCCGTGCTCATGCGGCTCACGTTCGTGCTGCTGGGGGCGGAGCTCGTCGAGCGTTACAAGTGGGTGATGTGGTTCTTTGGTGCCTTCCTTCTTTATACGGGCATCAAGCTCGCGTTCAGCAAGGAGGATCACGAGCCGGGCGACAACTCACTGATCCGCTTCTTCAAAAGGATCATCCCGCTCTCGAGCCACTCGGAAGGAGACAAGTTCTTCGTCCGGGAGAACGGCCGGCTGATGGCCACGCCGTTATTCCTCGTCCTTCTCGTGGTCGAGAGCACCGACGTGCTCTTCGCCGTCGACAGCGTGCCTGCCATCCTCGGCGTCGTCGAGAAGGGCACGCCCTACATGCGGTTTATCGCCTTCACGTCGAATGTGTTCGCGATCCTCGGCCTTCGCGCCCTCTACTTCCTGCTCGCCGGCGTCATGGACCTCTTCCGGTTCCTCAATTACGGCCTCTCCGCCGTGCTCGTCTTCGTGGGCGCCAAGATGCTCGCCGAGGCCGCACGGCACACCGAGTGGCTCGCCGAGTGGGGCGGCTGGGACGCCCACGCGAAGGGGCACCTCGTGCATCCGGCCGTGTCGCTCCTCGTGATCGTGGCCCTGATCGGCGCGAGCGTGGCGGCGTCGCTCATGTTTCCCGAGCGCAAGGACGGCGCCGAGATCGCCGGCGGAGACAGCAAGCCGCCGCACGCCTGAACGATTGTGGGGCAAGCGTCCCGCTTGCCATGCACGCTCGCGCCGCCTTCGGGCTCGCGCATGCCCCTTCTCGTGCGCAAGTGTCCGGCGTCGTTGCTGCGTGAATTCCTGCATCGCGGCCGTCGCGCGTCGTCGTAGCCCTATCGTCCCGCGACGCCCCGCGGAGCCGACCCATGCAGACGCAGCCACAGATCTCATTCGACGATCTTCCGGTCGATGACGACGTGCGTGCTGCCGCGCTCGATCACGTGGCCCAGCTCGAGAAGATGAGCGACCGGATCACGGGCTGCCATGTCGTCGTCGCGCAGCCCCATCGCCACCAGCGTGAGGGGCGACTCTATTCGGTGCGGATCGATCTCGTGGTGCCCGGCGGGGAGATCGTGGTCAACCGCAACCATCCCGACGATCATGCCCACGAAGACGTCTACGTGGCACTCCGTGATTCGTTCGATGCGGCCCGCCGGCGGCTCGAGGATCACGTGCGGCATCTGCGTGGAGCCGTGAAGCGGCATGCCGCACGGGCCGAGGGAAGAGTGGCGCGGATTTTCCCACTCGCAGGCTACGGCTTCATCGAGACGCCCGATGGTCGTGAGATCTACTTCCACCGGCATGCCCTCAGCGCCGACGACTTCCGGATCGCGAATCTCGGCACCCGGGTGCACTTCACCGAGGAGGAGGGCGACGACGGCCCACAGGCGGCTCATGTCGAGGTGGTGCATGGCACCGGCGCTCGAGGAGGACATTCATGATGCTCACGACTGCCGTCGCGGTTGCAGATGTCGCGATCCCGGCGTTGTCCCAGTCGGGGTACCCACTCGACCTGCCGGGGCGGCTCGCCCTGCCCGAGTCCGCCCGCGGCCTCGTGCTGTTCGCCCACGGCAGCGGGTCGAGTCGGCTCAGCCCGCGGAATCAGCACGTTGCGACGGTGCTCCATGAGTCGTGGATCGGCACGCTGCTCTTCGACCTGTTGACCGAGCAGGAGGCCGCCGACCGGGTGAACGTGTTCGACATCGGCCTCTTGGGCGAGCGACTCTCCGCTGCGATTGCCTTCGTCCGGTCTCAGCAACGTACTGCCGCGCTGCCTCTCGGCCTTTTTGGGGCGAGCACCGGCGCGGCGGCTGCTCTCGTCGCCGCCGCCCATGATCCGGACGTGGCCGCAGTCGTGTCTCGCGGTGGCCGCCCCGACATGGCGGGTCCCGCCCTCGGCCGTGTGCACTGCCCGACGCTGCTCATCGTGGGCGGGCGCGACGAGGAAGTGCTCGCGCTCAACCAGCACGCCCTGAATCATCTCGGAGGCGCGAAGCAACTGGTCGTCATCCCGGGTGCCACGCATCTGTTCGAGGAGCCTGGAACGCTCGATGAGGCGGCCCGGCTCGCCGCAGAATGGTTTGCGCGGCACCTGCACCCGCGAGGCACTTCATGAATCACCTGTTTTTCGAAAGCCGTGAGCAGGCCGGCTGGATGCTCGTCGAACGGCTGCGGGCGCACGGGGTCGGCTCCGACACCGAGAAGCCGCTCGTGCTCGCAATTCCGCGCGGCGGCGTGGAGGTCGGTGCGGCGATCGCCCGGGGGCTCGGAGCCGAGCTCGACGTCGTGCTCTCCCGCAAGCTGCGGGCTCCCCGCCAGCCAGAGCTGGCGCTCGGCGCCGTGTCGGAAACTGGAGAAATCCACCTCAATCACTTCGCCAGCGCGATGACCGACGCCGGGGATGCGTATGTCGCGGCGGAACGCGCGCGTCAGATGGGGGAGATCGAACGTTGCAAGACGATGTTTCGTGCCATCCGCCCCCAGGCGGCGATCCGGGGCCGCACCGTGATCGTCACCGACGACGGTCTGGCCACCGGTGCCACGATGATCGCGGCACTCCGTACGGTGCAGGCGGCCGGCGCCCGCGAGATCGTCGTGGCCGTGCCGGTGGGCGCGCCCGATCGGCTCGATACCATTCGTCCCCTCTGCGACCGCATCGAATGCCTCATCGAGCCGAACGACTTCTGGGCCGTGGGCCAATTCTTTCGAAACTTCGAGCAGGTGAGCGATGACCGCGTCTGCGATCTGCTGCGCGATTTCGGCCTCCCCGCCACGAAGTGGACCCGCGGCGTGGCCTAAGCCATCGATCGTCGCTCAGACGCGATCTTGATGCCGCGACTTGCTGCGGCCGCTCCGGCAATCGGCACAGATGCCGCTGATGATCAGCGTGTGGCTCTGCGGCCGAAACTGATGCTGCCGCGACACGGCGTCACGGATCTGCATCAGATCGGCGCTCGAAAACTCAATCAGCTTGTCGCACGCCGTGCAATGCAGGTGCTCGTGCTGTGGATACCCGTAATCGTGCTCATAGACCTTGCGCCGACCGATCTCCATCTGTCGCAAGAGCCCGGCGGCGACCATGTCGCCGAGGGCCCGATAGACCGTGGCCTTGCTCGCCTTGAGCTCACCGGCCAGTTTGTCGGCATCGAAGTGATCGTGCTGCCGCGACACGTGCTCCACGATCCGCAGCCGCGATTGCGTGATCTTCTTGCCCCGGGCGCGCAGATACTCCTCGAACCGCGCCTGCGGCGTGAGCGCCACCTCAACCGTGCCCAAGGAAAAATCCGTTCCTGCTGCCATGTGGTCATTGTAGCCAGGTGGCTGCCGAACGGGCATTCGCGTCCAGCCCGAATCGGGGCTGCCCCTCGCCTCGCGTATTCGATGCTCGGGAAGCCCGAGGCGTCACTCGCTCGAGATCGCTTCGAGGAGGTCGAGGCGGGCGGTGCGGCGGGCGGGGAGCCAGGCGGCGAGGGCCGTGACCGCGATGGCGGCGGCGAGATTCGCCGCGACGACGCCAGGGCGGAACGACGGGCGGATCGGATGGCCGAGGAGCGGCTGGCTCGCGAGTTGGATGAAGAGCGCGGTCACGACGCCGCCGACGAGTCCGATCACGGCGCCCGAGATGCCGAGGAGGAGGCTTTCGAGCACCACCATGCGGGTCACCTGGCCGCGGGTCATGCCGATGGTGCGCAGGAGGCCCAGCGTGCGTGTCTTTTCCAGGACGTTCATCGTCACGGTGTTGGCCACGCCCAGGCTGCCGACCACGAAGCCGAGGCCGAGGATGGCCCACAGTGAGCCCACGACGCCGTTCACGATTCGGTCGATGAACGACTGCACGTCGGCGAACGACCTGAGCAGCAGCGAATGCTCGTCCGCGATCGCCGCGAGGGGCTCGCGCAGGCTGGCTGCCTGCCCGGGCTCGGCGGTCACGAGCAGGATGTCGGCCGCAGTCATGCCGAACAGCTTCCGGGCGGCAGAGCGCTCCAGGTGGATCGACGAACCGCCCGACGTGTAGTCGACGACGAGCGCGGCGATTTTCACCTTCGTGGTGCGTCCAAAGACCTCGACCGCGACCTCGTCGCCCGGCTCGATGCCGGTGCGCCGGGCGAGCACGGTGCCCGCGGCGGCTTCACCGCGGTCGAGCGCGGCCCGCAGGTCGGCTGCGGACGTGCCCACGGGCTCGATCGGCAGCGGGCCGTCGGGGGCGATATCGCGGGCCACCACCACGCAGGCCACGCCCGCCACGCGGCCCGTCGCCACGCCGATACCCTCCGCGGTCCGGACGCCGGAAAGAGCCCGCACCTCGTCTTCGGCGGTGCGCGGATCGGGGCTGTCGGACTCTGCCGCGGCGGTCACCATGCCCGCGTGCGTGAGCATCCAGTCGGCCCGCATCATGCGGCCGTACCAGCCGAGCACGTCGTCGACGTTGTCGCGAATCGCATGGCCGAGCCCGATGCCGTTGCTCACGGCCAGCACGAGCACGCCTGTGGTGAGCGCCGTGCGAACCGGCTGGCGGAGGATGTGCTCGAGGGCGAGGGTGCCCTCGATGCGAAACCGCTCCGGGACGGCGATCGCGATCGCCCGGGCCAGCGGCGGGATGAGCACGGGCGTCGTCGCGACGAAGGCCAGCATCATCGCGATCCCGGCAGGCACAGCCGCCCGTGGCGGCAGGCGTTCCGTGAGCACGAGCGCCATGATCACCGCGGCCACGGCCCAGAGGCCGAGCGCGAGCAACAGGAAACTGCGGGAGACGCCGCGCGGCGGCGGCGGAGCACTGTCGAGGCCGGCGAGCGGATCGACCCGGGTCGCCTCGCGGGCCGGCCACCACGCGGCAGCCATGGCGATCAGCGTGCCGAGCAGGATCGAGCAGGGGATCACGGCCGGATGGACGACGAGCGCGGCGGCCGGTGCCTGGAGGGCCCGCGAGATGCCGGCCGAGATCGGCCTCGCTGCTGCGAGCCCGAGCGCCGCGCCGACGATCGCCCCGCACGTGCCCAGGATCGCCGCTTCGTACGTGACGAACTGTCTGATCTGGCGGCCGGTGGCCCCGAGGAGGCGGAGGAGCGAGAAGCTGCGACGGCGTTCGGTGATATTCATGAGCATCGCGTTGCCGACGAGAAAGAATGCCATCGCGCTCGTCAGGCCGGTCACGAAGTCGAGTCCGAGATCCGCCGAGTGCAGCACGTCTTCGGCCATGCTCGAGCGGCCTGCGGGGACTTCGGCAAGCAACGCCTCGGGCAGCCTGGCCGCCACGCGGGCGAGCGCCTCGGGGCGGGATGCCCGGGGCTCGAGCACGACCCGCACACGATCGACGAGGCCGAGCGAGCGGGACATGTCGGCGAGGGCGGCGATATCGACGATGACTCCCGCCCCTTCGGCGAACCATTTCATCGATTCGCCTTTCGCGAGGCCCACGACCGTCAGCCTGGCGACCTTCCGACGTGCGAAAAAGATCACGTCGTCGCCGATCACCTTGCCGAGCCCGGCCGCGAGCCCCGCCTCGAGCACGACTTCGTTCGGGCCGACGCAGGCCCGCCCCGCTGTCAGTTCGAGCAGGCCCGTGTCGACGAGGGAGGCGGCATCCACCCCGACGGCGATTTCGCGGACGCGCTTCTCGCCGACCCGCAGCAGCGTCGGCCGGTAGAAGAGCGGCACGATGGCCCGCACGCCCGCCACGTCGGCAAGCCGCGGCACCGTCTCGATGTCGAAGCGACCGCCACCGCGGGCCGAGATGTCGATCGAGGGCACCCCTTCGACCGCCGCCGTGAGCCGGCGGTAGCCCGCCCGCGAAGCATCGGCCGAGACCCACGTGGCGACGACGGCGCCCACGGCCACGGCGACGCTCGCGGCGGTGGCGAGCGCCCGCCCGGGCCGGTTGCGCCACTGGCGCAGCAGGAGTCCGCCAAGCCTCATGCCGGGGGTGCTCCGGTGGTGTCCGAATCGACAAGCCCATCGCGAATCCGGATCGTGCGGCGCGCGGAAGCCGCGATCGCGGGATCGTGGGTCACGAGGATCACCGTCTGCCGACGTTCGGCAACGAGCCGGCGCAACAACTCGACGACGCGTCCCGAGTTCACCGAGTCGAGGGCCCCGGTCGGCTCGTCGGCCAAGACGATGGCAGGGTCGGTCACGAGCGCCCGAGCGATCGCGCCACGCTGCTGCTCCCCACCGGACAGTTCGTCGGGGCGGTGCGTCGCCCGATGCTCCATGCCCACCGTGGCGAGAGCCTGCGCGGCGGCCGCTTCCGAGACGCGCTTCGAGGCGCCGTCGAGCACGAGCGGCAAGGCGACGTTCTCGACGAGCGAGAGTTCCGGCAGGAGGTTGTAGCGCTGGAACACGAAGCCGATTCGCCGCCGCCGGACGACGGCGAGGGCGTCGTCGTCGAGCGTGGCCAGATCGATGCCTTCGAGGAGGACGCGGCCCGCGCTGGGCCGGGTGATTCCGCCCAGCATGTGCAAGAGTGTGCTCTTGCCCGAACCCGATGCTCCCGTGATGGCCACGAACTCGCCCGGCTCGATCGCGAGATCGATCCCCCGGACGGCCGGCACCCCGGCGTCACCGGCGGCAAACGTCTTTTCGAGGTGGTCAGCTTGCAGGATCGGCACGCGAGGCTGGGCCCCATCTTGAAAGGTAAGGTTTCGGCAAAGCCCCCAATGTACCCAGCCCGCGTTTGGTCCGGCTGTGCAGGGTGCCGTTCGGCCCTGCCAGCCGGAATTCTGGAGCGGTTGTGCCGGGTCTGCCGATCTCGAAGAGGAATTCGACGAGGCGGCCCCTGCCAGGAACGACGTTCGTGCACCCAGATCGACAACCCCTGCGACACACCCTTCGGGCGTTGGTGATCGTGGCCACCGGCTTCGCGACGGCACTGCCGGCTGCTGCCGAGGAATGGCCGCGACCCGCGGACGGAATGCGGGTCGCCGACCCCGGCACCACGCTCGTCGCGCCCCCCGACAACGCCCCCGCCGAACTGGCGGTGGACTTGCCGGCCGACATGATTCACGGGCCGAGCCCCAAGACGCTGCCGGAGTTCGTCGATCTCGCGATGCGCAGCCATCCGAAACTGCGCCAAGCGCTCGCCGCCGTCGAGGCGGCCCGCGGCAAGGCCGTGCAGGCCCGGCTCTATCCGAATCCCGTCATCGCCGGATTCTCGCCGCAGGCCGCCGGTGAAGACAGCCAGTGGAGCGGCACGGTCGCGCAGGACATCGTGACGGCCGGCAAACTGCGGCTCTCGCAGCAGGCCGCGCTCCGTGAGGTGCAGAAGGTGGAGTATGAGCTGATTCGTGCACGGTTCGACGTGCTTGCCGAGGTGCGCGGGGCTTTCTATCAGCTGCTCGTCGCGCAGCGTCGCGTGGAGATCTACAAGCTCCTGCTCGACATCGCCAAGCGGTCGTTCGAGATCGGCCGCCAGCTCGCGGAAGCGGGCGAGGGGACGAAAGCCGACGTGCTCTTTTGGAGCATCGAGCGCGACCGTGCCGAGGTGCGCCTGCTCAATTCATCCGTCTACATCGAGACCGGCCGGCGGCAGCTGGCGGCTGCCATCGGCCTGCCCCGCGCCGACATCGGCCGGCTGGACGCCGACCTCTTCCAGCGGCTGCCCAACTTCGACCTCAAGGCCTTGCAGGAAGCCATCGTGCGGCTCAACGCCAAGCCGCGGGCCGCCGAAGCGGCGATCGCCCGGGCGCAGTGGGCGCTCGAGCGGGCGGTGGTGCAGCCGATTCCGAACGTCAACCTGATGGGTGGCTACCAGCGACAGGTGGGCGGCCCACCACAGGACCAGGGGCTCGCCCAGGTGATGATGGCCGTTCCGCTGTTCGATCGCAATCAGGGCAACATCCGCTCCGCCCGGGCCGACATCGCGTCGTCGCGGGCCGACCTGCGCACGATCGAGCTCGACCTCGCCAACCGTGCGGCCCAGGCGATCGCCACCTATCGCACGTCGCAGCGGCTGGTCGAGTGGTATGAGCAATACATCCTCCCGAAGGCCCGCGAGACTGTGCAGCTCACGCAGACGCTCTACGGCCGCGGAGAAGTGACGTTCCTGAGCCTCCTGCAGGCCCAGAAAATCCTCACGGAAACGGAGCTCGCGTTCGTGGAGGCACAGGCCGATCGTTGGACCGGCGCGGTGCAGATCGCGGATCTCCTGCAGCTGCAGGAGTTCCCGCCCAGCGTCGATGCTCCGGCTGCGACCGGCCTCGATGCCTTCGAACGCGAGCTGGGGAATCCGCCGCCGGCTCCGGCCGCCGCCGGCCAGCCTCCGGCGCAGTTTCCAGACGAGCCGCTGCAACTTCCGGGCGATGCCAAGCCCGAGGAGATCAAGCCACTACCGCCGCCGTAGGCTGGCGTGGGCGATGCGGCTCCCGACCCCCAAAACGGTCAACGCACCTCGAGGTCCAGGTGGGCCTGGGTCGAGGTGCCGGTGACACGATCGGTGACCACGAAGTCCAGCCGGCACGGGCCGGCAGGGGCGGTCTCGGGCACGCGGAGGAAGTAGCGGGCGAAGTAGTCGCGGCGCGGGGCGTGACAGGTCTCTTCGATCGGCTCGAAGTCCCACTGCCCGATCTGGCGGCCGTCGGCCGCGACGAGTCGAAAGCGTGTGTCGATGCTCGTGGTATGCCCGGCTGTCGACTGACGGGCCGTCGGGGCATCGATCTCAAAATAGACGATCACATCTTGGCCAGGGCGAAATGCCGCCTCGGGGAAGCGGTCGACCGCGCCCCAGGCGCGCACGCGGGTGACGAAGCAGGCGTTGCACACTGCGAACGCGGGCGTGGCGGGAAAGCCGTGCACCGCGGGTGACGCGTCGCCCAACTCACTGCCTGACGGTGTCTCGCTGGCGAGCAGGTCTGCGGCGGCCACGGGGGCCGCGCCGACGCCGGGGACGACGGCGGCAGGTGACGGCGGCCCGAACGAAACGACCTGCTCCGGGCCGACGGGCCGGGCCGCTTCGACGAAGGCGATCCTTTCCGGTTCGGCCTCCGCAACCGGAAAGGTGAGGGAAGCATCCGTCGACGGCGCGGGTGCCGGCTCGATGAACTCCGCCGTCGCCGGGGTGGCCTGATGCGTGGCAACGGTCGCAGGGAACACGAGCGCCTCGTGGGGCTCGGGCTCGGCCGCAACCGCGGCCATCACGAGAGCGGGCGCGACGGGGGGAGGTGCCGCGGGAGGGGGCGTCGGCGCCGCGATCGGCCGGGGTGGCGTGTGGGCCTCGAGGGATGCCGTGAAGGCGTCGATGGCGGCGGGCCAGTCCTGGGGATTCGTGTTTTCGAGAATCGACAGGAGTGTGGCTTGTGTGGCCGGGTCGAGTTGGCCGACGCCGTTCAGGCGGGCCACGGCCCGCTCGACGGCCTCGTCGAGCGAAAACGGCTTCGGTGGCTCCGAAATCAGTGAGTCCTCGTCGGCCACCTCATCCAGCGCGACACTCGTCGATACGTCCGTGCCGGCAGTCGCGTCGAGCGCCGTGGCTTCCGCCAGTGAATCGACCGTGTCGAGGAGCACGTCGCGCAGGCTGGCCGTCGTCAATGCCGACATGCATCCGCTGTGCGCGACGAGTACGACACCGGCCAGGAGCCGGAGGGCGTTGCGTGTGGATGGTCCGCTGATCGGCATGGGCGGGGCGCTTTCCAACAGATCCCCGTGGGCCGGGTGGGGCCGAGGGAGTCGGGAGAGTAGAAAGCGGCGGATCGCGGCAGCAAGGCCAGAACGAAGGTTCGGGAAACACCGGTGGCGGGGGCAGAAGCAGTTTTTCAAGCTTCGATGTAGAATTCTGCCCCACCTGCCGAGATTCCCCTGCATGCCAGCGACGTCCTTCGAGCCCGACGCCTTCCCCGATGGGTGGGGGCATCGCAATCTGCTCGACCTTGAACGGCTCTCCACCCCGGAGATCCGCCTGCTGCTTGACACGGCTGCGCGATTCAAGGAGGCCACGGAAGGGTGCCGCCGCAAACTCTCGGTGCTGACCGGCAGGACGATCGTCAATCTGTTCTTCGAGAACTCGACCCGCACCCGGACGAGTTTTTCGCTCGCTGCCCGCCGGCTGGGCGCCGATGTCGTCGACTTCGCCGCCTCGTCGAGCAGTCTGTCGAAGGGGGAGTCGTTCATCGACACGGCCAGGAATCTCGAGGCGATGGGGGTCGATGCCGTCGTCGTCCGGCATGCCACGCCGGGCACGCCGCATCTCCTCGCCAACCATTTGTCGGTGGGCGTGATCAACGCCGGCGACGGTCCGCACGAGCATCCCACGCAAGGTCTGCTCGACATCTTCTCGATCCGCGAGCATCGCGGCGACCTCGCGGGCGCCACGGTCGGGCTCGTGGGCGACATCGCCCACAGCCGCACCGCGCGGTCGAACATGTGGGGGCTCATGAAGCTCGGTGCGAAGGTGATTCTCTGCGGACCGCCCACGCTCGTTTCGCACCGCTGGCGGGAACTGGGCGTCGAGGTGTCGCACGATCTCGATGCGATCGTGCCCCGCTGCGACGTGCTCAATCTGCTGCGGATCCAATTCGAGCGGCAGAACACCCGGCCCTTTCCCTCGGTGCGTGAATACGCGCATCTCTACGCGATGACGAAGGAGCGGCTGAAGCGGGCGAAGCGCGACCTCCTCATCCTGGCGCCCGGCCCGATCAACCGCGGCGTCGAAGTCACCGCCGAGGTGGCCGACTGCCCACAGTCGTTGATCCTCGACCAGGTGACGAATGGCCTGGCCGTGCGAATGGGCGTGCTCTGGCTCACCTGCGGAAGTCGCGGCAGCCAGCCGGCGATCGCCGCCCACGGGCAGCAAGGGAGGGCCGGCTGATGGCCACGCTCTTGATCCGAGGCGGACGGGTGGTCGACCCCTCGCAGGGCCTCGACGGCGTGCACGACGTGCTCGTGCGCGACGGGCTCGTGGTGGGCGTGGGCGCGGAGGGCGCCCAGCCGATCGGCAAGGCCGACGAGACGATCGACGCCACGGGGCTCGTCGTCTGCCCAGGCCTCGTCGACATGCACGTGCATCTCCGTGAGCCCGGCCGTGAGGAAGATGAGACGATCGAGACGGGCACCCGCGCCGCGCTTGCCGGAGGGTTCACGAGCGTCGCCTGCATCCCGAACACCGAGCCGCCGATCGACACGCAGTCGACGGTCGAGTTCATCCACCAGAAGGCGGCGCGGGCCGACACGTGCAACGTGTTCGTCGTCGGCTGCGTGAGCCGCGACCGGGCGGGCAAGGAGCTCGCCGACATCGGCCAGCTCGTCGAGGCCGGCGCCGTGGCGTTCAGCGACGACGGGGCCCCGGTGTACGACGCCGAATTGATGCGGCGGGCGCTCGAGTATTGCCGCATGTTCGACAAGCCGATTCTGGCCCACGAAGAAGTGCTCGAACTCTCGCACGGCGGCGTGATGCACGAAGGACTCGTGTCGCTGGTGCTCGGCCTCACCGGGATGCCGGCCGCAGCCGAGGAGGTGATGATCGGCCGTGATATCGCCCTCGCCGAGGTGACGGGCGGACGGCTCCACGTGATGCACGTGTCGACCGCGGGCGGCGTGGCTCTCGTGCGAGCTGCGAAGGCCCGCGGGGCCCGGGTCACGGCCGAGGCCTGTCCGCACCATTTCACGCTCACCGACGAATGCCTCCGTGGCTTCGACTCGAATTTCAAGATGAGCCCGCCGCTCCGTACGGCCGACGACGTCGAGGCGATCATGGCGGGCCTCGCCGATGGCACGCTCGACTGCATCGCCACGGACCACGCCCCGCACGCCCGCGAGAAGAAGATGCTCGAGCTCGACCGGGCGCCGATGGGAATTCTCGGTCTGGAGACGGCCGTGGGCTTGTCCGTCACCAGGCTCGTGAACACGGGCCGGATCGGCTGGCCGCGATTGATCGAGGCGATGAGCACGCTGCCGGCACGGATTCTCGGCGTGAACCGCGGCACGCTCCGCCCCGGCGCGATCGCCGACATCACGCTCATCGACCCGAACCTCGTCTGGCAGGTCGACGTGCGGAAGTTCTGTTCGAAGAGCGTCAATTCCCCGTTCCACGGCTGGACGCTCACCGGCCGTGCCGTGGCCACGATCGTGGCCGGCCGAGTAAAACACAGGCTCGCGGCTTCCTGAGCCATGACGCTGATCATCGACGGCTACAACCTGCTCCATGCCTCGGGTGTGTTCGGGGCAGAGCGGGGCCCGCGGGGCTTCGAGCAGTCGCGGCTGGCGCTGCTCGACCTCTTGGCCGACCTGCTCGGCCCCGACGCGACGAAGACGATCGTCGTGTTCGACGCGGTCAACGCCCCCGACGGCCTGCCGGGCCGCCACGTGCACCGCGGCCTCCGCGTGTGGTTCGCCCGGGAATACCCCGACGCCGATTCGCTCATCGAAGAGTTGATCGACGACGACAACGCACCGCAGAGCCTCACGGTGGTGTCGAGTGATCGTCGCCTCCAGGCAGCCGCCCGCCGTCGCCGCGCCTCGGCGGTGGACTGCGAAGGGTGGCTGGCCGAGCTACGGGCCCGCAGCCGCCGCCGCGACGACGCCGACGCCAAGCCCGCCGAGCCGAGCCCCTACGACGTCGAGGCCTGGAAACGCTACTTCGGGCTGTGAGGGACTGGAGACCATGTGCCTGCGCCGGCTTCGGGCTCCCCATATCCCGTTTGCTCTCGTTTGGTAGGCGCCGGCTCGGGGTTACCCCGTACCGTCTCGCCGGACGTTCGCCTCCGCCCTCCAGGCTTCGGCTCACTCGGATTTGCCTGCGCTGCGCCATCCATGGCTTCGCTGGTCAAATACGCCGGCTCAACGGTAGGGGCAACCCCGAGCCTCCCCGTTCCTAAATGAGTTGAGGAGGCTTCGGGCTCCCCGTGTCCCGCTCGCCGGCGTAGCTGACCAGCGCAGGCAGGATGCCGGAGCGCAGGCAGGTCCGAGCGAGTGGAGCCCAGGATGGGCGCAGCGAGCGTCCGGCGACGGGATATGGGGAGCCCGAAGCCGGTGCACTTTTCCCCACGAATGGCAAGCGAGACGCTCGCCCAACTCGCGTAATGGCAGGCCAAAAGTCACCTACGCTTTTGCCCAGCGGGCGAGTTTGCGGTCGAGCGTGGAGCGTTCGATGCCGAGCATGGTCGCGGCTTTCGTCTTGTTGCCGCCAACGGCGGCGAGCGTCGCCTGGACGTGTCTCTGCTCGAGCTCGTCGAGCGTGAGCGGGATGAACGGGGCGGCTCGCTCGCCCGACTTTCGGCCGGTCTCGCCGGCGGAGGAGAGTTGGCTGAGGGCGAGGTCGTGGACATCGATCATCTCGTCGGCGGAGAGCACGACGGCCCGCTCGATCACGTTGCGGAGCTCGCGGATGTTGCCCGGCCAGTGATAGCCCTGCAGTGCTTCGAGGGCGGCAGGGGTGAAGTCGCGAACGCGCCGGCTGGCTTCGGTGGCGAAACGCTGCAGGTAGTGGCGGGCGAGGGGCTCGATGTCCTCTGGCCGCTTGCGCAGCGGCGGCACGAGGATCTCGACGACCTTGAGCCGGAAATAGAGGTCGCGGCGGAATTCACCGGCCGCCACGGCCTGCTCCAGGTCGCGGTTGGTCGCGGCCACCACGCGCACGTCCACCTGCACGCGGGTGCTGCCGCCGACGCGCTCGAAGGGATGCCCTTCGAGCACCCGCAGAAACTTGGCCTGGATGGCCGGGCTCATCTCACCGATTTCGTCGAGCATGAGCGTGCCCTTGTGGGCCGTCTCGAACTTGCCGGCCTTGCGCTCCGTGGCACCGGTGAAGGCGCCCTTCTCGTGGCCGAAGAGCTCGCTTTCGAGAAGCGTCTCGGACAGTGCGGCGCAGTTCATGCACACGAAGGGGCCGTTGCGCCGGTCGCTGGCGTCGTGGATCGCCCGGGCCACGAGTTCCTTGCCGACGCCGCTCTCGCCCCGCACGAGAATCGTGGCCCGTGTGCCGGCGACCCGGCCGATCTGTCCCTTGATGGCTTCGAGCACGGGGCTCTCGCCCACCATGCGCGACTCCTCGCCCAGCCGGCGCTTGAGCCGCTCGTTCTCGTCGGCCGTGCTCGCCAGCCGGCTCGAGAGGATTTCACGGGCTGACAGATTTTCGACCGCGACGCCGAGAGCGTCGCACACCGCCATCATGAATTCGAGATCGTCGGGCGTGGCCTGCCGGGCGGTTGCGGGCACTTCGACATGCATCACGCCGATGGCCCGGCCCCCGGTGCGGATCGGCGCCGACAGGCTCGTGGAGCCATCGGCAGGATGGGCGTCGCAGGCCAGCATCGCCTCGTCGGTCCGCAGCACCGTGGCGATCACACCCTCGAGGCGTCCGGCTTCGTCGATCCAGTCGGACGGCGTCGCTGCGAATGGCTCCAGTGCTGCGGGAGACGCGTTCGGTTGCCCGGCCGCGATACCCGCCGGCATGAACACCGCGCCGCGAGTCGCCTCCACACCCTGAAGGGCGGAGTCGAGGGCGAGCCGGGCGATCGCCCGGGCGTCGGCAGCCCGGCCGAGCGCGAAGGCGAGCCGGCAGAGTTCGGCCGCGGCACGGCCGACACGGGGCACGATCTCGCCCGGTTCGCGGATGACGTCGAGCAGCCGGCTGTGGGTGCGACGGTGCGTGATCGCCGCCTGCCAGCGTTCGAACTCCGCCGACGTGGTGCCGGGCGAGGTCGCCTCGAGTTCGGCGGTTCCGGTCAGTGCAGACGGCGGATCACCCTGGCAGAACGTGAGTTCCACCAGGCCGATCGACACCATGTCGCCCGGGCCGAGCAGCCGCTCGGCGGTGAGCGGCACTGCGCCGAGAAACGTCCCGTTGCGACTGGCCAGATCACGAATCGACCAGCCCGCCGCCGTGGGGATGATCTCGGCGTGCAGGCGGCTGGCTCGCTCGTCGTGGATCACGACGTGGTTCGTGGGAGCGCGGCCGAGGGTGAGCCGCTGTCCGGCGACGAGCCGGGCGACGGATTCGCCGCCCTGGGGGTCACGGATGAGCAGATAGGCCGGGGGACGCACGCGGTCGGTTTCTCCACCTGCATCATGCATCAGAACGGGCCGTTTGGGGAGAGCGGAGAAAACCGAGCTTTCAGGCCGGGAAACGGGT
>Ga0214921_10004747_pt1 | contig 19743 bp, 18 predicted proteins | sample LL1505_MetaG_FD_177992 | JGI IMG/M metagenome (GOLD analysis project Ga0214921, IMG submission 177992) | Freshwater microbial communities from Lake Lanier, Atlanta, Georgia, United States - LL-1505 | ecosystem: Environmental > Aquatic > Freshwater > Lake | place: USA: Georgia | collected...
TTGCTGGGTACTTTCACAACCCTGGGTTTGTCAGGCTGTGGTTTTCAGTTGCGTCAAAGTGCCGACTTGCCTTTCAAATCTTTGTTTTTAATCTTGCCTCGCCAGTCGGCTATGGGCACAGACCTGAGACGCAACTTGGCCAGCAATGTCGACTTGAAAGTCTTCACCGAAGCCAAAGACATGGCGACCAGCGAAGTGGTTTTGGACGTGATGTCCGAGATTCGCGAACGCGTGGTGGTGGGCTTGAATGCATCGGGCCAAGTGCGAGAATTGCAATTGCGCTTGAAAGTGAAATTTCGCTTGCGCACACCGCAGGGGAAAAACTTGATTCCAGAAGTTGAGTTGCAGCAACAACGTGACTTGAGCTTTTTGGAGACTGCGGCCTTGTCCAAAGAAATTGAAGAAAACATGATGTACCGAGAAATGCAACTCGACATCGTGCAACAAATTTTGCGCCGTTTGGCTGCGGTCAAATCGCTTTAAAGTCAACGCAAAGGCCACCCTCTCAATGCAATTGGCCCTGCCTCAGCTTCAAGCGCATCTGCAAAAAGGTTTGCGAACCCTCTACACGCTGCACGGCGATGAAGCCTTGTTGGTGCAAGAAGCGGCAGATGCCATTCGCGCAGTAGCTCGCCAACAAGGCTATACCGAACGCAGCGTGCACGTGGTGTCTGGCGCTCATTTTGATTGGAGTGAGGTGCTGGCTGCAGGGGGCTCCATGAGCCTTTTTGCAGAGCGCCAAATTTTAGAAATTCGCTTGCCAACAGGAAAGCCTGGCAAAGAGGGCAGCCCCATGATTCAGCAACTGGCGCAGAATGCAGAAGGCAACGACAGCACCTTGACGCTGTTCCTTTTGCCCCGCTTAGACAATGCGACCAAAAAAGGCGCATGGTTTGCTGCGCTAGAACAATTTGGAGTCACTTTGCAAATTGATTCTTTAGACAGAGCGCAATTGCCTCAGTGGATCGCGCAGCGTTTGAAGTTGCAAAATCAAAGCGTTGTATCTGGGCAAGAAGGTCAAAACTGTTTGCAATTTTTTGCAGACCGCGTAGAAGGCAATTTGCTGGCAGCCCATCAAGAAATTCAAAAGCTGGGTTTGTTGTACCCTGCAGGTGAGCTGTCGCAAGCGCAAGTCGAAAGCGCTGTCTTGAATGTGGCGCGCTACGATGTGTTCAAGTTGTCGGAAGCGGTGCTTGCCGGGCAAGTGGCGCGCGTTCAGCGCATGCTAGATGGATTGCAAGCTGAAGGCGAGGCTGCTGTTTTGGTGCACTACACCCTTGCAGAAGACATTCGCGCTTTGAAGCGGGTGAAGGATGCCATCGCTCAGGGCCGCCCACTGCCGATGGCTTTGCGCGAGCAGCGAATTTGGGGTGCGCGTGAAAAACTTTTTGAACGTGTGTTGCCCAAGTTGTCTGCTGCCCGTTTGGCGCAGTTGCTGCAAAACGCCCACCAAGTCGACGGCATCGTCAAAGGTTTGAAGGTGTCCGATTGGCCGACCGACCCATGGCAAGCTTTGCAGCGATTGGCCTTGCGGGTTTCTGCTGCCTGTGCCCTCAAATCATGAGCCAAATTTAACCCAAACCCCATCCAAGCTTAACCCAAGCTGGTCCCAACTTGGGTTGTGAGGGCAACTCACAGATTCCGCTGGCGCCGCTTGAAAGGACCTCGTAAAACAGCCGCGAGGGCCTACACTTGACGCATGAACAATCCGGAGACTTTCACCATGTCATTTGCTTTGCCTTTGGTCATTCAAAAAACGCGCCGTTGGACCCTGCTCGCCTTGGCCTTGTTCAGTGCTCAAGGGGCACTGACGATGAACGCGCATGCGCAAGGCGCTGAGAGCAACTTTCCAACGCAGAGCATCAAAATTTTGGTTGGCTTTGCGCCGGGTGGGAGCTCCGATACGGTGGCGCGCATCATGGTCCCCAAGCTCACAGAGTTGTTCAAACAAACCGTGGTCATTGACAACAAGCCAGGGGCCGGTGGCAACATTGCCACAGACTTGCTGACCAAGGCCAACCCAGATGGACACACCATCATGCTCGGCACTGTCGGATCTTTGTCGGTCAACCAGCACTTGAACAAACTGAACTACGACCCCGTGACCGATACTGCGGCCTTGTCTTTGTGCGTGGTGTTCAGCAATGTGCTGGTGGTGAATGCAGCCAGCGACGTCAAAACATTTGAAGACTATTTGAAACAAGCTCGGCAAGACAATTCCAAATTGTCTTTTGGCTCATCAGGTATTGGCGGTGGTGGCCATTTGGCGGGTGAGATGCTCAAAATAGCCGCCAACCTGAACAACCAACACGTGGCCTATCGTGGTGGCGCGCCTGCCATGAACGATTTGTTGGGTGGCGTATTGCCCTCTATTTTTTCTAGCCCTACCGACGCTGTTCAGCACATTCAGACAGGCAAACTGCGTCCCTTGGTCACTACCGGCTCCAAACGTTTGGAAGCCTTGCCCAATGTGCCCACCATTGCTGAGTCTGGTTTTCCAGGCTTTGAAGCGACCAACTGGTATGCATTTGCAGCGCCCGCCAAAACTTCGCCCGAAGTCATCAAGCGTTTGAACGCAGCCTTGGTGGCCACTTTGAAAGATCCTGGCGTGGTGGCGCAGTTGCGCAAGTTGGGGCTCGAACCCACGCCCACAACGCCTGCAGAGGCTGCGCGCTACATCAAGTCCGAAAGTGACAAGTGGGGCAGCGTGGTTCGCAAAGCCAATATCAAGGGCAGTTGATTGCTCAAACACCAACAAGGGACTTCCATGGGCTCAACCCTCGCAGAAAAATTATTGGCACGCCATGCAGCCCTGCCGCAAGTGCGCGCAGGCGACTTGGTCGTGGCGGGTGTCACCTTTGCCATGGTGCACGACGCACGCGCGCCCAACACCATTCGCATGGTCGAGAAAATGGGTGCCAAATCTTTGCCTTTTGCTCACAAAACGGCATGGGTCTTGGATCATTTTTCACCACCGCCCACCGTCGAAGCCGCACAAGGACACACGGCCATGCGCAAATTTGCCGATGAGCACGGCAGTGTTTTGTATGACATTGGCGATGGCATTTGCCACCAAGTCTTGCCAGAAGGCGGCCACCTCACCTGTGGCGATTTGATTGTCGGCACCGACACCCACTCGGTCACTTACGGCGCATTCAACGCATTTGGCACTGGCATTGAAGGCACCGATGTGAGCGCTGTCATGGCCACCGGTAAAGTTTGGCTGCGTGTTCCAGAATCTGTGCGTGTGGTGCTGAAGGGCCGTTTGCAACCCGGTGTCTGGGCCAAGGATGTCACCTTGCACATGCTGGGCAAGTTTGGCGCAGAGGGCTTGAACTACCGCGCCATTGAATATGTGGGCTCAGCGGTCGAGGCCATGGAAATTGACGATCGCATGACCTTGTGCAACCACGCCGCAGAATTGGGCGCCAAAGCAGCGCTGCTGGAAGCCGATGAAAAAACAATCGCTTGGTTAAAAGCACACGGTGCCCAAACACCGGCTCCTTTGCGTGCGGATGCCGATGCACATTACGCAGACCGTTTCGAAATTGATGCGTCGCAACTGGCGCCTCAAGTGGCGCGCAAGCACGCCGTAGACGACATTGTGTCGGCCCACGAAGTGGTGGGTCAGAAAATCAACTTTGCACTGATCGGCACCTGCACCAATGGCCGCTTGGACGACATTCGCCAAGCCGCAGCGGTGCTCAAGGGCAAGCGTGTGGCCAAAGGTGTGCGCATGATCATCACGCCGGCCTCTCGTCAAATTTATTTGGCGGCAGCTCGCGAAGGGTTGATTGAAGCCCTCACCGAAGCCGGCGCGTCTGTGGAGGCTGCAGGCTGCGGCACCTGTGTGGGCATTACCAACCACCTCATTCCAGGCGATCGAGAAGTTGTGATTTCAAGTGCCAACCGCAATTTCCAGGGTCGCTTGGGCAATCACGATTCAGACATTTGGCTGGGCTCTGCGGCCACCGTGGCGGCTTCCGCATTAACGGGTTTCATCACCGACCCACGCACCGTGGCCGGTGGTCAATGGGAGGCCTCTCATGCTTGATCAAGCCATTCAAGGTCGCGTCTACTTGTTGGGCGATGACGTCAATACCGACTTAAACTGCTCTGGTAAATATTTGCCCGGCAAGGACGAAGCGTTCATTGCTTCGCAAGCCTTTGACGCTGTGTCGCCTGGTTTTGCCGCAAGATTTGCTGCAGGCAGCGTCATCGTGGCTGGCAAGCACTTCGGCATTAATTCCTCCCGCGAACAGGCCGTGCACATCTTGCGGCGCATGGGTGTGGCCGCCATTGTGGCCCCATCCTTTGGCCGACAGTTTTTTCGCAATGCCATCAACAATGGTTTGCCAGTGGTGGAGTGCGATGTGTCTGACATTCATGAAGGTGACAGCATTGAAGTGGACATGGCAGGCCAAAAAGTGTCGGTGCCCTTGCGCCAGTTAACACGCCCCTTGGGGGCTGTGCCAGAAGCCATTCGCGCTATTTTGCGGGAAGGCGGCCTCATTCCGTTTCTCAAAAAATACCCCGATTGGAAAATCACAGCATGAGTGCCATGCCTACACCAACGCAACTTCGAACGCAACTTCGTGCTCGCTTGAAAGCCGCTCAACAAGGCGGCACAGCACTGATTGCCCCTGGCGTATTCGATGGCTATGGCGCTCGGATGGTGCAACAACAAGGCTTCGAGGCTGTGTACATGACAGGCAATGGCGTTTCTGCTTCTTTATTGGGCACACCCGATGTTGGACTCATTGACTTGTCGCTCATGTCGGGCCACGCCAGGCGTGTGGCTTCGTGTGTCAACCTGCCGCTCATTTGCGATGCCGATACGGGTTATGGCAATGTGGTGGGCGTGAAGCGAACCATTGAAGAGTTTGAAGCGGCAGGCGTGGCCGCCATACACATGGAAGACCAAATTTCACCCAAGCGCTGTGCCCAACTGCCTGGCGATCGCAGTGTGTTGCCCTTTCGAGAGGCCGTGGCCAAAATTGAAGCGGCCGTGGCCGCGCGCAAAGACGATCAGTTCATGATCATTGCCCGAACCGACAGTGTGGGTGCTGAGGGTTTGGCAGCAGGCATCCTGCGTGCACAAGCCTTTGAAAAAGCGGGCGCGGATGCCGTTTTTGTGGAGCTAAAAGCCCACAGCGGTTTGCTAGATGACCTGAAACACATTGCCCAATCGCTCACCATTCCGTGTACGGTCAACATCGATGCTGGAGGGCCTTTGCTCGGCTTGCCTGCTTCTGAGCTGCACCAACACGGCGTGGCCTTGGCCATTTACCCAGCCCTTTTGCGCAATGCCGTGGGTTTTGCCATGCGCGAAGCCTTGCAGCATTTGCAAACCGATGGCCACACGCTGGCGGCCAAGCCTAGGCAGCTCAGCGCCAAAGAGTACAACGACTGTTTGGGTCTGCCCGAAGTTGAGAAATGGGAAGCCAAGTTTCCAGTTTGAGCTTAAGAGTGCGAAAATAGCGACATGAACGCAACTTCGCAAACAACTTTGCTGACCCCCATGCAAATTTTGGGGCAGCAGGCCAAAGTGGCCTCTGCGGCCATGGCCAAGGCATCAACGGCTGTCAAAAACAGTGCTTTGAAACGCTTGGCTGTTTTGTTGCGCGAGAACACAGAAGCGCTGCAGATTGACAACGCCAAAGACCTGGTCCGGGCTCAAGCAGCAGGCTTGGCCGCTCCCATGGTCGATCGCTTGCGCCTTACTCCCAAAGTGCTGGCCACTTGCGCCGAAGGCTGCGAACAATTGGCGGCCATGCCCGATGTCATTGGTGAAATCTTGGGCATGAAACAGCAAGCCAGTGGCATTCGCGTGGGCCAAATGCGTGTCCCTTTGGGCGTGTTTGGCATGATTTTCGAAAGCCGACCCAATGTCACCATTGAAGCGGCCAGCTTGTCTATCAAAAGTGGCAATGCCTGCATTTTGCGAGGTGGTTCTGAGGCCATCGATTCCAACAAAGCTTTGGCCCTTTTGGTGCAGCAAGCCCTTCAAGAGTCGGGCTTGCCAGCCGATGCGGTGCAGTTGGTGCAAACCACCGATCGCGAGGCGGTGGGCCAACTCATCGCCATGCCAGAGTATGTCGATGTGATCATTCCTCGTGGCGGCAAGGGTCTCATTGAGCGCATTACCCGAGAGGCCAAAGTGCCCGTCATCAAACACTTGGATGGCAACTGCCACACTTACATTGACGATCCCTGTGATGTCGCCATGGCGGTGAAGGTGGCAGACAACGCGAAAACCCAAAAATACAGCCCGTGCAATGCCAGCGAGGGTTTGTTGGTGGCGCAGGGTGTGGCTGCAGAATTCCTGCCCCTCATTGGCAATGTCTATGCCAAAAAAGGTGTTGAAATGCGATGCTGTCCCAAGGCCAAAGTTATTTTGTCCCAGGTCACAGGTGCCAAGTTGCTAGACGCAACAGAGCAAGATTGGTTTGAAGAATATCTGGCACCCATCATCAGCATCAAAGTGGTGGAGGGCTTGGACCAAGCCATTGCGCACATCAACCACTACTCAAGCCATCACACCGATGCCATTCTCACACGCAACCACATGCATGCACAGCGCTTCTTGCGCGAGGTCGACTCGGCCAGTGTCATGGTCAACACCAGCACCCGATTTGCGGACGGCTTTGAATTTGGTTTAGGTGCAGAAATAGGCATCTCGACCGACAAGTTCCATGCCCGTGGACCCGTCGGAATTGAAGGACTCACTTCGCTCAAGTACGTGGTACTGGGCGATGGCGAAGTTAGAAATTAACAGTTTAAAGGCCCTTATGGTTCCGCACTTGGTCACCGCCTTGAATGGCCCCATCAACGAACTTGAGCAACGGGTTCTTGACTCCATGCCTGCCATTGAACGCTGGTTCAGGTTGGAGTGGATGGAGCACACGCCGCCCATCTACACCTCGGTCGATATTCGCAATGCAGGTTTCAAGTTGGCACCCGTCGATACCAATTTGTTTCCTGGGGGATGGAACAATTTATCGACAGAAATGTTGCCCTTGGCCGTGCAAGCCGCCCAAGCGGCCATTGAGAAAATTTGTCCCGAAGCCAAAAACCTGCTCATCATTCCTGAGAACCACACGCGCAATACCTTTTATTTGAGCAATGTGGTTCAGTTGCAGCGTATCTTTCACATGGCGGGCCTCAATGTGCGCATTGGCTCCATCAACCCCGATATCAAAGAAGCCACCGTCATTGATTTGCCGGGTGGCGAGCAAGTCACACTTGAGCCCGTCATTCGTTCCAAGCACCGCTTGGGCTTGAAAGATTTCGATCCTTGCACCATTTTGCTCAACAATGATTTATCGGCTGGTGCGCCTGGCATTTTGGAAGAGCTGCATGAGCAGCATTTGTTGCCGCCCTTGCATGCCGGTTGGAGCGTGCGCCGCAAAACTTTGCATTTTCAAAGCTATGAAGAAGTGGCCAAACGCTTTGGCAAGTTGTTGGGCATTGACCCTTGGCTCATCAATCCCATGTTCAATCAATGCGGTGACGTCAATTTTGCAGAAGGGGTTGGCATTGAAGCACTGCGCAGCAATGTCGATGCGCTTCTGACCAAAATCAAGCGCAAGTACAAAGAGTACGGCATCAATGAGAAGCCGTTTGTGGTGGTCAAGGCAGACAATGGCACTTACGGTATGGGCATCATGACGGTGCGCGATGTGTCCGACCTGGATGTGCTCAACCGCAAAACGCGCAACAAAATGAGCGTGATCAAAGATGGCCAAGTGGTCAGCGACGTGATCATCCAAGAGGGCGTGCTGACCAATGAACTCATGAACGATGCGGTGGCCGAACCGGTGGTCTACATGATGGATCGCTACGTGGTGGGGGGCTTTTACCGAGTCCATGCAGAACGCGGTGTCGACGAAAACTTGAATGCACCAGGCGCCAGTTTTGTGCCGTTGGCATTTGCCGAAACACCTCACCTTCCACAACCGGGTATGAAGCCGGGGGCCAGTGTGCCAAATCGCTTCTACATGTACGGCGTGATTGGCCGTTTGGCCATGTTGGCGGCCAGTTACGAGCTCGAGTCAACCGACCCCGAAGCTGAGGTTTACGACTAAAGTATTCGTAAAATTACCTGAGTTGTTGCGGTGCAACATTTTCAGACAGCGCTGTCTTTTACACACCAGCCTTCATGGCAAAGATTTGAAAAGAGGCGCAGAATCGCGGTCACTCTGAACAAAAGCCCAGACTCCATGCTGGGCTGAATTTTGTGTCTTCCAGCAAATCTTCTTTAACGGCCCTGACTTTAGGCGCCATCGGTGTGGTCTACGGCGACATCGGTACCAGTGTGTTGTATGCCTTGAAAGAGGTTTTTGGATCTGGTCATGTCGAATTCACCCCACAAAACGTTTACGGCATTTTGTCCATTTTCTTTTGGACACTGACCACCATCGTTTCAATCAAATATGTGACCCTCGTTCTCAGGGCCGACAACCACGGTGAGGGCGGCTTGGTTGCCATGTTGGCACTTGCCTCGCAGTCCGTCAAAGAGAAACCTCGTTTGCGAAAAGTGTTGCTGTTGGTGGGTATCTTTGGCACGTGTTTGTTTTATGGCGATGGTGTGATCACGCCAGCCATCTCGGTGCTTTCCGCTGTGGAGGGTTTGGAGATTGTTTCACCAAACTTCAAAAAGGCCGTCATTCCACTCACCTTGTTGATTTTGTTCGCCTTGTTTGCGGTTCAAAAACGCGGTACAGCCGGCATTGGCAAATTCTTTGGCCCTATCACGCTGGTTTGGTTTGCAGTCATTGCCGTTTTGGGTCTGTATCACATCGGAACCAACCCAGAAATTTTGTGGGCCATCAGCCCGCACTATGCAGTCATGTTCATGTGGGACAACCCTGGCACCACGTTCATCATTTTGGGTGCTGTGGTTTTGTGTGTCACAGGCGGTGAAGCGCTTTACGCTGACATGGGTCACTTCGGCAAGAAGCCCATTCGACTGGCTTGGTTCACCACGGTCATGCCCGCCCTGACTTTGAACTATTTTGGTCAAGGTGCTTTGCTGCTGTCCAACCCCGAAGCTGTTAAAAATCCTTTCTACATGATGGCCCCCGATTGGGCGCTGATTCCCTTGGTGTGCTTGGCCACCATGGCCACGGTCATCGCGTCTCAAGCCTTGATCACAGGTGCCTTCAGTGTCACCAAACAAGTCATTCAATTGGGTTATTTGCCTCGCTTGCAAGTGCTCCACACCAGTGTGAAAGATTTAGGTCAAATCTACATGCCCCTGGTGAACTGGGGCTTGTTCATTTTGATTGTGCTGGCCGTGGCATTGTTCAAGTCATCTAGCAACTTGGCGGCGGCCTACGGCATTGCGGTGTGTACCGACATGTTGATCACAACCGTCTTGACTTTCTTCGTCATTCGCTACCACTGGAAAATGCCGCTTGCGCTTTGTATTGGCGCGACAGGATTTTTCTTTGTCGTCGACTTTGCTTTTTGGGCATCCAACATGATGAAATTGTTGGAAGGTGGTTGGTTCCCCTTGGTCATTGGTGGCGGCATTTTCTTGCTCATGATCACTTGGAGCGATGGGCGCCGCTTGTTGAACGAATCTAGGAAGTCCGATTCATTTGGCTTGGTTGACTTCTTAGACGCTATTTTTGTCGCTCCGCCTGCTCGTGTAGAAGGCACGGCTGTATTTTTGACTGCCGAAATTGGCAGCGTGCCCAACGCCCTTTTGCACAACCTCAAACACAACAAAGTCTTGCACCGACAAAACTTATTTGTCACGGTTCAAAATCACGAAGTACCCTGGATCGGTTTAAACAAGCGAATAGAAATTGAGTCTTTGCACCACGACTGCTGGCAAGTGATCGTCAACTATGGCTTTAAAAATGATCCCGATTTGCCAAAAGCTCTAGAGCAACTCAAAGGCCATGGCGCTGAACTCGACCCCATGACGACCAGCTATTTCTTGTCGCGTGACATTGTCATTCCAACCATCGGCGGGGGCATGGCCACTTGGCGTGAGAAGCTGTTTGCACAGATGCACTTGAATGCAAGTGCCGCAGCTGAATTTTTGAAACTGCCGAACAACTCGGTGGTTGAACTGGGCTCGAAGATCGAAATCTGAAGGCGCAAGCCTTCCAGTTTTTAGCCGCTCTAACAAGTCCTCAATCTGCGGCAGATCAGTTGTCGCTCATTGACTCGCCCATTTGAAGAGGGCGAGTGCTGGTCCAATCGGCAGGAAACTGAATGCTGTTTGCTGGAAACAGCATCACCACGGTAGAGCCTAACAAAAACCTTCCCATTTCTTCGCCCTTCTGCAGGCGCACATCTTGTGTGTCATAGCGCCATTCCCTGATGGTGCCAGGCCGAGGCGGATTCACCTCACCATGCCACACCGTGGCCATGCTGCCCACAATGGTGGCACCCACCAGCACCAAGACCATCGGGCCTTTCTCGGTTTCAAACTCGCACACCACGCGTTCGTTTCGCGCAAACAAGCCAGGCACGCCGCGCGCGGTGGTGGGATTCACTGAAAACAAGTCGCCCGGGACATGGATCATGCGAAGCAACTTGCCCGAAATTGGCATGTGAATGCGGTGGTAATCGCGCGGGCTTAAGTAAAGCGTAGCAAATTGGCCATTTTGAAAGGGGGCGGCCAAATCCGCATCGCCGCCCACCAACGCACGGGTGCTGTATTGATGCCCCTTGGCTTGAAAAATTTGGTCGCGTTCAATGGCGCCACATTGGCTGATGGCGCCGTCGACTGGGCACACCCATGTGCTATTTGACAAGGGTCGCGCATCGTCCTTCAAAGGACGAGTGAAAAACTCATTGAAGCTTTTGTAGTGGGCGGGGTCGGCATGGGCCGCCTCGCTCATGTTGACCTTGTAGCGTTTGACAAAACGCTGGATGACCCAAGTGGTGACTGCGCCCCACTCGGCACTGGCCACGCGACCCGCCAAGCGGGTCATGGCCAGCTTGGGCATCAGGTATTGCGGTATCACCGCCAATTGATCGAACACACGGGCTCCCTAGATTCGGATTGGGGCCTATTGTAGAAGCGTCTGCAAGGCTTCCAGAAAGTTGAAAACTTTTTACAGCGCCAATGAATTTTCAGCACGCCAGCCATAAAGCCACTCAAGCGCATCGTAGAAGCGCTCGGGCGTGCGGCCTTCCCAAAGTTGATTTCGCACCAAGCGCTCAACACCTTTGGCGTGATAGAGGCGCCCCATCTCTCGGGCCGACAGCACCACGCGCGCGGTACGTGGGATGCGGCTTTTCTCATACAACTGGAAAGTTTTGACGACATCACCTTGGCAATGCTTCATGGCTTCGCCTAAAGTCACAGCGTCCTCAATCGCCATGCAAGCACCTTGCGCCATGTACTGCAACATGCCATGTGCGGCATCGCCTAGCATGGTCACGCGGCCATCGCCCCATTTTTCCAGCGGATTGCGATCGGCGGTGGCCCAGCGGCGCCAAGTTTTGGGAAGGTGCAGCATTTGTCTCGCGCGAGGGCAAATGCCCTCAAAGTAACTCAGCACCTCTTCCTTGCTGCCATCGGTCACGCCCCATTCCTCTTCGTCTCGACTGTGAAAGGTCACGACCAAGTTGTATTGCTGACCATCGCGCAGCGGATAGTGCACCAAGTGGCAGTCGGGGCCGGCCCAAACTACGGGCGCATTGATTTGCAAATCAAGGGGCATTTCTGCTACGGGCACCACCGCGCGGTACACCACGTGGCCTGAAATGCGGGGTGGATCGTTGAACAGTTTTTCGCGAATCACAGAGCGCACACCATCGGCAGCCACCAAGGCATCTGCTTTGAAGATGCGACCGTTTTGGTCGACAGCTGTCACACCTTCATCGTCTTGTGACACGCTGACCACTTTGGTGGAGGTTTCCACCTGGATCAGATGGGAGCCTTGTGTCGCTTCCAACATCGAGGTGTGGATGTCTGCGCGGTGAATCACAGCATAAGGATTTTGGAAGCGATCGCGGAAAGCCTGCCCTACTGGAAAGCTGCCAACCTCAGAGCCGTCGACCGCATCCATCATGATGAGCCGCTCGGTAAACACAGCCCGCTTGCGTGCGTTTTCGCCCACACCTAAAGCGTCAAGTGCTGCAAACGCATTTGGGCCCAGTTGAACGCCAGCGCCAATTTCACCCAATTGAGCCGCTTGTTCTAAAACAGTGACATGAACACCTTGCTGGCTGAGGGCAACAGCCGCAGCCAATCCGCCGATGCCACCGCCCACAACGATGAACTTTTTGCCAGGGGTGCTCATGCAGAAAACTCCTGATAAAAGCCCAATGCACGCTGAGTGGGCGCATCATCCACATGGAAAAGGTAAGCGTTGCCATGGCTGGCGCGGTGCTTGATTTGCGCGTGTGTGGGAATCGCCACCGTATCGCCTTCCGACCATTTCAAGCTGACGCCATCAATTTCCGATTCGCCGCGGCCTTCAATCACATGCATGACGGAACTGGCCGAGCGACGACGTGGGCTGAAATCAAGACCATCTCTTAAAAGTTGCGCAGAGAAACCCAAAGTGGGCAAGCAAGGCGCGCCTGTTTCTGGATTGACATAAGCCAGTTGAACTGCATCGTCTTTGGCTGTGCCCTGGTCGAGTGCTAACAAGGCTTTTCGCACATCCACCCATGGGTAGCGAATTTGGGGGTAGGGCGCACGCACCGATTGGCTTAAGGATCTGAAGGGCACAAGACCAGCGCGTTGGTATTTGGTTTGAGAGGCGTCCAAGTCTGGGCTGGCATTTTGCGATGGGCCTTCAATGGCGTAAGAAGCTTCCATGGCATAGACCATGGGCAAATCAAGTGCGTCCATCCAGACCACAGGGCCTTGGCCCTCGTGGCCGTGTTCGTGCCAAAGTCCAGCTGGGGTCAAGATCAAGTCGCCTTTGTGCATGGGGCATTTCTCGCCTTGAACGGTGGTAAAGCCGCCTTCGCCTTCCACCACAAAGCGCACTGCGCTGGGGGTGTGGCGATGGTTAGGGGCTACTTCGCCAGGCAAGATCAATTGCATGCCCACATAAATGTTGGGCGTGGCAACCAATTTCTCGATGCCATGGCCCGGATTGCACAACACCAAAACGCGTCGTTCTGCTTTTTCAATGGGTGTCAGTTCGCCGGCCCGCATGAGTTGGGGGCGCACGTCTTTGTAGTGCCAAACAAAGGGCTGAGTCGCGCGCGATGGTTTGCCACGTGGCAACAGGCCCCTCAACTGAGGCCACAAAGGGGCAATGGACAGCGCCGTCATGTCGGCGATGTAGTCAGCAGGCAAGTCTTCTAATCGGCCTAAGGAATCGGTCTGGTGGGAGGGGTTCAAGGTCAGTCTCCTAGAAGTTTTTCTTCGATTTAATAAGTATACATATTAATTTAAAGTTTGCAATTGAAACATGCATTGCGTCATCAATTCACGTGTTTCTGCGAGGCACAATCAAGGGATGAATTATTTATTGAATGTCGAAAACTTGGTTAAAAGTTTTGGCAACAACACCGTGGTCGACGATCTGTCGTTTCACATCTCTCCAGGAGAATGTTTGGGGGTCATTGGCCCCAACGGTGCTGGCAAAACGACCACCCTTCGGATGTGCCTGGGCTTGACAGCGCCAGACGCAGGCAGCATCACTTTTTTTGAAAATCTGTCGATGCCAGAAGATGCGTTGGCCATCAAGTCACGTTTAGGGGTTGTGGCCCAAATGGACACGCTAGACCCTGACTTTACCGCCGAGGAAAACTTGCTGGTGTATGGCCGTTACTTTGGCATGAAAGAACGCGACATCAAAGCCAGAATCGCCAGCCTCTTGGAGTTTGGTGCGCTTACCAGCAAAGCCAAAGCCAAGCCGGGTGAGTTGTCAGGTGGTATGAAACGGCGCTTGAGTTTGGCGCGTGCACTGATCAATCAACCGCAAATGTTGATGCTAGACGAGCCCACCACGGGCCTTGATCCACAGGCGCGCCACCTGATGTGGGAGCGTTTGCAAATGCTCATGCAAGAGGGCAAATCTATTTTGCTCACCACCCACTTCATGGACGAAGCGGAACGTTTGTGCGATCGCTTGTTGGTCATTGACCATGGCAAAAAAATCGCGGAGGGCAAGCCGCGCGATTTGATTGCGGCGCACTTAGAGCCCGATGTGGTGGAGCTGTATGGTCAAGGTGCATTGGCCTTGGCTGCAAACGATTCGCCCTTGCGCCAACACGCAGCACGCGTTGAAGTCAGTGGCGAAACCGTCTTTTGCTATACCGCCCATGCGCAACCTCTGCTCATCGCATTACAGGCCTGGCCTCAGGTTCGCAGCTTGCATCGACCAGCTAACTTAGAGGACTTGTTCTTGAAACTCACCGGTCGTCAAATGAGGGAGAACGCATGATGCGCAAACAACATGTGATCCCATCGGTATGGGCGCCGCCGCAACTCTCCATGCGCTGGTGGCCCGTTTTCTTGCGCAATCTGTTGGTCTGGCGCAAGCTGGCCATTCCCAGTTTGGTGGGCGGTATTGCTGAGCCACTCATGTGGCTTGTGGCATTTGGCTATGGCTTAGGGGCCTTGGTTGGCGAGGTGAACACGGGAGGTCAGCAAGTGCCTTATATTCTGTTCTTGGCCAGCGGCAGCATTTGCATGAGCGCCATGAACGCCGCATCTTTCGAAGCTTTGTATTCTGCCTTTTCGCGCATGCACATGCAAAAAACCTGGGACGGCATCATGAATGCGCCGGTTCGTTTGGACGATGTGGTCATGGCCGAAATGTTGTGGGCGTCTTACAAAGCGCTTTTCACGGTGACGGCCATTTTGGGTGTGATGCTGGTATTGGGAATTAGCCACAGTTGGAAACTGTTGTTGGCTTGGCCCGTGTTGTGGATGGTGGGTGTGACCTTCAGCTGCGTTGCCTTGATCTTCAATGCCATGGCCAAAGGCTATGACTTTTTCACCTATTACTTCACTTTGTTTCTAACGCCCATGATGTTTTTATCGGGCATTTATTTTCCGCGCACGCAGTTGCCAGATTGGCTGCAAACTATCACAGACTATTTGCCTTTGACCGCGGCCATTGAATTGGTCAGGCCTTTGTTTTTGGACCAATGGCCAAGCAATGTGCTGGGAAATTTGGCTTTGCTCATCGGCGTATCGGTCGTCGCCTTTTGGGTGGCCTTGGCCTTGACGCGAAAGCGTTTCAGGGTATGACCTGACATCACCAAAAAATATTTTCATCTTTCACTCTTCATTTTTCAAATCATGATCATTCAAAAAGTAGGCATCATTGGGGCAGGCACCATGGGTAACGGCATTGCACAAGCTTGTGCAGTGGTGGGCATTCCGGTGGTGATGGTGGACATTTCGGAAGCCGCGGTGGCCAAGGGCATTGCCACGGTTTCAGGCAGCTTAGACCGCTTGCTCAAAAAAGAAAAAATCACAGAGACCGACAAAGCGACGGCGCTTTCTAAAATTCAAGGCAGTACGCGCTACGAAGACTTGCAAGACGCAGATTTGGTCATTGAAGCCGCCACAGAAAACCAAGATCTTAAAGTCAAAATCTTGAAACAACTCGATGCCTTGTTGGCACCCGATGTCATCATTGCCTCCAACACCTCTTCTATTTCCATCACGCAACTGGCAGCGGTCACCACCCGCGCCGACCGCTTCATTGGCATGCACTTTTTCAATCCCGTGCCCATGATGGCGCTCGTGGAAATCATTCGCGGTTTGCAAACCAGCGACGCAACGCACGATGCGGTTCACGCTTTGGCCACTGCTTTGGGTAAAACGCCCATCACCGTCAAGAACGCACCGGGCTTTGTGGTCAACCGCATCTTGGTGCCCATGATCAATGAAGCGCTGTTTGTGTTGTCAGAAGGCTTGGCCACACCCGACGACATCGACGCCGGCATGAAGCTCGGTTGCAATCAACCCATTGGTCCCCTGGCCTTGGCCGACATGATTGGCTTAGATGTGTGCTTGGCCGTGATGGAGGTGTACCTCAAAGAATTTGGCGACAGCAAATACCGTCCTTGCCCCTTGCTCAAGGAGTTGGTGGCAGCTGGCCGCTTAGGTCGTAAAACCGGTCACGGCGTTTACCAATATTGATCTTGCGCAAGTGCGCTGAGCGCACTTGTTTTTAAGATGAGTGCGCTGAGCGCACTTGTCTTTAACCTGAATGCACCACCATGACGAACATGACCCCCATTCATCCTGAAGGCAGCATTGACTTGGACGTGCAAGACGGCGTCTTGTTGATCGGCATCAACCGGCCTAACAAGCGCAACGGTTTCACGCCCAAGATGTACCGCGAATTGGGCGAGGCCTACACCCGTTTGGACGACGATCCCGCTTTGCGTGTGGGCGTGTTGCATGCCTTGGGCGAGCACTTCACGGCTGGTTTGGACTTGCCCACCATTGCGCCCCTCATGCAGCGGGGTGAAAAAGCTGTCCCACTGGGCTTGGTCGATCCTCTCAACTTGGGCATGGAAGCTTATCGCCGCCGCACCAAGCCCATGGTGGTGGCAGTGCAGGGCATCACCTACACCTTGGGCATTGAACTGATGTTGGCGGCCGACATTGTGGTGGCTGCAGACAATTGCCGTTTCTCGCAATTGGAAGTCAAGCGCGGCATCATGGCCACGGGCGGCGCCACCCTGCGCATGGCCGAACGCGCGGGCATGGGCAATGCGCTGTTGCATTTGCTCACGGGTGATGAGTTCAACAGTGCAGAGGCCTTGCGTTTGAATTTTGTTCAGCGCGTGGTCCCTGCAGGTGAACAACTGCAAGAGGCTTTGAACATTGCACGTGCGATTGCGGCGCAAGCACCTTTGGCCGTGGTGGCCACACGCCAAAGTGTGTTGAAGGCGGTGGAGCAGGGCCCCTTGGTAGCGATGCACGAATTTATCTCCGTGCAAAAAACCTTGTCCAACAGCGAAGACGCCAAAGAAGGTGTGCAGTCCTTCATTGAAAAACGCAACGCCCGCTTCAGTGGCAAATAGCAAGGTAAAAAATGACCGATGAAATCCCACCAGGGTCAGCCGAGTGGGACGCTTTGCATCCTTATGCTTCGCTCACGCCCGATCAAGTGTTGGATGCACTGGCCGACATTGGTTTGATGGGGGATGGTCGCCTCACGGCTCTCAGTTCCTACGAAAACCGTGTTTACCAAATCCAACTCGAAACAGAGCGCACCCCCACGCAAACCGCTGGCACGCCAGTGCCTGACAGTGTAGTGGCCAAGTTTTATCGGCCCAGTCGATGGACGGATGCGCAGATTCAAGAAGAGCATGACTTTGCCGCTGAGTTGGTGGCGGCTGAAGTGCCCGTGGTGCCGCCGCTCAATTTGTTAGGTCACACCTTGCATCACAAGCCATTTGAAAGTGCGTTGGTAAAGGGTGCTTCTGAGGGGGATGCGTTTCAAGGCTTCTCTTTTTCAGTGAGTGAGCGTCGAGGCGGCCGCCCCCCCGAGTTGGACGACGACGAAGTATTGGAATGGATTGGCCGCTTTTTGGCGCGCATTCATACCGTGGGTGCCTCTAAGCCCTTTCACAACCGGCCCACACTCAGCATCGATACCTTCATGCAAGAACCCAAAGAATGGCTGTTCAAAAACAAAGCCATTCCGATGGAAGTCGAACGTGCGTGGCAAGATGCGTGGCAGAAAGCCATGGATGTGATGCATGCCGCGGGCTTGGGTGCTGCGCATGGCAGCGATTGGCCGCACTTTCAAATGCTGCGTTTGCATGGCGACTGCCATCCCGGCAATATTTTGTGGACGCCTGCCGATTTGCCAGGCGGTGGCCCTCACTTCGTCGACTTAGATGACGCCCGCATGGGGCCTGCGGTACAAGATTTGTGGATGCTGTTGTCGGGCGATCGCAAGCAGCGCTCTGGACAATTGAGCATGTTGTTGGAGGGCTATGAGCAAGTGCGCGATTTTGATCGGCGTGAATTGGCCTTGATCGAACCGCTGCGCACTTTGCGCTTGGTGCATTACAGCGCGTGGTTAGCGCGCCGGTGGGAAGACCCCATTTTTCCCATCAACTTTCCTTGGTTTGGCACGCCCGATTATTGGCGCGGCCAAGTCCAAATGTTAGAAGAGCAAATTGAGCAAATGCAAGAACCGCTGCTGGTGGTTTGATGGGAGATTTTGCTGCAATTAAATGAGACCCATCACATCACGTAAATGTGTGGCTGTTTCCGTGAGTTGTCTTTTTTCAAACAGATTCAGCATATCCGCAGGCGTCATGCTTGGACGATCCCAACGTATTCGCATTTTCTTGATTGCTGTTAAAGCTTTCGGTGGGTTCAGCATGATTTGATTGAGCACAAACTGGTCGGGCGTTTGTATTTCAATATCAAATGGGTCCAATACTTGTGCTGGAAAGTCTTTGGTGTTTAAGCTCACAATTGCATCAGCATTTCCACGAATCGCAGCTGCTAAAACATGTCGATCATTATCATCAGGCAATTGGATGCATGAAATAAAGAGCTCGTAATCTACGATCAAGCAGTCTGGAACGGCCTCGCGCATCTGTTCAATTAACTTCGGTATCTTTTTCTCTGCATCGGGATACTGCGCTACAAGTGCAGTTGTCCATTCCCGTTCTATTTCTTGAGTCCATCTTGCGGTATACAAGTCTGCATGTGCAAGACTCAGTAAAACATCTCTTTGCAATCGAGAAAATAAAACGCACGCATCCAATACAGCCGTATAGCGACCATTGATCGCCACCTATAACGTCTCGCCAATATCGTCTGAATACTGACGGAGTCTCTGTAGGGCATTTTCAGACCGTATCTTTTGTGCTTCCTGGTAGCGAATGAGTTCTTCAAATTCGATCCGACGATGGCTGTTGACCAAACGACACTTCAACCGTTGGGCATTAATTTCTTTGATCACAAATGGTCTAGACACATTCAGAAAAGCTGCGGCCTCTTGCGTCGTCAATTCACACTTTTGTGGCACCAAAAGCATGGGCTCACGCTTTGCCATTTGTCGCAATACGTCAGCAAAGAATCTCAAAGCGCGAGGTGGTATTTGCAACTCGGGTATCTGAGTTGCGCCATCGTCGGTCGTGATGCTAACTTTGATGCACTCAGCTTTTGAGTGGTCTAACGCCGCGACCAAGCATGCCCGAGCTGCCTCGGCCATTTCTGCTTCAGCTTCATTGGCTGGATCTAGAACATGTTGATTCATCAATAACCTCTGGTCGTTGCCAAAATTAAGAGAGCCTTTCTTGCGGCTTAAATCGAATTATCAGCATTAATCGAAATAAACGCAACAGGCGAAATAATTCGAGGCTTTAGTAATGACAAAGCCGCCCAAGGGCGGCTTGTCGCTTTTAAACACTTGGCCAAACCAAGCAGTCAAAAGTAGAGTCGTGCTGAAACTATAAAGCAGGCATCAAAAAATTAGTTTGACTTTGAACCTGCAATTACCTGTAACTGTCTGCAATTTCAACTTAAACCAACAACGCGTTCACGCGGCGTACATAAGCGGCTGGGTCTTCAGGCATGCCGCCTTCAGCCAACAGGGCTTGGTCAAACAAAATGTTGGCCAAGTCATGGAAGTGCACAGAGCCTTCCAGCTTCTTCACCAAAGCGTGTTCAGGATTGACCTCCAACACAGGCTTGGATTCAGGCGCTTGCTGACCCGCTTGTTTCAGCATGCGGGCCAACTGCATGCTCATGCCGTTGTCGGTCACCACCAAACAAGCAGGGGAGTCCACTAAGCGACTGGTCACGCGCACGTCTTC
>Ga0214921_10004748_pt1 | contig 19737 bp, 24 predicted proteins | sample LL1505_MetaG_FD_177992 | JGI IMG/M metagenome (GOLD analysis project Ga0214921, IMG submission 177992) | Freshwater microbial communities from Lake Lanier, Atlanta, Georgia, United States - LL-1505 | ecosystem: Environmental > Aquatic > Freshwater > Lake | place: USA: Georgia | collected...
CCACTTGTATTTCCGGTCCATCGGTATCTTAACATAAACTCGGTCGTCCATCCAAATGATACCCTTTCAGGGAATATTTGATAATTGTATCCGGCCAGTTTATAAAATCCTTGATAAAATCCACCATTTAATCTTGAAAAATATCCAACAGAATCGTTTTCTGTTTGATATCCCATATTATATTCATAAGAACCATCGTCCCATAATCTATTTTGAGATGTGGTAAATCCTGTGACAGGATGCATTTTCATTCTCCTATCGTATTTGTACCTATTAAACTTATCTGAAGTATTTTCGTAAATGCCGGTGGTGATTTCAATGGTTTCTCCTGACATATTCTTTACGAGTCCATTATCAATTCCGGTTAAACCAACATTACATAATTCTTTTGTGGTAGGACATGAGTTGGGGTCAATATTTTTTGGGTTCCAAAAGTTTTCTGATACAATGGTGTTGTTATCAAAATCACATAAATTATCTTGGCAATTTGTTGTTCCTGAATTATTAAAATCAAAGCTAAATGGCATTCTATTACCATCGTTTTCTGCAATTAAAAATTGGGAAAAAACGACTTCTTGATCGTAATCTTTCTCGTCAGATGCAAGGCATATGTCCGTTATTTCATTAACGGGTTTAAGTCCCCATCTTTTAAAATTATATTGATTAATATTTTGATATGACATTCAACAATAAATACATTATATCGTAGTATTTATGATAAAAAGAAAAAATGATTACAATAGATAAAGAATTTTATTCATCACCATATTATTTTTTTCTTAGAGATAAAGGTAAATATTGCAATTTATACTTTTCGTCAGAAGAAACTTTAAGTGAGGCAAGAAAAAAAGATTCAATGGTTAAAGTTCCGAAAGAAAAAGTTAAGCATGTTATCAATTATTTGGAAAAAGTATTAAAAGATAAAAATAAGAAATCCACTAAGAAAATTTCTGGTGAGATAGATGAGCTTGTTAATTCTGATGGGTCTTTATCAAATAGTAAATTACCTATTTTAAATCCTGCTCTTGCCCCTAAAAAAACTATGGACCAAACCGTTGCTGCTGCGAGAATTACAAACGACCCAATATCTCGTGGTTATAGAACTTATTATGGTGAATCAGTTGAAGACGATGTCAATGAAATTGATATGTCAAAAGCATTTGGATATGAAGAAACTGAGGATATGGATGGTAAGGAAACTTACAAATATTTGGTTAAAAAGTTAAAGATAGATCCTGATGAGGCGAAAGAAAGAGTTAAACAACAAGGAAAAGATCCTTCAGGAAAAAAAGATAAAAAATCAAAATATTATAAAGATAAAAATTTTATAACAAGGGCGACACTATCTGAAATTCAAAAACAAAATGCAATTAAAATGGTTGAAGACATTTTGATGAAAAAAAGAAATCAAAATAATTCTGAGGTAAATAAAAAAGATAAAGAAATTTCTAGCGTTTTGAAAAAAAACATAAAAGTTCTAGCCAAACAAATGGATAAAGAAGGTTTATCAAAAAAAGATTTAATTAAATTATTAGACAGTGAATAGAGAACTATATAACTCAAATAAAGGCAGAATACACTTTCCTGATGATAAGAGAGAACATATGAGAATATGTTTCCTTAAAGTAAAAAATGCGGATGAAAGTGTTGAAGGGTATAAAAGAAACCAAGAACTTCAAAATCAATCATTCATTGACTACAAACAATTAAAAAGAATAAAGAACTTTTTTGATAACTTCAAAGGAGATCAAAAACATCCTTCATTTATATTAAATGGTGGCGTGATTATGAAGAATTGGGTAAACAATGAATTAAGAAAAATGAGGGAATATATAAAGACAACAAAAAAACATAAAATGGATGCTGGTATGCAAAATCAATTTTTGAGCCCGCACCAAAAAAATAATTTTAATAATGTAAGACCATCTCAAGAACATTCAAAAACTGTTGATAAATATAATGCGGCGGTTACTGAAAGTTTAAAGAGAATAACTGAATTAATATCAAAAATTTAAAAACAAAAAATATGGCAACAGAAATTACAATTAATTTAGCACAAACCGAAAAAAATAACCTATCATCCATTGCTGAGGTTGAAAGAGCAAAACTCATTCCAAAAAATGATTATAACGAAGTTGGTAACCCTTATTCCGCTGTAAACAAAGATGCAATTGCGGACGGAGACGATAAAGGTAAAGGTACTGGAGTTTTTTTGGACGTTTATAACGGAGGTGCCGGAGACGTAACAGACGTTCTTGAAAGAAAAAATGAAATTAAAATAAACAAATTTAACGACTCAAAACCTTATCCTAACTTCTAATGAAATTAAATGGGGTCTTAAAATCATTAATTTGTGAGGTCGCATCTTTGGAATCAGTGTCTGACGCCATAGAAAAAAGAAGGGTGATCATAATCTATTATGATGGAGATGAACCTGGCGGTAGAGGCTTGCGTGAAGTTGAACCGGTTGCATTAGGAAGGAGTAAGGCCGGTAACTTAGTTATGCGTGCTTGGGATAGAGAGGGGGCTTCTTATACCGCATACAAAGGAGAACAACCATTACCTGGATGGAGATTATTCAGACTAGATAAAATTTTAACATTAAATCCGACTCGTGAGGTTTACAATGAACCAAGGCCTAATTATAATTTTAATGGAGATAGGAGTATGCGTAGTGTTTTTGCGATCGCAAAATTTGATAATGAACAAGAGGCTTAATAAAAAAAATAATATATGGACGATTTAATGCAAAGATTAGCTAGAGCTAAAATGGTTATGGACAAATCTGATACCATAAAAAGCAATAAAGGAGATGTTTATCCCCAACAATCAATGGTACAAGATTTTGATGTACCAATGGCAAAATACAATATACCAAAAGAGTTCTTACAAGAAAATCAATCAGTTAACCAACCATACCTATCTTCAATTCCAAGAGATAACATAAAACCATTTGCACCCACAAGTGTTGAAGCGATAAAAAATTCTAAACTTCCTGAAGAAATTAAGAAGTTAATGATTGAACACCCAATATCTCAACCAGCACAAAATAAAGAAGTTTTATTGTCAAATGATTTAATAGAAAGGGCATCAAGATTGATGAAAAATGAATCATCTAATAACTACATTCCAGAATCAACAAAAACTAAACCACAATCACCAAAAGATTCACAAATTGACTATGGTTTAATTAAACAAATGATTAAAGAAGTTGTTGAAGATACTTTACATAAAAACGGATTGATTCCTGAAAAAGAAGAAAAGACAAATGAATTATTTTCTTTTAGAGTAGGTAAACACATTTTTGAAGGCAAGATAAGTAAGATTAAAAAACTTTCTTAAATAGAAATGAAATTATAAAAAACCCAATCAATTTAGATTGGGTTTTTTGTCATTTATTCTATTCCTTTTGATAAGAGTGGACTATTTATATGATATGGATAAAATTTTAAAAGAAAGAATAATAAAAGAATACCTGTCAGGTAAAGGTTCAACAACAATTGCTAAAGAATTAAATATCTATAAGCCAGGGGTTTTAAAAGTAATTAGGGATGCCAATTTAACAAGAAAAAGAGATAGGTGTAAATCATTAGAAATTATTAGTGAAGGGGATATTTTTTATGTCAAAAGAAAATGTCCATCATGCGGAAATGATATTAAAACAACTTCAAAATATAAGGTTATTGCTTGTAGAAATCATTTTAGTTCAATAAAAAATAAAAGTTTATGTAGAAAATGCTATTCAAAGTTACAAGAGGGGGAAGGTAACCCTTTTTACGGTAAAAAACACACAAAAGAAACAAAAGTAAAAATATCTAAAAATAGAGAAGGTAAAGCAACAGGGAAAGATAATTCAATGTATGAAGAAATATGGAGAGACAAAGCAAGAAAAAATTTAATTAATAAATGGAATAGTGGTGATTTAGAAAAAACCAGAAAACTTATGTCGGAAAAATTAAAAGAGACAATAAGATTAGGTAAACTAAAATCTGTTAATGTTTCTAAAAAAGAAAAAGAAATTCTTAAACAAATAGAAAAATTGGGATTTGATGTTGTTGGATCACATAAAGTTGATACAAAAATATGCGATATTTACATACCTTCATTAAATTTAATTATTGAATATAACGGGGACTATTGGCACTGCAACCCTAAAAAATACAATTCGATGTATTTTAATAAGAAAAAAAATAAATATGCTTGGGAAATTTGGGAATATGATGAAATCAGAGTTGAATTAATTAAAAATAATGGTTATAATTTAGAAGTTATTTGGGAAACCGATTTAAAAAATAACAATAAAATTATAAATCACATTATTGAAAAATATGTCAAAAATTAATGTTTTAGTTGTCCCATCAGATAAATCGGGATGTGGTAAATGGAGGTCGGTTGACCCCCATGTGTTCTTGCAAAAAATGTATCCCGAAGAGTTTAATGTAGATATCATTTATGAATTTTCATACGATGATTTAAATCTTTTCAAGAAATATGAAATTGTTGCTTTTCATAGAAGCCTTGGTCCTGATTTTGAAAAGGCAAATGAATTAATACTTAAATTGAATGATCTTGGTATTATTACCATTGACGATATTGATGATTATTGGATGCCAGGAAAAGAACACCCGATACACGACATAATCAAATTCAATAAAATTAATGAAAAAATTGTTGCAAATTTAAAAGTATCAAAATATGTTACGACAACAACATCTTTATTTGCGGATGAAATTAGAAAAACTAATAAAAATGTTTTTGTTTTTCCAAATGCCGTTAATCCAAATGAAGCACAATTTAAAGAACCAACAATTGAATCGGATAGATTAAGAGTTGGGTGGTTAGGTGGTTCATCACATCTTCACGATTTAGAATTGTTGGATCAATCTTTTAGCAAGTTAACGTCATTCAGTTCCAAATTACAATATGTTCTATGTGGATTTGATACAAGAGGTACGGTTACCGAAATAAATCAACAAACAGGAGAACACACAAAAAGAAATATTACTCCCCAAGAAACAGTTTGGGCTAAGTATGAGGAAATTTTTACTCAAAAATATTCAATAGTGTCCGAAGAATATAGAAAATTTTTAGAAAAATATATTCAAGAACCTTATCCTAATGAGGTAAATGAGTCATATTCTAGAGTGTGGACAAAACCTGTTCAGTCATACGCGAAAAATTATTCCAAATTTGATGTATCTTTGGCACCAATCAAAAACAATATGTTCAACAGAATGAAATCTCAGTTAAAGGTTATTGAGGCTGGATTCTATAAAAAAGCATTAATTGCATCAAATATTGGTCCATATACAATAGATTTGAAACATTGCTTAGATAATGGTAAATTTGTTGATGGAAATGCGTTGTTGGTTGATGAGAATAGAAATCATACTGATTGGGCTAAGTTTATTGAAAAATTACTTAAAAACCCAAATATGATAAATGATATGGGAGAAAGGTTATATGAAACGGTTAAAGATGTTTATGACCTTAATAACGTAACAAAAACTCGTAGAGAATTTTATTTAAGTATTATAAAATAAAAATATGATAAACGTTCCATTAACAAAGATGTTGTTTTTAGATATTGAAACTGTTGGGTGTGAACCTAATTGGGAAGAGTTTAAAAAAAACAAAAAAGAACTTGCATTTCAGTTTGAATATATCGAGGATAATATTAGGAAAAGATTTCCTGAGGACTCAAATATTCCTGTTGAAAATTTGTTTCTTAATAGGTCGGCATTAATACCTGAATTTCTAAAAATCGTTTGTGTAAGTGTCGCATTTGTAATGGATGATGGAAAGGTTAAAATACAATCGTTTTATAGTGATGATGAAGGAAAATTACTTGCGGACGTACAAAAGTTGTTAAATCGTACTGGTGATTTGGGGTTTTATTTGTGTGGACATAACGTAAAAGGATTTGATATTCCAACATTGGCAAAACGTATGATGATGTATGGATTAGAACCCCCAAAAATATTACCTAGCTATGATACAAAACCTTGGGAAGTTAAAGCGATTGATACAAAAGATATATGGCAATATGGCGGATATGGTCAATTTGCATCTCTTGAACTTATGTGTGTTTGTATGGGTATTGAGTCATCAAAAAATACAGAAGTTACGGGAAACAGAGTTCATGAGGCGTATTGGGTTGATAAAAATATTGAAGGTATCGTTAAGTATTGTGAAAAAGATGTTATGGTTTTAATAGAATTAATAAAAAAAATAAAACAATTAAAATGATAGAAAATAATAATGATCTAGATTCGGATATTTGGAAAGAGATCAAAGAACAATTTGAAAATTTAAAGTTGGCTAGTGGTGTTGATCCAGATGAAACTTATCAGAGAAGCCTTGAAGATATGTTTGGATTAACTCAAGAAGATATGGATGATATGGATAGACACACAGAGGTGGTTTTAAGGACAAAACAGATTGATGTTAATGTAATTGATGATTCGGCTGTATTTCCAAAATATGCCTATCCTACGGACTCCGGATTTGATTTATATTCAACAATAGATTACACATTACCTCCATTTGGTAGGGCGTTGATTCCAACAGGTTTGAGGTTTTCTTTTGATGAAGGAACCGAATTACAAATTAGACCAAAGAGTGGGTTGGCAATTAATCAAGGATTGACGGTGTTGAATACACCCGGCACCGCAGATGCAGGATTTTCAGGGGAGATCAAAGTTATTTTGTTTAATACAAACAACTACGATTTTAAAATCAATAAAGGAATGAAAATTGCTCAAGCCGTATTTTGTCCTGTCATGAATGGTAGATATATCAATTTCAACCGTGTTGATGAAATCAAAGAAAAGGACAGAAAAGATAATGGATTCGGTAGCACCGGAATACAAAATATTTTATAATGTTAACAATAGGATACTCAACGAGAGAACCAAAACCAGAGTTCATAGAATATCTAAAAAAGAGTTCGGGATATAAAAAGATAGAAGTTATTGAAAAAGTTAATAAAGGTGATAAATCTTTATCTCAAGTATATAATGAGATCTTATCCGAATCAAAAACTGACATAATTGTTTTTTGCCACGATGACATTTATTTTGATACCACCGGATGGTATGGAAAAATAATGAAACATTTTGAAAAAAGTGATTTTGGCATAATTGGCATGGCTGGAACAACCAGCCTGCCATCAAGTGGAATGTGGTGGGAAGATAGAAAAAAAATGATCGGTATTGTCAATCACGAACACGAAGGAAAAAAATGGGAATCAAAATATTCTGATTCGTTAAGTAATGATATTGAACAAACAATAATTGTTGATGGTCTCTTCATTGCCATAGATAGAAAAAGAATAAAGAAAAACTTTAATGAAGAGTTTAAAGGATTCCATTTTTATGATCTCCCATTTTGTTTTGAAAACCATTTAGAAGGAGTTAAAGTTGGTGTAATAACCAATATTAGAATAACTCACAAATCAATTGGACAAACGAACGAAAAGTGGGAAGAAAATAGATTATTTTTTGCAGAAAAATACAAAGACAATCTACCGACAAAATTACCAATTAACCCAAACAAACGACTTAAAGTTTTAATTTCTTGTTTATTCTTCAAAACATTTACAGGTTCTGAGTTATACGTTTATGAACTAGCAAAAAATCTAATGACTCAAAATTGTGATGTTACGGTTATGTCTCAAATTGGTGGTCCATTAACAGATATGGCAAAGAGATTGGGTATCAGGTGCATAACATTTGAACAAGCTCCAGGATTCAAACTTGGTGATGGGAAATGGGGAGTTAACACGCCGGAAGGATTCAAACCATCAACTGAAAATATGATGTATAGGGTATCTGATGTTAATTTTGACGTAATACATATGCAACATAAACCTGTTGCAGAAAGAATGGTTCAGTTTTATCCTGAGATACCAAAAATATATACAATACATTCAGAGGTGATTGATTTGGAACATCCAATAAAACACGAATCAATAAAAAAATATATTACCATAAGACCTGAAATTAAAAGTTTTATAGTCAACGATTTTCAAATACCTGAAGAAGACATTGAGATAATATACAATCCCGTTGATAATGATAAGTTTAAACCAAAGTCATTAAATCAACAAAAATCGGTTTTGTTTGTGGGTACAATTGATTACTTGAGGAGAGAAACTATTATGGATCTAATTGATTACACCAAAGAGAATGGTAAAGAATTGTGGTTAATGGGAGAAGATAAACAAGATTATTTACCATCTATGCTTTCACAAGAACACGTAAAACATTTTAAACCATCTTGGAATGTTGAAAAGTTAATTAACGAGTGTGAAGAAACAGCGGGGATTCAGCTTGGGAGAACAACTATTGAAAGTTGGTTATGTAATAAACCAAGTTGGATTTATAAAGTAAATTCAACAGGAATGGTAGAGTCAAAAGAACGAATTGATCCTCCTAATGATTTAGAAAAATATTATGCCACCAATGTTGCAAAAAAAATAAGAGAAGAATACATTAAAATATTATAATGAAATTATTAATTAAATTTCCCACAAGAAATCGTAAAAATAAATTTTTTAAAGTCCTTAAAAAATATCAAAATTTATGTGAGGATCTAACAAATACTTATTTTTTAATAACATTAGACAATGATGATGAAAGTATGTTACCCTCTGAGGTTGATCAGATATTTAGAACATTTGAAAATGTTAAAGTAATTTATGGCAATAGTAATTCTAAAATACATGCAATTAATAGAGATATTGAATTGGTGGATGATTGGGATATTGTGTTACTAGCATCGGACGATATGGTCCCAAAAGTTAAAGGATATGATAATGTTATTCGTGACAAAATGAAAGAAAATTATCCTGATACGGATGGTGTTCTATGGTTCAACGATGGACATCAAGGAAATAAATTAAACACCTTATCCATTCTTGGTAAAAAATATTATGATAGATTTGGTTATATTTATTATCCCGAATACAAATCAGTTTGGTCGGATAATGAATTTATGATGGTAGGTAATTTACTTGGAAAACAAACATACTTTGATGAAGTTATAATTGAACATGAACATCCTGATTGGGGTTATGGTAATAGAGATGTTATACATCAAATTAATTCCAATAATGAAAACCACGATAAACTACTTTTTATGAAACGAAAAGAAAACAACTTCTTTTTATGAAAAAAATTATTAATCTTGGGTTATAAATAAAATATTAAAAATGGACATACACGATATAAATAATTTTAAAGTATTATCAGAAATAATAAATAGCGGTGATGTTTTAGTTGATGTTGGATCTAATATAGGGGATTACACTAATTTCTTTAAAGAAATTTTAAAAGAATCCGGTAAAATCTATTCAATAGAATTGTCACCCGATTCTTATGAAATATTAAAAGAACAAAATAAAAATAGTGGGAATGTGATAGTTCTTAATTATGCTATTTCAGATAAAAATGAAATTATTCCTTATTTTAAAGGTAAACATCATTGTTTACATAATATATTAGGTTATGATGTAATTAATAATTTAAGCGATAAATCAGGTGAGATAGAATCAATAAGATTGGATACTTTATTGAAAAACGAATTAAATATTAAATTAATAAAAATTGATGTTGAAGGTGCCGAATTAATGGTATTAAACGGTCTTACAAATATTTTAAATTGTGTTCAATATATTTTAGTAGAATGTCACTTTGAAAAAGATTGGGAAGAAATAAAAAATTTATTATTGAATGAATATAAATTTGATTGTAAAAATATTAGCGCTGATAAAAAAGAAGAAACAATAAGCGAAAAAAGTAATTTGGCTTATCAATGTTTTTGTAAAAAAAAAATAATATAAAGTATGGACAAATTAAAAATTCATTGTGATAAAAAAAATTTCAATAAAATTACAGAAGAACAACTTTTATATTTTGGTAAAGTAGAGAATGAAATAATAAAAAATAATAAAACTTTTAGAGATATAAATAATGAAGATATTAATAGAATAATAGAATATACTGATATAGAAAATTGTGATTTTATTTATTATCCATATAAAATATCAAAAAACGAAAATTTAACAAAATTAATTGAAGATTCGGAAAAATACGATAAAAAAATTTTATTATATTATAATGATGATGACGATGAAATTTTCAATTTTAAAAATTCAATTTTTTTTAGAACTTCTATTTATAAATCAAAAAAACCGAAAAATTATTTTTCAGTACCAGCATTTTGTAACGATTTAAAAAAAGAGAATGATTATTTTTTTAAAGAAAAAAATAAAACTCCCGTCATTGGGTTTTGTGGTTCATTAACTCATAGAGATAGAAAAACTATGATTGATGTGGTAAAAAATTCTAAAAATTTATCAAATAATTTTATAATTAGAAATGATTTTTGGGGTGGTAAAATATGGGATCATGATATTAGACAAGAATATATATTAAACACTTTAAATTCTGATTTTGTTATTTGTGTTAGAGGTGCTGGTAATTTTTCATATAGATTTTATGAAACGTTATGTTTAGGGAAAATACCATTAATTTTAGATACAGATATGAGTTTTCCATTTGAAGATTTTATAAATTATGATGATAAAATATTAAAAATTAATCGTGACGATTTAAAAAATATTGAAGATATAGTATATAATTTTTGGGAAAAAATAGATGAATATGTTGACTTTCAAAAATCAATGGTTAAATTTTGGGATAATTATCTATCACCAATAGGTCACATAAAAACATTAAATAAGTATAAATATGAAATTAATAAGTTATTACACTGAGACACATGAAATTTTATTGAATAAATTTTTTATCCCATCAATAAAATCTGAAGATAATTTTGATTTAAGACTAAAAAAAGGGGTACAACATTCTGAGGATGGTAATTATTTTTCAAGAGGTTTTAATTTGGCGACAAGAGATAAAATAGAATTTTTGTATGAACAATTAAATTCTTCAGATGAAAATGAATTTGTTTTATTTTCTGATGTTGATATAATTTTTTTAAAACCTATTATGGATTATTTAAAAACATATCAATCCTATGATGCGGTATTTCAAAAAGGATATGATTTTTTAAATACTGGATTTTTTATGGTAAAAAATACTGAAGAAATTAGAGATCTTTTTAATTTATCTATTGAAAAAATACCTAACCATCACGATGACCAAGAAGTAATAAATAAATTAATTTTAGACACTAAAATCAATTATACTACTTTTGGTGATGAAATATTAAATCCTGCGGCAATAATTGGTAAAAAAATATGGTCTGGCGAAGAATTCATTTTACCAAAAAAAACAATTCTATTTCATGCATGTTGGTGTGCGGGGATTGATAATAAAATAAAATTTTTAGAATATGTTAGAGATAACAAAACAATTACGACCTAAAAGTAAAATACCACCTTATCCAAATTATCATAATGGATTATATTTTGAAGAATATTTTTTTGAAAAATTTATTTATAATCATAAAGAATTGATATTAAACGATTATAATTATTTACCAATTTTCTGGACTAACTGTTACACAAATAAAGTTTTTAAAAATGAATTTTATGATATTCAAAATGTTTTAGACAAATTAGATAATTCAAAAAAATATTTTACCATATCTCAACATGATGATTGTGTTTATGAAAAATTACCACAAGAAACTTTAATTTTTTCTATGGGAGGTAATAAAAAGGGGAAAAATATAATACCAATTCCTTTAATTTGTTCACCGATAAATTATCCAAAAAAAAATAAAGAATTAAAAATATCTTTTGTTGGTTCATTAACACATCCAATAAGAAATCTTTTATATGAAAATCTAAAAAACGATAAAGACTTTATTTTTAGTGTTAAAGGATGGGAATTAATCACAAATGATAAAAACATTTTTAATTTTATGGACACAATGTCTAAAAGTGTTTTTTCTTTATGTCCAAGAGGATATGGTAAATCAAGTTTTCGTCTTTATGAATCTATGCAACTTGATTCAATACCTATTTATGTTTATGATGAAAAATGGTTACCATGGGAAAATGAAATTAATTGGTCTGATTTGTCAATTCTTATTTCAGAAAATGAAATAAAAGAAATAAAAAATAAAATATCCTCAGTTAATGTTGAAAAAATGATATCATATAAAAATGAAATTTTTGACGATTTTTTTACATATAATGGGGTATATGAAAAAATAATAAAATTATTAAAAAATGGTAATATCTAATTCAAGAAATGCGGGTTTATTCGCTGAAATAACAACAGTTATAAGACATTTAAAAAAAATAAAAGATGAAAACAAAAAAATAAAAATTGATTGGAATGGATCTAATTCTTTATATTATGAAAAAGAATATGGTGAAAATGTTTGGGAATATTATTTTGAACAAATAGATGATAATGTTGAAAATGAAAAAATTGATTATGTTTTATCTGACTATATACCAATTTCAAATATTGAAAACTTAAATATTAGAGAAACTTTCAATTATTATTTTAAAAATTTTATTAGATTAAATGAAAAAACTAATAAAATAATTGAAGAAGAAATCAAAAAAGTTAATAAAAAAACCTTAGGTATACATATAAGAAAGACTGATAAATTTTTAGGTCAAATGTTTAATGAACCAATGGCAATTCCAATAGATGATAGTAAAGTTTTTGAACTAATTGATAATAAAATAATTTATTATGATAATATTTTTTTAGCAACTGATTGTGAATATACATATAATTCTTTTAAAGAAAAATATAAAGATATTCTAATTGAAAATAAAAGAATTCGAGGTAATGGTATAAAAGCAATACACACAGATAATAAAAATAATGGATATAAGAAGGGATTAGAGGCGTTAATTGATAGTTACATTTTAAGTAATTGTGGATTTTTAATTAGATCAACATCTAATTTATCTTCCTTTAGTATGTTTTTGAATTTAGATCTTGATTGTATCAACATAAATGAAATTTTTAGAAATGATAAAAGAGAATACGAATTTAATTTAATAAGTAAGTTATGAAAATAGTACAAATTGGTTCACACAAAGGTTATGATGATTTAACAAAATTAGTAAAAACAATGACCACTCAAAATATAGAGATTTTAATACTTATTGAACCACAAAGTGAATTTAATTCTAGTTTAAAAGAATGTTATTTAGGTTACAATTTTTTTATTGAAAATATTATAATAACAAATGATGATAAATTAAAAAAATGTAAATTTTATTCATGTGAAGAGGATAAAAATAAAGAAATATCATCATTAAAAAAAGAACATTTATTTAAACACAATCAATATAATTTTAATGAAAAAGAAATTAAATGTTTAACATTAAATAATCTTTTATTAAAATATGAAATAAAAGATTTAGATATTTTATTTATTGATTCTGAGGGGTTTGATGGTGAAATTATAAAAAGTATTGATTATGAAAAATTCAATATTAAAAAAATATTTTATGAGAATTTACATATAAATAATGAAGATGTTATTAATTTTTTAGAAGAAAAAAATTATATAATAAATAAGAACGTTTTATTGAATGGTTGGACAAATGAAGCAATTAAAAAAACTAATTAAAATATACAACGATATTGTATAATAATTAATTCACAATTTAATTATTAGTTGTTTATCAGTTTACTCTATTTATAAATAAATTAAATTAATGAGTAAACCGACAAAAAAACAATCGTCCGTTACTACTTCAAATGAAGAGGGTGGTGCAAAAACAAAAAAGCAGTTAATTTGTTCAATTGTTAAGAGGCAGACTAAACAAAAATTTTTATCAGAAAATCAAAAATTTTATTATGATAAATTAATTGCGAATCAAATAACGATTTGTTCTGGTCCTGCCGGGGTAGGTAAAAGTTACATCGCAATGAAATCTGCAGTAGATTTGTTAGTTGATCCTGAGACACCGTACGAGAAAATTATTATTGTTAGACCAGCGGTTGAGGCTGAGGAAAAACTTGGAAGTTTGCCTGGTGGAGTTGAAGAAAAACTTGACCCGTATATTTTTCCTTCATATTATTTGTTAAATAAAATAATAGGTAAGGATCTTAGAGAAAGATTAAAAAATATTGAAGCAATTGAAGTTTTTGCTTTGGCTTATATGAGAGGTATGAATATAGACAATTCTATTCTTATTTTTGAAGAAGCTCAAAACTCAACTCCAAGTCAAATGAAATTATTATTAACAAGGATTGGTTTTAATTCAAAATTTTTCATCTCAGGTGATTTAGAACAATTTGACAGACATAAAGATAAAACTCAAACTGGATTATGGGACGCACTGAGTAAATTTCAGAATGTGCCAGATATAGGTGTTTTTGAGTTTGAAAGCAAAGATATAGTTAGAAACCCTTTAATATCCCAAATATTAAAAAAATACGAACCAAACAATTTAAATGAATGAGAATAGGAATTGAAATAAATGGAGTTTTGAGAGACACGCTTAAAAAGATACAACAAGAGTATGAAAAATGGTATCTGAACGAAAACTTTAAAAACATAAAATTGACTGAAGGTGAGGACACAGTTGAAAGAAAAATAATTTCAAGTGTGTCCTCACTTGATTTGAGTAAGTACCTCTCTTTCAAAGATGAGAACGAAATATATGATTTCCTCTACAAGGAACATACTATGGAAATATTTGGTCATGCCGGATCTGTAGAAAATAACGGTATGAATAATTTAAATGAGTTTTATCTTGATATGAGAGATTTTCATGAAATTATTATTGTTTCAGATGAGATAGGAAAATCAAAGCCGGCATCTTTATTTTTTTTGGCGAAGTTTGGTTGTTTGATTGAAAACGTCAAATTTTATAGCGAATTAACAATTAATTCTATGTGGGACTCAATAGACATTTTACTTACGGCAAATCCTAGCTTATTATTAAATTGTCCCGAAAATAAACAAGTTATTAAATTTAATACCGAATATAATTCTGAAATTAAAGTTGATGATTCAATATCAAGTATTAAAGAACTAAAAGAAAAAATAAAAAAATATGATTAATGTATTAGGTGAAAATTACTATATTGACTTGGATGAAGTTGAGAAGTATTTGGACATGAGTGATGAGTCTATTGAACAAAGTATGAGTGGAAGTACGGAAATGAAAATTAATGTTATAAAATTTGAGATGGTTAAAATGATGTTGGAAACCGTACTATCTGAACACGATGACATGGATGAAAAAATTGGTGTCAAATCATCTGCAACAAGTATACCATTTAAAATCGCATTCAATACACTTTTAAATAAAAAACTTATAAATTACTATTAATATGGTCGATAATTCATTAAAAGAAAAAGTTTTAAAATCAATTGAGATACTAAAAAATAAAAATGCCAGACTTTATTTTTTAACTCAAGATACAAAAGGAAATGCTAAGGCATCTGTTAGATTTATATATCAAGTTGCAAAAACATTGAAAGACAATGGATTTAATCCAATAATTTTACACGAAAAAAATGATTATACTGGTGTGTCAAAATGGCTTGGTGAAGAATATATGGCAATTCCCCATAAAGTTATTGAGGGTCAAAATTTGGAAATTTCACCAGAGGACTTTTTAATTATACCTGAAATTTTTGGGTTCATTATGGATCAAGTTAAACAACTACCATGTGCTAAAATTGTTTTGGCTCAATCTTACGCATATATTGTTGAGACGTTGCAACCAGGACAAAATTGGGCTCAATATGGGTTTTTTAAATGTATAACAACAACAAATGTTCAAAAGGAATATATTGAAAGGGTTATGAGACAATCCACGTTTGACGTTATTAAACCTTACATATCTGATTGTTTTTATCCTAAAAAACAACCTCCAATGCCAATTATTGGTGTTCATACAAAAGAACAAAGTGATGCGGTTAATATAATCAAAACTTTTTATTTAAAGTTCCCACAATACAGATGGTTTACATTTAGAGATTTGAGAGGTCTTACTGAGTTTGAATTTTCTAATTCTTTACGAGATTGTTTTGTTAGTGTTTGGATTGATGATGAAAGTGGATTTGGTACATTCCCATTGGAATCTATGAAATCTAACGTACCTGTAATTGGTAAAATTCCAAACTTACCTGCTGAATGGATGACAGAAGATAATGGTGTTTGGATAACAGATAAAAATTTAATTGTCGATGTAATTGCGGATTTCATTCAAAATTGGTTAGAGGATAATATAAAGCCAGAAATATATGATGAAATGAAAAAAACGGCAGATAAATACTCAAATAAACAAGAATTTGAAAGTTCTGTAACAACTTTATTTGAAAGTTTTTTAAATAACAGAGCAAAATCATTTGAAGAACAAACTATTAAAACAGAGGAATAATATGGAAAATAAGTTATCGTTATCAGTTATATTACCAATAAAATCAAGTAAGGCAAAAAATTTTGATGAATTTTTTGATAAGGCAATTAATTCTTTGAAAGAACAAAAAGTTGATTTTGAAGAATTAGTGATAGTTCATACTCAAGAAGAAACGTTAATTAGTTTTTTAAATAATTACGATTTTGGTAAATTGAATGTTACAAGAATATTGTGGGATAAAGAACCTAATTATTCTTCACAAATAAATTATGGTGTTGAAAAGGCTAAAGGTACGTGGGTTTCGTTATTTGAATTTGATGACGAATATTCTTCTATTTGGTTTAAAAATGTGAAAACATATTCTGAGGTATATCCTGATGTTCAGATGTTTTTACCTATTGTTGTGGAAGTTGACGAAAAGGGTGTTTTTGCCGGATTTACAAATGAGGCGACATTTGCCGCTAACTTCGCACAAGAAGTTGGATTTTTAACAAATGAAACTTTACATGATTATCAGAATTTTCAAACAGCAGGTTCTGTAATTAAAAAATCGGTATTTGAAGATTTTGGTGGTTTAAAACCATCGATAAAGTTGACATTTATTTATGAATTCTTATTAAGAATTACATATAATTCTGTATCAGTAATAACTATACCCAAACTTGGATATAAGCACATTAACATGAGAGAAGGATCAATATTTTGGAATTATAAAAACGGTGAAAATAAAATGATTGATGATGAAGTTAAATTCTGGATTCAAACCGCTAAAAAAGAATATTTCTTCACTGACGATAGAGTCATAAAATATTCATCTGAAAATGTATAATGCAAGAAACTATATCTGGACAAACGGAATCTATTTTGTCCAAAAAAAGAGGTAGAAAATCGATTAAAGAAAATTATTTTGATGTAAGAGAAGAAAATGCTGTTAGAAATTTTTTAATAGCAAAAACTTCAGAAGAGAAAAATAAAATATATAATCAATTTTTGAGAGATCCTCTTGATAAAATGATATCGTCAATTATAAGACGTTACAAGTTGTATCGTAAAGATATGGATTTTATTGAAATTCATACCGATACTCATTCTTTTTTGATGACCAAGGTTGATAAGTTTAAGCCATCAAAAAATAAAAAAGCTTATTCTTATTTTGGTACCATTTGTAAGAATTATTTGATGGGTCAAATAATAAAAGATCAAAAAGAAACAAATCGTAAAATATCATATGAAGATATTTCATCAAGTATTCAGGAAAGACCTGATATGATATATCGTATTGACAATGATGAAGTGGTGGAAACCGATGTTATTATAAATAAGTACTTAACAGAGTTAAAAGAATTTATTTCTGATGATACTTTAAATGATAATGAAAGAAAAATAGGATTTGCTTTAATTGATTTATTTGACAATTATGAAACCATATTCTCAGGGGCTGATAACAACAAGTTTAACAAAAATGTTATTTTACTCTCTTTAAGAGAAATGACCAATCTTAGTACAAAAGAAATTAGAAATTCAATAAAAAGATTTAAAAAACTTTATTTAGTTATTCAACATGATATGAAAAATTAAATAATAATATTTAGAAATATATGCCAAGACCATTGAGGAAAGAAATTAGTTTTACGAAAGATTCCATTTTATCTCTTATGCAAGAAATTTATAATGAACTTGTTGAGCAAAGACAAACTGCAATAAGAATACAAAATAAAATGTTAACCATGTTAAAAGATCCTGCCGATATGGTAACGATTGGACCCGTAATTGAAAAACAACAAAAAATTGTTAATGAATGCGTGGAAAAAAAGATTAGTCTTTCAAAACTACAATCAAGTATTTGGGAAAAATCTAATTCAAATACTGAGTCATTTTCTCTTGCCGATTTAGATGATGATTTAATTAAAAATCTTATAGAAAAAGACGTTTCTAATGATGAAGAGACTTATAAAATGAAATAATTTATGCCGTCACCTGATTTAAATTCTTTGGGGCTGGATATTTCCAGTAAAATTAATTCGGCTAAAACCGCATTGGAATCTTTTAAAAATGAGAAGGATATTAAAAGATCTGCGGCAAATTCTGCATCACAATCAAACAATGAAACCACATCACAATTAGATAAAATAAAAGATGCTCAAAAAAGATTTCAGAGAGAGACCGAAAACTTAATGGACAAATTGATGGGGTTTTTAGGGCAGACTAAGGGTAACGGTTCAAGTACAATAAAATATCTTAGAAAAAAAATATTAGAGGCTTGTGTTGAAATAGAACCTAAAATTTCTATAATAATAAAAGAACAAGCAATTAAGGCGTTAGGTGGATCTCAGGAACAAAGTTATAGGGGTATTTCGGCAAGTATTATTAAATCACAGCCATTGCCATCGATGCCTCAAAGTCCTAACGATAATAGTGTTTATATTCCTGTTCAATCTATTGATTTTTTTTCTAACTTAAAAAGTTCACCTGAAAGTTCTTTTGGTAAAGTTTGGTATGAGAAACCTGAGCCATCATCGGATTTTGACTTTAAACCATTTGGTGGGAATGTTAGTTTCCCAATGAATAAACAACTTTATCAGTTGATGGATTCTGCAAACGCTGGTAGGTCTTTGTCTCAAATATTAGGTAAAAATTATCAAGGTAAATCCGGTCAAAATTTATTTGACGTGCAATACACAAAAACAAATGGATTTGGTGTTTCAGGTGATTATTTCAGAGTAATTTTGCTTGATAGGAATGACGGAAAATCAGACAACTCAACGGTTAATAAAGTTGGGCAATTTATTAGTGATTACTATAGTACGATTAGTCTTATTGACTCTGTGGACATTGGAGCACAACTTGTTAATATAATTTCAGGTGCAATTAATATTAATGCAAAAATTGGAATTGGGCAATTAGAAAATCAAAGTAAGTTTTCATTAATTGTTCAACGAGTTTTGGGGTTATGTTTTGACGAAAGAAGACAAATTGATGTAAGTGGTGTTGCAAAAATTGGTGAACTTGATGGTGTTGACGATAGTTTTTTTGATTTAAATGAAATTGATTTAAGAAAAATTGATCAAATAATATCAAATACCCAAAATGGGGTAATGGAATTTGAAGATTGTGACAATGTTAAAGTACCTGTTGATTCCGAATCAATTGTTAATCAATTGACTGATTTTAGAAACTCTTTAAGTGCGCAAACTAGTGACCAAAAAGTACAGGCATTAGAAAATATTATTGATTCAATTTCTCAAAATCCTGAGTGGAAATTAAAACTACCATCAACTTTTAGTACTAGTTTATCTATAGATCACAACATTATAAAAAAGATTTCATTGGCAGTTGCATCTTGTGTGTTAACTCCAAAAAATTTATTACCTCTTTTTACATTAATGTCTGTAATCCAATCTGGTGCAACTTA
>Ga0214921_10004749_pt1 | contig 19736 bp, 19 predicted proteins | sample LL1505_MetaG_FD_177992 | JGI IMG/M metagenome (GOLD analysis project Ga0214921, IMG submission 177992) | Freshwater microbial communities from Lake Lanier, Atlanta, Georgia, United States - LL-1505 | ecosystem: Environmental > Aquatic > Freshwater > Lake | place: USA: Georgia | collected...
AAACATTTATAATTGCACCTAGGATATATTTATCATTTAAAATACATAACATTACGATAGCATGTTTCATTGTATAATATAATAGAGGATAATTTTGTTATTTATCATAATTATCATCTAATATATTCTTTTCTTATTCATCATCTAGTATATTCTTTTCTGTATCTAATTCTTGATTACTTTGATTATTATCAGTCTTATCACTTAGAAAATTATCCTTATATAGCACAGCATATACTTTTTCATGAGATAAAAATACTAATTTCCCTACTGATGGATAATAATACAATTCCTGTTTACATGGAAAGAAATCAAAATCATCTTCTGAAATCCAATTAATATTAATTTTCCACTTTCTGCAATTGGTAATGCCTAGGCTAATATCATATCCATCTTCTAGTATTAATTCTAATGGGTTATTGATGAGTATACCATCGGTATTCTTCATTAGTAAATAACCAGTGAGTTTATGCGAATAAATGCTAGTTTCATCTCCTATATATAATAACATTAATTCTATATCTGATTCTTGACAAAAGCTATTGGAGGCTTTCCAGAATCCTTTTAATAGTTTATTTTCTGCATATCTGACATTAATTACCAATATCATAAAAATAATTACAATTACAATTACAAATATAAGACTAATTTGTAATAAACTAAACGATATGTCATCGGTGTTTGACATTTTTATATTATATTATTGCTTTAATTATAATATTGAATGAATTTAAAAATAAGTTAAGTAAATCCTCTATTAATAATGTGTTAATAATTTGCGTTAAATCTAATATTATAAAAATATATAATGGCGTCTTCTTTAAGCGGAATTAAAAAGGGACCAGATGAAACATTATCCATACCTTCTTATCATGTAGATAATAGTGCAAATGTAAATAAGGTTATTAATACCAAGATTAGTCAAGTTAAGGAATACCTTAATACAGAATTAACAAATATTAATTTTACTCTGAATAAATATATCAAGGAAACGAAAACAGAGGCAGATTCTGGTAAAAATAACAATGATAGAATTTATTCTATTAATACAAAAGTAATGTCATTAGAAGAAAGATTAGAATCTCACTTTCATAAACTATCATCCGAGTTAAATTGTTTAAATTCTCGATTTAAAGAATTAGAAAATAATTTTCAAAAACAATTGAAGAATAATAAAACAGAAATGGATAGATTATGTGAAGCTTATAATCAAATTGGAGAATTAAGAAAAGGACAAGAAAGTAATTTTACACAATTGCAAAATGAGTTTAATAATAGTATCAATACTCGTTTAAATGATTTAGAACTGAGGTTAAATCAAAAAATAGAACAAAATGGACGAATCGATTTGCTTCAAACTAGAATTGTTGAGGCAAATGAACCTATCATAAAACGTATCGTTGAACTTGAATCGCAACTTACTAGCCTAAATGAACAGCCATACAACCTATCTATGAAAGAACCTCCTCAATTTATAGTAATGCCACATCAAACTATTAGAAATGATGATGAGTTGATAAGAAATGAATTATTTAGATTTACACAAATTATTCAAAGTATGCAAAATGATCATATAAATCAAGTTAAAGAGAATAGGGTTGAAGAAGTTGAATCTATTATTGAAGAGAATAGAATTGAACCTATTATTGAAGAGAATAGAATTGAACCTATTATTGAAGAACCTAATATTGAAGAGAATAGGGTTGAAGAAGTTGAATCTATTATTGAAGAGAATAGAATTGAACCTATTATTGAAGAACCTAATATTGAAGAGAATAGAATTGAACCTATGATTGAAGAAGTAAATGTACCATTATCTACTAATATGCCAGTTTTAGAACATGTGAATAAATTAGAAGAAATTGGAGTAAATGACATTATAGTAAATGAATCTATCATTCCTTTAAATTTACCTATTAAATTAATGAAAAATAAAAAACCAAAAAAAAAGTAATTTAATTAATTAATTTTTATATTTGTATATATATATACATGGAAAATAACGAAGCGACTAACGGAGCATTTGAAAATCCTGAAGAACGCTCTTCAATGTTTGAAACTACAGGAGGAAAAAGTCGTCATCGAAAACGCAAACATACTAAAAAAGGAGGCAAGGCTAAAAGCCGTTCTCGGTCTCGTTCTCGATCCAAATCTAAATCGCGTTCTAAATCGAAGAGGCGTTAATAATTTAATTTATATTTAATTTTTTATTTATATATATATAAATAAAATGTCTCGTTTTGGGTTGGATGGAAATTACGAAGGTGGAGGGTTTAAAATAGAATACATAGAATATATTGTGGCAAACGATTTAGACTTTGGGCCTAATGATCAAGCACAATATGAAAATGATTACGATGGTGATGTTCCACAAGTAACATATATGCCTTATGTTTTTATGATGCAAGATACTTATGCAAAAAGGCAAGAAGAAGAACAGAAAAAGGCTAAAGTATTTAGTGCGGTATTTACTCCAATTGATAAATTAATAATGGATTATTTAAATAGTAAACAAAATGGTAAACCATATATAGAAGGTGATGCCGATAGAAAAGCAATTCAAAATCTTAGGGGATTTTCAGATTTAAATAACACTTTTCACGATCATATCGGAAAAGACTTTTTCGATTATATTAAAAGACCTTCATCTGAAGGTCCTTCTAAAAGAATTAGTTCTGACAGTACTAAATCAAAACAAACTGTATATGATAAATCTGCAAATTTAAAACAATATATCGATAGGCAAGTTGCAAATAGTGATCGTTCCTCTTCAGTAGTTATGGGGAGTATAGATCCTGAATATAATCGTTCCACTGCTTTAGCAGCGGCAGCGGGCGGTGGACATCGTCGTTCTCATAAACCTTCACAAAAGAAAACTGGCAAGGGTAAAAGTCGATCGCGTTCACGTTCTAGGTCTAGATCTAAGACGCGTTCTAAATCAAAATCAAAATCTAAAACACGAGCTAAATCCAAGTCAAAGAGACGTTAAATATGTATTAAATATTTATATTTGTTAAATATTTGCTAAATATTTATATTTGTTAAATATTTATTAAATATTTACCAAATAACTGTTATACGATGACTACTGTTAAAAGTAATAAAAATATTCCTGTTATCAATATTATACAAAAAGTATTACCCGAGCCTTATTCAGCATCATTAACTTCTATCTGTATGCTTGATTTTCTTAATAAAGATCTAAATATTGAAATTTGCTTTCAAGATATTACAGATTTAGAAATATTTTATGCCTTGTGTTTTAATATATGGAAGACATATAAAAATATACCTTTAAAAATTAGAAGTTTTAAAAACAATAATTCTTATTTAGAAAAATATAACGATATGAATATGGAGACTGTATTTAATACTACTTTAACCTTGAGTGATTTTGGAAATAATAAATTTATAATTGATATTGAATATAAAGAATCTATATATAAAGAATCTATATATAAAGAATCTATATATAAAGAATCTATATATAAAGAATCTATATATAAGATTTATTTTCATTTAGTAAATGAAGGTGGATCTAGAGTCTTAATATTAAAATGTTAAATTGATGTATCGATTTAAAATGTTAAATCAATATTTATCTATTTTTTTTCTTAAGTATTAAAATAGATATTTTATATAGTATATGGCGAACAGTAATGAAGAAAATAGTAATGTTCATGTAGCGGTTAGAATTCGTCCTTTTAATACGCGTGAAAAAGATTCAACTGTAATTACCGATTCTAAAGAAAATATAGTATTATTAACAAACCCCGCTAATAATTTAGTATCCACGTTTCAATATGACAGAATTTATAATATGGATACGACCCAAGAAGAAATATTTAATACTCTTGGTAAGAATATAATTGACAATGCATTCAAAGGTTATAACAATTGCATTTTTGCATACGGTCAAACTGGATGCTTCGCCCGAGGAACCGAATGCATGTTATATTCAGGAGAAAATATCAAAGTAGAACATGTACAACTAGGTAATAAACTAATGGGTGATGATATGACCGAACGCAACGTAGTAAAGTTATTTCGTGGAATACAACCGCTTTATAAACTTATACCTAATGACATGCGTTTTATGAATCTTAGTCATACTGTTAATCTTTCTCATATACTAGTATTAGAACACTATGGCGAACTCATCGAGCTACCCCTTATTGACTATCTTAAAAAAAATAATAAACATGAGTTTAAATTGATTTCAACGAGTGTTGAATACAATACACCTAATATTACAAGTAATATTAGACCCGATGCTTATTCAGCAGGAACTCAATGGAATAGCGATGAAATAGATAAGTGCTATAAATTTAATTCTCATGTAATAAGGATGGATTTCCTTCGAGGTATAATAGATAGATTTAAAAAGAATATCATAGATAAATATCCACTAGAAGTATATAGTAGGGTTCGAAATCCACAATCTGGAAATAATAATGAAACACATCTTCTTACCGTCCATAATAATCGAGCGAAAGAAATCATTAGCTTGGCTCAGGGCTTGGGTTTATTTTCTTATGTTGATTTTCAAAGGGATCCGTATATAAATCCCAATTATACAAATGTTATTATTGAAGACAATGGATTACTTACAAAGAAACGAGAATTCTGTATTAGACAAATAGCATATGATTTTATTGCTGAACCTATGGGTAATGGTTATTTCTACGGGTTTATGTTAGATGGTAATCATAGATTTATAGGAGCGAATTATAACGTGCTAAGGAACAGTGGTAAGTCTCATACTATGATGGGTGATACTACAAATGATTGCGGTCTAATACCTAGGATATGCCATGGGGTATTTAATTATACAGAACATCAAACATTAGTAGAAATGAGTTATTTAGAAATATATTCAGAAGAAGTCCGCGACCTACTTAAAAAATCAAATATAGCTGGCGGTCTAGTTATTAGACAGCATCCTGAATACGGTCCATATGTAGAAGGGTTGTCTCGTGTCTGCGTAACCAATCAGGATATGGTAAAGCGTTATATTGAACAGGGTAATAATGAAAGGTCTACAGCTTGTACCTTGCTAAATAATAAATCAAGCCGATCACATGCCATTATGACTTTATACATTACTCAAATCATAACAGAGAATAATGTTAAAATAAAAGAGATATATAGCAAGGTGAATTTAGTAGATTTAGCAGGAAGTGAAAAAATAGAAATGTCAGGCGTGGCGGGTGTTCAACTTACAGAAGCCATTAAGATTAATAAATCTCTTAGCACTTTAGGTCTAGTAATTAGTAAATTGGCTATGAGTTCAAATCCCACATCTGCTTCTAATTTGTTCCCGAGCGAACCCAAGAAGAAAATACAGCCGAATACTAGTCGAGGCCCCCAAAGTAAAATACCCGTGAGAGATTCATCGAATATTAAATTACAAGATCATATACCCTTCAGAGACTCTAAATTAACATGGATATTAAAAGAATCATTAGGAGGTAATAGTAAAACTTCTATGCTCGCTACTATCTCACCTAGTTCTTTGAATTATAGTGAAACGCTTGGTACTCTACGCTACGCCCTAAATGCAAAACATATTATTAACAAAGTAGCGGTAAATCAAGATACGAATGATAAATTGGTATCTGTGCTAAAGAGCGAAATAGAAACGCTTAAAATGCAATTAAAATTGCAGTCTAAAACTCCTACTCAAAATTATGAGCAATTGGCAGAAGAACTAGCACAGAGGGAAACGCTAATGCGAGAACGCGAGAAGACATGGGAACAGCGATTAGAAGAGAGTATTAACATGAATAAACTTATAAGGAATGAATTAGCTCAACAAGTAGATAAGAATGAAAAAATAGAACAGTTGAAAGTATATTACGATGCGAAATTACGAGAGCTTAAAGACGAATATGAAGACAAATATAATTCTCTTCATGCTCGTGAAAAGGCTTTAGCATTAGAAGAAATAGAAAAGTTAAAACAAAATAATATACAATTGAAGGAAAGCCTTAATAAAAATCAATGCGATTTACAAATCCAAATGAGGCAATTCATAAATGACCGAAGTCTATTAACAAAACAAATACAACAACTACAAAGCAAAGTATATAATATGGAACATGAGGACCAAATTAAAGCCATTGAATCACGATATATCAATATACAACAAAAAACAGCGGAAGAAGAAGAGAAATACAATACTCTTCAACAAAATATCAAAGAACTAAACGAACGGTTTGAAAATGACAAAAAACAATTTGATATACTCAATGAAAAGCACATCATAATATTATCCGAGGTAGATAACGAAACAAAGAATTTAGAAGACCTCAAAAAACAACATAATGAACTAAGGACCAAATTTGAGAATGAAATGGACGAGTTCAATTCACTCATCTACTGCAAAGAAAAATTACATACAGAGATCATCAATTTGAAATCGAATCTCGATTCATCGATAGAAATCGCCAAAGATACTATTAAGACGCCTACTATAGAACAATTACTGAAAATACAGGAGAATTTTGAAAGTATATTAAAAAATATAAACAGTGTTTAATCTAAGTGTTTAAACGTGTTTTACCATAAATGCTAAAACGTGTTTAATTTTTGTGATCTACCCAATTAATACGTTGGCATATTACCGAACAATAATATGCTAAACAATTTGCCTTTTTACATTTGCATTTATAAATATCACATTGTAGAGTAATCTTACTACATGTTTGACATTTTTTATAATTCTTGTATTTAAGCACTAGCTCGAGGTCTTCACGCATTACTACAAGTTCTGTAAATATACTTTCTTTTGTAATGATTGGGTCATCGCTTGGCAATAACTCAATATAACCAATAGAGTTTAAGAAATGAAATTCACCAACTATATTATTAAGATAGATATCGAGAAAGTTATATTTCTCATGTTGGATATATACATCGCGTGAAGTCTGTTTTCCTTCTGAAGTAAAGTTTATTTTCTTTTTTGTTAATATTTGAGATGCTAATGGCTGTTCAACTATGATTACAATATTCAACTGAGGGTTTTTAGTTTCATCATAGCTTACAAATCCCTGATATCCTAAAGATGTATATGGGACTATTAATTTATCTTCTACCGGCTTCAACTCTGCTGGTTTGGGTTCTTCGGCTTTTAACTCTGCTGTTTTGGGCTCTTCGGCTTTTAACTCCGTTGGCTTGGCCTCTAGATTAAAATATAAGTCTTCGATAAGTTTTGAATTCTTATTCCAAGCTCTATATTTATTAACATTACAATTGGATAATTTAACCCTGCTATTATAAAGCTTTTCCATAATTGAAATATTTGATTTATTAAAACAAGGAGATAAATACATTTCTACTATATCTTTACATTGCTCTAAATGAATAGAGTTGATTTCGCCAAAGCTACATTCGATATTTACTTTAGATTCATATTCTGTTCCCACGAGATAAGACTCTAACATGGATACGCCTTCTAATTTGCCTGAAGATAATAGTGCATAGATTTCATTCCAATTATCGGAGACTTTTGACCAGAATACTGTCATTGTATAAAATACAGTTTTACAATGTTATTCTTATAATATAAAAGATTCATATTTTAAATATGAAATTATTATATCGTGTAAATAGAGTTTAAGCATTTTGATTTTTAGACGTGGATACTTATGTCAAGCCTCAAAGAGATGACCCTCGAGATCGACCAATTGTTAAACAAAGCCAAAGAAGTCAAAGAGGCAAATCAAACTAAAGAGGCAAAACAAACCGATGACAGCGTCGCGCATAAAATTAGTGCGCGGGACGTATTCACCCCAACTGATATGCAACTAAGTGCTATGGAGAAGATTAAAAAGTTTTTGACAAATGCTAAGGGTATAGAGGGTAAGGATTCCTTAAAGAGTGATGAATGTATTGAGGGCAATTTTATTCTGATGGGTCCTGCTGGTAGTGGAAAGACTACTGTAATCGCTCATGCTATACATGGAGCAGGTCTGCCAAATATTAATATTGCATTCTGTGCTTTTACGAATAAGGCTACGCAAGTTCTTAAGAATTCGATTAATAAGTTATCGCTGAATATAAATGCAAGTTTCTATACGATACATAGACTATTACAATTAGAGCCAAATTTATTCGATGAGGAGGGGCTTTCTTTCAAGTTCAATATTAAAAAGATTTTAACTTTGAAGGATTATGATATTATTGTATTTGATGAATGTTCTACTATTTCGAAAGAGTTATTCGGCTATATTGTGGATTCTGTCAATTATATAAAGAAGGTATATGATAAGAGAATTAAACTTATCTTCTTGGGTGATTTTTGGCAGTTGGCTCCAGTTGGCGAAGTGCTTAGTATAATATTTGAGAAGGCTATTAAGGATAAATGGCAAGTTAGCAAACTGGGAAAGGTAATGAGAAGTGCAAATGATAAAATATCAAAAGTAAATACGCATTTGCTTTCCTGTATAGAGAAGTTCCGCAATTATAAAGAGAATACAGATTTCATAGATAACTTTATAGCTCAATATCCAAGAAATTTAATAGGAGATGAGTTTTTCATTTCGAATAATAAATTGTATTCGGTATTTATAAAAGTCTGGCTGAAGGATAAAATCAACTCTTGTGTAATATTAACTTATACAAGAAAGAATTGCGAAAAGATTAATTTTATAATTGAAGATTTATTAGACCAGCATTATAACAGAGAACCAATATTAGAAAGAACCAGTTATTACTTTCATGCGGGTGATCGTTGCTGTTTAGATCGACCTATCGAAGCTAAGGTTATTACCACTGTAGAAAATACAAATGGATACCATGCGGTAGAAGTCAAAGATTCCAATCAAGAAGTCAAACAATATTATGTCATTGAAGAAGCCAATTTACATAATAGAGATATAAATAATAAAGAAGTCATAAAGATCATGAACGATTATATTACAGATGTCAATTCTGGGGAATTGCCTGAATCGCATGATGAGATGGTAAAGGAAACCAAATATACAAATATCACAAATAAATTCAAGCTATCTAAGGGATTACTTGAAGAATCAGAATTCTTATTTAACGGTGAAATATTTGATATTGTCAAGACTGAAGATGGTCATTGCTTCACATGCTTAAATGGTTGGAATGATGATAAAGAACTATTTACCTGTCAGATTCTTACTGTGAAAAAAATTAACATGGATAAAGAATATAAAATCATTCATATACCTGAAAAGCAAATTATTCAAAAGAAGAAGCAATTAAAGAAGACATTACCAAATCTTATATATTTAACTATAGTACGCTTCTTTAATCAGGTCTATCCAAAATTGACCTATGGATATTCAATCACTATTTATAAATCGCAGGGTAGCGAATGGGATACCATATTTATTAACTTGAATAGTATCAAGTATAGTATTGTGAATTCGACATCTACGGCACCAACACTAGAACAAAAAAAGACATTGTTTAAATCAACATACACTGCTATTAGTAGAGCTAAGAGTGATGTATGGGTTGTGGGATTTTAGACCAAGAGAATTTTATTTTTTAGATTTGGATTTTGTTCTTTTGCTTTTAGATTTGGATTTTTTGCTTCGAGATCTATTACGGGTTCGGCTACGTGATTTTTTACGATGAGAACCGCCTGATTTACTCGCCAAGTCAAATATAGAAGTATGAACCTTTTTACAAATTTCTTTAAATTCATCAAGATTAAATTTATAGTATTTATAATTACATTTAGCAAAATATTTTGGGTAATAATTTAACAATCCTACAAATTTTTTTTCACTAATTTCTTTAGTATCACAATCCATAACACTTATTAATGACTTAAATAATAGATTAATAAGTCCTCCTTCTATTAAATAATCACGTATTTCTTTCTTATACTCTGGTTTTAAAAAATTTGATAAAAAGTTTCTTTTATTATCAATACCATCACAATCTAATTTTTTTATTTCATCTATTTTAAGAGAAATTATTGATTCTTTAGTAATATCTCTAGTAATATTTTTAATTTTCTCTTTTCGTTGCTCTTCTTGTTGCTCTTCGTGTCTTTTTCTTTTTTCTTCTAGATCTTTGAAAAAATTATAATCATTTTTAATTCTCTTTTCTGTTAAATTAATATTGTTTAATACCAATTCCTTAGCTTTATTATATTTTTGTAAATATGAATCAGTAATATAATTAATATAATCAGATGGATCCTTATGATTTAATGTTTTTCTAAAATGATTTAAAACATTTAAATCAATTTTATAATTATCTTCTATATGTGAACCTCTATAATTACTAAAAACATATTTTATTAGTTGAGTATAATCGTCAATTTTAAAGTTTGAAAGTTTTGAAAGAATATTATCTAAAACTTCTTCCTTATTTTTTGGACCTCCGTACGTATTACTATTCCTATTTACATCTTTTTTCATAAATTTATCTATTCTAAAGTTATTTGTTATATAAATTTGAGTAGATGCTAATGTATATGATATATAATAATTAATTGAAGATTGGATAAATTTTTCTTTATTGCAATAATTTTCATCGTTATAATATTTTTCATAGTCAATGTTAAATCTTGATGAAATTACTTTTTCTAATTGTTCTAAATTATTATCATCTAAAGAATCTATATCAATTTCTTCTAATTCTTGTGTTAAGTTATTTATTTCATTACATGATTTTAATTTTATATTAGGTGAATCCTTAGTTAAGTTAACAAATACATTAACTAACTTAAATCTTTCATATTTATTTTCCATTTTATACTATGGTAAATTTATTTTCTTTTAGATTTTGATTTTGTTCTTTTGCTTTTAGATTTGGATTTCTTTCTGAGTTTTGATTTACTTCTATTACGATTCCTTCCTCCTATAATAGGAAAAGTTTTATGTAAAAGTTTATCTATATTATTTGTAATTAGAGAATTAATTATGTTTTTAACATTTGTAAGATTTGTGTAAATGGCTTCGTTAATATCTGAACTTAATTTAGATTTTTCAAATTGATCTTGGTCTATAAGGTTTCCGTCAGATGGATAATATACATTTAAAGGTTTAATTTTATTTTGCAGTGTTATTAAATAATAAAACAATATACAAAGATCATCAATATTATATTTATTAACATTTGGATCCAATTTAATATAATTATTTAAAGTATTAAAAGAGATTGATACTTTATTTCTATTAAACTCTGTTGATTCGTTTATATAACTATCTGCATATTTAAAAAATGCAACTATGTTATCTAAATGTTGGATAATTCCACCCGACTCAAATAATTTTTTTAATTGGTCATAAATATCATTTATTCTTTTAATATTTGATGATTTATTAGATATTAAAACATCTGCAATTTCTAAATAATTTGTCATTATATAATAATATTTATTTTTTAGATTTGGATTTTGTTCTTTTGCTTTTAGATTTGGATTTTTTGCCTCGAGATCTATTGCGGGGTCGGCTACGTGATTTCTTCCTGCCTCCGTTAACTCTTCCTACTGGATTATTTCCTAACATAGTATTCAAGTTCTGATCTATTTCATCAGCTATTTTATTCGCTAAATTTATATAGTTATTTATATTATTTTCACCTGTATTTCCGTTACAAAGATTATTATATTGAGTTTTATGATGTGCTCTTAATATATCTCTCAATGGTATAAGAGATTCATATGGTAATAATCCTTTAATGCTAGATAGAGCACGATATCTTTTTTCTTTTTCGTCACAATTTTGTTTTGCAACATCTGCTATGCTAAATTTATTTAAATCATTTATATATTCTGATGGATTACTTACAATGGCATTTTTAATATCATTAAGGTGATTATCATTTCCAAAATTAAATCCTGATAGAACCTTCATTGGATCTGTCATTTGTTTTACAATTTGCGATGTAGCCTTGCTAAATAAATCCATTATGTTATATATAAATGTAAATATCAAAAATGAATATTGTTATATAAAAATATACGTATTAAATTAGATAAGAGTCATGTCTTCAATCAAACGAGAAACTAAGAAGAGAGTTATGAAGAAGAATGTTGAAACTAAAGTTATTACTGAAGAAAAACCTATGTTAAATTTAGGAGATAAACTACATAATTTTATGAGAACTGAGCAAGTAATTGGATCTAAAGCAATGCATGACATTATGAAATTATTATGTCTGAGATTTATACAACCACTAATTAAACCAAATGGCAAACTTGCAAAGTTAGTAGATAAGGAATCATATATAAAAGATGGTGAATATTTGTTTAAAGACATTGAACTTGCCAATTTAGATGTTGATAAATTATTACTGTTAGATTCTAGTGGATTTAAACCAGCTCTTTATAAGATATGGGATATCCTTCATATGAATCCTTTAACAGAAAGAATTTTTAAAGAAAGTAGTTTCTTTACAGTATCGACCGATTGTCTTCGTAAATGTTTAAATGAAATTTGCACTACTTTAAGAAATATTAATTTTGATAATTCAGACTATGATATTAAAGGTTTATTATATGAACACTTTATTAATGGATATGCTGATAAAGGAGGAAAGGAATTCGGACAATTCTTTACACCTAGATCTATGATTAAACTTATTAGAAAACTTAGTAATAAGTATTTTTCAGATGAAGTTAAAAGCATTTATGATCCCTGTATGGGAACAGCTGGATTTTTAACTGAAATGTATAAAGAACACAAATCAACGGTATCCGATGACAATGTATCAGGCGGTGAATTAGAACCTGATACATATGCTATAGCATTGATGAATATGATTCTTACTACTGGGTCTAAATGTAATGTTAAATGTATAAATTCTTTAACTAACAATGAAAATGTCAAATATGACCTAATTGGAACAAATCCACCCTTTGGAATGAAAGGAATTAAATATGATGACGTTATTAAAGGTTGTGAATTTAAAGATGGTATAGATCCTAAAAAATTATATCCAATTAAAACAAATGATGGAAGTGCATTATTCTTACAACATTGTATTGGAAAATTATCTGATAATGGCGTTTGTAATATAGTATTGCCAGATGGTCAATTGTTATCGGGTAAAACATTTATTAAGCTGAGAAAACATCTCCTCACTACTTGTAATTTAACAGCTGTATTATGTGCTCCAAGTGGTGCATTTACAAATGCTGGTGTTAAGACGGCGGTTTTAATATTTAATAGAAAAGTAGTAGATGATAAATTAATACCTACAGATAAAGTAGACTTTTATTCTTGTGATAAAGAATGTAAAGAATATACTTTGACTGGTACAGTTTGTATGGAACAATTTGAAAAATCAAATTATAGTTTGGATTATAATATGTATGTGGTTAGAGAAGAGAAGACATTTTCAAAGGAAAAATGTGAGATGAAGACATTGGGAGAAGTATGCGAATTTCTTCCTACTGGTAAGAGAAATTCTAAAGAAGGAAATGACTCTGGTACGTATCCTTTATATTATTGTAGTATATTAGGAAATTTATATATGGAAACATTCGATTTTGAGTATAATGAAATTATAATGAATAAAACAAATGGCTCAGGAAAATGCGAGATATATTTAGCATTAGGAAAACATTCAGTCGCACAAAGTACAATAAGATTTATTTCATCAGATAATACACGTATAAATATTATATACGTGTATTATTATTTAAGAACAATAAAGAATAGTATTGAAGAATTATATTCTGGAACTCTTCAGAAACAATTAAATGTTGAATTATTTAATAAAATTCAAATTCCAATTTACTCTTTAGAAACGCAACAACAAATTATTCTCGATTGTGAGTTATATGAAAAGAAGAAAAACAACCTGAAGGAATATATCAGCATTCTCAAACAAGAAGCCGAATGTTTACATAGACTGATGATTAAGCCATTGTTTAAGAATGAGGCTGAAGTGAAAACGTTGGGAGAAGTGTGCAATATAGTTATAGGATTTACACCCTCTACATCAAATGAAGAATTTTATGGAGGAAATAATATTTGGGTATCAATAGCTGATATGACTAAATCTGATTTATTAATTAATCAAAGTTCACGATGCTTAACTGATTTAGCAGTTGCTAATAAAATTAATAAGTTGAATAAAAAAGGTACTGTATTATTAAGTTTTAAATTGTCTATAGGTAAGGTCGCTATTGCAGGTTGTGATCTATATACAAATGAAGCGATAGCTGGAATTAATGGTAAAGATAGTAATTTAATATCTAATATGTATATAGCGTATTATCTTAAAACATCCGATATATCTGAAGGTTCATTCGGTATGATTGGAGGAGGAAGTTTAAACAAGGATTCTTTATCGAAAATTCAAATTCCCATTCCCTCATTAGAAATCCAACAACAAATTATATCTCAATATAACAAAATCTACAATGCTATTGATGAATCAGAAAAAATAATACTTCAATATGAAGATAATATTAAATTCGTGTTTAAATCTACATTCTAACACGTCTGTCATCGATATCTAATATCTGATGTAATTTTTTTGGTTCCACCTTATATATTTTTTCAATGCCGGAATACGGTGCTATTTTTTTATCTATGGATCGTAGGTATTCTAGGCGTTTAGCAGGAGAGTATATAGTTATAATATGTTTCATAACTTCCTCCTTCGATACTAATCTGTTAATTGCTGATTCACATTCTTCTTTTGTTTCGTAGTATTCGAGATAAGATTTAATTAATAATTCCCATTTGAAATTCTTATATACATCAGATGGATTTACAGGTGTTTCGTCTGTATAACAATCGCCAAACATCTCACGGTATTTGATTTCGCTGTCGATATTCATTGATTGCATTTCTTCTATAAAGCGTCCTAGGGACCATAGTTGTTTAATTACATTTGTTAATTTGTAATAGATTTTAGGTTTTTCATCTATACATATTATTTTTCCTTGTTTAGACATGATACTACAACTAGCATTACACGATGCTTCAGGTGTTAGTCCATTAGTTGAATGTAATTTACGTTCTTCAATCTCCTTCCATATTTGTTTTGCATTACGTGGTAGCCCATCGCTTAGAACTTCCTTTATAGCATCGGGCATAGTTAAATTTGTTTTAGCACTGATATATAAATTCGTTAGTTCTATAATTCGATGTTTAATATCTTCTCTAATTATTACATTTGAAGAGAATAATACATTTTCTTTTTTATTGGTTGAGGCTTTTTTACTCTCGATACATTCATTTACAAATTTCACGACTGATGGGTCGTTATACATATGTAATTCCTTAATGATTGTTACAGCACTTAAAAATTCATCAGCTACTTCTCCATTGTATATTTGTGGTATTATGATATACGCGATCTTAGTAGGTTTATTCAAATCATAACTTCTTGGCCTCATACTCGATTGCACTAGATCGGATTTTGCATATTTGGGATCTACGTAGACGACTGTATCGAGATCTGCGATATTGATGCCATCGGTGACCATTTGACAATTTACTAATATACAAGGTGTTTTACATGCTTTAAAGTCTAATAGTGATTTAGTTTTATCTGCATTGCTCATATTCGATTCTAATTTAAATATTGTGTAAGTTGGCAAATATTTTAATAACATAGAATAACACAAGATAACAGTAACAATCCTACTACAGTAGAATAATACTTTAGTTCTTGGAGATTTCCTGCATACATCTTGAAATAAGCTAATGGCATTTATGATGCGTTTATTACATTGAATCATCGGGGGGTCTGGTGAGTGTTTTGAATCTGTATTCGAAACTTGTTTTTCATCTGTATTTAAAACGTGTTTTGAATCTTCTATTGTGCTTTGTTCCAAATCCCCAATAATAATCTTTGCTTCTGTCATGAATTTTTGATTTATAGCAATTGTAATATCATTAAATTTTATTGTATTTGAAGTATAATCGCCAAAGTATTCAGGATCATTCATTACTACAATATCTTTATATATTTTATAATTGCCATAGGTCGGCGTTGCCGTAGCAAAGATAATTTTAATATTGGACCGTTTCCATTTATTTAATAATAGTAGAGGATGCACATCACTCTTCTTCGTTGCTAGGTGATGAGCCTCATCGAATATTATTAGTTTTTTAGTATTCTTTTTAAATATGGGTTCAAGTCGAATGAATGAATCATTACAGACAAATATCATTAATTTATTTTCATTATTTGGCTTAATTAAATATGCATCATCAACGCTGTATCTCGATTGCTTGTTCGATGATACTTCTATATATTTATAATCTACTAACATATCGGCAAAACGCTCGGTCATATCGCTAATCAATGATAATCTAGGTGCAACATAAATTACTATGTGGAATTCATTTCTGTTATTATATGTATAATTTTTAAATAGTTCTGTTTTACCGCATCTACACATGATAGACATTGTGCATATAGCTTGTGTGCTGAGAATTCGCTTCATATGTTCATACGCTTCTATTTGATAGCCTCGGAGGGTCATGGGATTATAAATAGAACGATCTAACGATCGTTCGTTGTACGTTTCCATAGGTATAAATGAATTTAATTCTTCTACTGATGAGAAATGTCTTTTGTCTGCGAAGAACTCGGTTTCTTTGGATTCTGTTTCTAGAGCGGAAGGACAGTCTTCTATTGTTAGAGTTAAAATCTTATTTCTAGTTTTGTATACTATAACATTAGAAGGAAAGTATTTTTCACATATAGACCATAGAATTTCAGGCGATACTTCATAACGCGATTCGGCGTTGGGATTTCTATCCAAGCATAAAGCCCATTGCTTTGTTGCTGATAGACAATTCTTTTCAATTAGTAACAGATGTTCTAATGTGATATCAGGAAAGTAAGCTATGGAATAATAATCACATGTAATATCAAATATGCTGTATTCTCCAAGCCTACGAATTGGAAGGCGTCGTGTGATGCCTAATTTGGCGATTGTAATTTTATAAGATATCACAAGATAAAAGAACATTGAATATTTATAATAATCATGTAAAATTCAAATTTCACTATAAAAAAAATAGTTATTAAGGATTTTGATTACTTGCGTTTGGATTTGCCACGAGATTTGCTACGTTTTCTAGATTTGCCACGGGATTTACTTCGTGATTTAGAACGTGATTTGCTCTTTTTGCGATGATGAGATTTTCCACCTTTTTTTGATTCATTCATTGAGAGCGTTTCATCACCTTTTTTCACTTCATCGCTTGTTTGATATTGATTATATGGGGAATCGTGCTTTATATAAATAGAATATTTGTTATCCTTAGTACCCTCCTCTTTTTCATTATCATCTAAATATAATTCCTCTTCAGTAATATTAAGTCTTTTTAATTCGCTTTCAAGATTCCAAACAGAATCTTTACCCTCTGCTAAACTGGCATTTATATTTATTAATTCATCTGTGGGAGGACCAGTTTCAAGTACCTTTTTCTCTACAAATTGTATAAATTTTATAATTTTTGGTTTTAATCCTATTAAACCCCTCCATATTTCCCGGCTGGGGTAATTATACATACTGTCTTTCACTTTAATTAATAGGCTGTATAATAGTGTTAAATGATAATATAGATCTTCTAATACTGGCATGGGTATGACTAGAGCTTGTCGACATTCCATTTCAAAGTTGTGTAATCCAAGCATAATTCTTTGGAACTCTGTCATATCTTCAAATGAATTTATAGGGTTCTTATCATAAGCCTCGATAAAATTATACATTTCTATTATTATTAAATTCTTATCTAATTCATTTTGTGATGGTCTGGCTATACCATGCCATCTTTCCATCACTTCGACAACCTTCAATTTACGTCCATACTTTCCGAATTTATTTTTATTTTGTTCCATTATTATATATATATAAATAAAATTATTTATTTTTATTTATTTATTTTTATTTATTTATTTTTATTATGGGATCTATTACGTTTCCTAGATTTGCCACGCAATTTACTTCTTGACTTAGATCGTGATTTGCTCTTTTTACGATGATGTTTGCCACCAGTCATAGGTTTGTAATCAGGTGTTTTAGTTTTAACTAAATCATTATATCTATTAAAAAAATTGTTATAGTTAGAGTTAGTATTTTTGATATTAAATCTCCCCACGATCCTATACATCATATTTTTTCTTAATTTATTATTAAAATATTCCTTTTGTTCAGCCGTTTAATTACTTACATTAAAATTTTCTAGTTCATGATATTTTGCTTCTCTTACTTTCTCATCATCTATCTGAGATACACTAAAAGTAGTAAGGTTATCTACTCTTCTCTTAAACTCTTCATCTAATGTATCTTGCGAAGAAAGATCCATTTATATATTATATTTTATTTAATAAATTTTCTATTTGTAAAATAATATTTTTAACTTTTTGTTTAATTTTATTATTGATAACTTTCTTAGTATGATATTTTAGTAATATATAAGAATATAATAAAATATCTACATCGCTAGTTTTAATATTCAATTTATCCAATAATTTACTAGCCTTTAACAGAGACTTTTTACTTTGATCACTTAGCAACATAAATATCTCATCTACATCGCTTATTTTTTCAAGACTGCCTTTATATCTTTTTTCGATTCTAAGGAATGTATTTAGGAATATTTCATCTAAATCAACACTTCTTATATTTTTTAATTTATGAAAAGTAGGCAGGGAAGACATATATAGGAATATTTATTTTCTGCTTTTTGATTTATTACGTGATCGGCTTTTTGTTCTTTTTGATTTGGAACGTGATCGGCTTTTACGGCGTTTCCTTGCTCCTCCATCTATATGAAGTGTACCAAGTTTTCTTCTTACAGCAATCTTATATTCTTCATCAATATTTTTATCATCACTATTTAAAACGCCGTTTAATATATTTATAAATTCAGTCCTTTCATTATCTTTTAATCCACTAGTAATATAATTTTTTAATTGATTTATAATATATGTTGGTTTATCTAAACCTGAAACTTTCTCTGCACTAAATTCTTCCATATTTTCAATAACTCGATCACTGTTTTCTTGTTGTTCTTGTGAAGTTATTTCATGTTGTATAGGGGTTTGTCTATTTCTATACATTTTTATATTATACTAAATATTATAATATATTAATTATTTTTTACTACGAGATTTAGTACGCTTGTGAGACTTTGAACGTTTTTTACTTTTACTTCGTTTTCTTGCACCTCCTTTTTTGGTATTGTCAAATCTTGATTTAAATTCATTAAACCTACGTATATAACTACGTAAAGCTGGTATATTTCCACCGTATTCTGGTAGATAAGTTCTCCTTTTATTTAATAATTCATTAAATTTTGTTAAAAGATAATATCTTGCACTTCCTTTATTATTATTATTAAAAATTAATTTTAAATTATTAACATCATTATAAATAGTTCCATCTAAATAATTTAAATGGCCTATATATTCATTTACTTTTTTATTCATTTCAAGACTTAAATCATATAAGGGATATCTACGTTTTAGAAGTTCTGTATCTATAGAAAGGTCAAAAGAGGGGAGACCATATTCTATTTCTTTATTATAAACCTTATATTCTTCATCATCCTCATCATAATAAGAATATTCATCATTATTATTCATGTTCCCCTCTTTCTTGTTTAACTCATTCTCAAGCATAACAATGAATTCTTCTTCAACAGTTTTAATATGTAATCTTTCAATTCCATCATTTATATCATTAAAAATTTTACATTCTTTTGTAGTTAGTGAATAATTTCTACATAAGTCGCCCATTTTTTATATTATATTAAATATTTTAT
>Ga0214921_10004750_pt1 | contig 19735 bp, 19 predicted proteins | sample LL1505_MetaG_FD_177992 | JGI IMG/M metagenome (GOLD analysis project Ga0214921, IMG submission 177992) | Freshwater microbial communities from Lake Lanier, Atlanta, Georgia, United States - LL-1505 | ecosystem: Environmental > Aquatic > Freshwater > Lake | place: USA: Georgia | collected...
CTGGCGACCCCACGGGGATTCGAACCCCGGTACTCACCGTGAAAGGGTGATGTCCTAGGCCTCTAGACGATGGGGTCAAAACCTTGGACTAATCCGTTTTTCTCAAAAGCTTTTGGTGGAGGTAAGCGGGATCGAACCGCTGACCTCTTGCATGCCATGCAAGCGCTCTCCCAGCTGAGCTATACCCCCTAAACCGACGCTTACCGCAAGCGGCGCACGTTACTTCCGAGCCCTCAATTATAGCCAGCTTTTTCAGACCTTCTGAAGTTGGGTCAGAACTTTTTCTTTGTTGCACAAGGCTAGCACGGCGTCTAAGGAAGGAGTTTGGGTCGTACCCAATACCAACAGCCGCACAGGCATCGCGAGTTGCGGCATCTTCAGGCCCGTTTGAACCAACACCTCTTTCATGACTGCCGCAATGCTGACCTTATCCCAGGTGCAGGTCATCAAACGGTCTCGTAGCACAGCAATCGCCGGTTGAACCGCAGGCGTGACATGCTGGGCTAACTCCGCCGCGTCGGGGTGCGTTTCGCCGTAAAAACGGGCAACCCATTGCGCCAGCACGAGGGTGGTGTCACAGCGGTCCTTGAGCAAGTCGCACAGGGCCGGCAACCTGGCGTCAGCTTCCAGGCCTTCGCGTTCAAGGTGTGCGCTAACCAGCGGCGCAAGATCGTCCCCGGACATCGCCTTGAGGTGTTGCGCGTTAACCCAGCGCAGCTTGGTTTCATCAAACTGTGCGGCGCTGCGTCCCAAATGGTCTAGGTTGAACCACTCCAAGAACTGCGCCCGGCTGAAAATCTCGGCGTCGCCGTGGCTCCAGCCCAAACGGGCCAGGTAGTTGACCATCGCCTCAGGCAAGTAGCCTTCTACGGCGTACTGGGTGACCGCTTTGGCGCCATTGCGCTTGCTCATCTTCTCGCCCTGTTCATTGAGCACGGTCGGCAGGTGCGCATAGACCGGGGGAGTTTTGCCTAGAGCCTGAAAAATATTGATCTGACGCGGCGTGTTGTTGACGTGGTCATCGCCCCGGATCACATGGCTAATTTCCATGTCGATGTCGTCGACCACCACACAAAAATTGTAGGTCGGGGTTCCCACGGCCTCGCCCGCCTGGGCTGGGCGCGCAATCACCAGGTCGTCAAGTTCGTCGTTGCTAATTTCGATGCGACCCTTGACCTTGTCGTCCCAGACGACACTGCCAGTTTGCGGATTTTTGAATCGCAATACCGGCTGGACACCGGCGGGTACTGGCGGCAGCACCTTGCCCGGGGCGGGACGCCAGGTGCCGTCATAGCGAGGCTTTTCCTTGGCCGCCATTTGCCGCTCGCGCAGCGCATCGAGCTCTTCCACCGACATGTAGCAGGGGTAGACCCAACCGGCCGCCTGCAATTCAAGCAGCACTTCTTTGTACCGGTCCATGCGCTGCATTTGATAGAACGGGCCCTCGTCGTAGTCCAGCCCGAGCCAGCGCATGCCTTCAATAATCACATCCACGGCCGCCTGAGTCGAGCGGTCTTGATCCGTGTCTTCGATGCGAAGAATGAAATCTCCGCCTGTTGCACGGGCAAAGGCCCAGGGGTAAAGCGCCGAGCGGATATTGCCCAAGTGGATGAAGCCCGTAGGCGAAGGCGCAAAGCGCGTGCGGGTTTTGCCCATGTTCAAGCTTCCAAACTGTTCAGGCCGCGCAATAGGTCGGCCTTTAAATCTTCAATGTGTTCCAGCCCCACGGCAACGCGAATCAGACCTTGCACCACGCCCGCGGCCTGGCGCTGCGCTTCGGTAATGCGGGCGTGGGAGGTGCTGGCGGGATGGCAAATCGTGGTTTTGGTATCGCCCAAATTGGTGGTGATTGAGCAGACCCGGGTGCTGTCAATCACATGAAAGGCGTTGGCGCGGGCCGATGCCGCATCGGCATTTTTCACTTCGAATGCCAGCACCGGGCCACCCAAACCCGACTGCTGGCGCATCGCCAGCGCGTGTTGCGGGTGCGAGGCGAGGCCAGGGTAGTGAACGCGCGCCACTTGGGGTTGGTCCTGCAGCCAGGTGGCCAGTGCCAGCGCATTGGCGCATTGGGCGTGCATGCGGATCGACAGCGTTTCCATGCCCTTGAGCACCACCCAGGCATTAAACGGTGACAGCACCATTCCCGCCGTGCGGGTAATCGGCAAGAAGATCTGGTCCACGTCTTGTTGACTGCAGCAAATGGCACCCGCCATGACCCGGCCTTGGCCGTCCAGGTACTTGGTGCCCGAATGGATGATGTAGTCGGCGCCAAAGCGCACCGGCTGTTGCAGAACCGGACTGCAAAAGCAGTTGTCCACCGCCAACTTGGCGCCCGCACCATGGGCCACATCGGCAAGCGCCTGAATGTCGCAAACATCGGTGAGCGGGTTGGTTGGGGTCTCGGCGAACAAAAGTTTGGTGTTGGGCCGCAAAGCCGCCGCCCAGGCCGCCACATCCGACTGCGGCACAAAGGTGGTCTCGATGCCAAATTTGGCGAATTCGCCTGAAAACAAGCGGATGGTCGAACCAAACACCGACTGCGAACACACCACATGATCGCCCGCGCGCAACAGGCCCATGCCCAACAACAAAATGGCCGCCATACCGCTCGAGGTGGCAATCGCCGCCTCGGTACCCTCGAGCGCAGCCAGGCGCCGCTCCATGCTCGAAACAGTGGGATTGCCCACGCGGGTGTACATATAGCCCTCTTCTTCTTGGGCAAAGCGCCGGGCAGCCGTGGCAGCATCTGGCTGCACAAAGCTGCTGGTGAGGTACATCGTCTCGGAGTGCTCTCCGTACTGGCTGGGCGCGATGGCGGTGCGCAGCGCCAGCGTGTCGCGGTGCAGGCCGGGGGGAAGTTGTCTTTCGGTCATAGGGTCATTCCATCGGATTGGGAAGTGCCAGACGTGAGGCATCGTCTTGTTCTTCTTCGCTGCCGCCGCGGGCCGCGCCCAGGCGAGTAAGGTCGTCGCTGGTAATGTCACCGGTGACGTACACACCATCGAAGCAGGAGGCATCGAAGTCGGCGATGGCGGGGTTCAGCGAGCCCACGGCTTTTTTCATGCCTTCCACGTCCTGGTAAATAAGGGCATCGCAGCCGATGATTTCGCGGATCTCTTCAACGCTGCGGTTATGGGCAACCAGTTCACTGCTGGTCGGCATGTCAATGCCGTAGACATTGGGGTAACGCACCGGCGGCGCAGCACTGGCCAGGTACACCCGGCGCGCACCCGCGTCGCGCGCCATCTGCACAATTTCTTTGCTGGTGGTGCCTCGCACGATCGAGTCGTCGACCAGCAGAACGTTACGGCCCTTAAATTCACTGGCAATGACATTGAGCTTTTGGCGCACCGACTTTTTGCGTACCGCCTGCCCCGGCATGATGAAGGTACGACCCACGTAGCGGTTTTTGACAAACCCTTCGCGATAAGGCAAGCCCAACAGCTGCGCGAGTTGGGCTGCACTGGGGCGGCTCGATTCTGGGATGGGAATCACCACGTCAATCTCGTTGGGCGGCACGGTCGAGATCACCCGCTTGGCCAGGGTTTCACCCAAATTGAGCCGGGCCTGGTAGACCGAAATGCCGTCCATCACCGAGTCGGGACGCGCCAAATAGACATATTCAAAAATGCAGGGACTGAGCTTAGGCGCATCGGCGCACTGCTGGGCCAGCACCTCGCCTTGCAAATTGACAAAAACGGCCTCGCCGGGGTCAATATTGCGCTCAAACTTGTGCAGCGTGCCCTCCAGAGCCACCGACTCGCTGGCCAGCACCACGTTGCCGGCGCTGCGACCGATGCACAGCGGACGAATGCCGTGCGGATCACGAAACGCCAACACACCGTGCCCGGCGATCAGCGCGATCACCGCGTAAGAACCTTTAACCCGGGCATGTACATTGCGCACGGCTGCAAACAGGTGGGCCGCTTGCAAGGGCGAGCCTCGGCTCGTGCGCTCCAGCTCGTGGGCCAGCACATTGAGCAACACCTCAGAGTCGCTGTCGGTGTTGATGTGGCGGTGGTCATCGGTAAACAACTCGCGCTTGAGCGCGTGGGCGTTGGTCAGGTTGCCGTTGTGCACCAGAACGATGCCAAAGGGCGCGTTCACGTAAAACGGCTGCGCCTCTTCCTCGCTGTACGCATTCCCGGCCGTGGGGTAACGCACCTGGCCCAAGCCACAGTTTCCCGGCAGCGACCGCATATTGCGCGTGCGAAACACGTCCTTCACCATGCCCTTGGCCTTGTGCATGAAGAACTTGCGCTCTTGCTGGGTCACGATGCCCGCCGCGTCCTGGCCCCGGTGCTGCAGCAGCAACAGGGCGTCATAGATGAGCTGGTTCACGGGTGCGTTACTGACAACGCCGACGATTCCACACATGGTTAGTTCACTCGCTCAGGGTAAGAATCTTGCAAATTCGGAGGGCAACAAGGGCTTCAGGCCGCTGAGTGCCACTTGGCTGATCTGCGGACCGCGCGCTTCTGACCACGTCTCGCTGCTCCGCAAGGGCGTCATCGAAACCACCACGGTTATCGCCAGCAAGAGGACGGCACCGCGGGCAGCGCCAAAGGCCGCCCCGAGCAGTCGGTCCATGGGGCGCAGGCCAGCCGCCGATAAAACTCCTTTGACCGCCAGCGTCAACAGGCTACCCACCACCAGCGTGCCCACAAAAGCCAGCACAAAGCCCCCAGCGTAGCGCAGCGCCTCACTCATGCCTTCCAGCTTGACCCATTGAGCCACCTGGGGCGCCAAGCGCTGCGCCAGCACAAAAGCCAGCACCCAGGTCAAGAGCGAAAACACCTCTTTGACCAGGCCCCGCATTGCGCCAAACGCCGTGGAGAGGACCAAAAGGGCCCCAAAGATCCAGTCCAAATCAGCCATCAGTGGACACGACCTACAGGGTCAGAACCGCAGCCGGCAACTTCAATTTTTTGATTTTTTCAGCCGTCTTTTCTGCTTCGGCTTTGTCTTCCCAAGGGCCGGCACGCACCCGGGTGCGCTTGCCGTCCGGGGTGGTGACGACTTGGGTGTAGGTCTTGATGCCGGCTTTTTCTAGCGTGGTTCGGGCCTCGTGTGCCTTTTGTAAATCAGAAAAAGCGCCGACTTGCACGGTGTAACGGGGCGCCACCGCCGCCGGTTTGGCAGGCTCCTTGCCGTCGAGCAAGGCCTGGGCCTTGTCAGAGCTGGGCGCCTTCACTTCGGGCTTGGCCGCCGCTTTGGCATCTGCCTTGGACTCCACTTTGGAATCTGATTTGTTGTCGGTCGCGGTCGCCACCTTGGGTTCGGGCTTGGGCTCCGGCTTGGGTTCAGGCTTGACCGGCACCGACACGACGGGTGCAGTGCTTGGTTTGGTGGTGATCGCCGACTCAGAGGCCGGCGCATTCACAACGGGGGGCGCTGGGGCCGGTTCGGATGCCACCGCAGTGCTGGCAGGAACGGCAATCAGCGGGGCCGCTTTGGCCTTGTCGGGAATATCGATCGCAATGTCTACGGCCACCGGGCGCGGTTGGCTGTCAAACAGCAGTGGAAAGCCTACTACGCCCAACAACACCAAGGCAGCGGCGCCAATGAGGCGGTGACGCGCCCGTTTGCGCAGGACTTCCAAACTCTCGGGCGCAGGGGTGGGACCGGACTGCTCAGCGCCATTTTTGCGAAATTTAAAAAAGGCCATAGCGGGGTAGATTCTCAAGAACTCAGGTGCGCGCCCTGCAGACGGGGCAGGCCTTGCTGCAATACGCCGCCTACCGTGTAGAACGATCCAAAGACCACAATTCTATCAGCGGGGTCGGCTGCAGCCACCGCCGCGGCAAGCGCTGCTGTCGGGTCAGCAAACAGCGCGGAGCGCGCACTTGCCGGCGGGTTGTGGGCCATCCAACGGGCCTGCAAATCTGCCGCGCTGGAAGCCCGGGCGGTGGGCAAATCGGTGAAATACCAGCGGTCGATCAGCGGATTGATGCGGGCCAGCATGGGAGCCAGGTCTTTATCCGCCATGGCGCCAAAAACGGCGTGGGTGCAAGGGAAATAGCCCATCGCGTCCAGGTTCGCAGCCAAGGCGGCGACCGAATGCGGGTTGTGTGCCACATCCAGCACCAGCATGGGTTTGCCAGCGATGATCTGAAACCGTCCCGCAAACTCGACGAAAGCCAGCCCATTGCGGATCGCCTGCGCCGTGACCGGCAACAGGTCCCTGAGCGCCGTGAGCGCCGCCAGTACGCCGGATGCATTCACCAGTTGGTTGGCTCCACGGAGCGCTGGATAGGCCAAGCCACTGTAACGCCGGCCCCGCCCGGCCCAGTTCCATTGCTGGGCGTCACCGGCCACATTGAAGTCCAGCCCAACCCGCCACAGGTCCGCACCGATGCCATGGGCATGGTCGATGACACTTTGTGGCGGTACCGGATCGCTCACCACCACCGGGCGGCCCGGACGCATGATGCCGGCTTTCTCCCGCCCGATCGCTTCGCGGTCGTTGCCCAAGAACTCCATGTGGTCCAGGTCAATGCTGGTGATCACCGCGCAATCCGGATCGATGATGTTGACCGCGTCCAAGCGGCCGCCCAGTCCCACCTCCAGAATCACCACGTCCAGGGGCGTACGGCCCACCACCTCCAAAATGGCCAGTGTCGAAAATTCGAAATAGGTGAGCGAGATGGCCTCGCCAAGCGTTCGCGCGGCCTCCACAGCGGCAAACCCGGCCACCAGGGCATCGGCCTGAACCGGCTGACCCTGCAGGCGCAGACGCTCTTCAAAATGCACCAAGTGGGGCGACGAATACACCGCGGTACGGTAGCCGGCTTGCAAGTAGATGGATTCCAACATGGCGCAAGTCGACCCTTTTCCGTTGGTACCGGCTACGGTGATGACCGGGCACGTCACGGCCAGCCCCATTCGGGCGGCCACTTCGCGCACCCGCTCCAGGCCCATATCGATGTTTTTGGGGTGCAATTGCTCGCAATAGGCCAGCCAGTCAGATAGGTTTTTCATAAGCGCCTCATTTTCACCCAGGGCGCGGCAAGCGCGCCGGTGGCATGATCAAGGCCTTTGCATTGCCCAGCGATGCCACCCAACCCCTTTGTCCCATGAGCACACCTACCCGCGCCACGGTTTACGGCATCCCAAATTGCACCACGGTCAAAAAAGCCCTGGAATGGCTCACTGCGGCCGACCTGCCCTTCCAGTTTCACGACTTCAAGAAATCGGGCGTGCCCGAGGACGCGTTGGCCCACTGGATTGAAGTCGTGGGCTGGGAGCCTTTGGTCAACCGCAAGGGAAACACTTGGCGCAAAGTGGATTCCACTCGGCAAGCCAGCATTCAAAATGCCGCCAGCGCCAGCGCCTTGATGCGCGATATGCCCAGCGTGATTAAGCGGCCCGTCGTGCGTTGGCCGGACGGATCCCTGACCGTAGGCTTTAGCGCTGATCAATTCGCCGCCAAACAAGCAAGCCAAAGCTCCTGATGCCGCGTACGCCTGCCCTAAAATAGAGGCCGCTCGCTGACGGCAAGCCGTTGACGCGGCCCCCAAGCGGCTCCTCCCTGGCGCTGAGCGCCCCTTATCAAAGCAACCCACCATGACTACCACCCATCTCCCCGGCGTCACCGTCGCCACCCAAGCCAGCGTTTACTTTGACGGCAAATGTGTCAGCCATAGCCTGACGATGGCCGACGGCAGCAAAAAGTCCGTGGGCGTGGTACTTCCGGCATCGCTCACTTTTGGAACGGCGGCGCCAGAAGTCATGGAGTGCGTGGCGGGTGCCTGCGAATACCTGCTGGCCGGTGAGACGGTATGGCAGAGCGTCAGCGCGGGCCAGAGCTTCAGCGTGCCAGGGGACAGCAAGTTCCAGATTCGGGTAAGCGAAGCCTTTCATTACATCTGCCACTACGCCTGAAGCAGACGGTCACGCCAAGCCGACCTAGTCCAACCACATTGATAGCGATAGCACCCCATGTCCACCATTCTTCAAAGCATCCCGGTCGGGAAAAAAGTCGGGATCGCCTTCTCCGGCGGGCTTGACACCAGCGCGGCCCTGCACTGGATGCGTAACAAAGGCGCGGTTCCTTACGCCTACACCGCCAATCTCGGGCAGCCCGATGAGGCCGATTACGAGGAAATTCCGCGCAAGGCCATGGAATACGGCGCCGAAAACGCCCGCCTGATTGATTGCCGCAGCCAACTGGCCGCCGAAGGCGTTGCCGCACTTCAAAGCGGGGCATTTCACATCTCAACCGCCGGGGTGACCTATTTCAACACCACCCCGATTGGCCGGGCCGTCACCGGCACCATGCTGGTGGCCGCCATGAAAGAAGACGATGTCCACATCTGGGGCGACGGCAGCACCTTCAAAGGCAACGACATTGAGCGCTTCTATCGCTACGGCCTGCTGACCAATCCGGCGCTGAAAATTTACAAGCCCTGGCTTGACCAAGCGTTCATTGACGAGCTCGGTGGCCGGGCGGAAATGTCAGCCTTCATGACTGCGGCAGGGTTTGGCTACAAGATGTCCGCCGAAAAGGCATATTCCACCGACTCCAACATGCTGGGCGCCACCCACGAGGCCAAAGACCTAGAGCACTTAAACAGCGGGATGATGATCGTCAACCCCATCATGGGCGTGGCCTTCTGGAAGGACGAAGTCGAGGTCCAGCGAGAAAACGTGTCGGTTCGCTTTGAAGAAGGCCGACCGGTCGCCCTCAACGGCGTGGAATACCCCGATTTGGTGGAACTGATTCTTGAGGCCAACCGCATTGGCGGACGCCACGGTCTGGGCATGAGCGACCAAATCGAGAACCGCATCATTGAGGCCAAGAGCCGCGGCATTTACGAGGCCCCTGGATTGGCGCTGTTGTTTGCCGCCTACGAGCGCTTGGTCACCGGCATCCACAACGAAGACACCATTGAACAGTACCGTGACAACGGCCGCAAACTGGGGCGTCTGCTGTACCAGGGTCGTTGGTTTGACCCCCAAGCCATCATGCTGCGTGAGGCGGCACAGCGCTGGATTGCGCGCGCAGTCACGGGCGAAGTGACGCTGCAGTTGCGCAGAGGCAATGACTACTCCATTTTGGACACAAGCTCGCCCAATCTGACCTACCACCCCGAGCGCCTGACCATGGAAAAGGGTGAGTCGATGTTCTCGCCCGCCGACCGGATTGGACAGCTGACGATGCGCAATCTAGACATCGTGGACACCCGGGCCAAGCTTGGCATTTACGCCCAAAGCGGACTGTTGGGCCACGACGCAGGCACCGATATGTTGGGTATCACCCACCAGCCTACGCCGTAGGGCCAAGGCACCTCAACCTAGCCGCAGCACCATGGCCGTCTTCCGACCCCTCCCGCAGGCGCCCAAACCGGCGCATTGTTGTTAGGGACCGGCGTGGTGAATAGCAAGCCAGCGCTTCCATTTTCACGCTGGTTGCGTGCGCTGGCCGTTGTCATGGTGCTGGCATGCCTTGCGCAGCTGGTTTTTCAATGGCGGCACCAGCAAAGCCTTCAGGAGCAACTGAACGCGCGTGCGGAGAGTGCTGCCAGTTCTATCGACGCGCTGGAACGCGAATTTCTGCGTTTTCGGGGCGTGCTACTGCGTCAGCTGAACGGGCGCGAGAGTGCCGACCCGCAAGTTTTGATGGAACATGCGGCCTTGTTGCAATCACGGGCCATGATTGCCCGCCAGTCGCCCGGCAACGCAGCGCTGCTGGCCGAGGCTGCGCACGCTCGCGTGCTTGACCGGGTGCTCACGCTGAGCAACAAGGTGGAAAGCGGCGCCCTGGACACGCAGGCCGACACCAGCAAGTTGCAAGGACTGCTGCGGGAATCGGACGCCCTTGGGCCTGGCTTGCAACAACTGGTCAAGGCCGCGCAAATTGCGACCACCGATCGCCTCCAGCGCGCCAACAACGAGGTACAGACGCAGACCCAGGTACTGGCGACCCTGACCGCCCTCCTGCTGGCCATAGTATTGGCCGCAGTGGCGATCGTGTGGCAACAACAACGCAAAGTCGCGACGGCAGCAATCAAAGCGCAAAGCCTGAACGACCACTTCCGGGAAACGCAAATCCAGGCCGAACGAGCCAATGAGAGCAAAAGTAAATTTTTGGCCAATATGAGCCACGAGCTGCGGACCCCGTTTAACGGAATATTGGGCATGCTCGGCCTGCTCAGCACCACCGGACTCACCGCGCAGCAGGCCGATTACGTCCGCACGGCCAACGCCTCTGCCAGCCACCTGCTCAATGTGCTCAACGACATTCTGGACATCTCCGCGCTGGACGAAGGAAAGATCAGCATTCACCCGGCGCCGTTGCACCTTCCTCATTTGTTGCAAGACATCGAGAACGTGATGCGGCCGCAGGCTTTAGCCAAGGGCTTGGGTTTTGCGTTTGAAATAAGCCCCGACATCCCGACCTGGGGCATGGTGGACGCCACTCGCTTTAAACAAATCCTTTTTAACCTCATTAACAACGCAATCAAGTTCACCGAACGGGGCGCTGTGGAAGTCACCGTGCGCCGGTCGCCAGTGCAAGAACCCAACCAGCCCGGCGCCTTCAGCCATATGCTGCTGATCGAGGTGGTAGACACCGGCATCGGAATGGCCTTGGAGGCCATGGACGGTCTGTTTCAACGCTTTCACCAATTGGACAGCAGCGTGGTACGCCAGTTTGGCGGTTCCGGGCTGGGGCTGGAAATCTCCCAATCGCTGGCTCACATGATGGGGGGCGACATTGATGTGCGCAGCACACCGGGCCAAGGCTCCTGCTTCACGCTGGAACTGCCCATCCGCCCGTGCGAGCCGCCCGCCCAAAATGCAATTCAGGTTCCGGTGCCAGTCACGGCTTCGGCGCTCAGTGTCGCGACGATGCGACGGATTCTGGTGGCTGAAGACAACTCTGTGAACCGCAAGTTTGTCGGCATCCTGTTGGATCGGATGGGCTACCAAACCACTTTTTGCGAAAACGGGCAACTAGCGCTGGACTGCGTGCAGCGCGGGGAATTTGACCTGGTGATCATGGACGTTCACATGCCGGTGATGGACGGCTTGGCCGCCACCCGCGCGATCCGGACCCTGGGCGGTAAGGCCAAGAATATTCCGATCATCGCGCTCACCGCGGACGCCATGAACAATGCCCAAGAGGAAGCGCTTGCGGCCGGGGTGAACTACTTTGTCACCAAACCCGTTCAAATGGCACGCTTGCAGGAAGCAATTGAGCTTTGCCTGTCAACGCAGAACAGCCGCAGCAGCGACTCTGACGAAAGCTAGCGCGCGCGTTGGCGCAAGCCCATCAGCCCGAGCACCGCTCGGTCGGCCACCAGATACTGCGGTGCGATCGCTGCCAAGGAGGCTGGAACAATACCCAGCGCCTGCAAACCCGGCCACCGACTAGTTGCCACGTTGTCGACCTGCATCGAATCAAGGTTGTCAACGCTCATCACGGGTTCGCCGGGCATGAGTCCCAACAACACCGCTTGCACCTTGCCCATCCAGCGTGGCAAGCCGATCACCGGGCGGCCGCGCCCGTGACGAATTCCGGTCAACCGCGCCGCCATCTGCACCAACTCTCGCAGCGCGTAGACCGTGGGTCCCACCAACTCATAAATCTGCCATTGCGGCCGTTCGGACAGGCCGTTTTCCACGCTTTGCACCACCGCACGGGCCACGTCTTCAACCCACACCGGCTGGAACTTGGCGTCAGCGCCCGCCAATGGCATGACCGGGAACACTTTTTGCAGGGCGGCAAACACGTTTAAAAATTGGTCCTCCGCTCCAAAAATCACGCTCGGACGAAGGACGGTTAGACCCGTAGCCTCTGAATCCCAGGGCTCGGCCGCCGTGGCTTCGGACCAACCCAGAATATTCATCAGAGCCGCCTCACCCTGTCCCTTGCTGCGCAAGTAGTTGGAAGGACAATCCTGCGGCGCTCGATGATCGGTGCCCAGGGCGCTGACATGCACCAACTGGCGCACCCCTTGGGCCAAGCAAGCGTGGGCAATTTTTTCGGGCAACACACGGTGCACCTGGTCAAAGGCAGAAGGCGTGCCATGCAAAATTGCCACTAGATTCACGACCGCGTCGACTCCAGCCATTGCGCGGGTCAGCGCCGCTTCATCGTGGACATTGCACTCCAGCACCGTCAGCGCGGGCAGGTGCTGCACTTGGCGGGCGTTGACCGCACGCCGGGTGGGTACGCTCACACGGAACCCCGCGCGCGCCAGCTTTTCGCACACATGGCGACCGACAAAACCGGTGCCCCCTAAGACCAATACATGTTTCATGGAAGCGACTTTAGCGCCCCGGTATGACCCTGCGCTTGCACAGGGTCAAATGGGCATCAAAGAACCACGGGCTCGGTCTCTAAACGCAGTCCAAAGCGTTCATAGACACTGGTCTGAATGGACCGCGCCAAGGTCATGACCTCACCGCCGGTCGCGCCCTGCGCGTCTCCGGGCACGCCACGGTTCACCAGCACCAGTGCTTGTTTCTCGTACACGCCAGCCTGGCCGATGGACTTGCCACGCCAGCCGCAGGCGTCGATCAGCCAGCCTGCGGCGAGTTTGTAACTCCCGTCTGCCAAGCGGTAGTGGACGACCTTGGGGTCACGCGCAATGATGTCGGCACACTGCTCCGCGCTCACCGTGGGGTTCTTAAAAAAGCTGCCCGCGTTGCCGATCAGGGCGGGGTCGGGCAGCTTGGCGCGGCGAATCTGACAAACCCAGTCGAAAAGCTGGTCGGCTGTGGGCTGAAGGCCACCGTGTTCGGCCTGCTTTTTTTCAAGGTCGGCGTAGCCCAGCACCGGCTTCCAGGGCTTGGGCAGCGCAAAGCGAACGCGCAAAATCATCGCACGGTCTTTCAGACCGAGACCCTTTTCACCCGCGGCGTGCTTGAAAACCGAGTCTCGGTACCCAAAGCCACACTGCGCCGCGTCCAGCGTAAACAGCTGGCCGGTCTGCAAATCAATGGCGTCCAAGGACTCAAAGCGGTCTTGCAGCTCCACACCGTACGCGCCAATGTTTTGCACCGGGGTCGCACCCACGGTACCGGGGATCATGGCCAAGTTTTCCAGCCCTGGGAGGCCCTGCGCCAGAGTCCAGGCCACGAAATCGTGCCAGTTTTCACCTGCGCCTGCTTCGACGATGTAATGCTTGGGGGTTTCGCGCAACAGTCTGCGCCCCATCAGCTCCACTTTGAGCACCAGGGGTTTGACGTCCCCGGTGATCACCAGGTTGCTGCCGCCACCAAGCACGAACTTGGGCTGCCCGCGCCATTGGGGGTCGGCACAAATACCCAATGCATCGGCCTCAGTCCGCACGCGAATCAGCGCATGCGCTTTGGCGACGATGTGGAAGGTATTGAGCGCCTGCAGGGGAACGTTTTTCTCGACTAACATTCAAGGATTGTCGCATCCGCCCCGGATGCTTGTCCTATTGTTAGTGCACCGAGAAACACGCTATGCCCTCATTTGACACCGTCTGCGAAGCCAACCTGGTTGACGTAAAAAACGGGGTGGAAAACACCGTCAAGGAAATCACCACCCGCTTTGACTTTAAAGGCACCAGCGCCAGCATTGACATCAAAGACAAGGAAATCACCATGATCGGTGACGCCGAGTTCCAGCTGGCGCAAATTGAGGACGTGCTGCGCAACAAGCTGACCAAGCGCAATGTGGACGTGCGCTTTCTGGACATGGGTGACGTGCAAAAAATGGGCGGCGACAAATTCAAACAGGTCATTACCGTGCGCAACGGCATTGAGGCCGAGCTGGGCAAGAAAATCCAGCGCATCCTCAAAGACAGCAAGCTGAAAGTCCAAGGCGCCATCCAAGGCGACTCGGTGCGCGTGACCGGCGCCAAGCGCGACGACCTGCAAACCGCCATGGCACTGCTGAAAAAAGAAATTACCGACGTGCCGCTGAGTTTCAACAACTTCCGCGACTAATCACCGGCGCCCCACCCTTTGGCGCCTACTTTTTGCCGATCTTGGATTCCGTGCCTTTCACGAGGCGCGACAAGTTTTCGGCGTGGCGCCAGATCAGCAGGCCACTGACCACCACCAACGCCAGCGCGATGCGGTTGTCCGCCCGCCAGAACACGCCGTCGGCCATCAGGTAATACACCGGCACAAATACGGCGGCTACCAGCGCGGCCAGTGACGAATAGCGGAAAAAATAGGCAATCAGCAGCCAGGTGACGGCCGTGGCTAAGCCCAGCACCGGGTTGACGGCCAGCACCACGCCCAAGGCCGTAGCGACCCCCTTGCCCCCGGCAAAACGAAAAAACACCGGATAGAGGTGCCCCAAAAACGCGCCCAAACCGACCAGCGCCACCGCACCAGCGTCCAGCCCATACTCGGCGCCCCAGGTGATTACGGCGGCCACCGGCAGCCAGCCCTTGAAGGCGTCCAGCAAGAGCGTGAGGACGGCGGCAAGCTTATTGCCTGAGCGCAGCACGTTGGTCGCGCCGGGGTTTTTGCTGCCGTAGCTGCGCGGGTCGCTCAGGCCCATGGCGCTGCTAACGATGACGGCAAAGGACAGCGAACCGATCAGGTAGGCGGCTACGGCGGCAAATGCCGGAAAAAAAGGGACGATTGATTCCAAAAAAATCTCCATCGGTTTTATTGAGGGGCGGCGCCAGACACTTGTCGCACTGGTGCCGAGGGCCCCGCTAGTCTTCTAGCGCGCACTGTACTGCCTTTGCGCCCAGCAAACTTAGGCACAGCGCCGGGTCGATGCCCACCAAAAAGCCACGCCGCCCGCCATTGATCAAAATTTTGGGCAAGTCCAGGATGCTGGACTCGACGTACACCGGCATGGACTTGCGCGTGGCAAAGGGCGAGGTTCCGCCCACTAAATAACCGCTATGGCGGTTGGCCGTCTCGGGCGCACAGGGGGCCACCGACTTGGCGCCGATCTGGCGCGCCAGATTTTTGGTCGACACCTTGCGGTTGCCGTGCATCAGTACCACCAGCGGTTTGGCGTCTTGGTCTTCCATGATGAGGGTTTTGACCACATGAAACGGGTCCCAGCCCAGCACCTGCGCACTGTGCTGCGCGCCCCCGTGTTCAAGGTATTCGTAGGGGTGTTCGCTAAACACCACCTTCTGGGCCTTGAGGAACTGGGTGGCCGGGGTTTCGCTGACGCGGTCGCCGCGTTGGTCTTTTTTTGCCATAGGGGGATATTTTCTACGGGCGCACCCCCCGCGCCAAACGGGTTAGCGGCGCAACGCCTGCGTATCCGCCGCCAACTGCGTAATGCGCGCCCAGTCGCCCGCGGCCATGGCATCGGCAGGTACCAGCCACGATCCGCCCACGCACACCACATTGGGCAGGGCCAGAAAGTCGCCGGCGTTTTGCAGGCTTACGCCGCCGGTGGGGCAAAAGCGCACGTCAAAGAAGGGGCCGCTCCAGGCTTTGAGCATGGCGGGGCCACCGGCTTGCATCGCGGGAAAGAATTTGAGCTCGGTAAAGCCGTCTTCCTGCGCCATCATGATTTCGCTGCCTGTGGCCACGCCGGGCAAGAGCGCCAGCCCTGCGTCGCGGCAGGCTTGGCCCACGGCGCTGGTGTAGCCGGGGCTGACAGCAAAGCGCGCACCGGCGTTGGCGGCGGCTTGGGCGTCGGCGCGCGAGCGCACGGTGCCTGCGCCCACCACGGCCTCGGGCACGGCGCGGGCAATGGCCTCAATGCAGGCCAGGGCCTGGGGCGTGCGCAGGGTGACTTCAAGCATGCGCACACCACCAGCCACCAGCGCGCGCGCCATCGGTACGGCGTGGGCAAGGTCGTTGAGCACGATGACCGGAATCACCGGTGCGTCTTGCATCACTTGCAGGGCGGTAAACGTGGCGGCGGATGAAGTTGTCATGGGATATTCCTGTTCAATAAATGTTGGGGGCCGCACGGCGGCTTAGAGCCAGCTGCAGGCGCCCTCTTCGGCGGTCAGTGCACTGCGGCGCATCCCCGCAAACAATTCGCGGCCCATGCCAATGCCGTTGGCCGTACGCAAAGCACTGGGCATGGTGGCGACAGGGCGAGCATCCCACTCAAGGGCGCTTACCAGCACCTGCAGCGTACCGGCTGTGGCGTCCAAGCGCACGAGGTCGCCATCTTGCACTTTGGCCAATGGCCCTCCGGCGGCCGCCTCGGGCGACACGTGGATGGCAGCGGGCACCTTGCCCGAGGCGCCACTCATGCGCCCGTCGGTCACCAGCGCCACCTTGAAGCCTTTGCCTTGCAGCACGGCCAGCGGCGGCGTGAGCTTGTGCAGCTCGGGCATGCCGTTGGCCTGCGGCCCTTGCCAGCGCACCACGCAGACCACATTGCAGTTGAGCTCGTTGGCCGTAAACGCGGTGTGCAACGCTTCTTGTGATTCAAACACGCGGCAGGGGGCTTCGATGATGTGGCAGTCTTCGGGCACCGACGAGACCTTGATCACGCTGCGCCCCAAATTACCCGAAAGTAGGCGCAAGCCACCGCTGGCACTAAACGGATCGTGCGCCGGGCGCACTACGGTATCGTCTTTGCTTGCGCCTGCGTCGGTCCAGGCCAGCGCACCGTCCACCGCGTGGGGGATCTGGGTGAACTCGCGCAGGCCGCCGGGTCGCACCGTAGCCACGTCGGCGTGCATGAAACCGGCGTCGAGCAACTCGCGAATGACAAAGCCCGGGCCACCCGCGGCCTGGAACTGGTTCACGTCGGCGCTGCCGTTGGGATAGACACGCGTCAGCAAAGGCACCACGTCGGACAAATCAGAAAAATCGTTCCAGTCAATCGTGATGCCTGCTGCGCGCGCCACCGCCACCCAGTGGATCAAATGGTTGGTGGAGCCACCCGTGGCCAGCAATGCGACCATGGCGTTGACGATGCAGCGCTCGTCCACCAGCACGCCAATGGGGGGGCACGCCGCCGTGCCGCTGGCGCTGTGGCCCAGTACGGTGCGGGCGGCTTCGCGCGTCAGCTCGCTGCGGATGTCGGCGCCGGGGTTCACAAAAGCGGTGCCGGGTACGTGCAGGCCCATGGCCTCCAAGAGCATTTGGTTGCTGTTGGCGGTGCCGTAAAAAGTGCAGGTGCCCGCGCCGTGGTAGGCAGCGGACTCGGCCTCGAGCAGCTCGGCGCGCCCCACCAGCCCTTGAGCGGCTTGTTCGCGCACCTTGGCTTTTTCGTTGTTCGGCAGACCCGACGTCATGGGGCCTGCGGGCACAAACACCGTCGGTAAATGGCCAAAATGCAGGGCACCGATCAGCAAGCCAGGCACGATCTTGTCGCACACGCCCAGCATCAGCGCGGAGTCAAAGACATCGTGGCTGAGCGACACGGCCGTGGCCATGGCGATGGCATCGCGCGAGAACAGGCTGAGCTCCATGCCCGGCGTGCCCTGGGTGACGCCGTCGCACATGGCGGGTACGCCACCCGCGACTTGGGCCGTGGCGCCCCACTTGCGCGCTTCGTTTTTGATGACATCGGGGTAGTACTGCAGCGGTGCGTGTGCTGACAACAAGTCGTTGTAGGCGTTGATGATTCCGATGTTGGGCGCGCGCTGGGTTACCGGCTGGAATTTATCGAGGGCGGTGGCGCGGCGCTTGTCAGCCGGCTCCATGGCGGCAAAAGCGTGGGCCACATTGGCGCAACCCATGCGCTGGGCGCCGGGCGGACGCTGGGCCATGGCATGAACCTGGGCCAGATAAGCGCTGCGCGCGACCGCACTGCGTTGGGTGATTCGGCGGGTGACAGCGTCAACAGCGGCGTGGAGTTTCATAAGTTTTGGTAACAAAATTACAAACTCCATGGTAACCGGATGCAAGCGAGCGTGCCTCGACGGGGGTTACAGCTTGGTTACCAAAAGTCCGCACAAGTGCAGCCCGCCCGCCCGATGACACCGCTTTGTAGAATGACCCGATGACCTCGATCGCCGACCTTCGCAAAAGCTACGAGCGCGCCGAGCTCAATGAAGACGCCTCTCACGGCAACCCACTAGACCAGTTTCACCAGTGGCTCACCGAGGCCATTGCCAGCGAAGTCCCCGAGCCCAACGCCATGACGCTGGCCACTGTCGGCTGCGATCTGCGGCCTTCGACCCGGGTGGTGCTGATCAAAGGCTATGACGCCCAGGGCATTGTTTGGTACACGAATTTCGCCAGCCGGAAGGGACAAGAACTTGCCGCCAACCCGTTTGCGGCGTTGCAGTTTCATTGGGTGGAGTTGGAGCGCGTGGTGCGCATTGAAGGCGTGGTCGAAAAAGTGAGCGATGCTGAAGCAGATGCCTACTTCCACAGTCGACCGCTGGATTCGCGCATTGGTGCCTGGGCTTCGCCGCAAAGCGAAGTGATCAGCGGGCGCGGGGTGCTGGTGGCCAATGCCGCCAAATACGCTGCCCAATTTATGCTCAACCCACCCCGCCCAGCCCACTGGGGCGGTTACCGGCTCAAACCCGACAACTGGCAGTTTTGGCAAGGGCGCAAAAGCCGTTTGCACGACCGCTTGCGCTACCGCCTGGACGCAGACCAGCAGTGGGTGCGGGAGCGCCTGGCGCCCTGAACCCCGGCCGTTGCCGCTTATTTGACGGCTACCGCGTCTGACATACGGTAGTACATACCGTAGGGGTCATCGGCCAGCACGGAAAACTTGCCTTCAACCACCACCGGCTCCAGTGAATATTTGACCGCAGTCTTGGTGCGTACCTCGACCAGGCTCTCCGGACCACCCGGCAGACAAAAAGAGCAAGTCAGGGGCACCGAGCTGATCAGAAAGTGTTTTTGCTTTTCGCCCGGATCCAAGGGCATCATGAAGCCTTGGACCCGCTGACTTTTCTGGTTCAGCGCCATCACATTGGCGCCAAACACCGGCAGGATGCGGTTTTTTTCGGTTTTGGTTTTAACGGCCGTCAGCATCGACCAAGGCAGCACATCGCTTCGCTCCACCAAGGGCGCAATCGGACTGTTGGGGCTGTGAAAGCCTGCGCCACTGCCGGCCTGGGGCGCAGCCAACGTACCCTCGCCCACCGGCGAACTCAGCTGCGCCACGGACAGAGCCGGTAACGCGAGGACCAGGGCCAAAGTGCAGAGTAAAGGTGTGAATTTTTTCATGGTTTCACCGTGATTGAAGTAACTCAAGTACATCCGAACGATACGCCCCCAGCGCGGGCAACAAGGCCGCACCCAGTGACACCCCCAGCGCCAGCGCGGGCACCCATAGCAGCGCGGCGGGCCACAGCGCCCCATTCAGCAGCAGTGACTGGTCTAGCCCAAGCATCCAGCCCAGGGCCAGCACAAAGCACTGGCCCAGCGCCAGCCCCAGCAGCGCCGCCATCAGGCCCAGCCACAGCGCCTCGGTCAGCAGCAGCGCGGCAATGCGCCCAGGCGGCGCGCCCAGCATGCGCAGCAAGGCCAAGTCGCCCCGGCGCTCGCGCACTGCGTTCCACAGCGCGATAAAAACGCTCAAACCTGCCGTGAGCAAAAGCATGCCAGCAAAGGCGCGCAGCACGTCGGTGCCCAGGCCCAGCATGTGCAGCATACGTGTCACCTCGAGGGCCGGGGCGGCGGCCTGCATTTCGGTGCTGGTGTTGACCCAGCGCGGAAAACTCATAGCCGCCAAGGGGCTTTTGTAGCGCACCAGCGCCAGGGTGACTTCGCGCTGTTCTTGCGCTGCGTTGCGGTCTTGGTGGTTCTTATGGTCTTTGTCGTCTTTGTCGTCTTTGTGGCCTTTAGGGTCTTCTTCGTCGGCGGCTGCGTGCTCTTCGTGCACTTTCCAGACCGA
>Ga0214921_10004751_pt1 | contig 19734 bp, 8 predicted proteins | sample LL1505_MetaG_FD_177992 | JGI IMG/M metagenome (GOLD analysis project Ga0214921, IMG submission 177992) | Freshwater microbial communities from Lake Lanier, Atlanta, Georgia, United States - LL-1505 | ecosystem: Environmental > Aquatic > Freshwater > Lake | place: USA: Georgia | collected 2015-05-28
ATCACATATAAGTGTAAAATTATTAGTTAAAAACTTTCCAGCACTATCTTTAAAAGATATAACTCTTCCTGGAACTGTGATTGCGGAAGGTAGCGTAATAGTTCCAGAATTTGTTGTTGTATTTATCAGAGCTAATTCTGTGTTATAGTTCAAAGACATACCTATTCTTTAACAAAGAGCATTTATACGATTTTACACGACAGGTTCTGTAATAACAAAACAGTTAATATTTGAATAAGCAATACTTACACTATCATAATTTTTAGCATATAATAGAACATATAAACTATCACCTATATTGGGTGGTGTTGCGCTCATATCAAACATATCGGTAAAGTTAAATGCTGTATTAATAACTACTGACTGTAAATATACATATGGTCTTGTAGCACTATATATAGATCCAGGGTATACTGTAGAATTATAATTTGATAATGTAAAATAAAAATATGAAAAACTAGTACCCGCTGGATCTAATAAGGCATTAAAATTAAGTTGTACTCTATATTTATTAAATGGCATAACATGTGTAAAATAGTTTGGATTTACTAATATCTGTGTAAAACCACTATCGTTATATGCATTAGGGTTAGTTGTTGTTATAAGTTTATATGTAGGCAAACAAAGATTTGTTGTAGCAGAACTTATATGTGTTATTTGTAAAACATTTGATATCGCATTATTATTTAAGTTAATACCTTTGCCACTACTAATATAGTTAGTATTGATACTGCTAATAGATGCATTATTTTGTATCTCTGTTTCTGGAGCATTAACTAAAACTTTATCAGTCGCACCAATAAAAGTATTACAACTACTATTAAGGATTAAATTAGAACCGGCTGTAACTCCTATACTTCTTACCGCTTGTATCAGTATATCCTCAGAACCAACCACTACAAATCCAAAAGTATCATCAGCCTGTAGAGCACCTGCTGGGGTTTCTTGGTCGCTTGGTTTATACAACGCAATAACAGGTATATCTCCTTTTATAAAGATACTATTAGTTGCTATAGTGCTGGTGATAGTGCTTAAACTGTATACTGTATCTGCTGTAAGAGTTCCTGTAGATAAGTTTTCTACATTTATACTTGATACTATCATAGCATTTGTTGATAACTTTCCATCTATATCTTCTGATAGTATTAAACTGTTTCCTAGATGAATACTAGTGCCTGCTACATACAGTTCACGCCATCTGTTTGTCGCTGATCCTAAATTGTAAGCATCATCTACTGATGGTATTAAGTCAGAATTTGCTACTGTTAATATTCCTCCTTGTGTTGTTATATATTCTGTTGTTATACTACTTGTATTTAATGTATAAATAGAACCTTGACCTGAACTTATAAAATTAGTAGAACCATTAAAACTTGACATGTAAATATTTCCTAAACCTCTTACTGTAGAAGTGAGTTGAGTGCTAGAGATGTATCCAAAGGTGCCTAATCCTACAATAGTTGAAGGCACTACGTTAGTTGATAGATAGCCAAAGGTGCCTAACCCTACAATAGTTGAAGGAACTATATTAGTTGATAGATATCCAAAGGTTCCTAGACCTATAATCGTTGATGGGACAGTGTTAGTAGATAAGTAACCAAATGTTCCTAGACCTACTATAGTTGATGGAACAGTGTTAGTGGAAAGATAGCCAAAAGCTCCTAGACCTACTACTGTTGATTGTAGTGATAGAGAAGATATAGCATTTAAATTAAACAAGTTAGAACCATTCCCAGTAATACTAGAAGTATTAATATCGAGTGTATTTAATGTAGAGACAAGAATAGTTGACGCGTTCACATTTATAGCCAATATAGTTGATACGTTTAAAATTCCTGTTGATAGAGTCCCTAGAATTCTTACTGTTGATTGAGGATGATTACCAAATCTCGGAATTATAGTCTCTGTATTTATGTTAGAACCCCATATTTGATTGAAAACGTTTGTTAGTGCGCTGTTTCCAAAACTTGCATTACCCCCATCTGGTAGTAGTGAAGTTGTATATACTAGATTACCAAATTGTCCAGCACCTCTTAAGATTTGTGTTGTAATAACATTAGTTGATACGTTAGAACGAGCAAATAGTATATTTGTAGTGATACTACTAGCCACTTGATTCTGTGTTGATAAGGTGCCTAATACTCTTACTGTTGAGCCAATATCGCCAGCACCAGTGGCAGAACCTATGATATTTGTATTAGTTGATATGCTATTAAATTGCCTTCCATTTATATTACTATACCATCCTCCTCCACTCTCACCACCAGTAGTATATCCAAGAGTTGCGGTTTGACGGTTAGGAAATAAATTTTCTGTAAATGTATTAAATTGGTTATTAGTTCCAGTTAATATATTTATTCCTGCTCTGTTAGCATTCATCGATGATGCGTTAAACTGTAGCGATGATATAACACCCGCAAAGAGATTCCCAGTAGATAAATTATTAGTGCTTATACTAGTTAAACTAGATACATAGCCAAAAGTTCCTAATCCTGCGACTGTTGAAGTTAATTGGGTGCTAGAAATATAACCAAAGGCTCCTAATCCTATTATAGTTGATGGAACTGTATTGGTAGATAGATAACCAAAAGTTCCTAGACCTATAATGGTAGATTGTACTTCTGGACTGTCTATTAATCCTGTTACTGTCGATTGGAGTTGAGTGCTAGAAATATATCCAAATGTTCCTAGACCTACTATAGTTGATTGTAGTGATAGACTAGAAATAGCATTCAAGTTTAATAGTTGTGAACCATCTCCACGTATTGAAGAAACATTTATAACACCAGCAGAAATATTGTTTGTTACAATAGAAGATGTTTGAGTTAAACGAATAGAAGCACTATCCCATGGACCGTTGCCAGGACCACCCGTTCCAAAACCTAATATATTTACACCTTGAGGATAGAAGTTTTGAGAATATATGGCACCCCCAAATCCAACACCTACTAAATTATTTGTTGCTAAAGTATTTGTTGAAATTAGTGTGCCAAATATAGAGGATACAAAAATATTCTGTGATGAAACGTTACCGTTTATACGAACTACATTAGAAAAAGAGTCATTATCTAAGGTTGGCTGAATAGTTTGTGTAAAGGTACTTCTAAAATGTCCTTCGTTATAAAAACCTAGATCACCAGTGTTAGAACCGAATCCAATTATTGCACCAGTAGTTAGTGGATACAAATTTTCTGTTAAAGTAGCACCAACAATTCTGTTTGTTGAAATCTGATATCCTTGAGCGGTTGAAAAGAAGAGTGTTGAAACACCTAAATTTCTTGTTGAAATAGTTCCAGCAGAGATGTTTGATGTAAATACGTTAGAACCAATAATGTTATTAAACTGAAATCCTATCTGACCTATATTTGCTCCAACACCACTATTTAATCCTAACCCACCAATTGATATATAGCCATTATCTGCCGCAGTAAGATTTCTTGTAAATAGTCGTGTAGTGCAAATATTAGTTAAATTATTAATTGTTGAACTGTTTATTAGAAGTGTATTTAAACTTGTTGTAGATATACCATCAAGAATATTTATAGTTGAACCATTAATAACGTTAGCAAATAAGTTTCCTGTCGATACACTATTTGTAAATATACCATCTGTATTACTTATTGTAGAAGTATTTACGATGTTAGCAAACAAGTTTCCTGTTGATATATTTAATGAGGATATACTATTAAAAGATGATAGATAACCAAAAGTTCCTAGACCTATTATTGTAGAACCTAATTCTAGATGGTCTACTAATCCTGTTACTGTTGATTGTAGTTGTGTGCTAGAAATATAACCAAAGGTTCCTAGACCTACAATTGTTGATGGAACTATGTTTGTAGATATATAACCAAAAGTTCCTAGTCCTATTATAGTAGAATTAAGTGCTGGTTGTGTTATACCACCAGTTGTAGCAGATGAAATATATCCAAAAGTTCCTAGTCCTACAATCGTTGACTGTATAATATTAGTAGCAGAAGTTGTTTGACTTGAACCGTCACAATAAAATATTTTATTTATATTATATAAATTAACACATGTATTATCAGCAGAAGTTCCAACGAATGGTATTGAATTATTGTATAATCCTAGAGCAGGACTTGTTACTGAAGCGTCTGGCGCAGTATATTCTTGCATATATAACCCATCTTGATACGTTGTAACTGTATAACCAAAATACGCAGCATTTATATTACTAATAACACTAGCATTCATATCAACAGAATTATCAAAACGAACTATACCATAATTATTAGCACTAATTGAATCGGTTTGTAAATTATTTACACCAAATATACTATTCTGTTGTAAATTGATAAAAGAAGTGATATCAACGTATCCTGAAGTAGCACTTGAAATAGTATTTACAAGTAGTGTATCAGCATTACTTATAATATTATTAGCAACATTTACAGTATTTATAGCAGGGTAATTAGCCCATGTTGCTGGGTTTCCAACACTTCCCAACCCAGTAACAGTTGATATAAGCTGCGATGAAGAAATATAATCAAAAGTTCCTAGTCCCACAATCGTTGATGTTAAATCATTCTGTGTTAATCCACCAGTAGCAGTAGAAATATAACCAACTGTTCCTAAACCAATTACAGTTGATACTAAATTTGCTGTTGTTACACCCGTCGGAAGATTAGATAAGTATGTTCCGTCAGCATATATAAACTGATTACTTAATACAACACTTACATTTGAATCCAAAGTTGGTGAACCGAATAGAATAGAATTATTAGTATTTATTGGCGCAATTGTTAGAATCTCATTTGAATTTACAGCAAAGGATATTCTATCTTTCTTAACAAATGTCTGATTACTCATAACTATTCTTGCGTAGAATATGTTCTAAAGGAATAAAACATACTAATAATATGTATCCTGGCTATACAGAGTGTGATGAAACTTTAGTTCTAAAAGAAACACCTTTTTCTTTATTAAGTAGTGAACCAATATATAAACGAAAAATTATTCTACTCGCAACAGCGGCTATTAATGATAATAATGTTTTTGCCAACGGTCTTTTTCAGAATGTCTTTGTTCTCTACAAAATGTTTGAATCTATGGGAATGTGTCCGATTATGATTGTGAATGAAAAACCAAAAAGTCTTGATAATATTCCTAGTATGATTAAAACAACCCGTATGATGGTCGCAGAAGAGTTACTCAAACAACCTATACCAGTATTTGCTTACATCGAAATCGGTATGTCTATTGACCCTGTTGTCCGTAAATTTTTAAGAATGATTGGTTCTAAGAGTTATAAACTTTATTTAGGAAATATTCTTAATATTGATATTGAGACACCAATGTTCTATCCTACAACAAACTTTGCTCATCATATTATTGGAGAACTTGACGAAGTATGGGTTTCTCCGCACTATAAACAGCACAACGAATATGCCTGTTATTTAAATCATACAGATCCTAAAGTTCAACGTAATACAACAGTTCCATATGTATGGGACCCATGTTTTATTAGTAATACAACAAAAAATCTTAAATGGAGACCTCGTTCTGGTCAAGAAAAAGAAACTTATGTTATTAGTGAGCCTAATATTAGTTTTCAAAAATCTTCTGTTATTCCTATACTTGCTCTCGAACATTATTATCGTCAAACAAAACGTGATATAAATGTTATAGTAGTAAATGGAGAAAGATTACTAATGAACCCTTATTTTAAAGATGCTATTTATGATAGTTTAGATTTAGTAAAAGATGGAAAGATTGCTATGATTGGACGTAGCGATATTCAGAAAACTATGGAAATATACCCATATGCTACTTTTCTATTACATCAAATCAATAATGAATATAATTATATGACATTAGAACTATTATATAATAATTATCCCGTATTACATAATTCTGAATCTTGGAAAGAATACGGATACTATTATAAAGGTTCTGGTTTAGATTCTGCTTGTGAACAGATTAAGAAAACATACGATCATGAGAACAATTTAGAAACATACAAGGCTCATGCAAAAACTCTAATCTGGACACATAGTCCTTATAATCCGAGTGTTCAAGAAAAATGGTCAGGAATTCTGTAAAGAATTTAAGAACACAAAATTCTGTAAAGAATTTTAGTTACTGGGTCTAAAACTATCTTTCATAAATATTAAAGATAATTATGAAAGTTGGTGTTCTATCTTCATGTCAGCATTCTATGTTTAGTGGAGGAAATGCGAATACAACGATTGCACTTATTGAAATGATGAAGATGCTAAAATATGATGTAACTCTACTTAATATCAATAGTTCGGTTGATTGGTATGTGGATGTAAAACTTCTTAAGGAACAGATTACAGTTTTGAATATTTCAAAAGATACAGAAGCGTTCGCGGAACCTTTTGATTTAATTATTGAAGTAGTTCCTTTTTTTGAGAATGAAACTATGAGAAGAAAGTATGGCAAGAATTTTGTATATATGTATCGTTCAAATGTTCTTATTCCTCTGATTGAACATTCTCTATATCCTATTGTAAATGTAAAACCAAATTATGATGGTGTTTCTCAGATATGGTGTTTTAAAGAATTCTGCGATAGTGATGAATTACAGATTCTAGAGTTGCTAACACGTAAACCAGTTGTTATAGTTCCTTATATTTGGACTCCTTCTATAGTTGAACATCATAAGAATGAAAATAATCTACCTCTATGGATTCAGTTCCAAAGCGCCTTCAAAGATCATAATAAAGTAGATGTTCCTTGGTCGCCACACATATTTGAAACAAATGTCACTTCAACATCTTCATGCACAATTCCACTATTAATTCTAAAACAAGCAAAAGAACACGGATTCAATTGCGTAAAGTATAAAGTTCATAATGGTGAACAGATAAATAATTCGCAGTTCTTTAAAGATAATATTGTTAAACATTGTCAGACAAATGATTTATCTGGAGAATTCGTTGGTCGCCAACGTATCTGCGATTTAAGTATTGTGCCTAAATCAGTAGTTATTAGCCATGTTCGTTTTATTCCGTTCAAACCTATGCTTTTCGATATGGCGTGGATGGGGATCCCATTTATTCACAACTCAGAACATCTAAAACATGTATCTTGTTTTGAGAGATATTATTATCCAAATAATAAGATAAGTGAAGGTTATGAATGTTTAAAACGTGTTGATGAAGATTATAAATCTGGAAAAGGATGGTTTGATTTAGAAAATATTCAGAATTTTAGAAAGTGGGTATTAGAGAATCATTCTTGCCTAAATCCAAAGATTGTAGAACAATTTTCTCAGACAATAGATAATCTATTCAAAACTCCTAAGGTAGAAACTAAAGAAGTAAAGAAAGAAAAATACTATTTAATGTTTACAGATTTCTGGCCAGATTTTAATCCTTCCTATAACTTTTTTACATTACTACTTGATTCTGTTAATCACGGATTAGATATAGAGTATGTGAGTGAAAGCACAATTCCATCTGGAGTTAAACCAAACGCTATACTATTTGCTCCTTTTGGAGAACGATGGAAGAACTATCCGAATGTTCCTAAGATTCACTATACTGGAGAAAATACTATGCCTGTAGCTGAAGAATCTGTAAAACTAAATCTGTGCTTCCAACATTCTGATATGGTTTCAGACAACTATCTACGTTTTCCTTTATGGTTACTCGAAATTGATTGGTTCGGTTGTGATGTTGAGAAAATATGTAATCCTAAACCGATCCCTCTTGAACGTTTTACAAAAGTCTTTCCTGAAGAAAAGAAAGAAAAATTCTGTGCTTTTATAGTAAGTAATCCTACCAACGATTTACGTAATAACGCATTTTTCTGGTTAAACGAATATAAACCTGTTGATTCTGCCGGCAGACTTTTTAATAATGTTGGACCAGACCTATTTGCTGGAGGAGGCGGTGGTGGTGGAGAATTGAAAAAGCACGAATTCTTAAAGAAGTATAAATTCTGTTTTGCCTTTGAGAATTCTAGTTCTCAAGGCTATGTAACCGAAAAACTAATCCATGCGAAGGCTGCTGGATGTATTCCTATTTACTGGGGAGACCCTAAAGTGGAACGTGATTTTGACCCCAAGAGTTTAATTGATGCCCGCAAAATTCGTTCTAAAGAAGATTTAGTAGAACTTGTAAAAGAGATTGATACTAATGAAGAAAAGTATAGAGAGATGTTCAATAGACCTGCCCTAGACGAATACCATGTTGATTGGGCGAAAAGAACTATGGCAGAATGTGCATCCAGAATTCTCAAACTATTAACAACAAAATCGGTTGAAGTTCCACGTTTCATTCAAACAAGAGAATCTGTCAAACCTCTTAACAGTAGTCTAGAGATTGAAACACCACTAATGGTGACTTACGCAACACGTGAGTATCTACCATCACTAAATCAATGGTTAACAAGTATAGGAGCACAGACTAGAAGTATTCCAGATTTAAAAGCACGTATATATTTGGGTCACGATGTTCCTCAAGAATCTAAGAAAAAACTATTGGAAGTATTTCCTTTTATTGAGCTTGCATCATTACCAGATACAGTTCCCTCAGATTTTACAGACTTATATGAAGCTCAACATTTTGCGTGGAAGATTTATATATATCAAGATTTAGCTAATAATCTCTCTAATAAAATGGTCTTCTATATGGATGCGGGTGCTTTTATGTGTAGATGGCCATCAGACTATTTACGTTTAGCCCAAGAAAATGATATCTGTGTTCTTGAAGATGAAGAACAGTTTAATGAACAGTGGTGCCACAATACTTGTATTAAAAGAATGAATATCAGTTCTTCAGAACTAAAAAAGAATCAGATTGTTGGAGGGATTATGTGTTTTAGAGCTGGCGCTGAAAAGGTAAAAGACTATTTTAACGAGGCATGGGAGTATGCTCAACAACGTGATGTGATTGTAGGAGAAAAGTGGAGCGGTATTAGAGATGGAAAACCTTATGGGCATAGACATGACCAATCTATCCTATCAATTCTATCTATAAGACATGGGCTAGCAAAGTATCCTCTTTACACAATATATTGTGATGTAAGTCTTCGCAGAACTTATATCTCTAATAAGTATATCTATGTTCACAGAGGAAATTTTAAGATTCACGAAGAGTTTTTAGATAAGATTGATGATTGTTTTGTAATTAATTTGAAGCGTCGCAAAGATAGGCTAGATAGACTGTATACAAATTCTCCAGAATTTAAAAATAGAATTATAGAGTTTGAAGCGTATGAAGGAAGAAAAATTCAAATGTCTAAAGCAATCGCTAGACTTTTCAAACCCCACGATTTTATGTGGAAGAAAGCAATCATGGGATGCGCACTTAGTCATTTGAATCTCTGGCTAAAGTTAGCGAGTGAGAAGCCAGAGATTAATTCATATTTGATTTTAGAAGACGATGTAAAATTTAAAAGTGGATGGCAGAAACGGTGGTTAGAGGCTGTTCCCCATCTACCTGAGAATTTTGATGTTATTTATCTAGGAGGAATTCTTCCACCAAATAGAGAAGGATTTGAACAAACTAAAGATCCAATCAACAAGTTTTTCAGTCGTGTAAAAGAAAATAATTTCTTTGGACAGAGTCAACCAAATCGTTATTTTCATTTCTGCGCGTATTCATATGTATTATCAAAGCAAGGTGCAAAGAAAATTCTTGATGTATTGATGGCACGTGATGGATATTATACATCCGCAGACCACATGATTTGTAATCCAATCGATTATATGAACATATATTTCTTAGATCCTTTAGTAGCAGGATGTTATCAAGATGAAGACCCTAAATATGCTACAAGTGATTTTAACAACTTTAATAGAGTTGATGGGTTTGATAGTGATTTATGGAACAATGATGAACGATTTACTACTGAGGAAGTAGGGAACTCTGACGGTCCAATCGATTTAGTGAAAGCATTAATGGATGCACGTAATTATAAGGAGGAACCGAAAGTCTTACAGAATGATAATAGAACTCCAATTAAAAAATGTAATAGATTCTATTCACTAAAAGAGTATAATCTGAAATGGAGAGACTTATATGAATATAAGTGGTTATTAGAACTGTTTGGTAGTCCAGATTATGTAGAGATGAATATGATAGAAAATGATGCAACTCCAGAAGTTAAGAATCCTATATTTGTTGTGATTCGCAATCAAGATTATAGTTCTATTTTTAAGAGATTTGAAAGTCTAGGAAAGGAGTTTAGTGTAATTCATTTAGGAGATGAGTTTGGAACGGAACCTATTGACTACTATAATTATAAGAGTTGTAAAGCAGTTCTAAGAAATTATGTTAGACCAAAACTTCCATCAAACGTAACAGTAGTCCCATTAGGATATCACAGAAGTTTTGAGAAACCGATTGAAAATCCATTAGAAAGAACTCCACAACTACCGTTCCGCTCAAAAACGTGGTCATTCTTTGGAACTAACTGGAATTCTAGAGATGCTATTCTAGAACCACTCAAGCAGTTTGAAAAGAATAATGTAGCACTATTCAATTCATGGAATGATGCTAAAAATATAGGAGAAAAGGAGTATCTATCTTACATGTTAGATTCAATCTTTGTTCCTTGCATAGGAGGGAATAATTCTGAAACATTCCGTTTCTATGAGGCATTAGAGTGTGGTTGTATACCAATTTTAGTAGAAGATGAAACTTCTAAACCTTATTGTGATTATATTAAACAGTTTATTCCTATAACAACTCTAACTAGTTGGAATCAAGCACCAATCCTAATACAGCAGTTATTAAATGATAAGAATACTCTAGAACTTTATAGATTTTCTCTTCTACAAGGATATCGCTCGATGAAAGCTATGATGAAGGAGAAAGTTATTAAAAGTTTAGAGATATAAAGAATTAGTGATTGGTATAACAAGAAATGTCATCAGAAACACCTAGTTTTTTTAAAACTCTTGAGCAGCAGCTCAAGAAAGAGAATGATACGGTAAATAGTATGGATCTGTCTAAAATCGGATTTGGTTCTATTATTGCCAAGACTGAAGATAAAGAAGAAAAGAAAAAGCTAAAATTTCTACTAGTATCCACACATCTTCATCAGTTTACTGGATATAGTAAAGTATCTCATAATATGGTTCAAGAACTATCAAAGAAGCCTTGGATGAAGGTGACACATTTCGGTTTCCAGAAGATGCCACAGGTTCCAGAAGGTTTCCGTCCTTATCCATCAAATGTTGAAGTATATGACGCTGCGGCAAATGAGAAACCACAGCACCAAGGATTCGGTTATCAGCAACTCCCTGAATTTATTCGTCGTAAGGAACCAAATGTAGTTATGATTTATAACGATCTTTCAGTTGTATCTAGATTCTTAGAAGAGATTCGTAAATCTGGAATCCCTCGCAACTTTAAGATTTGGGTCTACTGCGACCAAGTGTATAATACACAGCTTCAGCCTTACTTAGATATTCTAAATCGTGATTCAGATCTTGTATTTACATTCTCTACATTCTGGAAGAAGTGTTTGAAGGAACAAGGAATTACTCGTCCACTAGATGTCATTACTCACGGGTTTGATAAAGATAGGTTCTTCCCCATTCCTCGTGAACTAGCGCGTAAACAGATGAATCTTCCTGCCGACAGATTTGTGATTCTAAATCTAAATCGTAATCAACCTCGCAAACGTTATGACATTCTAATTATGGCGTTTGTTGAACTAATCTGCAAGTATCCTACCAAGCCTATCTATTTATTCTGTGTATGTGATAAGGGTGAAAAGGGTGGTTGGGATCTATTTGGTCTATATAAGCGTGAGCTAATTCTTCGCAAGGTTCCAGTTGAACAGTTTGCCGACCGTCTAATGGTATCATCAGTTGACATGGCTTTCCGCGATGAGGATATTAATATGTTCTATAACGCTGCGAACATCGGTATTAATACCGCAGATGGCGAAGGATGGGGTTTATGTAATTTTGAACAGATGGGTGTAGGAGTTCCTCAAGTAGTTCCCGATGTAGGTGGCTTCAAAGAGTTCTGTAACACTAATAATTCTATGTTAGTTAAGCCAAAGGTTCGTTATCATCTACCTATGGTATACTGTCCTGTAGGAGGAGAAGCACATGCTTGTGACCCTCATGATATTTGTTTAGCAATTGAAGACTATATAATGAATAGTTCTAAGGTTGAGGAACATGGTAGAATGGCGAGAGAAACTATTCTAAAATACAATTGGCCTTCATGCTTAGAGAGACTTGTAAAGAGACTTGAAACAGAAAAAGAAGAGTTAGATGAAGATGATTAAAGAGAATCAAAATTAGTATTAGGTATGAAACTATATGTAATAGTAACATTGTTAGTTATTTTACTAATAATCTTATTTTATAAGATATACCATGAAAGTTTTACAAATAATCTATACTATGAAAATTTTACAAGTCTTCCGAAACCTATAACAGCAGATAGTCCTGTACGGGTAGATTTTTCATGTGCTGATAGTGACCAAAAAAATATTTTTGATAGATTTGATTATGTTCAAGATGCTAAAGCAAATGGGGCGTGCCCATCTAATTATACTAAATTAGCTAACTATTTTGGTTTAACAAATGTATGTTTACCAAACTGTCCACCCGGTTATACGGTATCACCAGTAGATAATACACTTTGTATAGCAGACTCTTGTCATAATAGTGCCGATTTAAGTTATAATATAATTGGTAGTTGGAATAAAACATGTTCGGTTCTCTACCAACAGCAATTTAGACTGACTAGCACATTAGCTAGTATTTCAACAGTTACTGACAATTTTAGAAAACAGACGAATATAGTTAATACTGAATATAATGATTTGAATGATACTTTAGAAAATAATTGTTCACTTCCAGGGGCAAATACGAGTAAGTGCCAAATAGGAGAGAGAAATATGGTAAAAATTAGGAATAATTATAATACAATAATGGATATAACATCTAATATTAACTACAACTATAACTATTTAAAAAATCGTAAAACCTCTTATGATAGTGTATACTACGATTTATTATGCGATAGATATATATAATTAATAGGCAGAAATGAATCTATCTTCTTACATGTTCAATTTATTTATGACAGTTATTATACTCTTATTTATGTTAACAGGATACTTATACTATCAAATAACATACACATTCAAAGAAAGTTTTGAAAATTTAGAATTAAATGGGATAATAGATATAAGTGGTATTGATATAAATAATATTAATATTCAAGAAAAATTACAGCAACTACATACAATGGATTTAAGTGGTTCTACGGCGTATGGGAGAGATTTACTAACAAAAACAGAATCACAATGTGAACTATTTCAAAAGCAGAAAGAAGAATTTGAATTGAGAATTGAAGAATATAGATCAAAAGGATATTTTGATAATTTAAGAATTACATATGAGATGATTGAAAATATAAAAGAAAATATGAAAAACTATGGATGTGCTTAAAATATATGTAAAAAATATATAACATAATTAGGTTAAGTATGAAAAAGTATTTAATGTTTATAAAATTTATAATACTACTACTATTAGTAGTTGCTGCTATACTATACATATTTATTATAAAAGATACTAATAAAGAAGGATTTCAGAATGAAGATATAGTAAATTCACCCTTTTTTAATATAAATTATAAATACTATTCATTAAAAACAAGTGAAGAAGCTGCTAAAGTTCCTTATAATGAAGACGCATTAATTTTAGATATAGGAGGTGGATTTGGTGAATTTGATGCTTCTAAGATGCCTTGGGATTCTGAAAACAAGGAGTTAACACAATCTGAAGTTGTGTGGGGTATTATTCCTGGCGATGCCAGTATCTCTCTATTTAAAAAAATATTAAACGCAAATCAAATGGGAGATATAAATAGTTTACCTTTTAGAGAGGAAACAAATGAATACTACTATCAAGATCCTATGTTTCAGTATGGAACTGATAATGCTGGTTTAGCAGCAGGATTGCAAGTGGTAAATGCGGTAACACAGTTTGCAGCTCCCATGATTTTTGGAGAAATAATTGGAAATAAATTAGAAGATGCTATTCGTAATAAATTAAACTATAAGTTTAATCCAAGCAAATATCCTAAACCAGAAAAAACAATTGATAGTATTCTTAGTAAAGCATTAAATAAATTAGATTTAAGACGTCTCAAAGGTATAAAATTAAATGGTGTAGTAAGTAATGCCAAAGATGGTATTAAAATGTTTGATAATCCACTTTTTAAACAGGGAGTAAAATCAGTAAAACAATCAAAAGCTGGCCTTGGAATTGGTCTTCAGATAGCTAATAAATTAGCAAAATTAAAAGCTCTTAATAAAAGTGGTACAAAAGTATGGGCAAAGTTTATGATGTGGCTTATTAAAAAACTTGCTAAAAAGGGGGCTTTTCTTGTAATGAAAGGGATTTTAGCGGGTATAGTTATATCAACAAGTTTAGCTTGGCTTCCTGGTGGTCAAATTATTGATGCTGTATATAATTTTATAGTAACTCCTATACTTATTGTCTTATCTTTACCAGATGGACCTATTACACAAGCATTAAATAAGTGGGCTGATTCTGAAGGAATGTGCCCAGAAGGGACAACATCACTAGATAAGATTATACCAGAAGGCGCGATGATGTTAATTGCTTTTGTTCCTGTGATTGGTGATATTTTAGATTTATACTATCCTTACTTATGCTCTGAAACTGCTACTGGGCTACTAGTTACAAAAGGCCCGTTTTGTGAACCTAAGTATTTCTACTACCCATGGTTGACAACCTATTTTTGGAATTGGCCAAATTATAATGCAAGTGGAGATAGACCTGCTGTTCAAGGAAAGTATTTACGCACAGAATTTATGCCAAGTCAACCTCGACATATGGGATCATTAAATAAAGTAAGTGCTCCTAACCCACATGATTTATATAGTGGGTTTGATGGTGCGGGTAATTCGGTATTTGACTGGAGTTATGGACCATACTTAGATTTTAATAATTTTGTTAGAGATGCACATACTTCTCAAAGGTATGATCAAGTAGATAAGAAACTAGTAGGATTTAAACCACAATACACCAGACAAACATTTTTTCCAGGCAACTATCTACCAAGTGGTGCAAAATTTTTCTACGCAGACTTTTCAGACCCAACGATGTTAGTTCAAATGGCTCAATTCTACTACGATTATTCTACTCGCAATCCACAAATAAATGAAGATAAAACTTGCACAATAGAAATTATTAGTAAAATTAATTATGTAATAGCTTCTTCAATGTGCACATGTGATATTGAATGCGAAATGTTAAATGTCACTTATGATCCAAAAAACGGTCAAAAATATAATGAATATGTAACACTTTATCATGATAGAAGATTTTATTTTGGTATTAATTACAGTAACTCTGCACCAAATTACTGGGAGGATTCAACTACACCAGGCTGGCGAACATTAGATGATAAATACGATATAGCAATGTATAATCTAAAGGAGTATTTACATCGTTATGATCTCTTTTATCCATCCGAACAAATTAAACCTACTTTATTTGTATCTGCATATGAATTTTTACAAGATAAAGAAGCTCTTTTATCAAATTTAATAGCAACAAGTAACTATACGCAAGAAGATTATAATATAACATTATCTAACTACACGATGGCTTCAGAAAACTTTGAGGAGTTAATAGAATTTATAACTAAAGATGGTGTTTCTGTAGATACTGTAAGAGAAAAATTAACTTATAGAGTAAGCACGGTAGTTGCTGTAAAGGATGAGTTATGGGATTTACAAAAACAATTTAAACCTGTTGCTAACTCTAATAAACATCCACAGTATACATTATATGGATGTACTCATTTAAATGATACTGCTGGTGCGGCAACTCCACCAGATATAGCTTCATTTGAAGAAGACTATAGAAAACGTGTTCAGTTTGATGTTCTCCCTTATTTATCAAGATGTAAAAATAGCTTTATTGATACAAACCAGTGTATTGATTTATCAAATGTTCAACAAATTATTGAAATGTATAAAGAAAAATATCCAAATAAAGATATTAAAAGTATAGTGGATATTAAAGCACAAGGCAAGAATGCCTGTGAATTTACATGGGATGAAGTAACTACAGGGCAAAATGATATGACAAGAAAAAATTATAAGTTTTTATATCAAGTAGATTTATCTTCATGCACATTCTGTTTACCTAATACATTAATAGCAGAAGGAGCACCAGAACTACCTGCTGTAGAAAGTATTAAGATGTATAAATCACTTGTAACGGGTTCTAATGAACAACTATATAATTCTGAATATAATACACGATTAGGATATAGGAAAGCTTTCTTCTATCAACCAACGGTGACAGCTGGTATAGCAGGTTCAAATGTAACCTTTACTAAAATAGAAAATGTAGATACAATTCCAAGAATAGATCCTAATACATATGCAATACTACCTGAACTTGTAAGACCAAAAAAGCCTATTCGTATATCATATCCAACACGACTTCAAAGTCATCTGGGAACAGATTCTAACGATCTCTGCTCAAATCCCGAAACACTCCAGAGATTTATTTTAGATTATAATGCAACAAATCCAGCTAATAAGATTCTAAGTGTAGTAAAAGCATATACTGTTGATGAAAATACATGCGATTTAGCAGTAGATATGTTATTTAAACAATCATCAAATAACAATACTGTTCAAAGAAGAACCGTTTCATTTAATGTAAAACCTGCAACTGAAGGGTTTGAGAACGTATACACGTATGATTCTATTAATAATAATGATGCTTTATTTATAAAACCTAAAACACCATACTTAGAACCACCTTATAGTGAAACGGGTGTAACATATGGTAAACCTTATTTAAATCAGTTTAATCCTACTATTCAATCAAATGTTATATTTTTTAATAACGATCTAGTAACAGATTATACTAAAAATACTATAGGAATTGTAAAAAACACGAGAGATTTACTGATTGAATTGAAAGGTTCCCAGTATTTAGGAGATGATAACAGTAATTGTAAAAAAAAATGTGATGATACAGAAATTATGCAACGAATAATGGAACAGTATAATAATGATAATCAAGCAAAAGGGAGATATGGTCAAGAAAATAAAACTATGTATACGATTTTTAAATCTGCAACAGAATCTGCTGACAGATGTCACTTGTATTTTGCTCAAACAACTGATTACTACGGAGATTTCTATGCTGCTAATAAAATTGATCCAAATAACTATCTGACAGAATCAAAAGTTGCTTTAAGAGCGGTAAGTATGAAACAAATACCTGGCACATGTGATTTTGTCCCTATTACTGGACAAACATATCTTGATATTAGTGCATCAGATATAGCTTTACAGGCAGGGGTAGATGTATTTGCGAACGATTCAAACTTTTATACACCTGCTAGACAAAATTGTAGAAATTTAAATTGTAAAGATCCAAATTTAATAAATGCAGCAATTAATAATTATAATCAACTAACAGGTAGCTCTGTTACAAGAGTTTTTAAAACTTTAAAAGTAGGCAATGATACATGTGATTATAGTATAGTACAGAACTTACTCTATGAAGGACAAGTTATACCAGATATAGAAAGTGTATTACGTGTCCGTTATAAATATCCTATATTTGATAAATATAATCCTACAAATTGTGGCTCGTTTACCTATGAACCAGCAACAGTTTATGATGGAGAAACTTATATGTCCGATACTTTTGAATTACAGTTTGCTGTAAATACGACAGATACTGACCCAAATGTGTCCCCTATACTATCTTATATGGGTAACCCTAACGACCCTATAAGTTCTGTGATACAAAATATTCCTTAGAACTAGGATGCTAGTAGTATCAATAATATTATTAGTTTGTATACTATTACTAATAGTATTATTATATAACAACTACTATATATATGAAGAATTTTCAACAATGGATGATACATGTAGAGAATTAACTTCAAAAAGAGATTTTTTACAGTCATATATAAATAATTTAAATTCCAACATTCATGAAATTAGTAGAAGTTTAGATGGAACATATAATATTAAAAAAGAAAATATGAAATTTCAAAATTTTTTTAAGGCTTTCTGTATGTCTACACGCCCTATGAGCGATGCTTGTAAAAAGCTTGCTTCAACTGATAAGTATCCACTAGAACAGTTGCCAAACATGGATGTTCTATATGTTTCTCTGTTTAATAATCAATACAATATAGACAATTTATACCAAAAGCTAAATTACTATTCAGATTTAATTGGGTGTTCTTCAAACACAGTAGATGCAAGTGGTTATACATTTACTGTTTTAGATAGTTTGGAAGAAATTGATACAGCAACAGCTTTTCTTGAATTAGAAAAACTGTCACCATACTATCTATCTCCGGATACAATAAAGTTCATTTTAAAATTTTTAATATCAAGAGAAAAATTAAATGAATTAAATTTTACTTCAAAAGATTATGTTAATCAATTTATTCCACTGGTAGATGTTGTAAAAGAGCAGTATAATTAGTATAAAGAATTCTTCTTAGAGATAAAGAATAGGATGGATACAATAGTATATTTATTAATATTTTTAATAGTAATAACTATTTCTATATACACATATAGTGTATATATAGATAAAACTATAGAATATTTTCAAAATACTCCTGCTTCAAGTGCTTCTACTAACAACTATGTAGAATCAGATCGATTTCCAAATCTAACAACTACAACATATATAGAACTCCCTTATTATTCAACAATTAGAGGGATTCAAAATGAATTTGTTACATTTATTACCGATTATAAAAATTTTAGAGGTGAGATTGATAGAAATAATAGTGATGTAAACTATACTTATACAGAAGATGGAAAAGAATTTAAAGATATTAAGATAAGTGTTCTTCTTTTAAATACAGAAAAAACAATTGGATATAGGTCTGGGGATATTGGCGGAGGGTATGCTCTCTTATACAGCGGAGGATATGTAAGAAGTGGGGAAAATTATGTCTTTAGTATACCAAATAATTTAGGATACGGTGATACTTACTCTGGACGTTTAAATTTAACCGAAACTAAAAGCCCTTCTCTATTTAATACTAATTACAATAAATTTAAACAGTTTGTAAATGAAAATTCTGATTATATAACTAGTAGATTTTTTAGAAATACACCAATCTATGCATACAACTCATTAAAAAATAAACTAAATCCTGCCAATAAAAATTTTTATAATTTTAGAGATAACTTTACTAAGTCTTTTTGGAATCCGACAGGTGAGTATTTTCCTATTGGAAGATATGATTTAAAAGCAGATGGAGCACCACATAACATTGGAGAATTTTTAGGAGAGTTTCCTTCGCGTAATACCGATATAGATAGAGCAACTCTTGAAAAATTACGAGTATATATATATGGTTCTATTACTACGACCCAAAGTAATGATTTAAAAGATTCTGCTTTTTATGGATCATTATTTAATTTTAGTAATGTTAATACAATTTCTTTATATTTACGTATCCCTTATTACAGTTCTAATTTTAATGGTATTGATTTACAGTATTCTCATGGACTTTTTTCAAATGATGTAACACCAAAACCATATCCACTCTATTATTTATATGACCCAGATACAGATAGAACTGAACCAGAAAGTTATGTTGATTGGACTGCCTTTAATGCTGCTAGAGTTTTTGCATCTGCAACAATAGGAGGTGCTTTACTTTTTGAATCATACGCGACTGGCAGATTAGCTATGCCAGAGATATTTAAAAGAACTCGAAATAT
>Ga0214921_10004753_pt1 | contig 19730 bp, 21 predicted proteins | sample LL1505_MetaG_FD_177992 | JGI IMG/M metagenome (GOLD analysis project Ga0214921, IMG submission 177992) | Freshwater microbial communities from Lake Lanier, Atlanta, Georgia, United States - LL-1505 | ecosystem: Environmental > Aquatic > Freshwater > Lake | place: USA: Georgia | collected...
CGAATAGCAATGTGACCTCGCTCTCGACCTCGACGAGTACTGGCCTCTCGACAACGAACAGCAATGTGACCTCGCTCTCGACCTCGACGAGCACGGGCCTCTCGACGACGAACAGCAATGTGACCTCGCTTTCGACCTCGACGAGCACGGGCCTCTCGACGACGAACAGCAATGTGACCTCGCTCTCGACCTCGACGAGCACGGGCCTCTCGACGACGAACAGCAATGTGACCTCGCTCTCGACCTCGACGAGCACGGGCCTCTCGACGACGAACAGCAATGTGACCTCGCTCTCGACCTCGACGAGCACTGCACTCAACCAAAATCAACTCTATTCTGATTTGAACCAACTCTTCGGCACAGCTGCGGCGTTGGATCAGATTCCGGCTGTTGGTATCCCAGCAATGGACGGAGCAGGTGTCAGTGTTACTGGCGGTGTGGCTCCTGCAGGCAATGCCGGTTATGTCGTTTACAATACTTCTAATCCAGGGGCTCAAACATACCCTTTCGGAATTAAATACACAGGCGATACTCTCTGGGGCTTTTCAGCAGACCCCGATTACATCCAAAGCACTCCTCCGATCAATTCCACATTGAATGGCGCGGCAGGAGGACCATGGTCTCTTCTCGGTGGTTCGGGCAACGACTCAATCATTGGTGGAGCCAACAATGACATCGCACTCGGAGGAGATGGAAATGACTCCATCTTTGGAGGCGCTGGCAATGACTCGCTTCGCGGCGACGCTGGAGATGACACGATTGATGGCGGAAACGGTCTCAATACTCTCAGGGGCGGCCTCGGCAACGACTCCCTCTTGGTCATTGATGATGGGCTCGCTCGGCTGACTCCATACGTGCCAGGCACTCCTCCAAGCGGCACAAACAATACCTTGATCGGCGAAGAGGGTAACGACGCATTCTACTTTGGAAAAGTTTTTGGCACAGCGACCGATACCTACCTCACATCCGCGACATACTTGGTCGGGGGAACTGGCACAGACACGATCCGATTTGCGGATGGCAATGTAAGTGTTGCTGATGCCGCTTACACCAATGTAAGCGAAATCGAATGGATCGTTGGTGGCGCCGGAAATGATTCCTTCTCATTTGGATTGGAAGCATCAACAACTGGTTTGACTAATGTCCAAGGAGGAAATGGAAATGACACTTTCGTTCTTGAGCCAAGCTTTTCTGCAAGGAATGTGACATTCGCGGGTGGTGCTGGAGATGATCGATTTGTGATCGATAACTTCGACCAGCTCTCACCAACGGGCCAAAACAATCGCCTCGATGGTGAAGCTGGCGGCAACGATGTTTTGGCGATCTCAAAACTTATTGGAAGTGTTGGGTTTGCTGCGCGAATTACGGACCAAAATGTTACAAACATTGAGGAGTTGCGTTTAGCAAACGGAACAGGAGCACCTACGGATGTTAACATTGTCAACCTGGTCACTCCTTGGGGTATCCAAAGAGTTTATGGTGGAACTGGGGCCCAAAACAACATTAACGCACAGCCTGCAATAAATGTCGGTCTTGAGCTCTATGGAGCTGAGATGTCTGACCAACTTGGTGGCGGCGGTGCAGCCGATATCATGAAAGGATGGATAGGTGCTCCGACCTCAAACACGGTACGTGATACATTTACTGGAGGCGCAGGTGCAGATACCTTTGTCCTTGCAGAAACTGGATCTCCTGGAAATGCCTATGGTAATGTCGCTAACAACTATGCAGTAATAACTGATTTTCAAGCTAATGCTGGAAGAGATGTGCTTCAGTTGGAAAACTTTGGTGCAGGTCCAGCTGATTACAGCCTAACTTTTGCTGGGACCCCATCAGTTGGAACTTTGACTAGATTTGGCAGCTCAACGGTCATCGCGGAAATTACAGTTGCTGAAGGAACGGCGTCATCTGCTAACATCTTCGCAAACAATGTAAACTTTGTTTGACTAAGTGATTGCGTAAAGAAACCCGGCCTCAAAAGGGCCGGGTTTTTTTCATCTGTCGCCCTGTAGGGGCGGTCTATGAGCGCCGATGGGCAACGATTCGGCGTTCATAGAGACGCCGCTACAAGTGAAAACGGCTCACTACATCTAATAGTCATTGGTATGAGAAAAGATTCTTCGACTCATCAATGCAAAATTCCGACCTCGATATTCTGGTTTGGATTCTGTGATAATTTTTCCAGTGAAGAAGCTTAACATCGGAATTTCCATATCGGCGACGAAGGGAGCCAATATCTGGGCGAACGGGATCAGCCAAAATATCGCTTTGCTCGGACAACTCCTGCGAAAAAGCCCAGCATTTGATAAAGTCTGGTTTCTCAATGGGGGTGACGCAGAGCAATTTCCGCCAGACTTGGCATTTGATGGGATCGACGTGCCGCTCGTGCGTCCGCAGGAGGTAACGTATGAGATCGACATAGTCATCGAGATGGGCGCTATCCTGCCAATCGAGTGGATGCGACATATCCACGCACTTGGGGCGAAGGTCGTTTGTTTTGGCGTAGGCCATAATTACAACGCACTGGCTGAGACGATCATTTTTGAAAAGCCAGGAGGGATGTTTCTCTCGGATCCTGAACTGCGCGTGGAGACCTGGGGACTCCCCCAACACGCCAAAACCTGCACGCCGCTCATGAAGACCCTCACGCGCAAGCCTGTGATCGACATGCCGCATCTCTGGTCGCCTTATTTTTTGGATAATGCCATCCGTGATGCGGAAGCGCAGGGGCATTCTTTTGGGTTCAAGGCCGACCATCAGACGAGGGAAAACAAAGGCTGGCGGGTGGCCATTTTCGAGCCGAATATTGCCGTTGTAAAAAATGCTTGGATTCCGATGCTCGTCTGCGAGGACGCCTACCGCAAGAATCCGGAATCCATCTCCTATATGATGGTCATGAATTCTTTCCACATGAAAGAGCATCCGAGTTTTTTCCGTTTTGCATCGAATCTGGATCTCACAAAGCACAGTAAAGCGAGCTACGAGCCAAGGCAGCCCTTTGCGAACATCATGGCCGGGAATAGCATGGACACCGTAGTAGCGCATCATTGGGAATGCGGGCAGAATTACGGTTACTACGATGCTCTATACGGCGGCTACCCGCTCATCCATAACAGCGAGTATCTCCTGAAAGATGGCGTCGGAATCTACTATCCCGAATTTTCCGCAACCAAAGGTGGCAATGCGTTGAGCGAGGCATGGAATCAACCGCCTGAGTATTGGCAGGATTACAAAAAGAAAGCCGACGAGTTTTTAAAAACGCTCCACCCGGAGCATACTGAAAATATTCGGACTTTCACCGAGCGTCTCCTGCATGTCGCCAACGCAAAATAAAGTTGTAGCTGTAGCGGCGGTCTATGACCGCCGAAAATCGACTGCGCTCACAGAGACGCCGCAGGACAAGCTGGCCAATTCTAGTGGCCGTCTGCGACCGCCGGAGAAGAACGGCATTCACAGACGGCCACTAGGTCTGCCTTCCTAAAAAATGATTTTGCCATCCATGATTTTGTCAACATCCTCGGCGCTAAAACGGCGCTCATACAGACGCTGATACAATTTTTATGAATAAACCCAATCGCAACCTTCGTGTCGGTGTGACCATTCACCTCCGCGACGGAAACCAATCGATTTGGGAAAACGGCATTTTCCAAAACTGCGTCTTCCTCGTTCAGCTCTTCAATCTCTCGCCAGAGGTGGAGAAGGCCGTCCTCGTCAACGGCAGTGGAGCCCGAGAAGTCCATCCCTCGATGATGTTCAACGAAGTAGGCGTTGAAATGATCGATCTTTCCACCGCTCTAGAAACGCTCGATGTCATCATCGAAATGAGTTCCCAGGTGCCGGAAGATTGGCTGGAAAAATTCCGCGGTCGCGGCGGACGGATCGCGTGGATGCGCTGCGGAAATGACTTTGTCATTGATATCGAGCGGGCGATGTATAACAAGCCCAACGCCAGCCTCTGCAGCGGCAAAACTTACGATGCCGTCTGGACGCTTCCGGAATACGAAAATAGCTGCACCGACTATTTCGCTTTGACCTCGCGCGCGCCGGTGAAAATTGTGCCACATCTCTGGACACCCGAGTTTTTCCAGAAAGGCATGAAGACCCTTCCCCAAGGCGTGAGCTTTGGCTACAAGCCCGGCCTCGCTCGCTGGAGAATCTGCTCGTTCGAGCCGAATGTCTGTATGGTGAAAACCTGCGTGACGCCTATGCTCGTCTGCGAGGAGGCTTACCGAAAAAATCCTAAGTTCTTGGAGTATTTCCGCGTTTGCAATACCCTCCATCTGAAAGAAAATCCCGCCCTTATCCGTTTCGCCAATTCCTTGGACATCGTGAAGCATGGAGTGACGACTTTCGAGGGTCGCTTCGCCATTTATGAATACATGGCGCACTATGGCGATTGCATCATCTCGCATCACTGGGAAAACGGGCAAAACTATCTATACTACGAGGCGTTATTTGGCGGGTATCCTCTGATCCACAATTCGGAATTCATCCGTGACTTGGGCTATTTTTATCCGGATTTTGATTGTCAAGTCGGTGGTGAGGCATTGGTGAGGGCATTCGAAACGCACGATGCCAATCTTGCCGATTACAAGGTCAAGGCGGCGGAGTTTCTCAAGACGCTCGATATCCGATATCGACCGAATATCAAGGCGTATTCCAATGAGTTAATAAGCCTCTTTTGATTAATGAGCGTTTTGTTTAAAACGACATTTCCTGTAGCGGCGGTCTATGACCGCCGATCGAAACCAAACCCGGCGCTCTTAGAGCGCTGCTACAGTGCAAACCTGTCTGTTGTAGCGGCTGTCTATGACTGCCGAATGGAAAAAACCAAATCCCAGTAGGCATAGTCAGCCGTTACAAAACTTCCAAAAAATGAAATTAATTGGTCTCTATTCTCATTCTGCAATTCCCTATCTCGAGCAAAATCATAGAAAGTTTGCTCAGGCCAACGGATTTTCTTACACAAATTACTTTGTAAGGGACTATTACGAAAAATATCGCATCATTTATGCAATACTTCAGGAGTCTCCTAGTGAAGTTTTCTGTTTTATTGATTCCAACTCCTACTTTATTGAACAGAAATTCTGTTTTCCGATTCCCGAGGATGTTCTCATTAATAGCCATCCTGGTTCTCATCCACCTCAAAACGAGGAAATGGTAGCGGCAATGGACAATTTTTTTGTCGTTCGATCGACTCTGGTTTCGATGCGAGTGATCGAAAGGGTTGTTGCGGATGTTTCTTTTTATTACCTTTGTGACAGAAAAATTGATCCGATAGTTCCTTTTCCTAAAATTTTGGTTCAAAATCACCACTACCAATCAGAAAATAAATACTGGAACATAGACATTTCCGCGCATCCTGAGTTTTTTCATTTCAAGAACATACTTGTCGCTCATATTAACCCGAATAAAGCGGCGGACTTCTTTTCTTACGCCAATCTTCTCTGCGCTCCTGCCCCAGAGTTGCCTGAAATTCCCAAGGAAGACTTCGATGTTATTAATCCCGGCAAACCTCATGCAATCATCACTCTCTACACGCCGGAAATTGCCCAGCAAGGCGCAGTTTGCGAACGCAACCTTGCTCGTTATGGCCGAGCCAAGGATTTGACACTCTATGTTTATAGAAAAAATCCTAGGGCGAGCGAAAACATCTCAGGGGCATGGCTGAAACCCGAGTTATTACTTCGCCATCTTGATAGTCATGAGTATATAGCGTGGGTGGATAGTGATATGCTGATATCGGTGAACTATCAGTTGGATGTTTCCGGTGATTTCACTGCATACCAAGACTTGGGTAATTGGAAATTCAACTCTGGATTTCTAATTTGTCGCAATTCGCCAAAAATAAAAAACTATTTGGAAGCAGTTGCAAGGCGTTGTGAATCTATAGAAAACCGAGCAACAACGCATATCAATGGCGGCGACCAATCGCAGTTCATAGGCGAAGCGGAAATTCATTTTCCTGATTTTTTTCCGATAAGCAATCGTCTAGTCAACATCCTACCAGGTTATGAACCAGTAGGAGAAACTCCGCTACTGGTTCATTTTGTTGGTATGCCAACTCATGTTCGCGCCCATGTCATGAACCATTATGACGCGCTAATGACAGGTTCCTAAATAGAAACATTTTTGTACCATTGCCACATTGTAGCGGGGGTCTATGACCACCGATGGAAAACAAACCCGGCGCTTTTTTGGCTTCGGAAAAAGACGCTTGAGGGTTGCTGAGCGGGTGCTGATTTTATAGTCATAGACCTGATGAAATCATTTTTCTGGATTATCGCGTGTTCGGCTGTGTCGGGTTTTCTGCCACTCTCCGCAGCCATTCAAATCGGGGCGGTGTATTCCAATTCCGGCGATCAAGCGCCGTTGGACGAACCCTCTTGGCGGGGAGCGCAACTCGCAGTTGCCGACGTCAACAAGGCTGGGGGCATCCACGGACAGCAGGTCGAGTTGGTTCGCATTCGAGGAAATTCGACGCCGGCCGAGATTCAGAAAAATGTAGATCAGGCATTAAAAAATCCCGCCCTCGTTGGGTTACTGGGCCTCTCAGACAGCGACCTCGCATTTGCCGTAGGACGGGAAGCGATAAAGGCTGGCCTTCCTTTTGTGACCTCCGGGGCCACCTCGCCGAAGCTCCCTTCAGCCGTAGGCTACGGATTTTATCTGGCTTGTTTCGGTGACAACATGCAGGCCGCAGCGGCAGCAGAATGGCTTTCCAAAGCCAAAGGCTCCAAAACCGCAGCAATCCTTTTTGATCCCCGATTCACCTACACCCGCCTGCTGAAGTCGTATTTTTCTAAAGCCTTTCGACGCGGCGGAGGAAAAATCACCACCCAGCTCTCTTACACGCCAGGCAGGCCCCTGCTTCTCACCCCTGCCATTCTGAAAGCCGATGCGGTTTTCCTGTCGGTGGAATCTTCTGATGATGCGATGCCCGTGATCCGCCAACTACGCGGCATGGGCTACCCTGGCCCCATTATGGGCGGTGACAGCTACGACACACCTTATGCTTGGATCAATAATCCCTATGCCCAAGGCGTGTATTATACAACGCACGCTTTTCCAGCGACAGGGGCTGGATCGGCTTCCCAAAAGGCTTCAAAGGCTTTTACCCAAAACTACAAAAGAACCTACCACTCCGATCCTGACGCCTTCTCCGCTTTGGGCTATGACGCAACGAGAGTGCTGCTCGGCGCGATCGAAAAATCCGGTAATCCAAACGCTAAAAATATCCTCAGCGTGCTTGCTTCAGGAGTCCAGCTTACAGGGGTAACTGGACCTATCACCCTCAGCAAAACCGATCGCATTCCGCAAAAGCCAGTCGCCTTGGTTGATGCAAGCGCCCCGAACAGCCGAAAACTCCAGATCATTCCATCCGTCGTTCCCAAGCCTTAAATGCTGCTTGAAAAACCCACTTTTTGCAGCGACCGGTTTGGACAATGCCAATCCAGAGTTCAAAAAATGATACGGGTTCATTCAGGAGAGCGGGTTTTCCTTTCATCGGCTCTGACTTGTTTGCATCTAAGCTTGCGCGATTCGGCATACTGACTGCAATCATAGGCATCGTTTGCCAGTCAGCGTTCTCCGCACCGCTGGATGTGTATCGTGATGAGAATCGGCTCATTGTCATGTCGTTTCCGCAGGGGGCAGCTGTAGAAAACGTGAACGCGATGCTTGTTTTAAATCGCGACAAAATCGAGGAGCGCGACCTGAAAATCGTCGATGTGTCGGAATTTGCTCAAAGAATTTCTACGGCTGTGCGATTGACTCCCGAACAAACTGGTGCAGTGCGTCGGCAACTTCGTCTCACCGCGGGCGAAACGCATCCGAGCTTTGTTTTGATTGGCAAAGACGGCGGCGAAGCGGCGCGCAGCTTCGACACATTAGATCTCGAGAAATGGTTTGCTTTCATCGATGAAATGCCGATGCGGCGCGCGGAAATCTTGGAACAAAAAAAACAAGCTTCGGATCCTGAGAAGAACTGACGTTGGAGCGAGTCCCGATTGGAAGCTGACTCATCGCTGGATCCCCTCGTGCCGAGGGATTTGCCATTAATCCTGTTAATTCTTCGGATGTGGGATATGAGAAATCATGGTCAAAATTCTCCTTGTTGAGGACAACGAAATGAACCGCGACATGCTCTCTCGCCGCCTAGCGAAGCGCGGATTTGAAGTTCTCATGGCGGTGGACGGTGCGGAAGGAGTCGCCATGGCCCGCAGCGCGAACCCCACTCTCATCCTCATGGATATGAGCCTACCGGTGATGGATGGATGGACCGCCACGCGGACATTGAAAGCGGATTCCTCGACGAGCGGCATTCCGGTAATCGGGCTCACAGCGCATGCAATGGCTGGCGACCGCGAGAAGTGCTTGGAAGCGGGATGCGACGAATACGAGACGAAGCCGATTGAGTTCGCCCGTTTGTTAGAAAAAATCCAAGCCCAGCTTGATAAAAAACCAATCGCTTGATGTCTGAACCGAATATCCCCGCAGATGCCGCTGCAAAACTGAGGCATGATTTCCGCACGCCCATCAATCACATCATTGGCTACAGTGAAATATTGATCGAGGAATGCGAGGAGTCCGGAAATGGCTCCAGCGCTTCGGATCTCAAAAAAATCCGAGGGGCTGCCGAGCAATTGCTCACGCTGATCAATACGAGGCTTAGCTCGGGAGGGATTGCCTCAGCCCCCTCCAATCTATCTTTGCTGCCTCCGAGGGGCGAAGAATCAAAGCGCCAGGCACGCACCTTTCGCGGCAGAGTTCTTGCGGTGGATGACAACCGAGAAAATCTCGATGTGCTGGCGCACCGCTTGGCTCGCCACGGCTTGGATGTGGAAACTGCGGAGAGCGGCATAGAGGCTTGGGATAGTCTCAACTCCGGCGCGTTTGATTTAGTGCTCTTGGACGTCATGATGCCAGAAGTGGATGGCTACGCGGTACTCACGCAGATGAAGTCAGATCCCCAATTGCGCGACATTCCTGTGATTATGATCTCAGCATCGGATGAACTGAATAGTGTGGTCCGATGCATCGAGGCGGGTGCAGAGGATTACCTGTCCAAGCCCTTCAATCCGACACTCCTTGAAGCGCGTATTGGTGCGTGCCTCGAAAAGAAGGCGCTCCATGATGCCGAGCAGCGCCATTTGCGAAAAATCGAAGAGACTCAAAAACGCCTTGATAAAGAACTCGCCGAGGCTGCGGCCTATGTGCGTTCGATCCTACCGCCTCCGACAAACTCGCCTCTCCGGGTGGACTGGAAATATAGGCCATCGAGTGAGCTTGCGGGCGATTCCTTCGGCTACCATGGGATCGATTCGGACAACTTTGCGATTTATTTGCTCGATGTGTGCGGCCACGGCGTTGCCGCCTGTCTTCTCTCTGTATCGGCTATCAATGTCATGCGCTCGGGCTCCCTGCCTGGGGTTGATTTCCGCAAACCCAGCGAGGTGCTGACGGCACTGAACAACGCCTTCCCGATGGAGCGTCAGAACAACCTGTACTTCACGCTCTGGTACGGCGTGTACCACGCGCCGAGCCGGATGCTCAGCTATGCGAGCGGGGGGCATCCGCCAGCACTCCTCTTGGAAACCGACATTGACGGAAAGTTTAAATCCCGCCGCCTCACTTCGAATGGAATGATCATCGGAGTGATGGAAGACATGCATTTTGCTGAGAACACCTGTGAAATTTCCGCCGAGGCGCGACTCATCGTGCTTTGCGACGGATGCTATGAAATCCGCAATGCCTCGGGCGAGATGAGGGATTACGAGGCGTTTCAAGCCTTCCTCCAGGCCAATGCCTCCGCCTCCGATCTCCTCGAGCGCGTCGAGACTTGGGCCATTCAAGAACATGGAGACAAAACCTTGGAAGATGATTTTTCCATCATTGAGGTTCAGTTCCCGAGATGAACGAAAGCTTCTCCATCGAAATTGAAAACGCGATGGGCGACATCGCCTCAGCGTTAGATGCCGTAAGAGTGTGGCTCAACCAATTTGAGATTCCACTCAAGACACACGAATTCGTCAGCCTTGCGATTGAGGAATTATCTACAAACTGGTTCAAATATGGCTGTAAGGACATGGGCAAGCACGTGATGAGTTTCGATCTTCGTTTGCGTGACAAGAATCTCATCCTACAAGTCACAGATAGCGGATCGCCATTCAACCCGATGAATTTTCCTTTCCCCACCACAAATCTGCCTCCAGAGGATCGCAAGCCTGGAAGCCTTGGCATTCTTCTCTTGCGAAAATCAGCGGATCACATGAGCTATGAACACCGAGGAGGACTGAACATCCTCACATTGGAAAAATCATTCTGTTGAGCCGACCATGACACAACCCAATTTCACAAATCAGTCTTCCGCAGGTAGCCAGAACATGATCATGCCGGGTTTCCAAAAGCGATGACACTGCCGACCGCCCCCACCCCATCGAAAGCTGGTATTTTTTTCAGACACATCTTTCGTTTTGGGATAGCTCGCCAGTTGCAGTTTTTCGTGGCATTTGCTGCAGCTCTTGCTGTGGGACTCGCCACATGGGCAAACTACCGAATCGGGAGAGCAGAACTGCTCAAAGTCGCCAATGAGCGGGCCATTTCCGAAGTGACTCATTCCGCCCGCGAACTCGATGCGTTTTTTTCTCGAATCAGCATGCTGCCAAGATGCATTGCCGCGCTGCAGGAGGGCTACGGCAATGCGCCCAATCCGGGAATGACGGGCTTTTTACGTGAACTCATGGAGCGCACGCCACCCGAAGACGCTTACGGACTCTACATCGCCTACGAGCAGACGGACTCCTTTCTTGCCTTCCATCGCAAATACTGGCCATCCCTCACCCCACTGGAATACGACTACCGCGCTCCAGGGCAGGAATGGTACCAAGGCCCCAAAAGCTCAAAGGCTCCCTTTTTTACAGAACCTTACTTTGACGAAGGCGCTGGCAACGCCAGCATGGTCAGTCTCACTGTGCCAGTGCTCAGCAAGAACAGTGAATTCCTCGGTGTATCCGGCGTGGATCTCGCTTTGGAGCAGGTACGACGCATGGTTGAGCAGACTCACATTCGCCTCCATACTGATGAACCACAAGATCGCAACAAAGAGGAGCAGATTGCCTACCTCGTGAGCCGCAACGGCCGCATTCTGGCGCATCCCGAAGCCGCACTGATGTTGAGAAAGGGATTTCCTGGCGCTGAGGCCTCGACCTTGCCGGCCGGCCGTGAGATCGCGATGCAGGCCGAGGGATTTGCCAGTTTTGCAAGTGCGGGACGCGCCATGCGGGCCTTTTGGGCAACCGCCCCGATCACGCAGTGGAAGCTTGTACTGATCATTCCAGAGGCCACTCTGCTCGAGCCGGTGGTTCAGATGACTTGGCAGACCGTGCAAGTCGGATTTGGCGGCGTCATTTTAGCAGTGGGCCTACTCGCATTTGTTGCTCGGCGTTTTACCAAACCACTTCTCCATCTCAATTCAGCCTCCAAAGCGTTGCAAGAAGGCAAATTCAAAGCCGACGAACTCTCGAATCTGGTTCAAAGAGGGGATGAATTGGGTGACCTCGCGCGCACCTTTGAAACGATGGCCGCTCGAATCAAAAATCGAGAAGAGGAACTAGCCAAGTGGAATGAGAACCTAGAGTCCATCATCGAACAGCGCACATCCGAGCTAGCGCACGCACTGGAATTGGCCGAAGCGGCAAACCATGCCAAGAGCGCCTTCCTTGCCAACATGAGCCATGAATTGCGAACGCCCATGAATGCGATCATCGGGTACAGTGAAATACTCGAGGAGGAGGCTCAGGAACTCGGGCAAGAGAGTTTTTTGCCCGACCTCAAAACAATAAAATCCGCAAGCCACCAGCTCTTGGATTTGATTGACGACGTACTCGATCTCTCAAAAATCGAGTCAGGCAAGATGGCGATCTTCTGCGAGGAGATCGATGTCACCACCATGATCCGCGACATCGAACAACTGGTGCAGGGAGCCGTTCAAAAAAATCAGAATTCGTTCACCGTGGAAATTCCTCCTGATATCGGCGTCATGCAAAGCGACCTAAAAAAAATTCGCCAGTCCCTTTTGAACCTTCTCAGCAACTCAGGCAAATTCACCAAAGGTGGAGAGATTCGGCTCAGTGTCGGAGCAGCGACACGACGCAGGCGGGAATTCATCACTTTTGCCGTCACGGATACCGGAATCGGAATCAAGGCTGAACAAATTGGAAAACTCTTCGAGCCATTCACCCAAGCCGATGAATCGACAACCCGCAAATACGGAGGAACGGGGCTCGGACTTGCGATCAGTCGCAAATTTTGTCGCTTGCTCGGGGGTGACATAGAAGTCCAGAGCCAAGAGGGCATCGGATCCACATTTACCGTCACCCTGCCACGCAAAACAAAAAAGCTAGCTCAACCAAAGAGCCTGACTAAAAATTAGACATCTTGAGAATCCAGCGCCGATGCGCGGGAGTTGTGAATTTCCATGGTGTCGAGAAATCCAGCCATCTCGAAAATATCACGAACAGCTGGCGTCAAGGCCGCAAATGCACAAGTGCCGCCACGAGATTTCATCCGCTTCACCGTGGAAAGAAAAACCCTGAGCCCCGCACTGCTTGAAAAAGAAAGATCCTCGCAGTCAAAAATGACGCGGCTTGTATCGGCCGCCAAAACATCTTCAAGAGCCCTCTCAAGGCCCTCCACCGTGAGCGCGTTCAGATGCCCGTCCAGTATTAAGACGACGCAGAATCCATGGTTTAACAATGCGACTTTTAATTCAGGGAGGCTCATTTGACAGGAGTTTAATAAACCGCTCCCTGAGGAGTTGCGATTTCTTTTTATCGGAATGCCGCACCCTTCCCCAAATTTGCATTTGAATAAAGACTCAGCCAGTTCATGCTAGATTTATGAAAGCATTACTACTCTGCCTTGCACTAGGCCTAGCATCTGTACAAGCCTCGGACATCTGGAGCACCGACTATGAAGCTTCGATCGCTCAAGCTGCCGCATCCAAAAAAGCCATCCTTCTCGAATTTACTGGCTCCGATTGGTGCCCGCCTTGCATGAAGCAAAATAAGGACGTCTTCGAGCAGCCCGCCTTCGAGGATTATGCCAAGGAAAAGCTTGTGCTGGTGAAACTCGATTTCCCTCAACGCAAGGAACAAGACCCGGCGATCAAAGAGCGCAATCAAAAGCTTGCGACGCAATATGGCGTGGAAGGCTTCCCAACCATCATTCTCTTGAGCCCCGAAGGCAAGGAACTCGTACGCCAAGTGGGATATGGCGGGGGAGGCGTGACTGGATTCGTCGATTGGGCCAACAAAAACCTGCAGTAGCATCTTAGTTAACCGCCCATTTTGAATGCCAAGCGTTCTTGATCTCTTCAAACAAACTGGGGCTCTGCTCCACGGCCACTTCATTCTTCGCAGCGGGCTTCACAGCCGGGAATTTTTCCAGTGTGCCCTTCTGCTTCAGGACGCACCTGTAGCGGCGCGCGTCTGCGGAATGCTCGCAGACAAGCTCAGCGCCTACGACGCAGACACTGTCGTTTCGCCTGCAGTCGGTGGGATCATTGTTGGTCAGGAAGTCGCCCGCCATCTCGGTAAACGCCACATCTTCGTTGAGAAGGATGGCAATGGGGGACTTGTGCTGCGCCGTGGCTTTCAAATCAAGGCAGGCCAGCGTTTCGTGGTAGCGGAGGATGTCGTGACCCGAGGCGGTCGTGTGCAGGAAACAATCCAGATCGTGCGCGATCATGGCGGCATCGTCGTTGCGGCAGGATCCATCGTAGATCGCAGCGGTGGGCAGCTCCCCGATTTCGGGTGCCCCTTTGTTTCTCTGGTCCAAATGAACGCAGAAACATTCGCTCCTGACAACATTCCCGCCGACCTGCAAGGCACTCCCGCCATCAAGCCCGGCAGCAAGTAGCCCACCGCAGCGATTGACATAGGAGCCGCCACGGACAAAATACACAGCTCACATTTCAACCACACACACTACTATGGCACTTGCAACCGGCTCCAAAGCTCCTGAATTCACACTCAAAACCATCGGCTCCGAAGGTCTCACAGACTTCAGCCTCTCGTCGAACTTCGGCAAGAAAAACACTGTCCTGCTTTTCTTCCCCCTCGCCTTCACCGGCGTCTGCACACAGGAACTCTGCGATGTCACCGCAGGCCTTGCGAAATATGAATCGCTGAACGCGGCCGTTGTAGGCATCAGCGTGGACAGCCCATTTGCACAAGAAGCATGGGCTAAAAAAGAGAACATCAACATCCCGCTCGTAAGCGATCTGAACAAAGAAACGGCTAAAGCCTACGGCGTTCTTCTGCCAGATCTCATCGGCTTGGGTGCTGTCTCTGCAAGGGCTGCTTTCGTTATCGACAAGGACGGAGTCATCCGCCACAGCGAGCAGACGCCCACTCCAAAGGAGCTCCCCGATTTCAATAAAATCGCCGAGGTTCTGGCCTCTCTGTAAAAACTCTCACGGAAAAAATCAAAAATCTCCTTGTCACGGGGCGCAAGTCGTGATGACCTTGCACCCCTTTTCCGCAAAACAAGCGGAGCACTTCAAATATGGCTAAAGAAATCGTAGGACAGATCAAATTGCAGATTCCCGCAGGTGCCGCAAACCCGGCCCCACCCGTAGGCCCGGCCCTTGGCCAACAGGGCGTCAACATTATGGCCTTCTGCAAAGAATTTAACGCGGCGACTCAAAAGCAGTCCGGCGACATTCTCCCAGTCGTCATCACCGTTTATAAAGACAAAAGCTTCACGTTCATCACCAAGGCGCCGCCAGCAGCGATCCTCCTCAAAAAGGCTGCAGGTCTCGCTTCCGGCTCCAAGGAACCGAACAAAACCAAGGTGGGCAAAATCTCCAAAAAGCAAGTCATGGACATCGTCAAAATCAAGATGAAAGACATGAACGCACGCTCCGAGGAAGCTGCCTTCCGCACTCTGTGTGGCACTGCCCGCCAGATGGGACTCGAGGTCGCCGAGTAGAACCGGAAAAATTTTTAAGCTCCACAACCCGCCACTTCATCAAAGGAAGTGGCGGTTTTTTTTTAGGCTTGTATTCTAGAAATTCCCTATCCGCGCGAATGCACAATCTCTGCCCTGCGGAGTTTGTTACGCAATTGTCACAAATCTGATTTTGGCGCATGCTAAGATTCTCACTTCAATCATCAGCCACATGAAACTCACATCAAGCTGGGCACTTTGCCTATCGATTGCGACCTCACTCGCCTTCGTCACGTCAGTACGGTCTCAACAAATCTCAGGTGCCGGCGCCACGTTTCCCGCTCCGCTCTATCAACGCTGGGGCGTTGAGTTCAATAAGATCCAGCCCGGCATCCAAGTGAACTACCAATCCGTTGGCAGTGGAGCAGGTGTCAAAAATTTTATCCAAGGAGTGGTGGACTTCGGAGCGAGCGATGCCGCGATGTCTGATGAGGAAATCGCCAAAGTCGCTGCGGGAGTCGTCATGATTCCAGCCACAGCAGGAGAAATCGTGTTTGCTTACAATCTGCCAGGGGTCTCTGGCATCAAGCTAACCCGCGAAGTCATGGCGGGAATCTACCTCGGCACAGTCAAAAAGTGGAATGATCCTGCCATCGTCAAGGCCAACCCCGATCTGAAACTGCCCAACTTGCCGATTCAGGTTGCCTATCGTTCCGACGGCAGCGGCACGACATATGTTTTCACCCAGCACCTCTCAAAGATCAGCAATGATTTCGACGCCCAAGTAGGCAAAGATAAATCCGTCACTTTCCCCGTGGGGGTCGGCGGCAAGGGCAACGAAGGCGTAACCGCCCTCATCAAACAGAGCCCGGGCACCATCGGATATGTCGAGTATGGCTATGCGAAGGAAAATGGCCTCTCGATGGCATCACTGCAGAATAACTCCGGGAACTTCGTTGCCCCTGATATCGCATCAGCCCGCAACACTCTGAGCAATGTTCAGCTTCCCGAGAACCTGCGCATCTGGCCCGTGGATCCCGAGGGCGCGAATGACTACCCCATCGTGAGCTTCACGTGGCTGCTGCTCTACAAAAAATATCCCGACGCCGCAAAGCTCAAAGCGCTCAAGGATTTCGTGAACTGGGGGCTCACAGACGGGCAGTCTTTCTCTGAAAGCCTCGGTTACATTCCGCTTCCGGCCCCTGTGGTGGAGAAGGCAAAGGCTGCTCTCTCAACGATCGAATAACGCCGAAAGGTCCTGCCAAAGTGTCAGCACCTGAAAAAGACATCATCTCACCATCCGGTTATAGAGCAGCGCCGGATTTTTTTAAGATTCTCTGTCAGACGGCTTCGATCCTGACTGTGCTGATACTTGGTTGGATTATTTACGAAATCATTCATTCCGCATGGCCTGCGATTCAAAAGTTTGGACTCGATTTTATCACCACTTCGGCTTGGGTTCCGAACAGGGAACGTTTCGGCGTTCTTCCGTTCATTATTGGCACTTTGGCCAGTTCGCTTCTCGCCATACTCTTGGCATTTCCTCTGGGCGTTGCGATTGCAATTTTTTTGAGTGAGAATTTTCTTTCCCCCTCGATTCGGCAAACCATGCGGTTTGTTGTGGAAATGCTGGCTGCAATTCCGAGTGTTGTTTACGGCCTCTGGGGAATTTTCGTCATCATCCCCATTGTGAAGGCTTTTGGCGATTGGGCTGTCAACTCCCTAGGTGGCTTCCCGCTTTTCTCCGCTCCAGCCTACGGCAACTCCTTGCTCACGGCCTCAGTCGTGCTTGCTATTATGATTTTGCCAACGATCACGGCCATCTCCCGAAACGCCTTGGCCACCGTTCCGAAGACTCTCCGCGAAGGAGCTTATGCTCTCGGGGCAACGCGCTGGGAAGCCATTTTTAGCGTCATTCTGCCAACAGCCGCTTCTGGCATTGTGGCGGCAACGATTCTCGGTCTTGGTCGCGCCATGGGCGAGACAATGGCTGTGGCCATGCTCATCGGAAATAGTTCGAGGCTCTCTTGGTCGGTCCTCTCGCCATCGGGAACCCTAGCAGGGTTGCTCGCAAACCAGTTTGGCGAGGCGCAGGGCCTTCAAGTGAACTCTCTCATGTATGCGGCTTTGATACTTATAGCGATAACTCTTCTTGTGAATCTGTTAGGAGAAGCCGTCCTGCGCCATACGCAAAAGCAAACCGCTGGCATACGCTGACGCCTCATGGACTCCATCGCTTCACATTCCCTCGATTTCTTCGACAACGACCCCGCTGAAAATACCAAGCTCATTGCGCGCTCGCTGACAAACCGCTTCCTGAGCGGGATCTGCATCACGCTTTCGCTTTTGACGATGCTGCCTTTGATTTCGATCATCTTTCTCCTTCTGAAGAAAGGCCTACCGCTTCTCAGCGCAGGAATTTTCACCGAATTGCCGCCAGCGGCAAACATGACAGGTGGAGGCTTCGGAAATGCCATCCTTGGCACGTTGGTGATGGTTGGAATTGGACTGACCATCTCGGCACCGGCAGGAATCCTCTCAGCGATCTACATCAACGAATACTCGCCGACATCCCGCCTCTCGCAAGCCGTGCGCCTAGTGGCCAAGTTGCTCACCGGCATTCCATCCATCATCTGCGGTGTGTTCGCCTTTGCAGTGGTCGTCATGACAACAGGCACTTTCTCGGCTTATGCGGGCGGCATGGCTTTGGCTGTCCTCATGCTGCCAACGATTCTCCTAACCTCGGAACAGGCACTTCTTGGCGTCCAAAGCGCCTACCGTGAGGCATCCTATGGCCTGGGAGCCACCCGATTCCAAACGATAGCCCGAGTTGTTCTTCCCGATGCTTTTCCCGCGATCATGACAGGCGTCATGCTGGCAGTTGCGCGCGCCGCAGGGGAGACCGCACCGCTTATTTTCACCGCTCTTTTCAGCCAATTTTGGGCAAAGTCGCTGAATGAACCTACGGCTTCCCTCTCCGTCCTGATTTACAACTTTTCAACGGTTCCATTTCCACACCAAATCGCAATGGCTTGGACGGCTTCACTGGTTCTCGTCACCTTTGTAACGCTCGCCAACATCGCAGCCCAAACCATATTCTCCCGGAAAAACTGACCGATCCCATTCAAGGAAATCCGATGCAAACCTCAAACGAAGCACCTGCAAAAAACACAGCGGAAGACAGGAATCCACTCGGCCGACCGGATTTTATTTCCGTAAAGGATTTCAATTTTTTCTATGGGAAAAAACAGGCTCTCCATGAGATCAACATGGATATTCCCGAGCGTCAGGTTACCGCCCTGATCGGCCCTTCCGGATGTGGCAAATCAACACTCCTGCGCAATTTCAACCGAATGAACGAACTCATCGATGGAATTCACCACACGGGAGATATCTGTATCCTTGGAAAAAGCATCTATGACAAAGGGGTCGAGGTCATTTCCCTGCGCCGTAGCATCGGCATGGTTTTCCAGAAGTCCAATCCCTTCCCGAAATCCATCTACGAAAATGTCGTCTTTGCACTGCGCATCAGTGGAATTTCAAAGAAATCCGACCTCGACGAATGTGTAGAGCGCAGCCTGCGCGGAGCCGCACTTTGGAACGAAGTGAAAGACCGCCTTCACGAAAGCGCCCTAGGGCTCTCCGGTGGTCAGATGCAGCGCCTTTGCATAGCCAGGGCCATCGCCAACCGGCCGAAAGTTCTGCTCATGGACGAACCCTGCTCGGCTTTGGATCCGATCGCCACAGTCAAGGTCGAGGAACTCATCCGTGAGCTGAAAACGCAATTCACCATCGTCATTGTGACCCACAACATGCAGCAGGCTACGCGGTGCTCAGACAATACCGCATTTTTCTATCTGGGCAAACTTGTCGAATACGCCGACACGCAGAAAATTTTTTCAAATCCCTCGGAAAAACAAACCGAAGACTACATTACCGGACGTTTCGGTTGAATTTTTATTATCCGCCCCTGTTCTAAAAAATGGAATCCGCACGACATATTCTGACCAGTTTTGAAGACGCTTTGGACAACCTCCGCAAGGATGTTCTGATGATGTCGAGCTTGGCCTCACGAAGTTTGGAAAACGCAAGAAAGGGTCTCTTCGAGCGTGATGAGGACTGGTGCAATACGGTGATAGCAGACGACGAGGAAATCGATGCGCTAGAGATTCAAGTCGACGGCGAGGGTATGGAGATCATGCTTCGCTTCCATCCTTTTGCCTCTGATTTGAGAAATGTCATTGCCGCGATGAAAACCAGCGTAAATCTGGAGCGCGCGTCCGACCAATCTGTGGGAATCGCCCGCCGGGCGCGTAAGCTGATCGCTCTCCCCCTCATGCCTACCACATCGCGCATAGAGCCTATTTTCAACCTTGCTTCGTCGGTTTTTAATGATGCGATCAAATCGTATGCCGACAACGACATAGAATTAGCCCGCACGATCAAGTTGCGTGACAAGGAATTGGATGAGCTCAATCGGGAATTTGCAGACAAACTCACAGAGTTGATGCCGCAAAATCCCGAACACATCAGAGCATTCTTGGAATTGATATTCATCGCGCGCTGCCTGGAGCGCATTGGTGATCAGGCAAAAAATATCGCAGAAGATGTGATCTATGCGGTCTCGGTGAAAGACATCAGGCACAGCAACGTGGCGAGGTAGGCAATATGCAGCGACTCCCTAGGCTCAGTCCCTCAGGCAAAGGGAGGCAACGAAATTTGCAATCTCCCTTGCTCCTGCAGGATGACTCAGCGGACCTGTAGCTTGATAGCGGTGC
>Ga0214921_10004754_pt1 | contig 19730 bp, 14 predicted proteins | sample LL1505_MetaG_FD_177992 | JGI IMG/M metagenome (GOLD analysis project Ga0214921, IMG submission 177992) | Freshwater microbial communities from Lake Lanier, Atlanta, Georgia, United States - LL-1505 | ecosystem: Environmental > Aquatic > Freshwater > Lake | place: USA: Georgia | collected...
CGGAAAAGTCATCGCCTCCGCCAGCACAGCCTATGGGCTGGTAGAGGGACTGCCCGCCGGCCACCTCGAGCAGGATCCCGCCATCTGGTGGGATGCCCTCGAGCAGACCGTGCAAAAAGTCCTCGCCGATCTAAGTTCCCGAAAAGCTGAGGTTGCCGGCATCGGCGTTTCCGGTCAGCAACACGGCTTCGTGCCGCTCGATGCCAGTCACCAAGTCGTCCGCCCCGCCAAGCTTTGGTGCGACACTTCGACCACCGCCCAGTGCGATGAAATTTGCGCCAAGCTCGGGGGTCGTGAAAAAACAATCGCCCTTGCGGGAAATGACATTCTGCCCGGATTCACCGCGCCAAAGATTCTATGGCTGAAGCAAAACGAGCCCGCGAATTTCGCCAAGCTCGCCCATGTCGCCCTGCCGCATGATTTCCTAAACCTCCGACTCACCGGCACACTGCGCATGGAGTTCGGTGACGCCTCCGGCACCGCCCTACTCGATGTCCGCACCCGCCAATGGAGCAAGCAAGTCTGCGCGGCCATCGACGACGATCTCATCACCAAACTTCCGCCCGTCGGCCCCTCCACCGAGCCAGTTGGAAAACTCCTACCTGTTCTTGCCTCCGCATGGGGCCTCTCGCCGGATGTCATCATCAGCGCCGGGGGAGGGGACAACATGATGGCCGCCATCGGCACGGGAAACATCCGCCCTGGCACAGTCACCGCCAGCCTCGGCACAAGCGGCACGATTTTCGCCTGCGCCTCGCAGCCAGTTATCGATCCCCAGGGCGAAATCGCCGCATTCTGCGACAGCGCCGACCACTGGATGCCGCTCCTCTGCACCATGAATGTCACCGTTGCCACCGAGGCCTTCCGCAACCTCTTCGGCTGGGACCACGACCGCATGGATCGGGAAATCTCCTCCGTTCGCGCAGGGGCCGATGGACTCCTCTTCCTGCCCTACCTCCAGGGCGAGCGCACGCCGAATCTCCCGGAAGGCTGCGGTATCCTGCACGGCATGAACACCTCGAATCTCACGCCTGCGCACATGGCCCGTGCCTCGATGGAAGGCGTCACACTCGGCATGGCCTACGGCCTCCGCCGCATGGAATCCCTCGGCCTCAAACCCTCCGAAATCCGCCTCACCGGCGGCGGAAGCAAAAGCCCCGCCTGGCGCCAAATTCTTGCCGACATCTTCGGCTATCCCGTCGTGACCATGCAGAGCGCTGAAGGTGCCGCGCTCGGCGCCGCCATCCAAGCCCTCGCCGCAGCCACCCCGACCGAATCCCTCGCAACACTCTCCGACCGCTGCGCTCCAATCGCCCAAGGCTCCCGCTTGGAACCCCGCAAAACCTTCGATTACGCAGGCCTCCTCGAAACTCAAAACCACCTCCGTCAGAAAATTTTCACCAGCTAAGACTCAGGCGCGCAAAGCTATGAACGCCTTCTTGGAAGGACTTACCAGCGTTTTCCCTGCGGTGAAAAGGAATGCCGCTGAGACTTAAAAATTTCCTCTTACTTGATGCCTCGTTTGCACTTTTAGCTTTTTTTATGCCACGGAGAGAACTTAAAAATCCATCGCAGGTCGAGAGTTGGCTTATTGAATGGGGCAATAAAGTTCAGGCTCCATCCGAAATGATTTTGATTGGATCCGGTGCATTGCTATGGCATGCTGCCAAACTGAGCCGGAAATTGCTCTCCCAGAGAATAGTATGGATGTCGATCCGGTTACATAAAGTGAAGAAGTTGCATTGTTGGGTTACGAAGCAATGATAAGTGTGCGAAAAAGGCTATCGAGGCGTGCCGCTAACTGAATCTCAGCGCCAGCACAATCGCCAGAAGTCAAAAATCCGTGCAATGGTTGAGCACGTCTGCGGGTTTATGGAGAACTCAATGAACGGCATCTTCCTCCGGTGTATAGGAATCAAGAGAGCGACATGTCAGATCGGATTGACCAACCTGACACACAATACTTGCCGCTATGCCCAACTGATTCGGTTGAATCGAGTTCAACGCGCATAAACAACAAGAGAAATATTCCTGACACATGATTTTACCTTTCCACGCAGTCGATTCCATTTCTCTGCCACAATAGAATTGCCGATTTTTTAAAATGAGGATTTTTGCTGATACCGAAATTTAGGATTCAAAAATTTTCAAAGTGCCCTATATATCAACAATTAATTCTTAACCTTTTTAACACTCCGTTTTCCTTATGAACGATTGCAGGGCTTATCTGTTTTTTTTGGGTAGTCGTCCGCTTTATCGGCAAAAAATTTTATCCTCGAATGAGATTTTTTGCAGTCCGGATGCGGAAACGAATCTTCTTTCCGCCTCACGAGCGATTCAGACGCCTGCGGGCAGCTACGATACCGTAGAGTTTTTTTCCAAAAATAAAATCACGCAGCAGCCTGATATTTTGCTGGTTAAGGCAGATGCCACTGGACGAAATTTGCCATCCAATCTCAAGGCCTTCAAGTGTCCTCGTGTTCTCTTGGTGGGCGATACGCACCACATGGGCTCTCCGATCCAGAAGCTCGTTGCCTATGCGAAGCAGGAAGAATTCGACCGCATTATTTTCGACCACACACGGCATCATGCGCGATGGTTTTTTGAGGCTGGATTGCAAAATATTCATTGGATCCCGGCACTTGATTTTACTTTTTTTCCAAGAACTCCGTCCGCCAATCCCACTCGCCAATTTTCTTTTGTCGGTCAGGCTGGGAAATTCCATCCCTACCGCTGCCGGGTCCTTGAGAGCCTGAAAAAATCTGCTCTCCCACTCGAGATGTTGCGTGGCACACCCGCCGAGGCTGCTGATATCTACGCGGATTCCATTGTGACGCTCAATGTCTCGCTCAACGGCGATTTGAATTTGCGTGTTTTTGAGGCACTTGCCGCAGGAGGGTTTCTTCTTACTGACAAACTCACGCCTTCCTCCGGGTTGGAACTTCTCTTCAAGCCGGGTGTGGATATCGAGGTATGGAGTAGCGTTGGCGAGTTGATCGAAAAAGCTCGCTACTATCTGGAGCATCCGGCCGAAGCCGATCGCATCCGCCGCAGAGGTCAGCAGAAACTGCTCGAGTTTCATCATCCGGACATCAAAATTCGGGAGTTTTTTGAGCTGGTTTTCGAGGGCAAGGAAAATCCTTTGTATTCTTTGGATGAGGAGGCCGCCAAAGCCCGCACCAGCGTGCAAGGAACCGATCTTGTGCCTGGCGTGGAGGCTTACGAATTTCTTCAAGAAATGCACCGCACGACGCCGCCCCTCGTGGTGTGGGCTGCCGAGGAGTCACTGGATGCCGCCAAGGCATTTTTTGCTGATCTGCCTCGTGTGTTGGTAAATTCCGCCGGTGGAGCCGTCCTGTTCCTTTCGGGGCATGAAACTCAGCTGGATGAAATGCTGGGCTTCTTTGAGGGTAAATGGGTCGTTGCCCCCAAGGGCCTCTCCGCGCACTTACAGGAATGGGGTTTCGTGGAAGTTATTAATGGCGTGTATGAATTTGCTTACCGCGCATTGCGATCTCTGAGGCTTCTTCAAGCGGCCGATGTGGAAAAAGTCAAAGCAGACCTACCGGAAATCTTGGATGCCTGCACCCATGCTTTTCAAGCTTTGCTTGTTGCTGACAAGGCGCTTGCGCTGGAGCTTTCAGAAATCTACCAAAAAGCGTTGCAGCGGGCTTTGTTTTTGGATCGCAACAGTCTCCCGGCCCTTTTCCAACTGGCCGACCTGTGCCTTCAATCCGGCGCTGAAGAGGATGCTGCGATTCTGCTGCACGAGGCTCATCGTATTCAGCCGCTGCCACCTGAAATCAACGCCCTTCGAGAAGACCTAGAGCGGGAGTTTGCCTCATCCGCCCACATCTCGGAATACAAACAAGCCGTATCAGGCGGAACGCCACCAGCACCAACAACTACCCATTCCATTCTGGTTGTCACAAACTTGTTTCCGCCTCAGGAAATGGGAGGCTATGGCCGCAAGATCTGGGAGTTTTCAAATGGTTTGATCAAGCGTGGTCATCGATTAAAAATCCTCACGGGCGATGCCCCATACCTTCAGAAGTCTCCGGATGCCGGGGAACCGGACTTGGAGCCACTGGTTGAAAGAAGTCTCGTTCTCCAAGGGGAATGGAAAAACGGCAGAGTCCAGCACCTCGGGGATTTGAATTTCCTCCGCCGCACTGCTCAAGCGAACAAAGAAAAAGTTCTTGCGGCGACTCATGCTCACAAGCCGGACTTCGTGTTATTAGGCAACTTTGATTTTCTGGGAATTGATATCCTTAAGGCCTTGATTGCTGAGAAAATCCCCGTGCTTCACTCGCTTGGGAACCAGGCTCCGGGATACCTCGCCAAGGAAAGTATCCAATCACCTCTCTACACCATCGCTCCGGCCAGCGATTGGCTGGGTAAAAATCTTCTCGCTGACGGTTACAAAGTTTCGAAGCTCAGCACAGTGTATCCAGGAGCTCGGGTGGATCGCTTTTACAAGCAGTTCCTTCCCGATATTCGTCGGCTGAGAATTGCATTCGCTGGGCTTGTCATGCCCTATAAAGGCGCCCATGTTCTCATCGATGCACTGAATATTCTGAACCAATCAGGCATTGAATTTGAGGCTGATTTTGCCGGCGACTCCACAGATGCCTCCTATGTCACTACTCTCAAAGAATACGCCCTCAATAATGGCTTGGCGGCCAAGGTGCGATTCAACGGCTTCTTGGACCGCGAAGGCCTCGCTGCTTTGTTTGCCCGATGCAATGTGCTCGTTTTCCCAACCCAGATTCCAGAGGCCTTCGGAATCAGCCAAGTCGAAGCCATGGCATCGGGATTGATCGTCATCACTTCAGGCACTGGCGGAACTCAAGAGGTCATCAGGCATGGCACTGATGGCCTTGTCTTTGAAATGGGCAACCCTGCCTCTCTGGCGCAACATCTTGCTTCGTTGGCCGCAAATAAAGAGATGCGCGATAGACTCCAAATCAACTCCCAAAAACGAGCGATGCAGTTTTCCGTAACGGAATCGGTTGTGCGCATTGAAAAAATTGCGGATGAAATATTGGGTCTAGATTCTCTATCTGGCATCGCGCAAAAAGAAATAGCCCAGGCATTGCCTGCAGAAAATCATTTTTCAATAGCAAGTCCAGAGGCTGGTAGAGTGGCCACTGAATCGGCGATTCAAACAATCTCCAAAAACGAAAAAATCGGCGTTTACTTGTATAGCCACGAAGCGGAGATTGGCGCCCCTACTTTTCCCGCCATTCGACAAACCTATTTTTCCCAAGGTCTGGTTGGCGGATTTCTTTTTTCCGAAAAACTGACTGAGGATGCGTCTTTTATCGTGACATTTGGCGGGCCATCCACCCCAGAAGTGGCAAAAAAATTCCCTAAGGAAAAACGGATTTGTGTTTTAATGGAAAATCCAAGAATTTGGATGCCGCCTCCAGAATACATAGCTGAAATGGGAACGGTGGTATGCCCTTTTCCTATTCCAGTCCCGAAGGGAACAAAACTGATCTTAAGTCAGGCTGCAGTCCCATGGTTTTACGGAATCAAATTCCGCACGGATGTTGGAATCTTACATGCTCCATCTCCAACGGGCAACTTGGAACTTCAAGATCTTGTTGAGATACATAAGCCACATAAGGATAGGTTGATATCTTGTATTGCTTCGCAAAAGGCGGGAACTCCCGGGCATCAATGGAGGTTCCAAGTTGCGCAGGCTTTACAAAAGCACTTTGGTCAGAATATTGACCTCTTTGGATTTGGTTGGAATCCTATAGCGGAAAAACGCGATGCCATTGATAGATATCATTATACCGTTGTTATTGAGAATGATGCGAGCGATCACTATTGGACTGAAAAACTGAGTGATGCCATTTTAGGTTATACAGTTCCTATTTACGCTGGAGCGCGAAAAGTGAACGAATATTTTGATGGAGGGATTCACAATCTTAATCATGGCAGCAGCATAGAAGAAACGATCAATAAAATTAAGCGTATTGTAGATCAAGAGCCATCAAATGAATATACCTATGAAAATAGGCATAGAATTTTGTTTCAATACAACTTTTATTATATGTTGGCAAATATTTTAACACAGTCCTAATTTACTGTTTTATGGACCCCAAAACATTTCTTACAAATTCAGTAAATTTTTATACAGAACTATACGGAGGTATTGTTGCTCCCCAGAGGCCACTTATTCGATTAGGAGCAGCGAATGACGGTGGCTATTTGGTGCCAGAAGATCTATCTGACATTAAATATTGCTTTTCTCCGGGTGTGGCAGCTACGGCGGACTTTGAGATGGACTGCGCAAGAATATATGGAATGCCGATTTATATGTGTGACCACACGGTCGACGCTTCTCCTCTTGAACACCCCCTTTTTCATTTTGAAAAAAAAGGTATTGGTTACGGAGCAAGCGCCACAGGGTTATTAGAACCAATGTCGCAGTGGGTGTATAAATCTGGAGTCGAATCTCATGCGCAGCTGCTTCTCCAAATGGACATAGAGGGAGCGGAATACGACTTTTTCCTCTATGAGAAACCAGCTTTTCTCAAAAAGTTTCGCTATGTTATTATGGAAGTGCATTATTTGCATCAAATGCTGGGGCCGGGTTATTTTGAAACGCGATTGCTCCCATTTATTAAAAAAGTTAAAGAGTCGTTCGACATCATTCACATTCATCCTAACAATCATACTGTTTTTGCTGAATTTGCCGGTATAAGCTTAACCAGTTGCTTGGAACTCACATTGTCCAATAAAGTTCTCTCTGTAATGAGTGAAAGCTCTCATAATGGGGAGAACGTAGAGCCATTCATTTACCCTCGCCATAAACTTGATGCTCCAAACATGCCGGAAAGAAAGGACGTGGAGCTTCCCGATTTAGGTATTTTAAAGGGCATTCTCAACCAAATCTCTACGGGCTTTTTATGATCGCTCAACAATTTCATCCCCTAGGAAAAGAAGCTTTGCTTCAAATTATTAGTGATTCTTTCCTCTGCATTTCCTACTCACAGTTTGGTGAAGACACATTAATTGCTGAATTTCTTTCTGGAAATAACTTAGTTAATCGACCAAAGTTTTATGTAGATATTGGGGCCTATCATCCTTCCCGATTTTCCAATACGAAATTATTGCATTTTTTGGGGTGGAAGGGAATTAATGTAGATCCTAATCCAGATTCCATAAAGCTTTTTCAAGAAGCCCGTCCAGCAGATATTAACTTGAATATGGGAATATCGTCTAAAAGTGGGCATGCTGATCTTTACTGTTTTCAAGAAGGAGCGGTAAATACTTTTGATAAAGAATCTGCCGAAGCCTTAGTTCGCAAGGGATGGGCATTTCTGGGACCGCGCAAGGTGCTTTTAATGCCAATTAATGAACTGCTTGATAAATATTTATCAGATGATGTTAAAAAACACGGGATCGGTTTTTTAGATATCGATTGCGAGGGGTTGGATGCTGAAATTATTGAAAGTTTGGACATCGCTAAATATAATCCTCTCATTCTAGCAGTGGAAGCCAATGGTTTTAATCCATTAAAACCAGATGCTAATGTTATTATCCAAAAAGTAATATCGCACGGATACGTGCTTGGCGCCTACCTCGGTCCAACATTGCTGTTTTGGAAAAAAGATCCTGATTTATAAGTTGAACGCGAATACCGCCCTTTTTTTTTCTAAAGCTTCACAGGATCCGCGCATCTTTAGTGGGGATTCTTCCGTTGAGATTCTTTCAAGTGAACCGCTCTTGCGTGGTCCTGAGTTCCAAAGTGCTTTATCCGGATTGGATAACATACCACTTCCACCTCAGTTCAGGGCTGAGGTCGAGCAGGATTTACTCCAAGGTGATCACAGGACACTTTACCGACTAAATGGACCGACTGTTTTGGTTTTGACTTTTCCACATGGGGAAACCCGACACTTTGTTATCTCAGAATCTGGGGTTCTCTTGGAAAAAGATGATTATTGGCTTAAGTATTTTTCGTTTATCATTAGGGAAAGTAATGGTTATCGATTCCATCTAAAAATCAACGAGCGGGATATCATTTCATTCGAGCAGGATTTTGTTTGGGCGCCTGATATGTCTAACTTTACACATTTTTTGGTTGATTCTTTGGCGCCGCTTGCCTTTTTTTCCAAAAAGTTTCCGCATTTAAAAAAATTGCCGATCCCTCAATTTTCTCGAACTCCAAGCTGGCAAGACGAATATATGCAGGTGTTTGGAGAAAAGCGGTTTCACTTGCCCTCGCAGCCTGCACTTGGCCAACCTGCTTTCATTGTCTTCAGGCCAAAAACTCTCCTCTTGTCCGTGATAACAAGCACACTGAGCCGCATGCTGGCTGTAAGAGAATTTGTCAGAGATCGCTGGGGAAATCTTGAACCAATCCTCGGCGTTGATCGATTCCCCATTTTTTTAACAAGAAATGATTATCGCGCCGCCCGCGTGAGAAATTCGAAGGAAATTCAACAACTGGTTTCGCGTTTGGGAGGGTTTACAATCGACCCTTCCAAATTAAATGCTCAACAAAAACTCCGATTGTTTAACCTGCCTGGAATTTTTATCGCCGAAGGCAGTGGAACAACGAATTTTTCTGTTTTTTGTTCCAACAATAGCCGCCAGATATGCCTGCTTGATTCGGCGAGTCTTTCAGATCCATCATTTATCCGAGGAGGGTGGCCTTATTTTCATTCATCAAGTGCCAGAATGAATTTTCTGGTTGGAACGGACTCACGGAAGTTGTCAGGCTCTCCTCTGTCTTCATGTGTATTTGAATGTGAGATGCTTGAAGAAACTATTAAGCAATTAAGAATTGATTTCTGATTGTAGAGATAAATCAGCGTAAAAAGTCATATAGTTTTTCTTTTAACTTGGCTTGGATACGCAAATAATCTTGGCTGCCAACAACGCTTTTCATTTCTTCTGGTATTGAGCAAGAGTGTATGCTGTGAGCTGAGCGGGGTAATGTTTCGCAAAGTGCCGCAAAAAGACCCCCCTCCTGAACATGTTCCTCTAAAGTTATGATACGCTGAAATCCTTGCAGAATATTCTTAACTTCTTTCCCCAAGGGCTTGATAAGTGGCATGGAAAATACGCTGGGGCATTTTTCTAGTCCTTGCTCAGAAGCAAGATCCATCGCCAGTTTTAAAACAGATCCAGTGGCAACAATAGCCACATCGGGCCGCCCTTTGCATACTCGCAACGGTCCATCAAAAATTCCCCTTACGGTGTGCAAGTCAGGCTCCCCCGCTTTTCCAATTCGAAGATAGGATGGCCGCGGGTTCGAGCTTAACCATTGGACACATTCGCGCGTTTCGCCTGGATCTGAGGGTGAGAGAACAGTGACGTTCGGCAGAGTTCTCATAATAGCCAGATCTTGAACGGCATGGTGAGAATAGCCGAGATTGCCATACGCCATGCCAGCTCCGACGGAGACAACAGTAACTGGCAAGTTGTGATAGCAGACATCATTACGAATTTGCTCCAAACAACGGAGCGTAGGAAAATTCGCGATGGAGTAAGTGAACACATGAAAGCCTTCTGATGCTAAGCCTGCGGCAACGCCTGTCATGTTTTGCTCGGCTACACCAGCATTAAGAAAACAGTCAGGAAATTCTTTAGCAAAAGGCTCTACTACAGAAAAACCAAGATCTCCCACAACTAGAAAGATGTTTGGATTTTTTCGGGCTTGGATAATCAGTTCCTGAATGAATGCTGTGCGCATCAGTTGGCCTCTGTCTCAAGTTGACGCAGGGCCTCTGCGAGTTGATCTGGCTTCGGGGATGAGTAGTGCCATTGGAGGTTGTTTTCCATGAAATCAACGCCTTTGCCTTTAATAGTGTGAGCAATCAAGCAGGATGGTTTTCCTGGCTCGAATGGTAAAGTTGATAGCGCTTCCTGGATGGCACTGTGGTCGTGACCATCGATTTCCTTAACACCCCAGCGAAAGGCTCGAAATTTATCAGCCAGCGGATCCAGTTCCATAACATCGGCTACCGAGCCAAGGCTTTGAATTTTATTGTAGTCCACGATGGCGACAAGGTTGTCGAGTTTGTGTTGGGGGGCGAACAGGATGGCCTCCCAATTAGAGCCCTCGTCGAGTTCGCCGTCGCTCAACATGACAAAAGTGCGCCAATTTTTTCCGCTCCTCTTTGCTGCAAGTGCTTTACCACATCCGAATGGCAAACCATGCCCCAGTGAGCCAGTTGAAAACTCCACGCCAGGGACATGGTGGCTGATGTGAGACATGAGTCGTGAACCATCTTTCCCATAGCTTTCCAGTTCCTCGATCTGGAAAAAACTCTTCAGTGCGAGCGTTGCATAAAGGGATGTGCAACTATGACCTTTGCTGAGAATGAACCTATCTCGCGAATCCCATACAGGATCTTCTGGGCGGATATTCAAAACTCCGGAATATAATACAGCCAGTAAATCTGCCATGGAGAGTGCCCCGCCAATATGCGAAGCATTCGCTCGAGCGACCATTTTAAGCGCCTCGGAGCGTATTTGTTTAGCCAGATTTCTGGTAGAGCCGTTCACTTCACAAAATAAGAAATATGCGGATCAAGGTTAGTCCGGCGAAGTGCAATATTGCTCAGGTCGAAGCTCTCAAGCAAGGCTGTCGTTTCGCCAGGGAACTCGGGGCAATTCAACTCATCAAATGCAACAACCCCTCCTTTGACCACGCGCGGCAGTAAATGTTCCAAAGCGGCTTTGGTGGGCGCATAGATATCGAAATCTAGATAGAGAAGGCTAATCAGCGTGCTGGGATGTTCATCAACATAGCTTGAGATCGTTTTGCAGGCATCTCCTTGGACGAGCTCTACTTTTGGGATGTGTCCGAGAGGGCGGTTCAGATCGTGCAGCTGCACCAAGCCGGCAATTTCCTCTTTGATGCCTTGGTTGATATTGAAGGCTGATTTGTGCAAGTGCTCCGAGGAGCCTGAGGTGGTGTCCTTTGCATGCACGCTTGGAAAACCTTCGAAGGTATCAAACCCTATGATGCGTCGGGTGTGGTTATATGGCTCTATGATGCTTGAGAAATGAAGCCAGCTTGCCAGACCACCGCCGGCAAATACGCCGCATTCTACAATGTTTCCGTGAACTGGGAGGGCGAGTTGGAAAAGTTCGTATTTTGTCAGAAAGCGAGTGACGTCTTGTCGGCGAACGTGGAGCGGGAAATTTTGCAATCGCTGTGGCAACGGAACAACCGAGGACTCAAAAGCCTCACAGAAAGCCTGAACACCGTCTTTTTCCTTAAGAGTATGTTTGGCCTCATGGTGGCCCATTGACTTGATAATATGGTTTTTCTTTTTCATGGGATGTTTATTAGGGAGTAGTAAAGAACTGCGCGCTTCAAGGATTCTTCGAAAGGCGTGAAAACATCCAGCCCAAGTTCGGTGCGTGCTCGGTTTATATCCGGCAAATAAACTTCCGCGGTTTCGTCCGGTTGCAAGTGCCCGAGAATACGGATGCCGGCGCGCGAACCACAAGCTTTCGCCGTGGATTCCGCCAGTTGTGCGATCGTGATGGGAATATCCGAACCGAGATTATAAGGTCTGGCATGCTCACCCCGGAGAAGAATGGTAAAAAGCCAAATGGCTAAATCCGCACCATACAGATAGGAGCGAACTGTCTGGCCATGGCCTTGAATCACGATTTCCTTGCCGCATAGCGCCGCCTTTAGAAACGCAGGCGCCGCAAGATGCGAGTCCAGCGGCAAATATGGTCCCATAAATGCAAACCCGCGAGCGATGGTGGCTGTGACTCCGTGACTCCCGCACTCCATGGAGCAGATTAACTCACCCAAGCGTTTGGCTTCCATGTAGGCGCTTTGAGATTCCAGTGGCATTGCGCTGACGGGGGCATTTTCCTGCAAATGTTTTCTACCCTTTGTCATTGGTCCATAGACTGCTCCAGAGCTTGCAAAAAGAAATCTCCTGGCCCCCCGATCGCAAGCCAGTTTTACAACCCGTCGACAACCATTGAGAGTGCTTTCAATGAGGCTAACTGGATTTTGCAATTGACTTCCGCTTAAGTCGCTAGCGGAATGTATAATGTAATCAAAATGGCCTTCTGGAAATGGGAATGAACAGATATCGCCTTGGATAAATCGAAGGTCAGCGCGAGTAGCCAGATGCGGAGCTTTGCGAGCAAAAGCGGCGGGATCGCGCGTCAGAATCGTAGCCCGCATACCGAGCGCGAACTGGGCGTTGATGTAAGCAAAACTTTCCAGCAGCCACATGCCGAAAAAGCCCGTGCCACCCGTGATAAAAAACGATTTCCCGCTGGCTTCAGACCATAAATCTCGCGTGTGCTCTAGCACATGCTTGAGGTCTTCGGGTGGGAGCGGTTTTACGGGTTGAGGCATTCGAATTAGAGAGACCTTGCTTTCACAAACTCACGAATCACTTGAATCTCGTAGTCGGGAGATCAAAAATTTTAAAGTCTGGATAGGCATCAGTTGGAGCCAGAGAAGAAGTCATTTGGCGCTTTTAATCATCGGCATGGAATCCAATTCTTCGCTTGGGAACTTCATTTGGCGGTAATAACAAGGGCCGAATTTTCTGAATCACATCACGCAGTGTTGTATCGTGTGAAATCAATGTCTTTTCAATAATGGCGAGCCGTTTTTCCAGTGTTGCATTGACCGCAAATTCATCCCGCAATCGAATAAAAGCTCTGATCACATAGACGCTCATAGCGGAAGCCGCTGGACTGTTAAGTATATTGGCTGCTTGTAATGCACCATGCTCAGTAAAGGCCCATGGAAGGGTCCTGCGGCCACCTCGACCGGTCTTTGATATCGCAAATTGCGATGTCAAAGTTTGATATTCTTGCTTGGTAAGCTGAAAAAGAAAATCGCCCGGAAACTTCTCGATGTTTCGACGAACTGCTTCGTTGAAACGGAAAGTTGGCACACCATAGATAGCTGCCAAATCCGAATCGAGAATGACTTTAAGACCTCTAAAAGTCCTAATGACAGAATGAATATCAGGCGCTAAAAAGACGGGTTTCTCCATATTTCTCCGGTAAGTTCGGCCAGCTTGATAACCACTGCTTTGAGGCGGTCCAGTGTAATATCAACGGCCATTTGATTCCAAAGTCAGGCAGGCTGCAAAGCGATGCGAATCCGAAAGGGCTTCCAACTCGGGATCAGGGTTGGTCAAAATAAGGGCAATTTCTTTGGGATTCTTCGAAGCTAATAGCGTTTTCCAAGCTGCCCTGCTCCATTGCTGCCAAACAGCGGTTTCCTTGTTCAATGTTTCTTGAGCTTTGGCATACGCCCATTCGGGATTGGCTTGGATGGCATTTGCAATACTCTCCCGGAAACGCAACTTGCTCAGCCTGTGCGCGTCGGCAGCGCGCTCCTTGGCTTTTGTGAGCTCTGAATATTCTGAGGGGCTCATGCTTTTCAAATATTTCTGATTAATTGCTTCATGCAAGGACTGTTTTTGGAGTGCTGCATTTTGTTAAGATTTCACAAATTCACGAATCACTTGAATCTCGTAGTCGAGCATTTCTTGGGTCAGGCCGGGGTAGGTGCCGAGGAAGATCGCGGTGTTCATGATGGCGTCAGCTCCAGGGAATGCGGCGGCGATGCTAGAGTCGTTGATTTCCGGCAAGGTTGCGCCGTGGGAACCTACCAAGCGGATGGACTCGGGGCGGTCTTTGCGCATCTGAACAAAGACGGGTTGCCTGAGCAGGTTGCCGCCGAAGAACATGCGGTTGCCGATCTTTTTTTCATTCAAATGGTGCGCCAACGCACTATGGGTGAAGGGTGCGGTCGGCTTGACGCGGATCATGAAGCCGAACCATGAGCAGTCGGTGCGGCAACCGCTGGAGTCCCAGGAGAAGGAAGAGACCTGAGAGCTGAAACCTGAAACTTGAATGGGATTTGCCTGATTCAAATTTCCGGTCTCCGGTTTCCCGTTTTTCTGATTGCTGGGTGGTTGCCATGCTGTGGCGTGGGTGGGAAGGCTGAATTCGAAGACATCTTCGAGGTCGGCGAGGCCAGCGCGGAGGATTTCCCAGTTGCGTTTACGGGCTTCGATGAAGGCGGGGAGTTTTTTGAGCTGTTGCCGGCCGATGGCGGCTTGGGGGTCGAGCGGCTTGAGGTTGTAGCCGAGGTGACTGTAGATGTATTTGTGATCGTAGCTCTTTGGCAACTCGCCGAGTTGCCAACCGAAGCGTTTGCCGCAAGTGTCGTCTTTGCCAGAGGCGCACCAGCAGTCGCGGCCCCAGTCGCGGAAGCTTTCGGCGTAAGTTTTCAAGGGTGGGTGCTTGATGATATTCACTGCGCCCCCCTCGCCCATCGTGAGATGGTGCGGCGGATAAAAAGATTGAGTGGAGATATCGCCCCAGACGCCTGTAGGCGCGGTGAGAAGTTTTCGGTTTTCGAGTTCCTCAAAGCGGATGAGCGGGTGGGTGCCGGCTTCGGCGATTTTGAGGAGGTGGTCGAGAGCGAGTTCGCGGGCCAACTCCACGGGCATGGAGTAGGTGCAGCCGAGGGCGTCGCAGTTGTCCTCGATGAGCCAGAGATCGTGCTGACGGCAGAACTTGAGAACGGCGGCGATCGGGAAGGGATTGCCCAAGGCGTGGGCGATCATGACGGCTTTGGTTTTGCCGGGTGAATACGCGGCCTCCAACTGCTCGGGGCGGATATTTCCAGTGATCGGGTCGTTGTCGACAAAGACGGCTACGGCTCCGGATTGAATGATCGGCGCAACCGTGGTTGGAAACCCTGCCGCGACTGTGATAACCTCGTCGCCAGGCTGAATGCGTTTGTGAGGCGGCAGCTTGTTGGTGGTGAGCGCGGCGAAGGCGACGAGATTGGCCGAGGAACCGGAATTGACGAGCAGTGAGTGGCGGACGCCGAGGAGCGCGGCGAGTTCTTTCTCAAAGGCCTCGCCCTCGGGGCCGAGCGTGAGCCAGAAATCCAGCGTGGAGGAAACGGCAGCCTGCACTTCGTCTTCAGTGAAGACACGGCCGGCGTAAGGAACGAGATTTTGCCCAGGAATAAAAGCCGGGCGTTGCGGGTCATCGCCAGGGCGGTTGGCGGTGTGAAATGTGCGGGAGTAGGTGCGAGTAGTTAGTTCGTTCCATTTTTTAAGAACTTCCGCGAGTTTATTGGGGCTTAACTTTGCTACCGGCCCCTTTCCAATGGTTTTTGATGCTACGGTAATAACTTTATCAACCCGCACAGCGGAATCCGACGCCATTGCTCCCAGAAGGAGATCTTCATTATCAAAAGAGATGCAATGAGGAAAAGAAAGGGATAAATCCGCATTACTCGTGATATAAGCTACGACATAATCAGCATCATAGTCTGCCTTTGCGAGTATAAGACCAGGCCGGTATTTCGAGCCTTGTTTATTGCTAAATGGAAAATCAAGCAGAACGATTTCACCGGAACTGAAGATAGGCATAAAAATTTATTCTTTAGTGCTAAAGTATTTATCCCAGTTTATTTTTTCATCTACAGGATCTCCAAAGAAATCCCTAAGACCGATGGCCTCGAACTCCTCTTCGGCAGTAAAAGAATGTTCTCCAAGTTTCTGGGCAGGCAAAGCGTGCGTTGTCTGCTCTTCATCGGAAATAACGATAAGCGCTGGCACGCGGCCTGAGAATTTCGGCAAAGGCGATTCCAGTAAAAGATTTCCATGGTCGAGCGTAGCTTGTATTGCAGTCATAGTTTTAAAAATTAAGTCTTTCTCAAATACTCTTTGATTTGACGCTGCGTCAATTCCGCTGGATCGGCACCTTCGTGCATGGCGCGATACCATTCCACTGTTTTTTGGAGAGCGGTTTCAAAATCCCATTGGGGCTGCCAACCGAGCAGGTGAAAGGCCTTTTCGGTGGTGAGATTCAGCTTGCCAGCTTCATGCGGTGCGTTCGGATCGGATTGGTCGATCCATTCGCCGGGCCAGTGTTTCAGGGCCTCCGAGACGACATCCGCCACTGTGCGGTTGGCGCTGAGATGCGGGCCGAAGTTGAAAGCGGAATCGAGGGTGCCGGAGGCGAAGCTGTCGGTGGAGAGCTGCGCAGCCAGCAGGAGGTAACCGGAGAGCGGCTCCAGCACATGCTGCCAAGGGCGCGTTGCCGTTTTATTGCGGACAGGAATGGCTTGCGAATTTTTGAGGGATCGAATGCAGTCGGGCACGATGCGATCTTTCGCCCAGTCGCCGCCGCCAATGACATTGCCGGCTCGGGCGCTCGCAATTTTGACAGGATGATTTTGAAAAAACGAGCGACGCCAGGACGAAATGGCAATCTCGCACGCAGCTTTGCTGGAGCTGTAGGGATCGTGACCACCAAGCGGATCCTTCTCGCGGTAGGCATGCAGCCACTCGCGGTTCTCGTAGCATTTATCCGTGGTAACCATAACGGCAGCGCAGGGCTTGTCCAAGTGCCGCAGGGCTTCCAAAACATGGATCGTTCCGAGCACATTCGTTTGGTAGGTTTCGACGGGCTCAGTGTAGGAGAGCCGCACCAGTGGCTGCGCGGCGAGGTGAAAAACAAAATCCGGCTGGCTGGCGAGAAGGGACTTGCCAACGGCAGTGGCATCCCGGATGTCGCCTTCCTGCCAATCCACGCGCGAAGCCAAAACCAGCTGATCAAAAAGCGCGGGGTCGGTCGGCGGTGGAAGCGAAAAGATGCGAACCTTCGCGCCCATCAGGCAAAGCCACTCCGCAAGCCAAGATCCCTTGAATCCTGTGCCGCCCGTGAGCCAGACGGTTTTGCCAGCGAAGTTTTTCTCAAACATAGAACTCACCAGACTTTCCACGGCGCCTTGCCCTCAGCCCAAAGCTGGTTGAGATACTGGCTTTCTTGGTAAGTGTCCATCGGCTGCCAGAAGCCCTCGTGCCTGTAAGCGTGAAGCTGGCTGTCGCGAACCAGATCATCCATCGGTTGGCGCTCCAGCATCATGTTCGGATCATTTGGAAGATAATCAAAAAGACTGTAGTCGCAGACCATATAGCCGCCATTAACGAAGGCATCCTCAAATTGAGGCTTTTCGCTGAAGGCGTGGATTTTTCCATCATCTTCAATGCGGAGCGCGCCGAACCGACCCGCCGGATGAACGGCCGAAATCGTGCAGGTTTTTTTTGCCTGGCGGTGAGCTTCAATGGTGGCGTTGATATCGATCGTGCAAAGCCCATCGCCGTAGGTCAGCAGGAAGTCTTCACCTTGAGGAATGTATTTTTGGATTTGCTTGACGCGATAGGCCGTCAGGGACTCCTCGCCGGTGTCAGCAAGCGTCACCGACCAATCCTCCTCCTCGTGTGATGTGTGGAACTCGACAGAAGGATTCCGCCCAAGCGATAGCGTGGTGTCACAAGTATTCCACAAGTAGTTGCGAAAATAGTCTTTGATCATCTCTCCTTTATAACCAAGGCAGAGAATGAAATCCCGATGCCCGTAATGCGCATAAGTTTTCATGATGTGCCAAACAACTGGGCGATTCCCGATAGGAACCATCGGCTTCGGACGATACTCCGTCTCCTCGCGAAGACGCGTGCCTTTGCCACCGCAGAGAATAACGACTTTCATGGCGTGATTTTTTTGAAACTTTGAGGTTTGCCGAGAATCTGGCTCCCCTCCTTCTTTTATCCAACTATTTACTGGGAGAATCAACCATAACGTGCTTTTTAAAGCGTGGTTAATTCTGATTTTTTAAGTATGGTCTCCTAGTCTTGACTCCTACTCTGAGACACGACCTCCATTAAATTTTTTTTGCAATGACTCAAACAATAAACAGTTTAGAAAAGGCTTATCATACTTTTCGCGAAGGCCGCCTCCCTGATGCAGAAGACATCTGCCGTGAAATTCTCGGCAAGGATGAGCGGTGTGCGGGAGCCTGGCATTTGATGGGTAAGATGGCGGCTTTGCAGGGGGATTTGGAGACGGCGGGTGAGTTTGCATCCGTGGCATGCGATTTGGATCCGCAGAATGTGGATTTTTCCCGTGATTTGGCGGAGGTCTTTTTCCAGAAGAAGGAATTGGATCCGGCGGAGCAGCAGGTGAGGCGGGTCTTGGAGATGTTGCCGGACTCGCCGGAGGGGCTTGTGCTGCTCGGGCGGATCTTGGCGGAAAAGGATGACAAGCATCCTGCGTTTGAGGCTTTTCACGAGGCCCTGCGGATCAGGAAGGATTACGCGGAGGGTTTTTCGTATTATGCCATGGCTCTGCAAAAATTCGGACGGGGCAAGGATGCGATCTCGCAGATTCGGAAAGCTTGTGCGCTGGAGCCGGACTCGGTGGAGTTCCAGACCAACTTGGCAATGTTGCTGGAGCAGAATGCCCGGTATGTGGACGCGCTGGCTGCCTATGGCAAGGCTTCGCGCATGAATTCCAACGTGGGCTTCGTATGGTTCCGTCAGGGAAAGCTACTCAATGGGCTCATGCGATATGCGGAGGCGGTTCCTGTTTTGGAGAAGGCGATCTCGCTGCCAGGGCAGGTCGGCACTTTTTACTACGAATACGGCGTCGCGCTTCATAAGACGAACCGTTTTCAAGAAGCGTTGGATTCTTATGACAAAGCGCTGGCCATGGGCTGCAATACGGGTGCTTTGCATTGTAATCGCGGGGTGATCTACAAGGATTTTCGCCGAGGAGGCGATGCAGTCATGGCATTCTATGCCGCTGTGAAACTCGATCCGACGAATGTTTCCTACTTGAACAATCTTGGGGCTGCAGCCTTTGAGTTGGGGCTGAACTCCGAGGCGCTGGAGTGCTTTGAGCAAGCCGTTGAGAAAAATCCCAACCTACCAACGGCACGAAACAACATGGGAAATCTCTTGAAAGATCGCGCCCGTGGCATGGATGCCCTGCCTCATTACAAGAAGTCGATGGAGCTGAATCCCGACGATCGTGATCCGCAAAACAATTTCCTTCTCTGCCACATGTATATCCCCGACATGGATCCGAAGGTGGTCTTTGAGGAGCATAAAAAATGGGGCATCTCGACGAGCAAAAAATTCCCGTCGGCATTCAAGTTCAAGCCGCGTGCGACAGGGGCGAAGATTCGCGTGGGATTCCTCTCCGCCGACCTTTGCCATCATCCCGTTGCGCATTTTATTGAGCCGATTTTCCGTGGGTATGACCGCGAGCGTTTCGAGTTTGTGGCCTATGGTGATCAGCGGAAATCCGATGAATTCTCGGCACGGTTTGCGAAGCAAGTGGACCTGTGGCGCGAGACCTCAAGCTATGATGACCGCGCTCTGGCGAAGCTCATTCATGAAGATCGCGTGGACATTCTCTTCGAGTTGGCAGGCCACACGGCCTACAACCGCCTTGGTGTTTTCGCTCTCAAGCCCGCCCCCTTGCAGGTGAGCTATCTGGGATATCCCGGCACGACCGGGCTGCCTACTATTGATTTCCGAATCACCGATGCCTTTGCCGATCCGCAGGGAACGACCGAGCATCTTCACACCGAAAAACTCATCCGAGTGCCTGAATGCGCCTGGTGCTTTGAGCCAGATGCCTCCGCGCCGGAGGTCGACCCTCTGCCTGCTCTGAAAAATGGCTTTGTGACCTTCGGCTGTTTCAACAATATGGCGAAGCTGAATCCGGCCCTCTTTGAAACTTGGGCGGAAATCTTGCTCCGCGTGCCGGGATCTCATCTGCGCTTGAAAGCCCGCACGCTTACGGACGACGGCGTGCGCAAGGAACTAAAATCCTATTTCACCGATCGCGGCATCGAAGAGGATCGGCTTGATTTCTTTGGCCACACC
>Ga0214921_10004755_pt1 | contig 19730 bp, 16 predicted proteins | sample LL1505_MetaG_FD_177992 | JGI IMG/M metagenome (GOLD analysis project Ga0214921, IMG submission 177992) | Freshwater microbial communities from Lake Lanier, Atlanta, Georgia, United States - LL-1505 | ecosystem: Environmental > Aquatic > Freshwater > Lake | place: USA: Georgia | collected...
TGGTTCCTTTGACGTAGATGCGAACCCACAACAAAGTATCTTTCAAGGGTATGAAACGGATCCACCTCGTGATTCCAAACTCGTCTTGTTCAAACCCGCAGAACCCTTGAATGAAATCGGTGCTCCCATAGATGAAAATTCGCATTTGGCTTACGTACCCTCTATGGACGGGGTCATTTACTCCGAACTACGTGAAGTCTTGGAACCCAACATGATTGTAGAATGTAGATATGATAAGGGTTGGATTCCCATGCGTGTTCGGTGGGATAAAATGAAGAATCGGAACCCCAACGCGTTTCGTACAGCCGCCAGTAACTGGTATACCATTCATCGTCCCATTACAGAGCACATGTTGACGTCGCAATTCCAGAGTGACCAATACTATGAAGAAAATCGTGAGGAAAGTGCACTTCGTAAATTTCATAATTTCGTCAAAACACAACTCTTGACCATTATCAAGCCAAAAGATATCGTTCTGGATTTTGCCGTAGGTCGCGGTGGTGACTTATTCAAATGGAGCAAGGCATCGTTTGTACTTGGAGTAGACATTGATGAAAATAATATTGTGAATAAAAAATGGGGTGCTTGTAAGCGATACCTGGAAGCATGGAAAGGGACTTATCGTACTCGTGCACTCTTTGTACAGGGCAATAGTACGTTGCGTATCAAAACGGGCGATGCCATGCGAAGTCTTAAGGAGAAAGCCGTGGTGCGTTCCGTCTTTGGAGTAGATCCGAAACGACCTTTGGCCAAGGGCGTAGACCTACATTACGGTAAAGGTGCCAAGGGATTTCACGTAACCTCTATCCAGTTTGCAGTCCACTACATGTTTGGTAACAAAAGGGACTTGTCACATTTCTTACAAAATGTAGCAGAGTGTACAGCGTTGCATGGCTACTTTGTAGGCACGTGTTACGATGGTATGTCCGTCTTTACGAAACTCAAGGAGAAAAGTGAAGGGGAGACTTATGTGATTCCAGACATTTGTACCATTCGTAAGAAATACAATCACATGGATGCGGATATGAATGATTCCTGTTTGGGATTCAAAATTGGTGTCAAGCAAAAGTCTATTGGATCCGAACACGATGAATTTCTCGTTTTCTTCCCGTATTTCGTGCGTTTGATGGAAGAATATGGTTTTGAAGAAATAGAAACAAAACCCTTTCAACGATGGTATGATGACTGGGGAAAGAAAATGACGGCTGGAGAACAAGAATTATCGTTCTTGAATCGTAGCTTTATCTTTCAAAAGAAGAGAGACGTCTTTCTGGCCACCAAAGAATATTATATAGCGATTTAATGGTAGGGCTAGCCCCTACGACCCCTATGACCCCATTATCCGATGAACCTGGATAGTTCGGGTTGTAGGCGCAGCCTACCCGGTGAAGCTGGAAGCTTCAAGGGAGGTTCTGCGACACTTGGAATGCATTAATTTTCTATGGGAATACTATGAGAACAAGAATGCGAAAGAATAGGAAAACCCGGAAAATAAAGAGAACCAGAAAAACAAAGGGTGGTGTACTTTTATATCAAGGTCTTCACGATAATGACATGTTTCCTCTATTGAAAGAATTTGAAAATGGAGAAATAGACTATTTATCAAGTGGTAGAAATGGATTAATATTGAAATTAACTGCTCCAAACAACACATCATCAAGTGTAATGGCAAATGGAATAAATTCTATTCTTGTAAAAGTTGTAACGTTAGATGGTGATTTAGAATATAACAATGTTACAATAAGTCGTGTACACATTAAGGACTTTGAAAAGGAAGTACATTTTCATCAAAAAATATCTCACGATTCTTTAGAAAGGTTTGGATGCAGTATTGTACCAACCATATTATTTGCAGAAGTGTATACTCCAGAACAATTAATGAGTCATTTTCCAAATGTAGCTAGACAATTTAAAACAATAGGTAAAATTGGAATTATTTTTATGGAACATGTAAAAAATAGAGATGGTGAATTAGCTTATCCATTAGAAAATTATTTTAAACAAAATGGAACTTATTTTTTTACAAAAATGTTACCTAACGCAAGACGTTTATTAATTATGTTGGGACAATTGGGTTATTTACATAATGATTTTCATTTAGGTAATATTTTATTTACAGGCGATGCATTATTGATTATTGATTTTGGTAGAGCAACTACAATGAGTCCGGAATTATTAAATACATTCAATCATGAAGTAGAACTATACGAAAGAAATAAGAATCCTTTGAAAATAATTGAGATTTTATATGGAAGACAAGTACCTAGATCAGATGTACCAGAAGAAGATGTACATTATTATTTAGCACGTCAATGGTTAGGACAAAATCAAATGGATCATTATGTTCCAGAAATAGATCCTACTGTTTTAATTGCACCTCAAGAAACTGTTGTTTCCGCTATATTATTAAATGAATCACAACTAAAAAAAACTATTTCATTTCCACTTATTCCATACGTAGAAAGAGAGATAGAAGAAAGAAAACAGGAAACACCTGCCGAGAAATACGAAAGATTTCGCTTAGAAAGAGATAGAGACGCCAGAGATCGTGAAGAGGACAATAAAGGAAGAAATAATTATACTGAAAGTGAAAGAGAAGAAAAACTACGACTTAAAAGAGCATTCGCAAAACGATATAATGATTCTAGAGCTGAAATAATAGAAGGAAAAGTGAAAGAAGTAAGAGCTGAAAGAGAAAGAATAGAAAGAGCACAACGTGCTGCAGCCTTAGAAGCGATGCGAAAAAAAGAAGAGGAGATGGCATTTAATTGGGACTTTTCCTAATTCATCTTAAAATGATTTTTTGTACTATCCTCATGAACGCAGAACGCGCCTATACTATTTTGGATGCCTCCCCAGGCCTCACTCCTTCCCAATTAAAAAAGAAATACTATAAAAAAGCCCTTCTCTGTCACCCTGATAAACAAGGTGACCCAGAAGAGTTTCGTCAAGTTCAGGAAGCCTACGAATATCTATCTCAACAAAAAGATCCCCTATCGTTATTAGAGTCTTCCATGGACTATTTATCCATGGATGCATCTACCTTACTTTCCCTCTACGTTTTATTGATGGAATTCAAAGAACTTGTTCCACCCATCCTCTTTACCGAAATAGAAAAAAGAATGCCTCCCATCCTTGTCATTCATCCTACCTTGGCAGACCTCGTCCATCAACACGTTTACCTGTATACGCATGGTGACAAACGGTACTCTATACCGATGTGGCATCATGAATTAATTTATGATGAGTTCATTGTGTTATGTAGACCAGAAGTAGAGTTAGATGAACATAATAATCTTACCTACGAAGTTCATGCTAAAGTACAAGATGTTTTTCAGAATGGCCTGTGGATAGAAGAGCTAAGGATACACGTAGAGGCAAAAGAGTTGCGGCTCTCGCCTTTTCAGCTCCTGGAAGTCCAAGGAACCATTCCACGTATCCAAGAAGATATTTATTCCGTTTCGGAAACAGGACTCATCCTCTTACAGATTTATTTATCATAGCATCTTTTTCCAACACTCGCGTACTAATATTATTGGGAAACGTTGGCATCACATGTTCTTGAGGATCCAATGGTAAAATGTAGCGATGATTTTGTTCCAGATCGCGTGCCGTCCATGCCGGCATGATGGTACGAGGCTGGCTTGTGACTTCCTTTTTGTAGCTAGGGTAAGCAATGGCCGTAGACGTGTACATTTTTCGTGCACAATCGCGTTTCAAAGGTTCACGTATACAAAAGAGTTCACTTTCTACTTGGACGCGATCTTGGTGTAAATTGGCACCCCATTTTTGTAAAATAATGTTTGGATCTTCTACAAACGGTGGCTTTTCACCGTTACCAGGACAATTCAAATAATATAATCCTTGATCTGTACTTTCTTGTAATTTTTTCATGATTCTATCCGGATCATCATAAAAACGAGTAAACGCCATGATTATACCATTTAAAAAAAATTCCCCTGTTAATACATGAAGTTTATCTATCAAGAAAAACCCATCGTGGTAGATATTTTGGAAGACGATACCATAGAAACCATTCGTTATGCCTTACATGTACTACTAGATAGTGACGTTTACTTATTTGGAAAAAAATACGTTTCCTATACCTCTAAACAGGTGTACGATCGGTTGATTCCTACGTTTGGGACCATCCCCATGTTTCATTTACGTAACTTTTTTCTTTGTTTCAATCAGGCACCACCTTCCCTTTCCAAGAAAGAGTATACCTTGGAAGACCTAGATGAATTTACCTTTGAAGGATGGATGGACATTCCGATTGGTCAAACGATTCCGTGTGCCGCCAATCCTGCCAAAGTAGAGAATATCCAAGAGTATGAACATGCCCCCCTAGATCTAGACTTTCGGACCCTTTTGTTAGATTATTTTCCTTTATTAGACGATACCATCTACGTATGTACTCGGTTACCATTACCTCTCTATTTCCAACCGACTACCGTTTCTAAGCCAGACTTTTCCAAAGTCTTTGCCTTGGATGCACCCGAACCGTCGGCAGAAGGCATTACTCGTGTGGTATGTCGGTTAGAAGCCGAACCAATTGTCGTTCCGCTAGATACGTTATTTCAACGTCTTCACGTTTCCAAGGATATGAAAATGATTCAATATCATCCTGGAAAAGAAGAAAATATTTTATACAAGCTTTATACGGTAGAGGAAGATTTACACGGACAAAAAATACCAGTGTTACCCATTCAAGAAGTCATGAAACATGGTCAATCGTACAAACATACGGTGACCGTTTTTTATGAAGATGCAAAATTTGCCTTTCACGAAAATGGTAGCATTCTATTAGAATGTTCTTCCAAACAACTACGTACAGTAGAGGAGATAGATGCCCTTTTTCATAAATACGATGTCATGAAAGAAGTCGCTGCCTTTCTATACACGAGTGGATACATTTATCCTACCTTTGAAACCATTCGGAAAACAACCATTCTAGACATGTCCTATACCATAGAATTTGGTGTAAAGAAAATAAAACAGCATTCTTGTGCCAGTCTTTTTTTCATTGATATTGGTCCATCGTTTCGTTATAGACGTGTATCCAACTTTTATGAAGGAGAATTGATTCAAGAAATTTGTGTTTCCGATTACTTGGCAAAACGTAACCCTACCTCTACTATCAAAAAAATAAAAGACTTGTTTCATTTAACCCAGGAACAAGCGACCAAAGTCGTAGAAGAAGCATATCAATCCATTGCTTCATTAGAAGCAGAAAACAAACGTATCCTCGTGCAACATAAAGTTGGTTTTCCTACCACGATTACAAAATCAGCAACTTACCTTTCCATTCACATGGATAAAATACCTTCGCTTCATTATTTACCCTGTTTGCATCGTAACATGAAGGCCTATGTGGCATTGTTAACCGTTCCCAATACGATTACCTGTCATGAAGAAGTAGCCGTACTTGCAAAGCAACCCGTACGTAAGAGGTACGAAGAGGAAGAAGAAGAGAAGTTGGACATTGAATATGATGACGAAGCATTGGACGTGGAATATGAAGGAGGCGGTAAAGATCGTGACCTCGTTGTCAATAATCCAAATTTTACCATTTATCGTATGGAAAAAGCAAACCATGCCTATGACGGATATACACGCGATTGTCCATTGACACGACGCCCCATTGCCTTACTTACAGAAGAAGAGGTACGGCGAGCGAGCAAGTTTCCCCAGTATGTTTACGATAAAGTACCTTATATTTGTCCCATGTACTGGGACATGGAAGAAAAAACACCTTTGACTCAAAAAGAAGTAGAAGGCAAACGTATCATTGATCCATCTACCAAGGGTGAAATTGATCCTGCACGTGACGGTTCCATTTTTAAAATGAATGATGGGACACATCCGTTTCCTGGTCCTTTGAAAGATCGTGGTGTTTGCTGCTTCAAAAAAGAATACTTACCTAAAAAGGAAACACGTGCCATTGTAGAATCCAAACAATACATTAATACACATCCAACCAGTTTGGCCGAAGAAGGAAAAGTATCGTATTTACCGAAACCACTTCGTACCTTTTTTCAATTGACAGAAGAGTGTCAATTAGAACCGCAACACTATTTGTTACGGTACGGTGTTGCTGCACCTCATACGTTTATGAAATGTATAGAGGCATGTTGGAACGTTTCCTATCCTGGTAAATTTACACATGAAACTTTTTTAACCACTTTATTGAAAGTAGCCAAAAAAAAGTTTTCCATTGTACAAAATGCAAATCTATTGCGTCACTATGAATCCTTTGAAGCCTTTGAAAGAGAATTTCGGAAAGAAAAAATGGATTATACAGAATTATGGGATATCATTTCGGAAACCATGTCTGTCAATCTCGTCATTCTACGTGTACCTGACCAAATCCATGTAGAGTTTATTTGTCCCGTCAAAAAAATAGACAAGGAACATAAATTGATGCTTCTCTTATTTGAACAAACGGTTCAAGGAAAAGTTTGTTTTGAACCCATCATTGAACATAACATTCAGTTAAACAATCATTCCGTTCTGTATCCCTACTATCACAAAAAATTACAAGGTGCCTTTGATCAAATTATTTCCATTTATGAACAATGTACATCCCAATCGGAACAATTTCGGACGAATTTAATCGCTTCGCTGATCTACACCCATTTACCCAAGGGGGCAAAGCAAGTCGTTCATTCTCATAAATGTATCGGATTCTCTGTAGAGGGCGTTTTCCTGCCTTGTTATCCATCGGCACCACTTGCCATTCCCATGGTAGACATGCCGCGTTCTTCCTACGATCACACCTTGTTTGTCTTGAATCAGTTTGCGGATAAGATACCATGCAGACCCGTGTACAAGATCGTAGACGGAATGCTTCAAGGTATTCTTACCGAGACGAACTCCTTTGTGCCTTGTATCCCTGAACCAGACCATAGTAGTCTACCGCTGTATCCTTTTAAAGTCAACCATGAATATGGGGATATTTCTTCCCGTAAAGATAAAGAGCGCATAGACCATCAACTACTTGCAAAAGCAGAACATTATTTATATGCATCCTTTCGTCGTACCTTGAAAGAAAAAATGCGTAATCCTGTCCTACGTAAACAACTCAATGCCGCCATTGCTAAAAAAGAAGTTGGTATCCAATTATTAGAAACGTTTCTTCCCGTACAATGGGTAGATACCATGGATCCAGGCTTTTTAAAAGAAATTGTTCGTTGTAAGGGACACTGTTCTGTATCCGATAAATTTCTTTTACCACGATTTCATTTAAAAACGGGTGAACCCAATCATTATTTCGCACGTTTAGCAAATGAATTAAATCATTATTCGCGTTACTCTACGTTTGTCGTGAAACCCCAACTACGTATGGAACACATTCCTTTTTTTGTAGAAGCACAAGAATTGATTTTAGTTCATTCCATGGTAGAAGAGTATTATCGTGACTTGACCGAACCCAAACGTATTGCCTCTTCCTATGATACGGCAAACGTGGACGTTCAAGTAAAAGTCTATTTCAAAGTAAAAAAAATAGACTATATTATTATATGAGCTATACGAACGCTACATCCAGTAACTGGAATCCCGACCTTTATTCAAAACAAGTAGGTGGTGGATGTGTCAAGACGTGTAAAAAAAAGTGTAAAAAGAATTGTGCCACGTATTGTCAATTAGCAAAATCCGACGATGATTTTAAAGAAACAGTGCGTACCTTGAAAGAAAAAAGAGACAAATTGAAAGAAAAATTAAAAGACTTGGAAGTCAAAGAAAAAGAATATGATCAACTACGTATTCGTGACTTGATACGTAAATCGTATTATCAAGATGAACGCGATTATTTTCGTAAAATGTTAAAAAAAGGTGGTACAAGACGTAGGGGGAAACGTGTAAGAAAAACGCGTGGTGGACAGTGGTTCGGTAATCCTGCCTCCTTAGCCCCTTGTGAAAAAGCTTGTACCGATAAATGTGAAACCGGCTGTAGCGTAGTATGTAGTGATGCCGCATTCTCAGCCAATGACGGTACAGAAATAACCGGGTTAAAAAATGAAGTAAAATTACTTGAATTAACCGTGGATCGTTTGGAATCTAAATTGAATCTGTAACTTCTTCTTCTTGCAACACTTGAATACCATACCATACCGTTCCCTTTTTTGTCACGGAGCTTGTATTGGCATAAATACGATTGACATAATCAAACAAGTCTTTTCCTTTGGGAACATTCTTCCCGTACAGTAGTTTCCACCATTCGCTAAACTTTTCGTACAAGTCCAATTCACGCAGCACGCCCGATGGGTTCACATGAATACAATCCTTGGTAAACGAGGACAAATAATCTTGATCCTTTCGGTACTTTTCTGAATGAACCAAGACCATCTTACAATCCACTACATTTCCTTTGGTGACAAACGCACGCTGTACCAGCATGGACATGAACACCGGTTTCCACGAATCAAATTTCTCATTGAGATTCTTATCTACCTTGAATTGATACTTGGAAGTAGGATCCGGTTCTTCACAGAAATACGATTTGAATTCACACGCCCGAATACGACGCCATGTACCTTCATCTTTTCCATCCATTCCCGGTAAATTATTCGTTGCCATCACCAGCTTGAATTGTGGAATAAACGTAGTGGGTGCCTTGTAGAGCGCACGCGATTGAATGGCATCCCCACCCGTCAATTCCTTCATCGGCCCTTCATTGATTTTATCATGTACCGACGACTCTTGCATCACTGCATATCGTACGCCTTTGAGGTTTGCAATTTCTGGACTGACACTACCAATGTTCCCGCGTTTTCCCGTCACTAAACTAATCGGCAAGGTTTGCTTGTAATCCCCCAACATACCACTGAGCAATTCAATCAACATGGATTTTCCGTTACGACCGCCTCCAATATAAATGTTAAAGGTTTGGTTTGAATTCCGACCAATCAAAATGGAGGCCAAATGATCCCACATATAATCACGCAACTCCTTGTCTGGAAACAACTGTTCCATAAACGTCTGTACTTCTTGAATCACTGTAGGGTCGGCTTCTTCCATGGGAATGTACGGAATCCTCGTACATTTATGCGTATAATCTTCTGGAAGACCGTTACGAAACGTATTCATGGAAAAGTCAACCACCCCATTCGTAAAACACAACAAATGATTCTTACTATCCAACAGGTCCATGAAATCACGCACGTAGAAGATGTGGCAACAATCCATCATGATTTTGTTCGCATTCTTCTTCAACATGTTGACCATAATACTGTGAATTTTATCCTGTTTTTTCTTGAGAGGCTTATACCTCTCATCGTCGGGCGTAGCCGACAACCCATTCACCAGCTGACCTACCATATGCAACTTTTTTGCGAAAATACCGTAGAGTCCCTTAATGTTCGTAATCTGCTTTCGCAACTCCGTACCTGAATCCGTCTCTTCCCATTTTTGATTCACATACTGAAACCATCTCGCCGATTTAATATCTACACACACAAACGAATCCTTGTACAGCTGATACAGAATCGTCGCAATGTCAAACTCCGTACACGTATCGCGAATTGCTTCTTCCAATGCCATGTCCACACTCTTCTCTTTGATCTTATCGTACTCTTCCGCATTCTCCGTTCTCGCCCAAAACATGATGGACCGCAACGTCAACATTTCATCATTCGGACGCCAACTTTCCCACTGCTTTTTCAAAGCAGGAATGTCTGCAAAGTTGAATTTCGTAGACTGACTACTAAATTTTACCCAACTTGGAAAGAGTCGGTGATCCGTATTTTTCAACGCCCATCCAACCCTCTGCCACTTCATGTAATCATCGTAGTAGGGTGCCGGCAAACACATCGCATACTGATGTGCCTCTTGTACCATGTACTCGGTGACGTTGAGCGAGGCAAACAGTCGGTCCAACTCTTTGTTGAGGGCAAGTGGTGTTGCAAATTCACCCGCTGGTGCATCATTCACGATGCGAAGACGTTTTCGCTGCTTACTTTGTTCATACTCTGCTTTGAATTCTTCTTTGAGGGGTGGCGATTCATGTTGCGTGTTACGAACCGACAACTTGTAAAACTCCGTTTGAATCGGAAACACATCATTGTTCTTGTGTACCTCATAATCTTCCCCGTGATGCTCGCAACTGTAGACGTGTGTCAACTGATAAGCATCATGTCCGGGTTTTCTGGACCCGTACAGTTGCCACGCCGTTAACCCTTTGAATACGGATTCATCCAGTACGGAATCCCAATCATTCGTCAACTGTAAATCATTCCAAATCGTCATTTTTTTGAGAAGCCGATTCCGAAGCATCGCCTTCATGGTCACATCCATGTTGATACCAATGATCATGTGAATCCCATCTTTGATCATGGTAGGCGTCACATTGATGGTTGGTTTTTCAAAGATGTAGAGGGGAAACGTTTCTTGAATGTGAAAGAGTTTGTGTAACTCTTCTAGCAAAATGTCAAGAAAGTCTACAATGTGATCTGCAGTGTACATTCGTTTGGCTTCTGGATACCGAAAGTCTAAATCAATCCCTAAAGGACCACACTCCAATTGTTTCTCTGTCAAATATTCTTCGTTCCCGTCTATAAATACGTGCTTGACGTAGATGGGATAAAACGAAGATAAATCAGGTATATGATACGACCCACCCGTAATACGAGTATGGGTGCATTCTGATTTATCTTTGCTGAGATGGGATGTCAGATACGTATTCATTTGTACTATAAGGAGACTTTATTTCTATTTCATTTTTTTGGATAATTTCAATGGATCAAAAGGTATAAAGATTGTATTATTATGAGGATATGGAATTTCTTCACATTCTATGGATACTTTGGACCGAATGCCTGTATGGAATCTCACGGCGAAAGTTTGATTATGAAACGTTTTGGAATCGCTGCATTCAAGTCAATCTATTGTATACCAAATTTTTTCAAGCCTTGTCCGGTAAATACTTGTTCTCTTCCGTTCACTCCATTCCCTTTTCCTCCGAAGAATTTGACCCTACGTTCCCCGTCAAGAAAATTCTAGGGTCTGGACTCATTTCCATTGTCTATGAAAGTGAACGGGATGGGAAACCCATTGTAGTAAAGACAAAGCGAAAGAACATTGATGCTCGTATTCAGTCCAGTATTGAATCGTTGCAATGGTACTTGGATTGGATGCATTGGATCTATCCCATTCCCGTACCTCTCTTAGCTTTTGAAGAAGTCAAGGATAGTTTTTTAACTCAATTGAATTATCTTCAAGAGGTGAAGAATCACAAGCATTTTCAATCCATTGCCTCATACCCGTTCATCCGTACTCCTACCTTGGTAGAGGAAGAATGTAACGAGACACATTTGGTCATGACCAAGATGGAACACAAGCCCATTACTGCCTTTACGGAAAAGGAAGTTCAAACGTCTATTAGTCACTTGGTTGAAATGGTATTGCATTTATTGACTCGTCACGGCTTTATTCATGGTGATCTTCATTTAGGAAATTTACTCTTTCAAGGTGATTCGTTGGGTATCATTGATTTTGGCTTTGTGATTCAGTTAACCAGTGACCAAAAAGATCACGTCTATGCATTAGTCAAGGGTCTCATTTTACACGATTATGATTCCGCTGCCCTACATACAATGCAGTTTGTCCTTGGGAACATGTCCGACGACCAAAAGACGGACGTACAATCCTTCATCATTCACGTTTACCAAAAATCCATGGAAATTCAACATTCCTTCTCCGTGTATAACTTTTATGAATTAAATACCAAGCTGAAAAAGTATAATGCTTCGTTTGATCCGCTCTTTTACAAGATTGTTCTGGGTCTACATTCCGTAGAATCCCTGATTAGTCAACTGAAAAATCCAGATGAACTCGCCATGCAATTAGTGTTGTTGTTGTGTGTACAAGATGAACAAGGTCAGGTAGAAGGGAACTAAGGGTATCAAGCACCAAGCAAAAGCTACCTTTTTGAACACGAGGACGGATTCTATAATGCAAAGGGCGATAGCACCCACCGTAGTCAAAAAAGGAATCGGACGTTGAAAATAAAGCATACCTCCAAAAAATCCAAACAATAAAAAGGGTAGAACCATGTAGACTTTTTCATGACATACGGTGTACAAGAGTAATACAAGGGCCGTATAAAAGATACTGATGACCAACAGTAAGAACGAAAAGGTTTCATTCAAAAAAGTTTCAATTTGTGGTACTTCATTCGTACTAATGTAGTAGAGAAAATAGAAAAAGGGAAGTAGACTGAGGCACATGAAGGAGATGAAATAGTAACGATTTTGTTTGTTTAATGCATCTAGCCAAAAGGCTTTGATTTGATCTTGATACACGGGTTCCGTTTTTTCTTTGATGGCATCATGTTTTTTTTTCGCATCGTCTCCTGATTTTGTTAGGGAACGATTCCATGGACTATAAAAGACACATAAAAAGAAAAACAACATGACAGTGAGATGCAATACCATAAACGCAATGGTTTTTTTACTGAATGGATCATTCAAGCTTACTTTTCCCAAAAAATAAAAAAGTCCTGCTATAATACTCCAAACAATCGTAAATAGAATCACAAAGACAATCATACTAAAGTAAGTTAAATTCTTTTCCATTGATTGCCGACCAATTTCTCAATGGGACTTCGTTTGCCCGTTGTCGTATCTACCGTAAAGCGATGCTGGACGCCATCCAGCTCGTAAATCTTCATGAAGATACCGAAAGGAAGTTCGTGCCACATTTTATGATCATCTTCTAGAAAGGGCGTTTCAATTTTTTGTCGTTTGGTCCATATTATAAGTTTTCAAAGGTTGTTTTCTTTCCGTGACAATTACGACACAGGGCCACTAAATTATCAATATGATTGGATCCACCATCGGCAAGGCGTGTCTTGTGATCTACTTCAAACCATGCATCTAATTGGGTTTGACAATCGTTACATTTCCACCCTTGTTGGGCTGCCACATACTTCTTCTTCGTACCGCTGACACTTCTAGAGGTAGCCTCGGTACCCGACGTAAGGATTCTTTGTTCACCAGAAGAAAAGAAGGGCGACATCATATCTTTTGCTTCTTTATCCAAAGGCATGTAGCGAATGACACCATTTAAACTTTGCATGAAAGAGGAGGACTCGGCTGGATTCTTTTTCGTAAAGAGGTAGAGGGAAAAGATACCAAAAACAATCATGGCTAACTTGAATTGTTTTTTATAAGCAAAGAGTTGCTTGGAATATTTATTATCGTAATAGGTATCCACCACGTAGGCCAATAATAAGAACCATACCAACATAGTATAGGGTTAGATTTTACGTCTACGCGTACGTTTCCTACCACCTAAAAAACTGCGTACGTCATGCTTGAAAGTGTCGGGTAATGATTTTGCAACCGTTTTCAATCTTTGTCTGGCTCTGACTGACATTTTTAATTCATCTCTTTCAGGTGGCACCGTCACATCATTATATTTCATCATACATTCTATAAATTGGTTATTCTTATCTAGAGAAGCGTCTACAAAGGGTAGCGCTTCTGGTGTATTTTGTATGGCAGCACAGGCAATGTCTGGATCTCCGCTTAACGTAGGTGCATACGCCAATGCCGTTCCATTTTGTTGTACTGCGGTCATCACTACTTCTCTATCAGTTTGAAACCCGGGTGCAAATTCTAAAGCCAATCCATTTTGCTGTACTGCGGCCATCACTACTTCTCTATCAGTTTGAAAGAGAAGAGCAAATTCTAATATCACTCCATCTTGTCGTACTGCTGCCATCACTATTTCTCTATCCACTTGTAACGCAGGAGACGCATATTCTATTGATCCACCATAACTGTTCACTGCAGCCAGGACCACCTCTCTATCATTTTGGAATGCATCTGCAAACGCCAATGCATTTCCATTCAGAGTAACTGCTTTCAACACTACCTCTTTATCCGTCTGAAAGATAGGAGCAAATTGTAACGCATACGCATCTTGGTTTATTGCCGCCATGACAACTGCACGATTCCTTTGTAATCTTTCACTTGCATATTGTAATGCCATACCATTTTTTTTTACAGCCATTGTCACTATAGGTAAAAAATTACTTAGTCTAGGTGATGCATATGCTAATGCAAATCCATACTGGTTTACTGCTGCCTGAACCACATCGTTATCATCTTGTAACTCTTCTGCGTATTGTATTGCCAATCCATTTTGGTTTACTGCTTTCATCACAATTTCTTTATTACGTTGTACTTCAGGGGTTGCAAATACTAATACCATTCCGTTATACATAATTTCTTCTTCAATTTCATCTTCATCCCACATACTATTACTCCAACATTTTTCTTACTTCTTCCATATCCTCACCGGACTCCTCGTACGTCATAATCATTCCAATACGGGTAGAATCATCCTCACGCTGCATCCTGTTATATATGTCTCGCTCCTTTTCTGTAAATTGTTCATAAATGGGTTGAAAGGCGTCCGCTTCCTCTGCCTCTATTTCTGCTCCTAATCGTTCCATTTCCTCTATTAGCTCCTTCTCATAGAGTACCAACGTTTCTTGTTTTTCTTCACGTGTACCATTCAACCATTGCGTATAATAATTTACTTCCTCAAATTGAAGGGTATAGCCTAATTTTGTATAAAACCCAACTACAGCAGGTAACGGCATAAGTTCTATAAAATCACATTCTAGGCGTTGCATCTCCGTTTTCAATGTTAACATCATGCTTTTACCGATACCACCCGCTGAATTATGATTGGTTGAAATATAATCTACATGAGCAATGGTAAGAGACGGTTTATGACGTGTTTGTGGTTGTGGTGTAAATATACGTATATGTACCATCATCCATCCTAATATTCTGGGTCGTGGTTTGGCATCATTATGCGCAATAAAAACATATCCATTAGAATGACATTCATTTCTCCAAGGATGAAGTACCACAAAGTCCGGTGTAATTGGTTTCATAGACCGTGTGATTCGTCTGGTTTTTTGCAGTTTATCCGCTGCAATCCATTCAGATTCTTGTTGCTGATCTTCTGCCAATTGTCTTAATTTTGTAATTCTTGGCATATTCATCTGATTACATGCTAACATCTCAATCTTCATACTCTATTCACATAAAATTGGTTTAACCTTTTACCACTACCAATACTATGGAGGCCTATGAAGTAGAATACTCCAAATTAAAAGCTTTACTTGACCTCATTCATGCCTTGCGTAACAAAAGGAATGAATATAAGGTTGGAACACCCTCCTACCTGAAATACGATACCCAATTAGAAACCATACTCACCCGTCTAGAATACAAAATTACCTCTTCTACTCCCATTCTCCACACAAAATATGAAGCCAAGACATCTGATTGGTCAGAAGGCCCTGATCCACGTCCCACCTTGAGCCATTATCATTTTGACATTCAAGTAGAGTTGCGGCGATCCATCCCCAGTGAGGTCAACTTTACCTTACCCGATGTCAAAACACCACCTAAGCTATGATTCTACGTATGTCCTCTTCTTTCAACACGTGATCCTTTACCAATACATCGGCACATTCCATTAAACTACGTTCCACTTTCAACAACATCGTTCTTGCTGCATCGTACGCCGTCGCCAACACATCATCTATTTCTTGATCCATCACTTCCCTATACCGTTCTGATCCATGAGGAATCATAATGTGTTTCCCCATGCCATACTCTACAATCATCTTCTCCGCCAATTTTTTCGCCTGTATAAAATCATGCGTTGCACCCGTTGTAATCGTATGACAAATCATCTCTTCGGCAATTCTTCCACCTAAAAGAACCATCAACTCATGCATCAACGACTCTTTTGTCACAAGTAAATCCTGCGACGGTTCAAACAACGTAAACCCTAAACTAGACGGCGACCATACATTAATCGTCACCTTTACCAACTTTTTATGGGTCAAATACCCGATGAGTGCATGGCCCATTTCATGTACGGCGACTTGATACAAGGTTGCCTTGGTAAGCACGTGTTCGGTAGACTGAAATCCTACCAAAATACGATTGGAAATAATCTCCAAATCTTGCATCGTAATGGATTCCCGATTCTGTCTCAATGCATACAACATCGCCTCATTCAAGAGATTTTCTATTTGTGCACCCGAATACCCATTCGTCATGTCTATCAGCGCCGGTACAGAAAACTGGTACGGTTTACCCTTGAGGTGAATCGCAATGATGGCTTCCCGCGTTTTCTTATCCGGATTTCCCACAAAAATCTTTTTATCTATACGTCCCGGTCTCACCAGCGCTTCATCCAATAAATCTATACGATTCGTCGCTCCCATTAAAAATACACCATTCGTTGATTTGAATCCATCTAAATTGACCAACAGTTCGTTCAACGTAGAGTCGTGGTCTTGCGAATCACCACCGTTACGTTTCCGACCAATCGCATCTATTTCATCCATGAAGATGATACAGGGAACGTTTTCTTTGGCGAGGTCAAATAGCTCTCTTACACGAGCCGCACCTACTCCTACATACTTTTCTTGAAATTGAGCACCGGATACAGGTATGAAGCCGACTTGTAGTTCGCCACTAAAGCCCTTGGCAAGCAGGGTCTTACCGTTGCCTGGCGGACCTTCTAGAATAAGTCCTTTGGGTGTCCTTACGTTATACTTGGCATACTTTTGATAATGGATCAGTACGTCGGAACATTGCATTAATTCTTCCTTGATGACATCATGTCCACCTACATTTTTAAAGGTAAAGTCTTTTTGTTTCATGACTTCAAAATGTTCACTTTTGGCGTTTTTCTCTGGAGGATCAAAGGTTTGTCTTAAATGATAATCTATATCCGATTCATTATGAAAATTCATACCCGTAATCTCTTTCAATGCTTCTTGCTTTTGCCTTAATAACATACCCGTTCGCATACGTAGCCTTGCCAATTCAAAATCAATATCCTTTAAATTAAACAAAAAAGGCAACATGAAAAATTTCATAACGTCTACCACTATTGTAACTCATTAAGGAATACGCATAGCAGAACTCCGCTCCAGAAAAATATATCGTTAGTATATGTCCAAACCTCTCACAAACCCGAATGGCCCTTATCCCATTTACGATTCACCTACTGGATTACCCCCTAAAGGTACTCCTCATTTTTATGAAGCACTTCCAGCTGTAAGTAGACCTGCAGTAGATCCGTTCAAAAATGAACCAGAACCAAAGAAAAAAGGAGGAAAATCCAGACAAAAAACTAGACGTTCTAGGAAATCAAAGAGGCGCCGCTGAATGCGTATCCTCTGTGTTATACTTGAATTGTAAATGAACTGGACTTTGTGTCTGCACAAACGGCACCATGTTCTTCACCACATTTTCTTCCAATGTATCTTGAAATTGATTTTGCGGAGTAAATTCACCATCCATCGGTAACTGCGGCTGAATATACCGCATCTTATTACTTTGCATGGTCTGATACGCCGCCACTAACCCAATCACTCCTAACAGGGGCGATTGAGTAAACAAATACAGAACCACAAACAACAAAAGAATCGTCGTCGGTATTTTCCCTAAGGTTTGTGGTACTTTGACGTCCATCAAAATGACCGTGCATAACAACACAAGTGTAATACCATGTAAAAGGTTCATAGTGTAAGCTAGTATTTTTTTTAAAATTGATTTTTCTTTTCTACCTTTTCATGAAAATGTTTCTCGGACCCAAAGGCTACACGATTCCTAAAGAATTGTTAACTCCCACCCAACATCACGAATTACGCCGTAAACTTACCTTTAAAACACGCCAGGAATACGGTGACGATAAAGAATTCAAATCCTGGCGCGAATCACCTCATAAATTCTACGTACCTCGCTTCTACGGTACCATATACGGCGACGCACCTTCCCGTATCGCGGAAGGAAAAGACATCAAGCTAGACTTTCACGGCTCCATTCGCCCTGAACAAATCGGTGCCGTAGACGCCTTCTTAGCCGCCAAGTGCGGACTCCTAGAGTTACCTTGCGGCTTCGGCAAAACCATTGTCGCTCTACACCTCATTCACCGTGTCGGGAAGAAAACCCTCGTCATTGTGCATAAGGAATTCTTGCTAGAGCAATGGATGGAACGTATCCGTGAATTTCTGCCTACGGCCACCATCGGTCGCATTCAAGGAGATATCATGGACGTAGACAAGGACATTGTCATCGGTATGCTTCAAAGTATTTCCATGAAAACGTACCCGAAAGAAATCTTTGAAGGATTCGGATTCACCATCATTGATGAAACCCATCACATTGCAGCCGAAGTATTCAGTAATGCCTTGTTTCACATTGTCACCCCCTACATGCTCGGTCTTTCTGCAACCATGGAACGTAAAGATGGTCTCACGAAAGTGTTCAAATTATTTCTAGGAGAGGTCGTGTTTTCTGCCAAAAGAGAACACACCACCGTCTATATTCACAAAATCATGTACACAACACCCAATGTAGAATACAATGAAGTCGTATTGAATTTTCGCGGTGAAACCAATTATACCAGTATGATTAAAAAAGTAAGCGAATTCAATGATCGGAAAGATCGCATCGTAGAAATCATCACCAAACTCTTGACCATGCCCACTACCGGTCAAATCATGGTTCTGGCGCATACCAAAGCCCTGTTAGCGTATCTTCATGATGCCATTCTGTATCGTAAGCTGGGAACCGTCGGCTATTACGTAGGCGGTATGAAACAAGCCTTGCTCAAAGAATCCGAAACAAAAAAAATTGTCTTGGCGACGTATGCCATGGCAGAAGAAGCGTTGGACATCAAAACGTTGACGACACTGATCCTGGCCACACCGAAGACGGATGTCACACAGGCAGTCGGGCGAATCTTACGGGTAAAGCATGAGAGACCAACCGTGATTGATATCGTGGATCCGCATCCGACGTTTCAAAATCAATGGGCAAAACGTCGCGCCTTTTACAACAAACAAGGGTATACCATTTTAACTGAATTTTAAAGTCCCTTTATACAGGGTAACGTAGTCCCAATGATTCGTACTTTGTCATTTCCTTTATCCGCGACTACAATAAAATCACCCATCCTAGCTACTTTACAAGGTGACGAAAAAAGTGACCTTTTTCCATTTTTATAGCCCGCTTCTCTTGGTCTCCCTGCAATGGTTTCGGAATGATAGACGCCATCTTTTACAAAAAGCCTTCGTATACAATGATTCCCCGTATCCGCTACAATAATAGAATCGTTATGCAGACATACACTCTCTGGACTATGAAAGAGTGGAGAAGGTCCGTCGCGCCATCCCGATTTACCTTGTTCACCTATGACGGTCAGCTTCGTAACATTTTTACCCTTTATTTTTTGGATATTTATGATCGTGATACAATGATTCCCCGTATCGGCCACCACAATTTCACCGGGTTCATACATACCTGCTACACCCATGGGATGGTTTAATGTGTAAGGTTTGCTTTTGTACACATCTTTTTCAAAAAAAGTATGTACTACTTTATTAATGTTATCTAACACTCTTATTGCGTTGTTCCCCGTATCTACGATACATAATAGGGACGGTGTTAACCATTCCATATCCGTTGGGTTATGAAAACGCGCGATTGGAATGGGACCATCCACGAGTCCTGCTTCACCCCCTATCCTTGTTCTATCCGATACAAAATAAATAGTATGTTGTGTAGAAACGACTATATTTCTTCCACTCAACACTACACCAGAAACGGGATAAGAAATATCTAACACTTTTTGAATTTTGGGTATCTCGGTTTTTAAATAGGCTAGTTCTTCTTCTTCCT
>Ga0214921_10004757_pt1 | contig 19721 bp, 20 predicted proteins | sample LL1505_MetaG_FD_177992 | JGI IMG/M metagenome (GOLD analysis project Ga0214921, IMG submission 177992) | Freshwater microbial communities from Lake Lanier, Atlanta, Georgia, United States - LL-1505 | ecosystem: Environmental > Aquatic > Freshwater > Lake | place: USA: Georgia | collected...
GGACGAGCACGGCAAGATATTGCTGCATGATGGCGGGCGGCCGGATTGCGGCGAGAAGCTGCGCCTGGTGCCGGCGCATTGCGACCCGACGGTGGACCGCTACGACTGGTATGTGGGCGTGCGCAAGGGCCGGGTGGAGTGCCTCTGGCCCGTCGCCGCGCGGGGCGCGATGGCCTGAGGCTTAGGTTCGCGTCACCGGGCGCCCCGGTGCCGGGGTGACGGGGCGCGGTTCCTGGGCCATCGCCGGGCGCGGCACGGGCCGCGCCGGCGATGCTGGACGGGCCGAGGCCGGCGAGGTTGCAGGGGTTGTCGCCGAGCGCTGCTGCTGCGCCGTGGCAGGCGGCCTTGCGTTGCTGGAGGTCAGCACCGTTGCCGGCTGCCGCGGCCCGCGCGCCACGGCCGGCGCCGTCGGCCGGACGGGCGATGGGCTGGCGGTGATGCGGGGCGCGGCCACACGTGGGCCGGCCACAATCCGCGCCGCCGGGGCCATGCTGCCGCGGTTGGTCTGGTTCACGTCATAGCTATTGGCGCGCCGCGCCACGCCGGCGCGCTGGAAGCCATCATCCATCAGCTCGGCCATATGCCGGTCACGCTCAACCCATGAACCGCCACCCATGACCGCGCCGATCAGCCGCACACCGTCGCGCCGGGCCGAGGTGACGATGTTAAAGCCGCTCCAGCGGGTATAGCCGGTCTTGATGCCGTCCATGCCCTCATAGGCGCTGAGCATATGGTTGTGGTTGTGTATCTGGCGGTTGTTCCAGCGAAAGGCCGTGGTGCTGAAATAGGCGTATTGCCGGGGGAAATCGGCCTGCAGACGGCTGCCGAGCAGGGCCATATCGCGCGCCGTGGTCCGCTGCTCGGGGTCCGGCAGGCCGGAGGCGTTGCGGAAGGTGCTGCGCGTCATGCCCAGCGAGCGGGCGCGCTGGGTCATCATCTGGCCGAAACGCTCCTCGGTGCCGCCGAGATGCTCGGCGATCGCAGCCGCCACGTCATTGGCTGAGCGGGTGACGACGGCGAGAATCGCATCCTCCAGCGCCAGCGAGTAGCCGGCCGGCAGGCCCAGCTTGGAGGGCGGGTGGGCGGCGGCCTCGGCGCTCATCGTGATGCGGGCATCGGGCTGCACCCGGCCATCGCGCATCGCCTCGAAGAGCATATAAAGCGTCATCATTTTGGTCAGGCTGGCGGGGAAGCGCGGCTCATCGGCATTGACCTGATGCAGCACCTGGCCGCGGGAATCGAGCAGGATGGCGGAATAATTCGCCCTGTTCGTGATGTCGGCATGGGCAGGTATCGCCACGGCAAAAATCGCCAACGCCAAGCCCAGCCTGATCGCGCGAAATGTCATCCCAGCCCCCAGAGCCTCGCGGCGCGCACCCCCCGGCGCGGCCAAACACGGTAGTGTTAGCGTCTCGGTCGCGCCGCTGTCCATGGCTTTGCGCATATCTTTCCGAGGAAATTTCAATTGATGCTTCAAGGGCTTGTCCTGGCCGGCTGGGTTGGCGTGGAAAGGCTTTGTCCTGGCCACACACAAATTATTGTGCACTGCACCATTTTGCTTGCAAAGGCCCCATGGCTATCGTATTCAGAGTTCGTGCTGCACCGCAGCAAAGCCCATCTTTTCATCACCATGGCCGGGGTTTCCGGCCAAAAACAGCCAGAGGCCCGGTCCGCCGGGGAAATCATATGCCCGCCAAGCCCAAGACCATTGCCACCACCCACGATGTCACCCAGATCGTCGCCGATGCCGCTGCAACGAGCAGCGCCCAGGCGCAGAAGCTGATCGAAGACAGCACCAGCCAGGCCCGCATCGTGCTCGAGAAGAGCATGGAGCAGGCGCAGAAGACCGCCGCCGACATGACCAGGGCCGCCGAGGACGCCGCCGCTTTCAGCCGCGGCAATGTGGAGGCCTTCACCAAGGCCGCCCAGCTCTACTTCACCGGCGTGCAGGATCTCGGCCGTCAGGTCGTGGCCACCATGCAGGGCCTGTCCGACCACACGCTGGAAGGTGTCAAGGCGATGAGCTCCGCCCGCTCGCTCAAGGACGTGGCTGATCTGCAGGCCAGCCTGGCCCGCACCGCCTTCGAGAAGTCGATCGCCGATGCGACCAAGCTGCAGGAAGCGGCGATGAAGGTGGCCGAGGAAGCCTTCGCGCCGATTTCCGCCCGCGTGACCGTGGCCGTGGAAAAGCTGGCCCGCCCGATCGCCGCCTGAGGCCCATAGGCCGGGCGGCCTTGAAGCCGCCCGCGCCAAAAAACCGGCCCGCCAAGGTCACCGCTGGGGATAATTGCCCCGCGTGACCCTGGCGGGCCTTTTTATTTTCGTCATTCTTTGCTGGCATAGCGCGATGCCCTTCCGTTCGGGGGCGCGCACCCGATATCCTTGCATCGGGCGCTCAGCGCATAATGCCACTTCGGCGAGATGGTCAGACACATGGTACGGATGAACGACGACAAGGACAGCAATGGCGGCCCTGGCAATGGGGCGGGCGGCACTGGCACGACCGTTGTCACCAAGCCCCGGCCGAAGACCAAGAAGCCGGCGATGTACAAGGTCCTGATGCTGAACGACGATTACACACCGATGGAATTCGTCGTGCACGTGCTGGAACGCTTCTTTCAGAAAAACCGTGACGAAGCGACCAGGATCATGTTGCATGTCCATCGCCGGGGTGTGGGAGTATGCGGGGTGTTCACCTATGAGGTGGCCGAGACGAAGGTCACCCAGGTGATGGATCTGGCCCGCCAGAACCAGCACCCGCTGCAGTGCACCATTGAGAAAGAGTAATTTGCAATGTCGCTTGTCAAGATCGTGACGAACGGCGGGAGTGTCACCATCTTTTAACGATCAGACGAAGGAGCGTTGCCCATGTTGTCACGGAATTTGGAACAGACGCTCCACCGCGCGCTTGCCCTGGCGAATGACCGCCGCCACGAATACGCGACGCTGGAACATCTGCTCCTCGCCCTGGGCGAGGATACGGACGCCACCACGGTGCTGCGCGCCTGTGGCGTTGATGTGGACAAGCTCAAGCGCGACCTGACCGAGTTTCTCGACAAGGATCTGGCCGGCCTGGTGACCGAGCGTGTGGGCGACCCCAAGCCCACCGCCGGCTTCCAGCGCGTGGTCCAGCGCGCCGCCATCCATGTGCAAAGCTCAGGGCGTGATGAGGTGAGCGGCGCCAATGTGCTGGTGGCGCTCTTCTCCGAACGCGAATCCCATGCGGTGTATTTCCTGCAATTGCAGGATATGACCCGCCTCGATGCGGTGAATTTCATCAGCCATGGCATCGCCAAGGCACCGGGGCGCAGCGCGTCGCGCAATGTGCAGGGCGCCCCCACCTCCAAGGCCGAAGCCAATGATGGCGAGCAGCCGGAGAAGGAGGAAAAGCCCCGCGGCAGCAAGAACAATCAGGACGCGCTGACCACCTATTGCGTCAACCTCAACAAAAAGGCGCAGGCCGGCAAGATCGACCCGCTGATCGGCCGCGACCATGAAATCGAGCGCACGATCCAAATTCTGTGCCGCCGCACCAAGAACAACCCGCTCTATGTGGGCGAGCCCGGCGTGGGCAAGACGGCGATTGCCGAGGGCCTGGCCAAGCGCATCATCGAGGGCGATGTGCCCGAGGTGCTGGTCAAATGCACCATCTTCTCGCTCGATATGGGCAGCCTGCTGGCCGGCACCCGCTACCGCGGCGATTTCGAGGAGCGGCTGAAGGCCGTGGTCACCGAGTTGGAGAACCACCCCGGCGCCATCCTCTTCATCGATGAGATTCACACGGTGATCGGCGCGGGTGCCACCTCCGGCGGCGCCATGGACGCCTCCAACCTGCTCAAGCCGGCGCTGGCCCAGGGCACGATGCGCTGCATCGGCAGCACCACCTACAAGGAATACCGCCAGCATTTCGAGAAGGACCGCGCGCTGGTGCGGCGCTTTCAGAAGATCGACGTCAACGAGCCCAATGTCGAAGACGCGGTGAAGATCCTGCAGGGGCTGAAGACCAATTACGAAAAGCACCACAAGGTGCGCTACACGCCCGAAGCGATCCGCGCCGCAGTGGAGCTTTCGGCCAAATACATCCATGACCGCAAGCTGCCCGACAAGGCGATCGACGTGATCGACGAGGCCGGTGCCAGCCGCATGCTGCTGCCCGAGAACAAGCGGCGGAAGACGGTGACCTTGAAGGATGTCGAGGAAGTCGTGGCCAAAATCGCGCGGATTCCCGCCAAGAGCGTCTCCTCGGACGATAAGGAAACGCTGCGCAATCTGGAGCGTGACCTGAAATCCATGGTCTTTGGCCAGGATAAGGCCATCGAAGCGCTCTCAGCCGCCATCAAGCTGGCGCGGGCCGGACTGCGTGAGGCGGAGAAGCCGATTGGCAATTACCTCTTCTCCGGCCCCACCGGCGTGGGTAAGACGGAGGTGGCCAAGCAGCTTTCCAAGACGCTGGGCATTGAGCTGCTGCGCTTCGACATGAGCGAATACATGGAGCGGCACAGCGTCTCCCGCCTCATCGGCGCGCCGCCGGGCTATGTCGGCTTTGACCAGGGCGGCCTGCTGACCGATGGCATCGACCAGCATCCGCATTGCGTGCTGCTGCTCGATGAGATCGAGAAGGCGCATCCCGATCTCTTCGCCATCCTTCTGCAGGTGATGGACCACGGCAAGCTGACTGATCATAACGGCAAGACGGTCGATTTCCGCAACGTCATCCTGATCATGACGACCAATGCCGGCGCCTCCGACATGGCGAAGAACACCATCGGCTTCGAACGCACAACGCGGCAGGGCGAGGATGAGGATGCGATCAAGCGCATGTTCACCCCCGAATTCCGCAACCGTCTGGACGCGGTGATCCCCTTCGCCGGTCTGAGCCAGGAGATTGTGGCGCAGGTCGTCGAAAAATTCGTGATGCAGCTGGAGGCCCAGCTGGCCGACCGCAACGTGACCATCGAATTGTCGAGCGCCGCCAAGGAATGGCTCTCCGAACGCGGCTACGACCCGCTTTATGGTGCCCGGCCGCTGGCCCGGGTCATCCAGGAGCATGTGAAGAAGCCGCTGGCCGAGGAACTTCTCTTCGGCAAGCTGGCCAAGGGTGGCTCGGTCAAGGTGGGCTTTGCCGATGGCAAGCTGACCTTCGAGTTCTTCGAGGCCTCGGCGGGCGCCCTGCCCAAGCCGGAAAGCGACGGCGATGGCGATGGCGAGGCGGAAAAGGCCCCGGAAGCGGCAGGCTGAAGCCGCATTGCCGGCAATGGCCGGCTGAGCCAGCATCGGGGTGAACCAAACCCCGATGCTAAGGCCCCACCATGCATGAACTGAACATCCCCGAAATCGTCGCCGAGGTCACCGCAGCCTTTGAGCGCTACGATAATGGCCTGGCCGAGAATGACGTGGCGGTGCTGAATGACAGCTTCTGGGAGCACAAGCTGACACTGCGCTACGGCATTGCGGAAAACCTGCGCAGCCATGCCGAAATCGCGGGCTTCCGCGCCGCCCGCACCCCGGCGCAGCACGCTGCCCGAGCGCGGGTGCTGGAGAATACCCGCATCACCACTTTCGGCCGCGATTTCGCGGTGGCGAATACCGAATACACCCTGGTGGCCAGCGGCAAAAAGGGCCGGCAGAGCCAGAGCTGGGTGCGCATGCCGCAAGGTTGGAAAGTGGTCTCGGCCCATGTCAGCATGCTGGCCGAGGGCTGAACACGCGCCCCCGACCGCAGGCCATTATGCCTTTTCCTCGTCGAGCAGCTTCGCAAAGGTGGCGTGGCTGCCCATGATGAAGTCCAGGCGCCGATATCCCAGCCTTACGAGACCGAAATATTGAACTGACGGGCAACGGCGGTCCATTCAGTGATCTCTTTCTGGATCTGGGCGACAAAGGCGCCGCCGATGAGCGGCGGGTTGCGCGGCATGGTCTGCAATTCCTCGAAGCGGGCAGCGAGTGTGGGCTGCTTCAGAATCTCCGGTACCAGTGCTGTCAGCCGCTCCACCATCGGCGCGGGCAGGTTTTTCGGTGCGGAGAGACCCAGCCACTGGGCAGAGGTCAGGCGGTCAAAGCCCTGTTCGGCAAAGGTCGGCACATTCGGGAAGGCCGGCAGGCGGGCCGGGGTGGAGACGCCCAGGCAGCGCAGCGTGCCGTCGCGCATCATCGCGGTATTGGTGGTGATGGGGTCCACGAAGCTCTCGATGGCACCGGCCATCAGGTCCTGCAGCGCGGGGGCCGAGCCGCGATAGGGCACATGGTCCAGATTGGGTGCGCGCGCCACATCCGACAACATGGCGCCCAACAGATGCGGCGCCGAGCCGATGCCCGAGGAGCCGAAACGCACCGGCTGGGTGCGCGCCGCGGTCACATACTGTTCCAGCGTGCGATAGGGGCTATCCGCCCTCACCAGCAGCACATTCGGCGCCTCCACCAGCTGCACCATATGGGTAAAGTCGGTGATCGGGTCGAAGGGCAGGGTCGGCAGAGTGGCTGTGGAGAAAACATGCACCGAGGCATGGCTGACCAGCAGGGTATAGCCATCAGCCGGGGCCTTGGCGACGAAATCAGTGCCGATCACGCCACCCGCGCCGGCGCGGTTTTCCACCAGCACGGTCTGGCCCAGCGCCTGGCTCAGCGCAGGCGCCATCAGCCGGGCGATGGTGTCCACCAGACCACCTGGGGGAAACTGCGCGATCAGGCGGATCGAGCCGCGGGTCGGCCAGGCGCCGGATTGCGCCAAAGCGGGGCTGGCCAACCCAATGGCGGCGGTGGTGGCAAGAAATTGGCGGCGGTTCATCGGTGCATTTCCGTATCGCTATCGGGAAGGTCTTTTGCCTGTTTTTAAGGCAAAAAACGCCCAGGCCCTCCTGGAACTCCCGCAATGGCTAACCGGTAGGCAATCTTCGTGCCAGCGCCCGGGGCCTTATGGTGGGTTGGCGGAAAGCCCGGCCGGGTTGATCACCACCCTGGGCAGGGCACAGAGATTAACCGGCCCCAACTCCACGGCGCGGCCATCGGCGAAGACCACGCGAAGGCGCGTGGCCACAGGATTGACCGCAAAGAAGCTGCGCTGCCCCCCGCTGGGCATGGTGCCCGGCTCCAGCAAATCCTGCTGGCTGCCGGCATAGAGTTGCTCGATTTCGCGGCCGCTCTGATTGCTCAGGGTGAAAGCCCCGGCGCAGCTGCGCTCCTGCCCGGGCCCGGCGCAGGCCGCGAGCAGCAGCGGCGGCAGCAGCCACAAGCCGCGCATCAAGCCGGGTCCACCGGGGTATGCGGCGTGCCCGCCGCTTCAATCGCGGCACCGGCGGCAAAGAGCAGATCCTCGCGGAAGCGGCCGGCCAGCAGCTGCACCCCCACCGGGGTGCGGCCCACCATGCCGGTGGAAACCGTCAGCCCCGGCAGGCCCATCAACGGCAGGCCCACCTGGGTCAATTGCGCTTCCAGCACGGCCTGGAAGGCCTCGAAACTCTGCACATCCTGCTGGTCAGGAAAGGGCAGTTCGCCGGAGACCGGGCAGATCACCACCGGGTATTTCTCGAAGAACATCATCCATTGCCGCAGGAAGCCCGACCGCGCGGTCAGCGCATCCTGGAAGCCGTAAAAATCGGCCGGCTGGGTCAGCCGCTGCATATAGTCAAACACCGCGAGGGACGCGGCCTCACCCTCACGCTCGGCCATGGCCAGGCCACCGCGTGGCAGGTTGGTCAGCCAAAGCTGGGATTGCAGCCGGGCGGGCTCACGCAGTGGCGGCAGCGCATCCACCTCCACCACGGTATAGCCAGCATCCTGCAGGCGGCGCGCGGCGCCGCGCAGCGCGGCCTCCACCTCGGCCGCCACCTTCATGCCCTCGGGGCGAATGCAGAGTGCTGCGCGCTTGGGCGCCGGCGGGCCGTTCATCGGCACTGGTGTGTACCAAGGGTCGCGGATATCGGGGGCGCTCATTGCCTCCAGCGAGAGACGCAGATCGGCGATGCTGCGCGCCAGCGGGCCGCTCACCGCCATCAACTGCGCGCCAATATCGCGCTCGGGCAGGGAGGCGTTCCAGGCCGGCACCCGGCCCAGCGTGGGGCGGATGCCATGAATGCCACAGGCATAGGCCGGGTAGCGGACCGAGCCGCCAATATCCGTGCCATGGCCCAGCGCGCCAATGCCCGCCGCCACCGCAGCCCCCGCGCCGCCCGAGGAGCCGCCGGGCGTGATGGCCGGGTTCCAGGGGTTCCTGGTCGCGCCATGCAAATTATTGGAGGTGAACCAGCGCAGCGAAAACGCCGGCGTATTGGTGCGGCCGATGATAATGGCGCCGGCCTTCTTCAGATTGGCGATGACCGGATTGTCGATCTCCGCCATATGGTCCTTCTGGATGGTCAGGCCATTGGTGGTCTCATGCCCCGCCTGGTCGGCATTGACCTTCACGGTGACGGGCACACCGGCCAGGATACCGGGCGTTTCGCCGCGGGCGATGGCGGCATCCACGGCATCGGCGGCGGCGCGGGCCTCCTCATGCAACGGCTTGATCACGGCATTGATGGCGGGGTTGACCGCATCCATCCGGGCCAAAGCGGCCTCGGTCGCCTCACGGGCGGAGAGGGTCCTGGCCGCGACGCGGGCGGCGATCTCGGTGGCGGAGAGGGCGTAGAGCTGGGGCAAGGGCGGTGTCCTTCAGGCTGCGGGAGCAGGTTAGGACAGGCTGCGGCGCTGCGCTATTCACCCCCCGCCATGGTGTTGCGCAGGGTGCCGATGCCATCGATCGTCACCTCCACCACCATGCCCGGCCGCATGGGCAGCGCGCCCAATGAGGTGCCGCAGGCAATCACATCACCCGGCGCCAGCGCCATTTCGGCACCGATCATTTCCACGATCCGCGCGGGTGGAAAAATCATGTCGGATAGCGGGTAATCCTGCCGCACCCGGCCATTCAGCGCCACCTTCACCCGGGCGGTGGCCAGGTCGATGTCGGTGGCGATGCAAGGCCCCATCGGGCCAAAACTGGCGAAGGATTTTGCCCGCGCCCATTGCGGGAAAGAAGGGTCGGCGTTGAGCACGTCAAGCGCAGTCACGTCATTGACGATGGTGTAGCCGAAAATGCTGTGGTCACGGCCGATGACGATGCCCAGCTCGCCCTCATAAAGAATTTTGCCGGTGTAGCCCGGCGGCGGGGTGATGGTGGCCTCAGGACCAATGATGCTGGTCGCGGATTTCAGGAAATACAGCGGAAATTCCGGGATGGCATTGCCCTGCTTTTCCGCCAGGGCATGAAAATTATTCCACAGCCCGATGAAATTCCGCGGCCGCAACGGCCCCACCGGGGTGATGCCGGCCAGCGGCACCGCCGGCCCGTCAGGCGCGGGGCCGGCAAAGAAATCCCCAATATGCGGCTGCACCATCTCGCCCTCGACACTGCCGAAGCGGATGGCGCCATGGTCGAACCAGACAACCCATTTCACGGCAGGGCCAGAACATTCTTTGAAATGATGTTGCGCTGAATCTCGTTGGTGCCGCCATAGATCGTCGCCGGCCGGGCCTGGATATATTGCCCGGCGGGGTTGAGGTTGCGGTTGCCCTCCATCGGCTCCATCAGGCCAGCGGATTCGCCCGCCACCTCCAACATCGTCTCGGTGATGCGCTGGAAGAGTTCGGATTGGATGATCTTGAGCTGGCTGACATCAGCGCCCAGGGGCTGGCCGCGCTTGAGCACCTCAACATAGCGGCTATAGAGCGCCTTGAGGTCCTCCAGATCACAGCGATGCCGGGCATAGGTGGCGGCGAAGGTTGGGTCCTCCCACACCCCCATGCGCTCGGCCAATTGCTTCAGCCGGGTCAGCGCATAGGCGGATTGGCGGGGCGAGCCCAGATAGATGCGCTCAAAGGAGAGCAGCGCCTTGGCCATATCCCAGCCCTTATTGAGCTGGCCGACCAGATTGGCGCGCGGCACCCGAACATTGTCGAAAAACACCTCGCAGAATTCATCATGCATTTCGAGGTTGATGATCGGCCGCACGGTGATGCCCGGCGTGTTCATATCCACCAGCAGGAAGGAAATGCCCTCCTGCTTCTTCGCCGTGGCATCGGTGCGCACCAGCAGGAAAATCCAATTCGCATCCTGCGCCAGCGTGGTCCAGATTTTCTGGCCATTGACCACATAATCATCGCCATCGAGCACGGCGGAGGTGCGCAGCGAGGCCAGGTCAGAGCCCGAATTCGGCTCGGAATAACCCTGGCACCAGATATGCTCGCCGCTCAGGATTTTCGGCAGGAAATCAGCTTTTTGGGCATCCGTGCCGTATTTGATGACCAGCGGCCCCAGCATGATGATGCCGTGGTCATTGCAGCGCGCGCAGCCGTGGCGCTCGAGCTCTTCGGTAAAAATAATCTGCTTGGCCGGGCCGAGGCCCAGGCCACCAAATTCCCGCGGCCAGCCCGGGCAGAGCCAGCCCTTCTCGGCCAGCTTGAAATACCAGGGGCGGTTCTCCTCCCAATGCAGCCGCTTGGGGGGGTTTCTCAGCTCGGCCGGATAGGCGCTTTCAATCCAGCGGCGGACGACGCTGCGAAAGGTCTCGTCATCCAAGAGGTCCAGATTCTCGGGCTCAACGCCCACAATCGCGTTCATGTCACAGCCCCTTGAAGACGGGTTGGCGCTTGCCGAGGAAGGCGGCGCGGCCCTCGTGGAAATCCTGGGTGGTGAAGAGCGAGGCCTGGAAATGTCGCTCCGTCTCCAGCGCCTCATGCAGGCCGGTGGCCAGCATCTGCCGGGTCAGCGCCATGGCGGCGGGGGCCTGTTTGGCCAGGAAATGCGCCCGCTCCAGCGCCACGGCCAGGGCCTGGCCCTCGGGCACCACCTCATCGACCAAATCCATCGCCGCGGCTTCGGCGGCGGTGTATTGCTTGTGGTAGAGCAGGATTTGCCGCGCCTTGGCCGGCCCCACCCGATGCGGCAGGGTATGCGGCAGGCCCAGATCCGCCATCAGGCCAATCTTGCCGAAACCCGCACCCAGCTTGGCGGTTTCCGCCGCCACAATGGTATCGGCGATGCAGGCCATGGAAAGCCCCGCACCCACGCAAAACCCTTCCACCGCTGCCACGATGGGCAGGTTGCCAAAGGCCATGAGGTTGATCAGCCGATGGGTGCGGCGCATGCGCTCGCGCCCATCATAGGGGCCCTTCACATCCATGCCGGAAATATCGCCGCCCGAGCAGAAATGCCCGCCCGCCCCGGTCAGCACCACGGCGCGGGTGCCATCATCCGAGGCAGCCTCCAGCGCATCCTCCAACTGCTTGCGCAGCGGCATGGCCAGCGCGTTGCGCCGCGCCGGGTAATCCATGGTCAGCACCAGCACATCGCCCTGGCGCTCGGCCAGGCAGCGCATCACGGGCATATCCATCACGCATCCTCCGTTTCGGGACTGAGCGCCATAAAGCGGGCGCGGTGCAAAGCGGCGCCACCAAACATCGGCGCCAGCACCATGGCCTTGCGCAGATACAGGCCAACATCATACTGATCAGTATAGCCAATGCCGCCGGAGAGCTGGACGCAGGCCTGCCCCACCAGCATCGCCGCCTCTGAGGCGCGGGCCTTGGCCCGGCTGACCAGCGCCGCCGCCTCATCGCCCGCCACGCCACCATCCAGCGCCGCGGCCGCCTGTTCCACCGCCGCCCGGGTGAGGGCGATGTGCATCTTGGTATCCGCCGCCTTGTGCTGCAGCGCCTGGAAGGTGCCGATGATCTTGCCGAATTGCTGGCGGGTTTGCAGGTAGTCCAGCGTCATGGCGAAGCCGGCCTCCATGCCGCCCAGCAGATAGGCGGCGGTGGCCAGCGCCGCGCGGTCCAAGGCGGGCGCCAGAGCGGCCTGACCCACCAAGGCGCCGGCCGGCGCGCGCAGCGTGGTCAGGTGGCCGCCATCATGCGTGGCCTCATGGCTCACCTCGCAGGCCGAGGCCTCAACAAGCTGCAACCCATCGCCCACGGGAATGAGAAAATGCGTGGCCCCAGCCCCCATGGCGATGAAGCGCCTCGTGGCATCGCCCGCGATGCAGGGGGAGAGCGTATTGGCACGGTCCTGCCAGGCGGTCAGCACCACCGCCTCGCCGGCCAGAAGCTTGGCCAGCACCGCGGTCTCGCCCGCCTCGGCCAGCAGGGCGGCGGAGAGGGCGGCGTTGATCAGCGGCTCGGGCGCCAAAGCGCGGCCCAGCTCCTCGCTCAGCGCGCACATTTCGGCCTGGCCCAGGCCTGAGCCGCCAGCCGCTTCGGGCACCGCCAAGCCAATCCAGCCCAGTTCACCCATCTGCCGCCAAGTCTCGGTGGAAAAACCCGGCATGGTGAAGCGCAGCGCGCGGGCGCGGGCCGCACCATCGGCAATGCCGGCGGCACTGTCGCGGACCATGCGGATGCTCTCGGCATGATCCTCGGAAAAGGGCGCGATGCCCGCGGCGCTGCTCACGACGGGCGGTGCAGCTTGGCCGCGCTCTTCGACTGAGCCTCCTCGAAGGTCACGCCCGGGGCCAGATCGAGCACCACGAAGCCCAGGCCGCGCTGCACCTCAAAGACACCGAGATTGGTGTAGATGCGGTTCACCGTGCCCAGCGCGGTCAGAGGATAACCGCAGGCCTCAACCAGCTTGGGCCGGCCATCCTTGGTGGTGTGGTCCATCAGCACCCAAAGGCGCTTGGCGCCGGCGCCCAGATCCATGGCGCCACCCACGGCGGGGGCGGTGTCATTCTCGCTGGTGGCCCAATTGGCCAGGTCGCCATTCTCGGCAACCTCGAAACCGCCCAGCACGCACAGGTCGATATGCCCGCCGCGGATCATCGCGAAGCTATCGGCATGGTGGCAGTAGGAACCGCCGGCCCGCAGCGTGATCAACCCCTTGCCGGCATTGATCAGCCAGGGGTTTTCATGGCCGGGCGCGGGGGCCGGGCCAATGCCCAGCACGCCATTCTCGGACTGGAAGATCACCTCGCGCTCCAACGGCACCTTGTTGGAGATATTGGTGGGCATGCCAACGCCGAGATTGACCACCCAACCTTCGGGAATGTCATCGGCGGCGCGCGCGGCCATCTGGTCACGGTTGAAGGGCATGGGAAATCCTCCTGGTTCTTGGTTGAAATCTAATCCCGTTTCGAAGCCGCTGTCATCAGCGCAGCGCAGCCCTGGAGACAATGGGGGAATGAATTCCCCCATACCCCCTTCTTTTTCTTTTGGATTATTGGCGGCGGCTGAGCAGCCAGCGCCAGACGGATAAAAATAAAAGAAAGGGGTCTGGGGAAATTCATTTCCCCAGCACTACCCCTAGGTCCAAGGCGAACCCCGATCAAAATGCACAACGCGCTGCACGAAAATCCCCGGCGTATGCACCTTCTCCGGGTCGATCTGGCCGAGGTCGCGCAAATGCGACACCTGGGCCACCGTCATCTCCGCCGCCATGGCCATCACCGGATTGAAATTCCGGCCGCTATCCCGATAGGCGAGGTTGCCCCAGCGATCGCCCTCCCAGGCCTCCACCAGCGCCACATCGCCCTTCAGCGCGTGCTCCATGACATACATCTTGCCGTTGAACTCCCGCTCCTCCTTGCCGCGGGCCAGCAGCGTGCCGTGGCTGGTGGCGGTGTAGAAGGCGGGAACGCCGGCGCCGGCGGCGCGCATGCGCTCGGCCATGGTGCCCTGGGGCACGATCTCCAGTTCAAGCTTGCCCTGCTTGTAGAGGTCCTCGAAGACGACCGAGCCCTCGCTGCGCGGGAAGGAGCAGATGATTTTCCGCACCCGGCCCAATTCCATCAGCCGCGCCAGCCCAACCCGGCCGGTGCCGGCATTGTTGCACACGCAGGTCAGGTCCGTGGCGCCCTGCTCGATCAGCGCCTCGATCAGCGCGTCGGGTTGGCCCACCCGGCCAAAACCACCGATCAGCACGGTGGAGCCGTCCTTCACGCCGGCCAGGGCGTCGGCCATGGATTGCACGATCTTGTTGATCATTGGGTCAGGCGTTCCTCGATATTTTCTGCAAGCAAGGTGCTACGCGCAGCCCGCGTCGGCAAGACGGGCTTAGCGCGGGCGGGTGAGTTCCGGCAGCACCAGTTTTCGCACAGCCTCCTCACCCGCAGCAGAAATGCGTTCGGCGCCAATCGCCGCTTCGGGGTCATCGCTGTTGCGCCAGGCCTTGTATTCATCCTGATAGGCCAGCCCCATGCCCTCGGCCAGCAGATGCACCCAATTCACCACGCGAATGCCATGGGTCCGCTCCAGCCCCACCAGCTCGCGATGGCAGGAATGGAAGATGCTGACGAGGGTATCAGCCCCCGTCGCCGCCATCGCCGCCAGCATATTGGCCTTGGCATCGGCCAGCGCGCCGGGGATGCTGGCGAGGCCGAAGCACATGTAGCTGGGCGCGCGATAGGGGTGCTCCAGCACCGTCACCCCCGGGATCAGCCGCAGCAGGCCGGGCACCGCCTCATTCACCCCGGTGCGGTTGCCGATATGCATATCGATCAGCACGCGGCCCGCCACGGTTTGCGTGAGCATCGGCGCCAGCGCCTCGCGCCGCTGCCACAGCGCCTGGGCCAGATGCGCGCTTTCCGCCTGCTTGCCCTGGGTGGCGCCCATGAAGTCATCGAGGTTCATGTGGCAGGTCGGGCACCAGGTGATGACCTGGGCGGCGCCGCTCTGGTTGAAGCGCTGCATGGTGCGGTTGGCCATGCCCTCGGCGATGCGCGGGCTGCTTTCCTTCGGGCTGCCGCAGCAGGCGGAAGGCCCGCCAGTGGGTGCCGCCGCCACCCCCACCGCCGCCAGCATCTGGCTGCCCAGGCGGATGATCTCCGCATGGCGGGTCATGTTGCAGCCATACCAGAACAGGGCGTCGATCATAGCCAATCCTTTTGTTCGGCCTCGGAAAAGCCCAGCCGGGCAAAGGCTTTTGCGCGCGACATGGCGTCGCGGGCATCGCGCTGGGGGAGGGTGCCGTTTTCCTGCGCGGTGAATTTCGCCAGCCGCAGCAACAACATCGGGTCCACCGCCTCCGGGCAGGCCGGAATGCAAAGCGCGCTGCGGGTGCAGGCGGCAACCCAGCCGCGCGACGCTTCATCACCCTCGCCACCCCGAAGCATGGCCAACACCCCGCGCACCGTCTCAGAGGCCGAGGCACCCTGCGCGGCAGGGACATAGGCGATCATCGGGCAGGCCTCGAAACAGGCGCCACAGGCGGTGCAGGCCGCCAGCATGCGGGCGGTTTCGGCCGCCCTTAGCGCCGCCCAATCCGCGTGGAGCGGCGCTACCACCCGTTCACCCGGTCCCACACCGCGATCACCTCACGCCCGCCATCCACCACATGGTAGCAGGGATGCGCCGCCGCGGTCATGCAGGTGTGGTTCGGCGCCACCCGCACCCGGGCGCCAATGGCCAGGTTGGGCGCGGGCGAAACCTCGCCATGCTCTTGATGCGTGCGGGTCAAAATGGCCTGGCCGAAGCTGGGCGCGCCATCGAGATCCAGCATCAGGCCAAAGCCATAATCCACCGGGGCGGCGGCGGTGGAGCGGTCCTTGCTCATCGCCAGCCCACCGGCATCGAGCAGCACCGCCCCACGCGCCGGCTTGCGGCCAATCACGCTGGCCAGCACCGTCATGGCGATATCATCCAGCCCATGGGTGCCAAGCTGCGCCTGGAACAGGTCACCAAACATATAGACCCCCGCCCGCACCTCGGTGATGCCGGCGAGCGACTGCGCATAAAGCGCGGTGGGCGAGGAACCGAGGGAGACGATATCCACAACGATCCCCGCATCACGCAGCGCCTGGGCGGCATGGGCGGCGCCGCTGCGCTCCTGCTCGGCGATGCGGCGCATATCCTCCTCCGACCGGCCGGCATAGGAATGGCCGGCATGGGTGAAAATACCCGCCAGCCTCGGGCCCAGAATGCGCGCGAGCGCCAGCGCCTCATCCGGCGCCACGCCGCCCCGGCCCTCGCCGACATCGATCTCCACCAGCGCGCGGATATCGCCAGGATGCGCCGCGATGGCCGCCGCCGCATCGGCGTCATCGGTGATCACCTTCACCCCCAGCGCCGCCGCCTGATCCAGCTTTTGCGGCGTGATGCCCACGGCGTAGATCTGGTCCCGCCAGCCGCCATCGAAAAAATACTTCGCCTCCGCCAGCGTCGAGACGGTGATGGGGCCAAAGCCGGGCGCGGCCAGTTCGGCCACCTTGAGGCTCTTGGCGGTTTTCATATGCGGCCGCAGCACCGCGCCGGGGTGGCGGGCAATCGCCGCCTGCATATGCGCCAGGTTGCGCTTGAGAATGCCCAGATCGAGCACCAGGCAGGGGGTGGGCAGGTCATCAAGGGTCATGGCCAGAAGGCCTCCGCATCAAGGGGGAGCATGGGGCGTGGAATATGCTTCCAATCGAAGCGCTGGAAGATGGGCGAGGTCAGGCCCGGCCCATCCACCTCCACCACCCGCTCATGCGGGAAGAACTCGTCAAAGCCGGCGCGGAAATGCCCGCGCGACTTCACCACCACCGCGCGCATCGCCGTGAGATCAATGCCCAGATGCTCGAAAAATGCCGGGTCGGCGCATTGCGCCCGATTGCTGATCACCACCACGGCGATGCCGCCGATCTGCAGCCAGGCCGTGGCGCCCAGCTTCATCGCCACCCCGCCATAAAGCCCGCGCCGGCCGGTGACCTGACCATCGGAGAGCGCCCGCACCACCGCCTCGGCCGCAAAGGGCTTGCTGAAGGCATCGCCCCCGCCACGGTTGAAGCGGGCGGTGAGGGTCGCGCCCACGCCCAGCCCATGCGCCTCGGCCGCCAATTCGGCATCGATGATGCAGCCAAAGGCGGCGGCCTGAACCCCCGCCGCATGGAAGGCGCGCAGGATTTCCATCGTATTGCCCGAACCGCCGCCGCCCGGATTATCCGCCACATCGGCAAAGGCCAGCGGCAGCGGACTCGCCGCCAGCCCGGCCAGCGCATCGGGGATGCTGGTCAGCCTGGCCACGAAACGGCCCCGCCTCTCCCAGCAGGCCTGGGCCAATTCATCGGCCAGGGTCTCGGCGGATTGCTGGTCAGTGCCCGTCACTACAATGGTCATGCCGTTGAACGGCGTATCGCCATAAGCAAAGCCGCCCATCACCGAGACATTGGCAATGCCCGGCATCTCGGCCGCGCGGGCCTGGCCCAGATTGATCACCTCGGCATAGGGCCCCTGGGCGGTGAGCATGGAGACGGTCGGCGCCATAATCGGCAGGCGGCGATGGGCGCAGATGAAACGCTCACCCGCCAGCATCCGCAGCATGAGCTGGGCGGCCTCCGCCCCGCGCGGCCGCATATCGACATGCGGGTTGGTGCGGTAGCCGACAAAGGCATCATTCAGTGCGACATTCTCGGCCGAGATATTGCCATGCAAATCATAGCCGCAAATGAACGGCACATCGCCCAAAATCTCCCGCACCAGCGCCTGCAAGGCGGCCTCGGGGTCGGATAATCCGGTGGCGAGCCCCGCGCCATGCAGCACGGCATAAACCCCGTCACAGGCGCCGCGCAGCGCCTCCAGCCCGGCGCGCCATTCGGCCATGAAGCCATCAAAGACAGCCTGCTCCACCGGGCCATTCGGCTCGGCCATGGCCAACATGATGGGACAGGGCGTCCAGGGCCCAGCCGCATCCATGGTGGTGACGAAGCCCGGCATTTCGCCCAGCGCCGAGGGTGAGGCGGCGCGGGCATCGGCCACGATATCGGCGCCGCGCAGCAGGCAGCGCGTCTCAAAATCACGCAGTGTCGCCACCGGCGCCCAGCGGTTGCACTCGATGGAAAAGCCCAGCAGGGCGATGCGCGCGTTCAAATCGAAACCCCCAGAAATTCAGCATAGCGTGGCGTGGCCTTCAGGCCGGTGCCGGTCAGCACCACCACCGTGGCCTCCCGCGCCGCGATGCTGCCCGCCGCCAAAAGCCGCGAAAACGCCGCCGCCGCCTGGGCGCAGGTGGGCTCCACATAAATGCCGCGCCTGGCCAGCATCAGCGAGGCCTCGGCAATCTCGGCCTCCTCCAGCAGCACCGCACCACCGCCGCTCTCGCGCATGGCGGCGATGCATTCGGCGGCGCGGAGCGGTTGGGCGATGGCCGTGCCCTCGGCGATGGTGGGCTGCGCCAATTGCGCCGGCAGGCCCAGGGCGGCCCGGGCGATGGGCCCGCAATTCGCCGGCTGGGCGGCGAAAATCTTCGGCATCCGGGTGATCTGCCCGGCCCGCAGCAATTCGGAGAAGCCGATATGCAGGCCCAATACATTCGAGCCAGCGCCACAGGGCACGATCACATTGTCCGGCAGCCCATCCTCCCACAGCTCATAGGCCAGGGTTTTGGTGCCATGCAGGAAGAAGGGGTGCCAATTGTGGCTGGCATAGAAGCGATCGGCGGCATCGCGCTCGGCCGCATCGGCGCAATCCTGCCTGCTGCCGGGCACCAGTTCGATACTCGCCCCCGCAGCGCGGGATTGCACGGTCTTGGCCGGGCTGGTGCTGGCCGGCACCATGATCTTGGCCTTCATCCCGCCCGCCGCCGCATAGGCCGAGACCGCAGCGCCGCCATTGCCGGAGGAATCCTCCAGCACATCCATCACCCCCTGGTCGCGCAGCAGCGAGAGCATGACCGAGGCCCCACGGTCCTTAAACGAGCCGGTGGGCATGAACCATTCGCATTTCAGCAGCGCGGTACCGCCGCCGATCGCCATCTCGACGATGGGCGTGCAGCCCTCGCCCATCGAGATCGGCGCTTTCGGCAGGAAGGGAAACGCCTTGGCATAGCGCCATATGCTGCGCTTGCCGCGGTCGATCTCATCGCGGCTCATGCCCGGCAGGGGCGTCAGCAGCAGGGGTTGCTTGGCGTCGCCGCACCAGCGCGGCAGGTCGAGTGGCCAAGTCTGGCCGGATTTGGGGTCGAGATACATGGGCCCCAGGGTTGCGCGGTGCCGCAGCCGCTGCAAGCCTGCCCGGCATGGACACAGAACTTCTCGAACTCACCCAGGCGCTGGTGCGCATCGACAGCCGCAGCAACCTCTCCAATATCCCCGTCGCCGAGCGGATCGAGGCAGAGCTGGCCGGCTTCGAGGTCGAGCGCATCGACTATACCGACGCCGCCGGGGTGACCAAGCGCGCCCTGGTCGCCCATCGCGGCCCGCCCGGGGGTTTTGGCCTGTCCGGCCATATGGACACGGTGCCAGCCACCGGCTGGGAGAGCGACCCTTGGTCCGGCCGCTTCGAGGCTGGCATCATCCACGGCCTGGGCAGCCAGGACATGAAGGGCGCGGTTGCCGCCTGCATCCTGGCCGCACGGCGCGCGCCCACAAACATCGGCGCCACCCTGCTGCTCACCGCCGATGAGGAAACCACCAAGGCCGGCGCCCAGGCCATTGCCGCGCGCAGCGAACTCGCCCGGGCGCAAAGCCTGCGCGGCATTTTCGTCGCCGAACCCACCAGCCTCATCCCGGTGCGCGGTCACCGCGTGCATATCCAGTTCAAGGCCGAGGCCACGGGGGTGCAGGCGCATTCCTCCACCGGCCAGGGCAGCAATGCCAATTGGGCGATGATCCCCTTCCTGGCCGAGATGAAGGCGGTGTTTGAACGCCTGCGCCAAGACCCCACCCTGCAGGATACGAATTACGACCCGCCCTTCAGCGATTTCAACCTGGTGCTGGACAATCACGGCACCGCCAACAACGTCACTGTCGCGCTCGCCACCGCCCATATCAAATTCCGCTACAGCC
>Ga0214921_10004758_pt1 | contig 19718 bp, 19 predicted proteins | sample LL1505_MetaG_FD_177992 | JGI IMG/M metagenome (GOLD analysis project Ga0214921, IMG submission 177992) | Freshwater microbial communities from Lake Lanier, Atlanta, Georgia, United States - LL-1505 | ecosystem: Environmental > Aquatic > Freshwater > Lake | place: USA: Georgia | collected...
CCCTGAACCTAAGGCCTTTCATAGGCGCCCATTCGGCACCAAATTTATTGGTACCGTAGTCAGTTGAGCTTGTTGTTGAAAACTGAGTTTGGCGCACGCCAGCTTCCAAGGCCAAGTTATGGATCATGGGTAGGTTCTGAATGAGGGGAATTTGAGCTTCAGCAAAAACCTCATTGAGCTTCAATGTGCCGCTGCGGTCTGGTGTCGGTGCGCCTGTTCCAAGAACCTCACTTTGAATTTGTGAGGCGCCATCAGAAGAGTTGCTTGCAGTGACTGTTCTTTTCTCAAGACCAAAAGCTAAGTTGACTGGATTTTTAGCCATGGGACTCTTCAAAGCAGCCACTTCGCCGGTGGTGGAGAAGGACGCCACATCTTGCTTGACCTTTTGACGCACGATGGCACTGAGATTGACGAAATCCAACATCTTCTGTGTGATCGTTCCATCGGCGCCAAATAAGTTAATCGGCACGCAACCATTGGCAGGATTGACACATGTCTTTCCATCCAATGAGTTAACGGCCTGTTGCACTTTAGACAATGAGCCCCAGTTTCTTCTGACTTGGTCTTGATCAGCTTGGCCAGATGTGAAGTAGGCATCGTAAGTCCAACCACCAAAGAAGTCGCCACGCGAACCGACAGTGGTTTGGAATGTGTCATTGCCAAAATCTTGATACCTTGGACCCAACTCTGTGAACCTGCGGCTGACGGTCATTGGCACCATGGTTGAATTGCCAACCACGCAATTGGCGGCAGCGATGCCACGTGCAGAACAAATTTGAGCACGCGCTGCATCAGTTAAGAAAGGACTGCCAATGGGAATGTTGAAGGAATTACCAAAAGTGCCACTGGCAGCCAACTGGGCATTCACATCGGTGTGTGTATAAAAAACCTGTGCATAAGGCTTGATGTAATCGTTGATGCTGTAGTTGGCCAGCATGGTTGCTTGGTTCTGGCTCAAGGGCGTCTGAAAGTAGTTGTCAGGATTTGTATTGAACCCATGAACAGCTGCGTTGTAGGCAATGAATTTTCCAGTTGCTGGATCGTAAATACGGTTGCCTGTACCCAGCGTATTGGAAGTGACACCTGCAACAGGGGTCACGCTGATCACAGCGGGCGATGTGGTGGAGGAACCGGAAAATAAGCCAGAGCTAGAGCTTGTGGTTGTCTGACCAATGGGTCTTGCGCCCACCATCAGTGGGTCCATGGTGGTTTTACCAAAACTGAAAACAATGTTGCCTTTGTCTTCGGCAAAGTTCGAGCCAAACGTAATGTCCGTGCGACGCTTCATGGCGTCGCCTTGACTAGAAAGTCCGTAGCTGCTGGAAGCCTCTAGTCCTTGGAAATTCTTGCGAAGTACAAAATTGACAACACCAGAAACAGCATCTGCGCCATACACAGCAGATGCACCGCCGGTGACCACATCAATTCTTTGTAAAAGTGAAATTGGAATTGAATTGGTATCGACGCGTCCATTCAAATCAAATGGAACCATTCTTCGACCATCCACCAAAACCAATGTTCGGCTTGGGCCAAGACCTCTCAAATCAATCGTGGCGCCGCCGGCTGTGCCGTTGTTGACGCCAGGATTGATGGCAGGCACCGCAGAAGGCAAAGTCCTGATGACTTCTTCTACCGCAATAGGTTGCGTCGATTTAATTTCATCAGAGCTGATGGAAGAAATGGGGCTGTTGGAATAGACGCCAGGCGATTTAATTCGAGAGCCTGTGACTTCAACGGTTTGTGTGTTGTCTTGTGCAAATCCAGAGATTGCAGAAGACATCGCTATGAAAAAAGCACTCAGTCGGTAAGTTTTGCGCATAGTGGCCCCTGTAAATTTCGAACTTATTTTGCAAAACCTAGGAAAACTTGGAATCAGTGTTTACCCAAATAAAGTAAAAAAAGTAAGCTAAAAAATCGGAACCATTATTGGGCAATTAGCCAGGAGGGACCATGCTGTGAACTGAATTGGTGCAGGCCGAGTGCTGAACTTGGAAATCAATCCGCTCCAAATGGAAAATCTGCCAAAAGGGCTTGGTATTCTGGCTCATTGTCAATTTCCATCGTGGCTAAAAATCTAACCACTGCGTTGTAAAAAGAAATAATCAAAACCAAGTCGGTGAGGGATTCGTTATCTAGATGCGTTTTCAGTTCGTTGAAAGTGGCATCAGAGGCTGCAAAATTGTGGGTCATTTCGCGCGCTGCACGCAATACCGCTTGGGTGAGAGCATCAAGCTGGCTTGGCAAGCCTTTTGTTTCAATGGCAATGGCGCGAATGTCTTCATCACTGACACCAAAGTCTCTGCTAATTTTGATGTGATGCGTGTATTCGTAGACTGAACGAGTCATGTAGCCAATTTGCAAGATGGCCATTTCGCGCAATCGCGGATTTAAAGGACTTTCATGCCGAATGTACTGTCCCATGGTGTGAAAGGCGGTAGCACCTTTGGGACTGTGACTCATCAACCTTAAAAGGTTGATGTTTCGTTTGAGGAGGTGCTTGTGCTCTGGTGCCAAATCAGACACATCAAGGTAGGGGAGTCGAGCCATTTGGTTTTACCTGCTTAATTCAGTTGGAAAATATATCGTTTGCAATCTATCATGAATCAGCATACAAACAAACTTCAAAAATCTTTCTTGAGTGCTTGTCTAGGAGAACAATTCATGCGCCGTCTTCTCATGGTCTTTGGTTTAGCCTCTATCAGCTTATTTTCAGTTGGCGTGACAGCTCAAGATTTTCCCAATAAAACAATCCGAATCATCAACCCGTTTCCCGGAGGACCTACTGATAGTTTTGCGCGCTTAATTGCAGCCAAACTTCAAACAGGGTTAAAGCAGGCTGTGATTGTCGATGCCAAGCCTGGTGCGGGTGGAACAATCGCTGTGGCGGCAGCGGCCAAGTCGGTTCCAGACGGATATACCTTGCTGATTACATCTGCCTCTACCCAAATTGTTCAGCCCGTCGTTCGCAAATCGATGCCCTATGACGCAGAGAAGGACTTCATTCCAATCATGGCCACAGGTGGTTCTGCATCTGTTGTTGTGGTCCACCCTTCAGTACCTGTTAAGAACCTGCGTGAATTTATAGACTACGCGCGTGCAAATCCTGAGTTGGTATCTTATGGTTCCTCAGGCACTGGAACCGCACTTCATTTGGCGGGCGAAGTTTTTGCAAGTATTGCGGGTGTCAAACTTCAGCACATCCCCTACAAAACTGCAGCCCAGTCTATGACCGATTTATTGGGAGGGCAAGTCAAGGCGATGTTTGATTCTCCCAACAATTCTTCACCGCAAATTAAAAATGGCAAGGTCAAGGGACTTGCTGTGATGGGGCCAGAAAGACTGTCCGTTTTGCCAGATGTGCCCAGCACCGCAGAACTTGGCATGCCAACCATGAGATTCACGAACTGGCTTGGTGTCTATGCCCCGGCAGGTACGCCACCAGAAATCATAGATCGAATGATCAAAATTTTGCGTCCAGCCATGAACGATTTGGACATGAAAGAGTATTTTGAGAGAAGTGGCATGCCTCCTTCGCCGCTGTTTGGACAAGACATGGCCATTGCTTCTAGAAACCAAAGAAATGAATTGGCAGAGGTGATTAAACGGGCAGGAATTCCGCTGATTGATTAGATCCTAGGGTAAACACCAATCTATTAGCTTTCATCAATCATGCCTATTGAGAAATGCAATGAAGATTTCACAAGTTATGGCTATCCTAGTGAAGTCTTTGACAAATCGGTCAAAGCATTTTTTCAATATCTAGGAGATAAACCATGGCAGCACTCAAAGGCTCGCGCACGGAACAATGCCTGAAAGACGCCTTTGCAGGCGAGTCTCAAGCCAACCGTCGCTATTTGTACTTCGCAAACAAAGCTGACATTGAAGGTCAGAACGACGTTGCCGCTTTGTTCCGCTCTACCGCTGAAGGCGAAACCGGTCACGCGCACGGCCACCTCGAGTTTCTCGAGCAGTCTGGCGATCCAGCCACCGGCATGCCGATTGGCTCCACACGTCAAAATCTAGCCTCTGCTGTGGCTGGCGAAACCCACGAGTACACCGACATGTACCCAGGTATGGCCAAGACTGCACGCGATGAAGGCTTTGACGAAGTGGCAGATTGGTTTGAAACCTTGGCCAAGGCCGAGCGTTCACACGCCAACCGCTATCAAAAAGCTTTAACCGAATTGGTCGATTAATTTCTGCTGAAACGATTTGCTGCACCTTTCGTGGGTGCAGCGATTTCGCAAACAGTTTTTTTCGACTGTTTGCGAAATCGAATCAACATTAGGATAACCACATGGCCACAGAAGGCAATTTGGCAGCCCCCACAAGACACCCTTTAGATTGGCAAGGCAAAGACTTTTACAACGAAGAATCTTGCTTCAATGAGCTCGAACGCATCTTCGACATTTGCCATGGATGCCGCCGCTGCGTCAGCCTGTGCGGCTCTTTTCCCACTTTGTTTGACTTGGTGGACGAGAGCAGCACCATGGAAGTGGATGGCGTCGACAAAAAAGACTACTGGAAAGTGGTGGACCAATGCTTCATGTGCGACCTGTGCTACATGACCAAGTGTCCCTATACACCGCCTCACGAATGGAACTTGGATTTTCCGCACACCATGTTGCGAGCCAAGGCCATCAAGTTTAAAAAAGGTGAAGTGAGTGCCGCAGAAAATTTCTTAGCTTCTACCGATACGCATGGCTCTTTGGCTGGCATTCCCATCGTGGTGCAGGCTGTCAACGCCGTGAGCAAAACAAAAGTTGCGCGCAGTGTGATGGAGTCCACCTTGGGCGTGGATCAAAATGCTTGGTTGCCTTCATTGGCCACTCGAAAATTTCGATCGAGTGCCGAAGAAGCAGAGTCTGTCAAAGTCGTCGATGGTGCAAAGACGCCCGGCAAAGTGGCCATCTACTCAACCTGCTACGTCAACTACAACGAGCCAGGCATTGGACACGACTTGCTCAAAATCTTGAACCACAATGACATTCCTTATGTGCTTGTGGAGAAAGAGCAGTGCTGCGGTATGCCCAAGTTGGAATTGGGTGATCTCGATTCGGTCAAGGCCTCTCAGGAAGCCAACATTCCGGTGTTGGCCAAATATGCCAAAGATGGCTTTGCCATCATGGCGGCCGTGCCCAGTTGTGCTCTGATGTTCAAGCAAGAAATTCCGTTGATGTTCCCAGACTGCAAGGACACGCAGTTGGTCAAAGAACACATGTGGGATCCTTTTGAGTATTTCATGGCACGCAAACGGGATGGACTTTTGAAAACTGAATTCCCTGAAAAATTGGGCAATGTCAGCTATCAAATTCCTTGCCATGGCCGTGTTCAAAATATTGGCCGCAAAACCGAAGAGATGCTCAAAATGATTCCGGGCACCGAGATCAACACCATTGAACGTTGCTCTGGACACGCAGGAACTTATGGTGTGAAAAAAGGCTCGCACGACATGGCCATGAAAATTGGCAAGCCTGTGTTCAAAGCCATGGCCACCATGAAGGATGGCAGCAAGCCTGACTTCATCAGCTCTGATTGCCCACTGGGTGGTCACCACATCGCGCAAGGTTTTGAAGTGAATGGTTTGGGCGCCCCCGAACTGAATCACCCCCTGACCTTGGTTCGCAAAGCTTATGGTTTGAAATAATTGACGGAGTTGCAAATGCAATTGACAGGACACATTACCCCCGAGAGCTTGATGACGCTGGAGGCCTATACCAAATGGCGCAAAGTTCACAAACCCGAAATCATTGCGCATCGCAAATTGCGCAGTGTTCAGTTGGGCGACCATGTGAATTTGCAGTTTGAAAGCGAAACCACCATTCGCTATCAAATTCAAGAAATGCTGCGCATTGAAAAAATCTTCGAAGAAGAAGGCATTCAAGATGAGATCGAAGCCTATGCCCCTTTGCTGCCCGAAGGCAGTAACTGGAAAGGCACCATGATGTTGGAATACACCGACATCAACGAGCGCAAACGCGAACTGGCACGGCTCATTGGCATTGAAGACCGTATGTTTGTAGAAGTGGAAGGGCATGCCCGCGTGTATGCCATTGCCGATGAAGACCTAGACCGAGAGAACGAAGAAAAAACTTCAGCTGTTCATTTCGTTCGTTTCGAATTCAATGCGGCCATGTGCGCCGCCATCAAGGCCGGAGCCAGTGTGAAGCTGGGTTGCGATCACACCAACTATCCCTCGCACATTGAGATAGCTGCCGACACGCTTGCGAGTTTGGCAGGTGATATCCGCTGAGCGTTTTTATTCGGCAGCTTGAGACTTTATTTGAGTGCCGTCTTAAGTTGTTCGATGCGGTCTTGACCCCAAAACATTTGATCGCCCACAAAAAAAGTGGGTGCCCCAAAGACGCCGCGCTCGACTGCCTGCGTGGTGACATCTTTGAGCCTGTCTTTAGTCGCTTGCTCGTTGGCCAAAACTAGTAATTCAGCAGGATCAAAGTGCGCTTCGCGCAAAACATGCGCTACCACCTCAGGGTCATTGAGGTTCAAGGCGTCCACCCAAATGGCTTTGAAAATAAGATCCATGAAATCATGCATTCGAGCATCTGAACGCATTTGCAATGCCGTCAGCATGCGCATGAGTGTGGTGGTGATGATGGGGAAAAATGGATTGATTTCTAATGGCACGCCGTAGCTGTCTGCAAAACGCTTGAAATCAACAAAGATGTACTTGCCCTTGGCAGGGACGCTAACGGGGGAAGCGTTTCCTGTTGCTTTGAACACGGCACCCAAAAGCATGGGGAGATAGTTTGGCGTAGCACCTGTTTCAGACTTTATTTTTTCCATTTGGGTGTGCGCCAAATAGGTGGCCAAGCTGCCAAAGTCAAAATAATAGTCAAATGTTTTTGCCATGTTGTGTCTCGCAAGCTTAAGTTAAAACTTTTCCATGTAGGGCCGTAAATCGAGTTCGTGCGTCCAAGCGTCTCTGGGTTGTTGATGCAGCATCCAATAGGCGTCTGCAATGTGGTCCGGATTTAAGATGCCGTCCTGATCCTTCAATGCGTAGCGTTCGGGGAAAAGTGTGCGAATGAATTCGGTGTCAATGGCGCCGTCAATGATGGTGTGTGCCACATGGATGCCCATCGGCCCTAACTCGCGCGCCATGCTTTGGGCCAATCCACGCAATGCCATTTTCCCCCCTGAAAATCCAGCAAAATTTGCGCTGCCTCTTAAAGAGGCTGTTGCACCCGTAAAAATAATGCTCCCTTTGTGACTAACGCCATGGGCGTTTTGTTCGGCAGTGGAGGATCTTGAAACCATTCTCTTGGCAACCTCTCGCCCATTTAAAAAGCCGGCTAAACAAGCCATTTCCCACATTTTGGTGTAGCGCCGTGCTGTCTCGGTCAAGATGCTGTTAGGTGAGTTGGCGCCAATGTTGAAGACCAACACCTCAATGGGTCCAATGTTAGATTCGATATGTTCGACAAGGGCTATGACTTCATCTTCTTGACGGGCATCGGATGCAAAACCATGCGCCACGCCACCAGATTGGTGGATGGTTTCAAGCAAGGGTTGCAGTTTCTCAAGGGTTCTGCGGGTGACGCAAACAACAAATCCCTCGCGCGCAAATCGCTTGGCAACCGCGCCACCTGTTGCATCGCCGGCCCCTATGACCAAGCAAACTTTTGATTTTGACACTCTGTGACTTTATGGGCTGTGTTGAGCGATTCACATCTGATTGAAATCAGCAAACATGGCATTCCACTGAATCAATTGATCCGAATTACACGCCTTCAATGATTCGAATATCACGAACCACCGCATTGCTGCCCAAAGCTACAAGCGCCTCTTTGTAGCCGGGGCTGTTGTAGGCGGCAAGCGCTGCCTCAACGCTTTCAAACTCGATGAGCACTGTGCGCTGTTGTAATCCGCTTTCTTTGACTGCAGCAGGCACGCCTCGTGCTAAAAATTTGCCACCTGCGGCCGTCAAACTAGGGCCAGCCAATTTGGCATAAGCAGCCAAAGCTTCAGTGTCGATGATGTCGCGATAAGCGCTAATCCAATATGCTTTTGCCATTCTGTGATCCATTGATAAAAGTTGAAAAATTGACTCGCCAGCAGCCCTAAGTCTACTGGCCCGCTTTGATGTTGTTCTCTTTTACAACTTTGCCCCATTTGTCGATTTCGTTTCGAATGAAGCGGTCAAATTCTTGAGGGCTAGTAGAAGTGATCGCCACGCCCATTTGAACTAAACGCTCTTGGACAGCCGGTAGTTTCAAAGCCTTGGCGACTTCTGCGTTCATGCGATTCACAATGCTTGCGGGTATGCCAGCTGGGCCAAGCAAGCCCCAATAGGCTTGTGCTTCAAATCCATCAATTCCCAGCTCCTGAAGCGTGGGCACATCTGGTAGTTCTGGCATTCTTTTGGAAGAGGTTACAGCCAATGGGCGCAGTCTGCCGCCTGCAAAATGGGGTGCCCATAAAGCGTAGGTGGCCATGGTGACAGGCACGTGACCTGCCACGCCATCAGTGGCCAAGGGCCCACCGCCTTTGTAGGGAATGTGAGTCCAGTCAACTTTGAGTGTGTTACCCAAAGAAGTCATGGCCAAATGCGCCATGCTGCCAGAGCCAATCGTGCCATAACCAATGGTGCCAGGTTTACTTTTCGCAGCTTGCACCAGATCATTGAAGGTTTTGTAGGGGGTACTTGCATGCGCCGTCACGACCATCGATCCTGTGCCAATTTGCATGACGGGTGTCAGGTCCCTCAAGGTGTCAAATGGTAGATTGGGGTAAAGACTTGGGTTGACGCCATGCGTGTCAAACACCATGACCCAGGTGTACCCATCTGGCGGTGCTTTGGCAGCAATGCCAGTTCCAATGGAGCCTGATGCCCCTGAACGGCTGTCAACGATGATGGGTTGCCCGAGTGCTTGCTGCAGGTGCGGTTGCAAGAGGCGTGAGATTTGGTCCACCGTTCCCCCAGTGGGGAAGGGGTTAATGATTTTGATGGGCTGGTTTGGCCAGTTGGTTTGAGCCATCGCCCCAGACCCAAAGCACAAGGCCAATGCAAGAGACAAGAACTTACCAAGTAGTTTGAAGGTCATGTTCTACTTTCCGAGAGTTAATGTCAAAGATCGTAGTGACTTAATCAATTTGCAATACTAGGGTTTTCGATATTGAGCAGGGTCAGTTGTGACAGAAAATGGGTTGTTGAATGAACTATCAGAAGCCAAAGGCGCGCAATCAAAGGCTGGAATGGCATAGGAGAAAAATTTGAAAAAACTCAATCAAACCAAATTAAAGCATTGGTCAGAACCAGTTCACCGTTTGTTGCAAGAGCACAAAATTAAACAAGTGGCCATGGTTCCGGATGCTGGGCATGCCAACTTGATTCGATTGTGTGAAGCAGACAAAGCGATGCAGGTGGTGAGACTGACCAGTGAAGAGCAGGGCGTCGCCTTGCTCAGTGGCGCATGGTTGGGTGGCGAAAAAGGCATCCTGTTGATGCAAAGCAGTGGCGTTGGTAACTGCATCAACATGTTGTCGCTGAGCACGTCTTGCCAAATGCCATTGCTCATCTTGGTCACCATGCGCGGAGACCATGGTGAATTCAATCCGTCGCAAGTTCCTATGGGCAATGCCACAGAAACGGTGCTGGCTGCAATGGGTGTCCTTGTTCGGCGCGCGGATACGCATGAAGCTGTGGTGGAGGAGGTCGCTGGTGCTTTGCACATGGCCTTTAACACCACCCGTCCAATGGCAGTTCTGATCGGACAAAAGGTCACAGGCGCCAAAGATTTTCGAAAACTCACCCATTAGGCCAAGTTATGAAAAAAAGATTACAACGCCGAGAAGTCGTTCATTTTTTATTGCACCAGCGAGATGACCTGATGGTGGTGGCTGGACTGGGCGCTCCTGCATGGGACATTACTGCCGCGGGCGATCATCCGCTTTCATTTCCATTATGGGGCGCAATGGGGGGCGCTGGATTAATTGGCCTTGGCCTTGCACTGGCTCAACCCAAGCGCAATGTGTTGGTGGTCACCGGTGATGGTGAAATGCTGATGGGTCTTGGTTCTCTGGCTGTCATTGGGGCGCATAAGCCACCTAACCTATCTATCGTTGTCCTCGATAACGAACACTATGGCGAGACAGGCATGCAAAAGACGGTCACTGGGCTGGGGGTAGATTTGGTTGGCATTGCCAAGTCGGCAGGTCTTGCACAGTCGATGCTCGTCACGAACAAAACAGAGTTAGAAAATTTAAGGACCGAAATCTATAAAAAGGGCAAGAGCAGGCCTGGCGCATTGTTTGCGCAAGTGAAGGTCAGCTCTGAAAAATTGCCGCTCGTGCTGCCGCCAAGGGATGGGGCTTATTTGAAGAATCGGTTTCGCATTGCATTGCTAGGACCTGAAGTCGCGCTTGCTTAGGAATGCATTGCCCTGATTGCCAGTGAGCACGGTTGTGCTCTTCATTCAAGTGGTTTTTCTGATCAGTGGATTAGGACTTTGCACAACGAAACCCAATATTGTGGTGACCCGCCTTAGGATTTCTAGACAGGTATCTACCTCTTTGGGTTGTCGTTATTTCTTCTTCGCTTGAATCATGCCCGCCACCCCGAGTGGAACGCACAGGTCCCGGATTTTGGTTTTCTCTGCCGTCGTCGGATCTGTAGGGGTAGGGCAGGTAGGCGCTAGACACCCATTCCCATTGATTGCCTGCCATGTCAAGAATTCCGTAGGGACTTGCGCCCTCTGGAAATGCATCAACGGGTGCTGATGCGTTGAAGGGGCCGCCATAAAAAGCTAATTTTTGATTCGGTTTTGAATTGCCCCATGGGTATTTTCTGCCGTCTGTGCCGCGTGCTGCCTTTTCCCATTCCGCTTCGGTAGGCAATCGCTTTTTGAGCCAAGAGCAGTAATCGCGAGCGCCTACCCAACTCACCTCATTGACAGGGTGTCTTGCAAAACCTTCATCAGCCTGCCATTTCGATTGACGCAAGTGAATTCTTGCATCATTGTCATCGTCATCGTAAAAGCTCTCACCCTTTTGATTTTTTAAGCCTTGGTTATTGAGGAACTCTGCAAACTCGGCATTTGTGATGGGTAACACATCAATGAAGAATGATTTAACGCTGAGTGTATGAGCGGGCTTTTCGTCATCGGGTCCCGTATTGGAGCCCATCGTAAAGGGACCTTCTGGCACCAGTGCCATTGCTTTTGATGAACCCAGGTTAGAAGTGGCTATTTGAGCCTGACTCAAATTCATGCCGAGAAAAATAAAAAGCCATAAAGTAAATTTAAAAACTTTCAATTGCATGGCTGTATGCATCAGGGTTTAATTAAAAAATTAACTTGAAACTGTTGTCTTGAACTTCAATCGACTCTAAGTTCTTTCCAACCATATCTGGTACATGGTAAACAGACGTTCCGTCTAGCATGGTTAGCAGCGAAGAATTTAAAACATGTATGACCGTGCTCGGAAGTTCTTTGCCATCCGCGGTGGCAAGCTTCAAAATATTGACTTTTGAAATTTCAATATCACCCTTTGATTTGTTCCAAACTGCTTGTGTATCTATGCAAAAGTCGCCCGAGCGCTGCGGTACTTTGAGGGTCCAAGTGCCACACAATTCAATTTTTTGCCGTACTTTACTGAATTTGGTTGAGGGCTGATCCAACACCACTGTTAATTTTTCTTTGGGAAATTTTTTAACCACAGCCAAGTCAATCAATGATTTGGGAATACTTAAGGAAAGCGCAAAAGATGCATTGAATGAGAGCAGCAATGCGATTGCAAATACATATTTTATTTTGTGCATAAGTGCTTGCCAGTTCAGTTGAACGGCAGTTTCTTTGGTGAATGCATAAGTTATCTCGATGTCAATGACTTCGCTGATAAACACGTTTAACGAAATTACAGTTTATAGGAGGGCTTTGACAAATACCAGCCCTTACAAACTTAAACGTGATGCTTAGGGTAAACAGTAGCTTGCCCTGATTGCCCATCACTGCATCTGTGTACATAATATTTCTTCACTTTAAAGCAGAGGTTTACCGTGGAATGGTCAGAATTGAATTACACCGTGCTGGATGGCGTTGGGCTGATTACCTTCAACCGTCCCGATAGGCTGAACGCTTGGACACCTACTTTGGAAGTTGAGTTTCGTTCGGTGATAGAAACTGCGCAAAAGGATGATGCTGTCAGGTGTGTGGTGCTGACTGGTGCTGGCAGAGCGTTTTGTGCTGGCATGGACATGGCCATTTTGGGGACTTCCGACCGCAAATCCTTCACGACGGACTCCGAAGACGATGTCATGCAGCGGTATGGCTACTTGTTTGGATTTGACAAACCGCTCATTGCAGCCATGAACGGCGCTGCTGCGGGTGTGGGTCTTTGCTTGGCGCTTTATTGCGACATACGCTTTATTGCAAGTGGCGCCAAAGTGGCACTGCCTTACACACGCAGAGGCTTGGTCGCAGAGCATGGATTGGCTTGGTTGCTGCCACGACTCATTGGCCCATTGCATGCAGCTGATTTACTGTTGAGCGGCCGCACACTCGAAGCCCAAGAGGCCAGCCAAATGGGTATGGCCTTGCTGCGACCCGCTGAAGGGTTTATGGATGCAGTCCTGACTTATGCCAAAGATTTGGCTTCATCGTGCTCCATCCGATCTACGCGCATCATCAAAAAGCAACTGCAGCAAGCCCGCTACCAAAGCTTTGGGCAGGCTACCTACATCGCCGACAGAGAAATTGCCTTGTGCCGTGAGACTCATGATTTCAAGGAAGGCGTACAGCATTTCATTGAAAAACGAAAACCGAATTTCACGGGCCGTTAATCATGCAAGAAAAAGTCAATTTGCCATTAAGCGGTATACGGGTTCTAGAAATGGGGCAGAACATCGCCGGCCCCTACGCGAGCGAAATTCTGTCGTCACTTGGTGCCCATGTTGTGAAGATTGAACGGCCCGAAACGGGAGACGATGCCCGAGGTTGGGGGCCACCGTTCTGGCAAGGCACGGCAACCACTTTTCAGGCCATGAACCATGGCAAAAAAAGCATTGCCCTCGATGTTAAAAATCCTGAGCATATTCAGTGGCTCAAGCAATATTTGTCTGAAGTAGACGTGTTTGTGCAGAACATGCGGCCAGGCTTACTTGAAGAGTTAGGTTTGGGTTCAGCAGAAATTTGCGCCTTGAACCCGCGCTTGGTCTATTGTTCGCTCACCGCGTTTGGACATAAGGGGCCTAAAAAACTTGATCCAGGTTATGAGCCCATGATTCAAGCCTTTGCCGGATTGTTCAGCGTCAATGGTGATGAGAACGGACCGACTTCGCGTGTGGGCATGCAAGTTCTGGATTTGGGTACAGGCATCTGGTCGGCCTTGGGATGCATTGCCGCATTGTTTCAACGTCAGCAAACCGGTAAGGGCTGTGTGGTTGACACTTCATTGTTTGAAACTGCCATGGGCTGGTTACAGGTCATGATGGCTGGCTATCAGGTCACGAAAAAACAGCCCGCAAGACACCGCAGTGGCAACCCCAATGTGGTGGTGTTTCAAGCACTTCCAACTTTGGATGGTGAGGTTGTAGTGGCTGCTGCAAACGACCGGCTATTTGTCAAATTGGTCACGGCATTGGGCAGAGAAGACTGGGCAAGCGATCCTTTGTATGCCAGCAATGCTCTTCGCGTCAAGAACAAGGCAAGCATCATTCCTGAGATGGAAAAAATATTTCGCACGCAGACAACCGAACATTGGAATGAGTTGCTGGAGGGCTTGGGCATTCCTTGCGCACCCATTCACAATTTCGAGCAGGTGATGGCACAACCGCAAACCCACGAAATCGGTATTTTTCAGAACATTCCAGACTTGGACATGAAAGTTGTGGGGCTTCCTATTTCTTTTGATGGCATACGTCCACCGGTTGTCCACAGAGCGCCCCATATTGGCGAACATACCCAAGAAGTTTGCAATCATTTTTCTATACAAACTGATGGAGAGACAAAATGAAAAGACGGCATTTCGCAGGATGGGTGGGGTCTTTGCCTTTGGCGGCGATGCCGCTTGCTTGGGCGCAACCTAAATCAATTCAGATCATTGTTCCATTTGGCCCGGGGGGCTCGGGTGATATTTCTGCCCGAATGTTTGCTGACTTCATCACGCGCAAAACTGGGCAAGCTGTCGTGGTGGAAAACCGTCCAGGCGCCAATGGCATTTTGGGCGTCGAAATGGTCCGCAAGGCGCCTGCAGATGGCTCTGTCTTGCTGCTTGCAACAACTTCTACCCATTTGGCCAATCCCAGTTTATTTAAAAAATTACCCTACGACCCGGATAAAGATTTTCGGTTGGTAGGATCTTTTGGCACTGGCTCCACTTACATGTTGGTGCGCCCAGATGCGCCGTGGAACACTTTGCAGGAATTTGTTGCAGCGGCCAAGGCTGCTCCCGGCTCCATCAATTACGGTCATTTCAATGCATCTTCACAAGTGACATGTGCCTTGTTTGCAAATACCGCAGGCATTAATTTGACGCCTATTCCGTATAAACAGGTCAACCAAGCGATGTCCGAATTGATTGGAGGTCAGATACAGGTCATTTTTACAGACACTGTGCAAGGCGATTCATTTGTGGCGTCCAAGGTTTTGCGAGCTCTGGCAGTTCACAGTACTGCGCGTCTGAAAAAATATCCGAACGTGCCCTTGATCACAGAGTCCTATCCCAACTACACCATTCAAGGTGGGTTCTTGGGCATTGCAGTACCCGCTTCCACACCTCTTGAGATACAGCAGCGCTTGAATGATCTGATGAATGAAGCCGTGACAACAGACCCCATCAAGTCTCGAATGGAGGGGTTTGCCTTTGTGCCGATCAAACAGAGTTTGGCAGAGTTGTTGGCAGGAGAACGACAAGAGCGTCAGAAGTGGCGAACCTATGTGCCGATGGCAGGTATTGAAGTTCAGTGATTCTGCTGTCGGATTACGCTTTGGCTTTTTGTAAAGCAGCCCAAATTTTGGGTGCAGTGAACGGCATGTCCATTTGGTTGATGCCGTAAGGGCGCAAAGCGCTCATGACGGCATTGGCCAAAGCGGGTAAGGAGCCCGTGCAACCTGACTCGCCTACCCCCTTAGAGCCCAATAAATTGAGTTGAGTTCTGACTTCATAAGTTTCATTTGTTAAATGCGGAACGCAGCCAGCACGCGGCATGGCGTAGTCCATGAAGCTGCCGGTTAGCAACTGGCCTTGGCTGTCATAAACCACTTGCTCACAAAATGCTTGCCCCCAGCCTTGCACAACGCCGCCATGCACTTGTCCACGAACAAGTTGCGGCGAGATGACTTGCCCTAAGTCGTCCACGGCATAGTAATGAATCAAATGGGTTTCACCCGTTGCAGGATCAATTTCTACTTCAGCAATGTGACATCCGTTTGGATAGGTTGAGCCGGAAGTTGCTTCACCCAATGCATGGAGCGTGGTTTTATCTTCGTTTGTCAAAGCATCAATGATGTGAGCCGTTGTCGTGGTGGAGCCGTTGGCAAGCCACACACCATTTTCAAAACGAACTTGAGCCAAGTCGACACCCAGTGTCTTCGCTGCATGCGGTTGGATGGTTTCAAGCATCTGATGGCACATGGCCAAAATGGCACTGCCAGCACCATACAAAGAACGTGATCCGCCAGTTCCGTTGCCCAATAATTTTTGATTGGCATTACCAGCTTCGTAGCGCACACGGTCGGCCGGCCAACCCAATGCTTTTTCAATGATGCTGGCAAAAGAAGTGGAGTGGCCCTGGCCCGAAGGACCCGTGACACCGTAAACATACAGATAACCGTTGACATTGAATTCGCCCCAGGCTTGGTCTTTGGGTGCGGTTCCTGCACCTGATGCCTCGAGAAAAGTAGACAGGCCAATGCCGCGAAATTTACCTTGGCTTAAAGACTGGGCACGGCGTTCTTCAAATGTGGCGTAGTGAGATAGGGCCAATGCGCGGTCAAGTAACTTTTCACTCAAGCAGGTGTCTATGGTGCTGCCATTGGCTGTCTTGTAAGGAAATGCAGATTCTGCAATGAAATTTTTGCGGCGCAAAGCAACAGGGTCAAAGCCATGTTCGTGCGCTGCAAAGTCAACCAATCGCTCTATGGCATAGGCAATGTCGGGACGGCCTGCGCCGCGATAAGCAGATACCGGCGTGGTATTGGTGTAAACCACCTCTGACTCCATGTACAGAGCAGGGATCTGGTAGACACCTCCCATGGTGATAGACAGATTTCGAGTGCCAATGAAAGTGCTCATCATGCAGTTATAGGCACCTGCATCAACGCGGTCCTTGAATCGAATGGCCAATATGTGGCCTTCATTGTCTAGCGCAATTTCGCCATTCAAGATCAAGGCACGGCCATGCCAATCGCTGAGAAAAATTTCGCTTCGAGAGCCAACCCAGCTGACTGCGCAGCCAAGGTGACGGGCTGCCAATACCAAAGCGGCATGCTCGCTGTAGGGCCCACCGCGAAGCCCAAATGATCCGCCCACATCGTTGGCGTCAATGCGCAAGGATTCAGGTTTGGCGCCAGAGGCCAAAGCTAAAAAATTGCGCATGCCCAAAATGCCTTGGTGAGGTGTGTGCACTGTTGTGATGCCAGATGCTGCATCGTGGATGGCAACCACAGCCCTTGGCTCCATGGGGACGCCCATGAGTCTTTGGCTTAAGACTCTGAGTTGGCTGGTGAAAGAAGCTTTCGCAAATGCGGCATTGACGGGCTCTGCATCACCCGATGCAAAATGCACAGATACATTTCTAGGCGCATTGCCATGCAATTGAACTGCAGTTGGAAGCGTTGTTTGTTCTGGGTCAACACTGGTTTCGAGAACTTCGTAGTCAATCTCAGCAAGCTCTGCGGCATCTTGAGCGCAAAGCGCTGAATCGGCAAAAACCATGGCAATCGGTTGGCCTACAAAGCGAACAGTGCCTTCTGCCAAGATGGGCATGAGTGCCAATGCTTGTTCTTCACCCCCTTTGCCCTTGGCCGTGATGGGGTTGACAATGGTGCCCGCACCCAAAGCTTTTAAATCATCAGCGCTGACGACCCAGCGTACGCCGGGGTAGGCCCGAACAGCCTCTAAATTGAGGTGCTTGATGTGAGCGTGTGCATGCATGGATCGAATGACATAAGCGTGCAACATGCCCGGGTAATTGTGATCTGCCGTGAAATGACCTTTGCCTGTAATGAGAGACAAATCCTCTTGGCGCGAGGGCGTGAATCGGGCATTCATGCTTGTTTCTCCTGCATGACCTTGGCAGCTTGTTTGACCGACTCAACAATGTTGATGTAACCCGTGCATCTGCACAAATTACCGGCCAAACCTTCATGAATTTGGGCGTCTGTGGGTTTGGGGTTGTTTGCTAGCAAGCCCGCAGTGGCCATGATCATGCCTGGCGTACAAAATCCGCATTGCAGAGCATGGCAATTTGAAAAAGCAACTTGAATGGGGTGCAAGTTAGCGCCCTTGGCCAAACCCTCGATGGTTGTAATCTGTGCGCCATTGGCTTGCACAGCCAACACGGTACAAGATTTAACCGCGTCACCGTCCATGAGGACGGTGCAGCAACCGCATTGGCTGGTGTCGCAACCTACGTGCGTGCCGGTTAGCTTCAAATTGTTACGCAAGACATCTGCGAGTAAAGCGCGGTCTTCTACCTCAAGCGTGTGGGCATTGCCATTGATGTTCAGTGATATGTGGCTCATGGTGTTCAATTTAAATTTAGGCTAGGCGAGAGACGGCTTGGGCATACAACATGTTGACCAAGTGGGCTCGATAAGCAGAAGGGGCATGTATATCGTCTAGCACGCTGTCGTGTACAAAACGCAAATCTTTGGGCACAGTACCTGCAGCGACTTCTGCTTCGTGCCATCGGCAAACACAGTTTGTTGCGCCTGTCACTGCAACTCGCCATTGGTCCTTGGATATTTGTGCGACAAAAACGCCTGCCATGGCATAACCGGTAGCGGCGTGCCGGAACTTGGCGTAGGCGCTTTTCAAAGGCTTGTTAAAACGAAGACCTTCTATGACTTCGTCACTGGCCAGCGCAGTGGCAAACATGCCCAAGAAAAAATCATCGGCAGCAATTTCGCGTTTTTGAGTTTTGATGGTGGCATTGAGTCCTAGAACAGCTGCTGGGTAATCGGCAGCAGGGTCGTTATTGGCCACAGAACCACCAAGGGTGCCTCGGGCACGGACCTGCGGATCACCAATCATGCCTGCCAGTTCGACCAAGCCGCGGCTGAATTGGCGCACCTCGGAATGCCGTGAAACGCTTTGGTGTGTGGCGCCAGCGCCGATCCACAACTGATGGCCTTCAACTCGAATGTCACGCCATCCGGGTAAGCCCGTGATGTCAATGAGTTCGTCGACTTGGATCAATCGGTGCTTTAAGGACGGAATGAGTGTCATGCCGCCCGATAAGAGGCGAGATGCATCACTGCGGGTTAAAGCCGCGCTGGCCTGTTCGACAGACTGTGCTTTTTGATAGTGGAAGGCGTACATGTTGAACCGTAAAAATGGAAGACCTATCGTGCAGTCAGAATTCAAGATCGCGCTTAGACTGTACTTGAACGTATTTCAAAACATCTCAAACAGACATAATTGACTTGAGATGAACCAATAAATGATACCAAAGGTGAGCTACATGAGTGGTGCTTTAAGTGGATTAAAGATCCTTGACTTGACCAGTGTGCTAATGGGGCCATTTGCCACGCAGATTTTGGCGGACATGGGGGCGGATGTGATCAAAATCGAGCCCCCCAGTGGGGATACCGTTCGAGGCATTGGTCCGATGCGAAATCCGGGCATGGGTTCCAATTTTTTGCATGTCAACCGCAACAAACGCAGTCTGGTCTTGAATCTTAAAAACCCCGAAGGCTTAGAGGCCTTCTTTAAGTTGGTCGAGACAGCCGATGTTGTTGTCTACAACATTCGCCCTCAAGCCATGGCTCGACTGGGTATTGATTACGAACGACTCAAAGCCATGAACCCACGCATCATTTATGCAGGACTTTATGGCTACAGCGAAAAAGGGCCTTACGCCGGCAAACCCGCCTACGATGATTTGATTCAAGGCGTGGCCGCAATTCCCAGTTTGATGAGCAAGGCCAGTGGCGGCGAACCCCGTTATGTGCCTTTGGCAATGGCTGACCGCACTGTGGGTTTGATGGCCTGCAATGCCATCCTGGCGGCCGTGGTCTCTCGCTATCAAACTGGCGTGGGCCAATCTGTAGAAGTGCCCATGTTTGAGACATTGACCCAATATGTGCTGGGAGAACACATGTCAGGCGCTTCCTATGATCCGCCGCTGGGGCCCACTGGCTATGCGCGCTTGCTGGTCAAAGAGAGGCGCCCCTACCGAACTCTTGATGGCTATTTGTGCGTCTTGATTTACACCGACCGGCATTGGGAAAAATTTTTAGAGTTGATGGGTCGTGCCGAGCTATTCAAGACAGACCCTAGGTTTGCCAATATCGGCGCAAGGTCAATGCACATCAATGACCTGTATGCCATGGTGGCTCAAGCCATGGCAACTGACACGTCCGAGCACTGGATCGAACGATTGGATCAGGCGGATATACCTTGCATGCTCATGCACGATGTGGACAGTTTGCTAAATGATCCTCATCTTTTGGCGGTGGGCATGCTGCAGCATGTGGAACACCCGAGCGAGGGACGCATGTTAGAAATTGGTGTGCCTTTTAGTTTTTCAGGCACAC